>Ga0210398_10000245_pt1 | contig 66765 bp, 59 predicted proteins | sample IncBWC4OmetaG_FD_161047 | JGI IMG/M metagenome (GOLD analysis project Ga0210398, IMG submission 161047) | Forest soil microbial communities from Barre Woods Harvard Forest LTER site, Petersham, Massachusetts, United States - Inc-BW-C-4-O | ecosystem: Environmental > Terrestrial > Soil >... | reverse complement strand
CACAATCGTAGTGCGGCCCTGCACGCTGTCGCTGAGGTTGTGCAGCACCGACCGTTCGGTTTCGGTATCGACACTCGACAGCGCATCGTCGAGGACCACCACCGAGGGATGGTAGGTAATCAGCCTGCCGATGGTGACGCGCTGCTTCTGCCCGCCCGACAGCGACATGCCGCGCTCGCCGACGATGGTCTCGAAGCCTCGGGGCAGCATCGCGACATCGGGGGTGAGTCCCGCGACCTGCGAAGCCAACTCGATCTCCTCCATATCCGCATTGGGCGCGCCGAACGCGATGTTGCGCGCCAGCGTGTCCGAGAACAGGGTTGGCTCTTGCGGGACCACTCCGATGGTGCGCCGGAGTGCGCGCACCGGAATCTCGCGAATGTCGCGGCCATCGAGCAGCACGCGACCCTCGGTCGGCTCGATCAACCGGCCGAGCAGTTTGATCATGGTGGATTTACCGGAACCGGTGCGGCCCACGATGGCAAGCTTCTCACCGGCAGTTACTTTCACATTGATGTTTTGCAACGCATAGGGTGGACGTTCCGCACCGTTACCGTTCCCCTTCGATGGAAAATAGGTAAAGGAAACGTTGCGCCATTCGATGGCGCCTTCGACTTCGAGCCGCTCCTCGGGGCCGGCAACTGTCTGTTGCTCGTCCTCGTCGAAAATCTCGTCAATCCGTTTCATCGCGGCCTTGCCGCGCTGGTAAATCGAGAGCACCCATCCGAACGAGGTGGCCTGGAAGGCCAGCTGGGTTACGTACAACATGAACGCCATCAGGTCGCCGATGGATATCTGGCCGGCCACCACCAGGTGCCCGCCGTAGATGAGAACGATCATGGTCGACGTCGCCGCGGCCGCGCGAATCATCGGAAACAACCCACCACGGGTGCGCGCGAGCGCCAGGCCCTGCTCGTTGTACCGATCATTCAAGGCGCGAAAGCGCCGCGCCTCGTGTTCCTCCAAGGTGTAGGCTTTCACGACATGAATCCCGGCCAGGCTCTCCTGAACCTTGGCGCCGATGTTGCCAAGCTCCTGCTGCACCTTGAGGCTCCGCTCCATCAGCGCGCGCGTCAGCCGGCGGACCCCGAAGAGCAGCAGAATCGCCGGAATGATCGCCGCGACGGTGAGCTGGCGATTCAGGTAGGCCATGAAAATCAGCGCATAAACGAAGTAGACCGGGGTGTTGGTCAGCATCAGCACGCCCATGCCGACCAGCAGGCGCAGCGCGGTGATGTCGTTGACCATCCGCGACATCAGGTCGCCGGTGCGCAGGCGTTGATAGAAGTCCGGGCCCAGCTTCGCCATATGCGCGAAGAGGTCGTTGCGGATTTCGTATTCGATATCGCGCCCGATGTTGAAGATGACGAAGCGCGAGATCCATCGCGCGGTGCCCATGACCACCGCGACCAGCGCGATCAATTCGGCATAGTGGGCCAAGGCGGGGCGATGGCCTGCTTGCGCGGCATTGATGGCGTCGCGCGTCAGGAGCGGCACGAAGTTGTAGAACGTGGCCGTCAGGAAGGTTGCAAGAATCCCGAAGAAATAGGTCAGCCAATGACGGCGCATGTAGCTGAACAGTCGTTTCATGAGACAGCGCCTAAGTTATTCGCTTGTGATCAGGAAATGAAGCGAACTCGCGGTTGCAAAACGGGCGAGGCTGGCTTGACTGGTACGAATATTTACCGGCGGCGGGATTTGAGCTTGCGCTCGTAGAGCTTCGCGTATTTCAGGAAAACGTAAAACGCCGCAGTCATTGCCGCATACAGCCCGCGGCCGCCGTCGCGGAAGCCTCCGCGCAGGATATAGAAATTGAAAAATCGCCACATCGGATTGGTGAGCATCTGGACCGGGGTGAAAATCGTGGGCTCCTGTTCCATCGCGCCACGGGTCGAGAAGCGATTTATGGTGGCGACGTGATCCGCGATGTCGCGGTAACTGAAGTGCAGAATCGGGCTCGCGAGTTTGCCGATGCTTCCCTCGACGACGACCTTATCATGCGGGTCGCGTCCCCCGATGTGTCCGCGTTCGCGCCGGAACAGCCGCACCGGATTGTCCGGATAAATTCCATACGGGTAGTAGTGGCCGAGATGGTAGAGGATGCGGCGGACGCGGTAGCCGTCGGAGGGATTGGGCGTGGTGACTGCCCCGAGGATTTCCTCGCCGAGGTCGTGAGTCGCCTGCTCGTCGGAGTCCATCAGCAGCACCCAGTCGCCGGTCGCGCGATCGAGCGCCATCTGCTTCTGCATCACGTAGTTGGTGAACTCACGCTGGAAGACCTTGGCGCCCAGGCCCTTCGCGATCTCGACGGTGCGATCAGTGGAAAACGAATCGATCAGAATCAACTCATCGCAGAACCATGCGCTCCGGAGGCATTGCCCGAGGTGTTCTTCCTCATCGCGCGAGATGACGATGAGCGAGATCCGTGGTTTGACGGTCATGCGATCTTCTTGCTGTCGAGCGCTTCTTCTTCGAGCAGAAAATGCTGCGAGGCTTCCGATGCGATGCGATACACGTGGTCACTGATTTCGCCGCGCACCAGTGCGACGCGCAGGAACAGAAAGTAGGTCTGCACCACGTCGTTGCGGCAATATCGATGAATCTCATCAAGTCGCCCGGTCTCGAAATATTCCTGCACCATCGAGCCGTCCATACCGCTTTTCCCCGGCATGCCGATCATCTTCAACAGCAGGTCCATGCCTCCCGCGAGCGCGACCGCGCCGAAGTTAGTCAGGTAGTCGAACAAATCGAAATGGCGGACGCCCAGGTAGCGATGGCGCGCGCCGCCCTCCTCGGCAAAATGGATCGGCGCTGCGATCGCGTGGCGCAACGCCGCAAGCTCCAGCACCGGGATATCGAAGCGGCGTCCATTGAAGCTCACCAGGGTGCCGGCGAAGCGCTCCGCGCGCGACCAGAATTCGCGCACCAGCTTTTCCTCGGAGTAGTCGCCGAGCGCGAGGCTCTCGACCGAGTTCAGCACGTAATCATCGCCAACGTTTCCGATCGCAATTGATATGGGGAGATGCAGCGTGATGGGGAAGAAGTCGCTGTCACGCCGCCGTCGCAAGTCTTCGCGATAGCGCTCGAACGCTTCGCTATCGCTGAGTGCCTGACCATCGTAGTAGACCCGGTTAAGGAGGTGTTTGTCGACTCGGGTCTCGACGTCAAAGACGGCGAAAGCCATCAGCTCGGATGCTCCTCCAGTCCTTCGATGATTTTTGCGGCGACCGCTTTGAAAGCCGCCGTCACCGGATGCGCGGGGTTCACCGCCACCAGCGGCATCGCGCTGTCGCCGCCTTCGCGTAGCTCGCGCGTGATCGGCAGCTCGCCGAGGAAGGGAACCTCGAGGGCTTCGGCCAGCCGCGCGCCGCCGCCATGGGAAAAAATCTCGTGACGTCGGTTACACTTGCCGCATAGGTAGTAGCTCATGTTCTCGACCACGCCGAGGACCGGGACGTTCACCTCGCTGAACATTTGCACTCCACGACGAACATCAACCAGCGCGATTTCCTGCGGCGTGGTTACGATCACGCCGCCATCGAGTTTCACCCGCTGGGTGATGGTGAGCTGCGCGTCACCGGTGCCGGGCGGTAAATCCAGCACCAGGCAGTCGAGCTCGCCCCATTCGACGTTGAAGAGGAATTCGGTTTCCAGCTTGGTCACCATCGGTCCGCGCCAAATGACGGCCTGCTCGTCGCTGACGAAAAATGCCATCGAGACATAACGGATGCCATATCTTTCAAGCGGTATGATTTTCCGCTCCGGGGTAAGGTTCACCTTGCCCTCGGTGCCGACCATCATCGCGACGCTGGGACCGTACACGTCCGCGTCCATCAGGCCGACGCGCCATCCGAGCGCCTTCATCGCGAGCGCGAGGTTTACCGCGACGGTGGATTTACCGACGCCGCCCTTGCCGCTCGCGACCGCGACGATGTGATTAACGCCCTCGATGCTACGCCGGCCTGTCGCCGCGGTCCTCGGCTGGGTTGGCGCCGGCTGCTCGACGGCCACCTTGACGGCGGGTACCCCCGGCATCGCAGCGACGGCGGCCTTGATGTCCTCGACAATTCGGCTTACCACCTCGGGCTTGGCGGATTGGATAGACAAGGATACGGTGACGCCGGAGTAGCCGACCTCGATATCCTTGATGATACCGAAAGACACCACGTCGCGGGTGAACCCGGGATACTTGACCTTTTTCAGTTCAGTCAGGATTTCATTGGGGCTAGGCATGTTCTCGGGCGATCCGCCGGCGCTCCTGTGGTCACTGGATTCGTCTGCTACAAAGCGACAAAATTAATTAACTGGCTGTCTATGTTGGTTTCTCTGTCAAATCCGCTTACTCATGTTATCATCTCGGGGGAGCGGGAAAAAACGCAGCGATTCAGGGGAGAGTCTGGGGGCGATGCCGAAGAAAGCGGGCGGGGGAACGCCCAAAGTTGTCATCAAACATAGCACGATTTCGAGTCAGGTTACGTCGATTGCCGCGCGAGAGTTGGGTGATGGCCTCGCCACGATGCTTGGCAGCAAGGCCACCGTTCAAGCGGATCCCAATATCGATCCGCGGGCAATGCTGGTCTCGTTCGGCGCTGCTGCCTTTTCCAACGGAGCTTCCAATGGGCTCGCCGGAGACAGCTTCGAGATTTTACGTCCGAGCAGGGATAACCTCGCGATTCACGCCGGCAGCGAGCGCGGTTTGTTGCACGCGGCTTATGATTTGATGGAGCGGCTCGGCGGGCGCTTCATTCCCGGCGCTAACTCCAATTTGCCACCGTTGGCGGCGGCCGCGTTGACCCGCCTGAAGCCTTATAAGGTGACGCCGCCATTCAAACGGCGCGCCTTCGTGTCGGACATTATGACGTGGAATTACACGCATCCCGACCGCCTCAAACTCCATCTCGAATTCGATCGAAAGTTTATCCCGTGGATGGCTCGGCGCGGCATCAACGCCTTCGAATACATCCGCCACGCGCAGGATACGCGGCTGCGCATCGACGAGTTGACCCCACTCTACAAATCGTACGGCATGGGCGTGGAGTATGGCGGTCATGTGCTGCAGATATTGATGCCTCGCGAGCAGTTCGAATCACATCCTGAATACTTCCCGCTGGCGAAAGACGGCACCCGAATGGCGCGCGGAAATCTATGCGTCTCCAATCCCGAGGCCGTGCGCATGGTATGCGAAGGCGCGCTGAACTACGTCCGCGAATATCCGGAGAATGAACTGCTGCACATCTGGGGCGCGGACGTATGGGAGGGCGCATGGTGCAGATGCCCGCAGTGCAAAAAGCTTTCGCCGCAGATGCAGTACATGAAGATCGTCAATGCGGTCGCGGCGGCGGAGGAAGCGGCGGACGGCGGAGTTCCGGTCGCCTATCTCGCCTATCACGACACCATCGATCCCGATCCGAAGCTGCGCCCGCGGCCGAATGTATGGTTCGAATGGGCCCCGCGGGAACGCTGCTACGTACACTCCATCGATGATCCGGCCTGTACCATCAACCCGCGCTACTTCAAGTCGTTAAAACGCTATCTCGAGATATTCAAAGGCCGCGGTCATGTCTTCGAGTACTATGCCGATGCGATCCTCTTCGGCGGTCTGGGCGTCGCCACGCCAACGGTGATCGGAAAGGATTTGCGCGCTTACGAGGCCCTCGGCATCGAGAGCATCTCCAACTTGACCTTCGGCGCGTACAGCGTGTTGGCGTACCCGGTGAATCTCGAAGCCTTTGTGCGTGGCACCCGCACGCCCAGGTTCAGCGTCAATGGAGTCTTCGACGATACCGCCGCGGGACGTCATCCCAAGGCGGCGGAAGAGCTGAGTAAGGCATATCGCGGGATTGAGAGAGCAGCCGCGCAGATCCTGGACTATGCGGACGTGATGCGACCGTACAAAATGACCCCGCAGAAGGCGACCCTCGAAAAACCTCACATCGTCAAGGCCATTACCCAGCTCCACCACGCGATCAAAATTGCCGCGCATGCGAAGTCGAAGCATCGCGATGTTCTGGCGGGCGCCGAGGAGGATCTGTGGAACTACAGCGTCGAGGCGTTGAGCGGCATCGGTGACTACCTTCGGGCGCGCGAGGAGAAGGGGATTGTGCGCCATACGCTGGGCGACGGCGCGGTCGCGCTGGTCGCTACTGCTATCGAGCACATTCAGCATATCGATCCCGCCGTCAAAGGAACCTGGGGCGCGTACGACCTTGAATGGATCCGCGAACTCTGGCTCGACGGGCTGCGAAAGAACCTCGGCTCCGGTGAAATGAACCTCGCCGATCTATTCTGACCTCGACCGCTTCAGTGCTAGAGATTCTCCCATGGAGAACGACACCGGCTTCCAACTCTCGGAAGAATTGTCCGCACTGCGCGAGCAGGTCCGCAGAATCATTCGCGAGGAGATAATCCCGATCGAGAAAACCCTCGATCCCGACGCCGCGGAGATTCCCGAAGAAGACTACTGGCGCCTCGCGAAGAAGGTCCAGGCGGCCGGCATGTGGTGCATGAGCGCGCCGAAAAAATACGGCGGCGGTGGTCTCGGCACCTTCGACATGTGCGTGCTGATGGAGGAAATGGCGCAGCATCGGATGGGTCTCTACAATCCGGGCGCGAGCGTGTTCGGGCGCAATCCTCCGCCGGTCATCTATGGCGGTAGCGAGGAACAGATCCAGAAGTACGTGGTGCCGACGCTCAAGAACGCATGGTACACCTTCTTCGCCATCACCGAGCCGAGCGGTGGTTCTGACCCGGCCGGGTCGATTCAATGTCGTGCCGTCCGCAAGGGCGACACCTACGTTCTGAATGGCACCAAGATTTTCATCTCCCACGCGCATGAGGCCGAATGGGGCGTGGTTTTCACCCGCACCGATCCCAAGGCCGGCCGCGGCGGCATCACCTGCTTCATAGTTCACAAGGGCACGCCCGGTTTCACCGCGCGCCCCTTCAAAACCTTGCGCACGGCGGCCTTGCCCAACGAGGTTCAATTTGAGGATTGCGTGATTCCGGCCGAGCAGCGCATCGGCGAGGAAGGGCAGGGGCTCAACCTGTGTCTCGATCTGCTGACGCGGCTGCGATTTCCGTATTCCGCTGCCAACGTTGGAGTCGGTGTCGCGGCCCTGCGAATGGCGATCGATTACGCGAAGACGCGCAGTACCTTCGGCGAGAAGTTAGCGAAGCGTCAGGCGATTCAATGGATGCTGGCGGACTCCGAGGTCGAACTACGCGCGGCACGCTGGCTCACCTGGGAAGGCGCGTGGAAAGCCGATCGCGGTGAAGACTCGCGCAACGAAGCCTCGATCGCCAAATTGTACTCGAGCGAGGTGCTCGGCCGCGTCATCGATCGCGCGGTCCAGATTCATGGCGGCTACGGCGTGAGCAAGGAGTTCCCGCTCGAGCGATGGTACCGTGAGGCGCGCATCCGCCGCATCGGCGAAGGCCCCTCGGAAGTGCACCGCATGGTCATCGCGCGCAACCTACTGCGATAAAGGGAATTGGCATGAGTTTGCCGCTGGAAGGAATTCGCGTCATCGATTTTGGACAAATTTATGCGGTGCCCTACTGCACGCTGCAGCTTGCCGCGATGGGCGCCGAGATCATCAAAATCGAACCGCCCAAAACCGGCGAAATGTTGCGCCGTCCCGACCTGCCCGGCGGCGTGAATTATTCCTTCCTGATGCTCAATGCCAACAAGAAATCCGTCACGCTTAACCTCAAACATCCGAGTGCGCGCGAGATCGTTTTCAAGCTCCTCGGAGGCGCCGACGTGGTGGTCGAGAATTATCTCGATGGCGTGATGGAGTCGTTCGGGCTCGGCTACGCGGAAATCTCCCCGCGCTTTCCGCGAGTCATCTACGCGTCCGGCAAGGGCTATGGAGCGGCCAGCCGATTCGCAAAGCTCGGTTCGATGGACAATACCATCCAGGCGTCCTCGGGCTTTATCAGCATCACCGGGTTTCCCGAACACGGCGTGAAAACTTCCGCGACCTTCATCGATATGGGTACCGGAAGTCATCTGACCAGCGGAATTCTCGCGGCGCTGATTGATCGCGGCAAGACCGGCAAGGGTCAGAAGGTCGAGGTTGCCATGCTCGATGTTGCGATTCCGGCGCTCACGAGTGTTCTTGCGCCGGTGTTGCAGGGGCGGAAGTTCAAGCGCCTCGGCAATCGCCATTGGGGCGTATGTCCAACCAACATTTATCCTGCGGGCGACGGCGAAGTTTTGATTATGGTTCTTACCGAAGCGCATTGGCGCTCGGTGGCGAAGCTGATGGGGCATCCGGAGCTCATCGGCAAGGCGGAATATCGCGATCACGGCGCGCGGATGGCGTTCGCGGATCAACTCGATGAGATGCTCTCGGCATGGACGAGGCCGCAGAAGCGCGACGACATAATTAGCATTCTCATCGAGGCCGGGGTGCCATGCGCTCCGGTGCGCGAAGTGGAAGAAGTCGTTGCCGATCCCGAGCTGATCGAACGTGGGACGTTGATCGACAGCACCTATCCGACCCGGGGCGAGGTGAAGGTTGCAGGCTCGCCGGTGAAAATGTCGGCAATCACCCGTGAGGAGATGCCTTGCGTCCGACCGCCTCAGCTCGGCGAGCATACGGACGAAGTACTCAGCTCGATCGGGATATCACGCGAACGGATCGCAGAGCTTCGCCACGAAGGAGCGGTCTAGGAGAAGTGCTAGCGACGAAGATTAGGCTGCTTTGCGGCGGCGCGGACTGCCGGGCGGGAACGCGCTGGCGCGCCTGCTCGGACGTGCCTTGATATTCAAGCGATCGAGGACTCGGAAGAAAGTGTTGCGCACTGCCTCGAGGCTCCATAGCAGTCCGAGGCCCGCCATCACCCCAACGCCGTGGACTACCTCGATGAAATAGCCTTTAACTCCGAGCTGCTCCATCTCCAACGGCAATTGTTTCTGTTCCGATGTTTCCTGCATCAATGCACAGACTAAAGGGCGCGCCGCCCTTGTGCAAGAACGACGCGCCCTGAACCAGCCGGTTTAGAATTCGATTACGGAGGTGGCGGAGGAGGCGGTGGAGCTCCTGTCGCGGCGCCACCAGCCTCGGCGCCGGCCAACGGCAGGGTAAGCGCCAGGTTGTCAAAGCGCGCTTCCGAATCGTTGCTCGACCATAAGCCGATGCGGCCCTTCGCGATCTTGTTGTCCTGCACGTCGAAGATCATTTTGCCTTCGTCATAGGCGACGAAGTGATCGGCCTGAACTTCGAGTTTGATCTTGTACCAGTTGCCCGCGTCGATGGCGACGACCTTCTGCTGGATCTGATCCATCTTGCCCTGATACATGCGGAGCAACTGGACGTAGTCACTCGGGCATCCCATCGCAAGTACATAATAGTTTTGAGGATCTTCGTAGCGTACCACCAATCCACCCGAGCAATCGAAGTATCCTTTGATCGGCTTGAAATCCGCCTCGAGGGTGAAGTCGCTGTATTCGGTGGGATCCTTCATCACCACTATTGGATGATATTCGAGTCCGTGCGTGAGCGAGGTCACCATCCGGCCTGCCGGCAGCCCGAAATCATTCGGCTGGCTGGGCGCGCTAGGATCCGAAAAGACCACCCAACCAGCGCCGTCGATATCGTCCCATCCATCGGCTAGTTGACCAGCTTTATCAGTGTCAAAGTTCCACACCTTGGTTTCCGGCGTAGCGGTCGCCGTAGGGGTCATGGTTGCCGTCGGAGTAGGCGTCTCCTTCTTCTTCCTCGAGTATGCGGGCGGCGCCAACATCACCACCGCTGCCATCACACCCGCCACGACCAGTGCTGCGCTACGCAGCCATGTTCTGACTGTCATATTTCTCCTGTCCGGTCCTAACTCTAACCTGATGCCCCGAATTCAAAAGACAATTTGCTTTTTCTGATGAGCAACTGACGGGCGCGAGTTTCGCGAATGCAAGGCCGCCCTGTCAAGCAAGGGTTTCCGAAATACTATGCTATTGTTGTTTCGCCGGATGCGTTGGTCAGGGGCGTTAGAGCAAAGGTAGCTGTCGACCTAAGATTCAGTTTCGCTTTTTATTCGTCTTAATAGCCTTAGCGGCGCGACCAATCATTTTCGCAGGGTAGGAGTGCTTTCCTTGACTCAGGTGGGGTTAAGTGGGAGATTGTGGGGAGCTAAGGTGACAAGCGGTGTTCAACGGAAGATTCGATCACGCGATCGACGACAAAGGAAGGGTGAATATCCCTGTCCGCTTCCGCGAAGAACTCGAGCGCGATGGTCATGATCGCCTATATATCACAAATTCCGTCTTCGAGGGCCAGCGTTGCCTGGAAGTGTATCCGCCCAATGAATGGACCCGACTCCAGGAGCAGATTCGACAAAAGGCCCGCTTCGACAACCAGGTGCGATCTTTTGAGTTGTTCTACATCGGCGGTGCGCATGAGGTTCTGGTCGACAAGCAGGGACGCATTCTGGTTCCTCCGAAGCTGCGTGAATTCGCGGCGCTCGATCGCGATGTGACATTTTCGGCGGCTACCGATCATTTTCAGTTGTGGGACAAGACGGTGCTGGAGCAGGTCCTCAAGGCTACCGAGCAGCGTTTTGCGGATCCCGAATTTTTTCAGAAGTTGGGTCTCTAGGGACGTCGGATAGGTCTTGAGGGATAAGGTCTCGGGATGAGTTTCGCGGTAATGAGCCAGAACGGAGCGGACAGGCAAGTGCATGTGCCGGTGATGGCGGTGGAGGTGGTAGAACTCCTGTCCGCTCCGAGTCCTTTGGCAATCGTCGATGTCACCTTGGGCACCGGCGGCCATGCCTCCGCGATGCTCGAGGCTTCCCCCAATGCGCGCCTGCTCGGCTTCGATCAGGATGCCGCTGCGATCGTTCATGCGCGCGAAGTGCTAGCGAAGTACGAGGATCGCATCACTCTCGTGCAGGCCAACTTCGCCGAGGTTTCGCCGGTGATGCGCGAGGCCGGCTTTGCTCATGCCGATGCGATTCTCGCCGACCTCGGCATGAGCAGTTTCGCCCTCGATGATGCCACCCGCGGGTTCAGTTTCCGCCTCGACGGTCCCCTCGATATGCGGATGGATCAGCGCGCGGCGCTTTCCGCCTACGATCTCGTCAACGAGGAGCCCGAGGCCGAGCTCGCGCGCATCTTTCGCGAGTATGGGGAGGAGCGGATGCCCGGCCGCATCGCGCGCACCATCGTCGAGGCGCGCCGCCGCCGTCGTATCGAAACTACCGGCGAGCTGCGTGCGCTGGTGGAGCGCGCAATCGGACCCCATCGCCGCGGTGGAATACATCCCGCGACGCGAACTTTCCAGGCGCTTCGCATCGCGGTGAATCGCGAGATCGAGAGCCTCGAAAAATTTCTCCGCGACACCCCCGCAATGCTTGCCCCGGGCGGCCGCCTCGCCGTCATCGCGTATCACTCGCTCGAGGATCGCGCGGTCAAGGAGCGCTTTCGCGAGTTGGGCCGCGGTGACGAATACAACAATTTGACCACCAAGGTGATCAAACCGGCGCAACGTGAGGTGGTGGAAAATCCACGTGCGCGTAGCGCGAAATTGCGTTGTCTCGAACGGAGGCCGTCATAGCCGGCGATCATCATGCGCGCGCGACAGCGAAAAAGCCCGGTCCACAAACGCTCGCGCCTGCTGCCGGCCTTGCTCGCCGCCGCGATCGTGGTGGTCGGATTCGCGACGCTGCTGATGCGTCTTGAGGTTACCCAGGAGGGTTATCGGCTCTCCGCCGTCAGGCTCGATATCGTGAAGCTCGAAGATGAAAATCGCCGGCTGCGGCTGACCGCCGCGCAGCTCAGCTCGCATGATCGCCTGCGCGCGCTCGCGTCCAGGTATCATCTGGAGCCCGCGCGCAACGGCCAGGTGGTGATGGTGCCATGACCAGCGCCTTCAAACAGCGCCGCAGCCGCATCGGCGTGCTGACCTTCGCGCTCACCGCGTTGTTCGGCCTCGCGGTGTTGCGCCTGGTTGCGCTGGTGGTGCTGCAGGGCCCGCGCCTCAACACCATGGCGCGCGAGGAACATACCGCCGAGACCGAACTCGCCGCCGTGCGCGGGCCGATTGTCGATCGGCACGGCGAGCCGATGGCGTTGTCGGCGGAGACCCGCTCGATCTATGCGCGGCCGCAAAAGCTTCTCGAAGCGAATGCCGCGGAGCGCGCCAAACTCGCGGCTGCGTTGGACCTCAGCAGCGAGGAACTCGCGCACCGGCTGGCGAAGCCCGCGCCCTTCATCTGGCTGCGCCGCCGGATGGATCCGGCGCAGGCCGCCGCGGCCGAGGCGCTCAATATCGACGGGCTCGGAGCATTCAGCGAGTACAAGCGTTTCTATCCGGAGAGCAACCTGGCCGGGGCGGTGGTGGGCTCGGCAGGGATGGACGGTCAGGGGCTCTCCGGAGTGGAACTCGAGTACGACAAGCTGATTCGCGGCGCGCCGGTCGAGTTGAGTTTCTATCACGATGCGCTCGGCCATCCGATTCTCGACAGCCCGCTCGCGATCAAGTCCTCGCAGCCCGGCGCGCAGGTCCAACTGACCCTCGACGGCCGCATCCAGTCGCTGGCGGAGAACGAGCTGGCGGATGAAGTCCAGAGTAGCGGCGCGCAACGCGGCACCGCGATCGTGCTCGATCCGTGGAGCGGGGAAATCCTCGCGCTCGCCAACGAAAGCGCGCAACCCGATCCGGTTCACGCGCGCCTTCATGACGCCGCCGTGCAGGACGCGTTCGAGCCCGGCTCCACGATGAAGGGTCTGCTCGCTTCGATCGCGCTGACCAACCACACCGTCAATCCCGCCGAACAGATTTATTGCGAGAACGGTGTCTATCATCTCGATGGCCGCACCATTCATGACGACAGCCCGCATGGATGGCTCGATTTGGCCGGCATCATCGAGATGTCGTCTAACATCGGCGCGTCGAAAATCGCGCTGCGGCTTGGCGCCCGGCGTTTTTACGAGGGGTTGCACGGCTTCGGAATCGGCCGCCGCACCGGGGTCGATCTCCCTGGCGAAGCGGGCGGGCTTTTGAGCAAGGGTTCGAGCTGGCGTGAAATCGAGCTCGCCAATCATGGCTTCGGGCAAGGGGTCGCGGTCACTCCGATGCAGCTCGCAGTGGCCTATGCGGCGATTGCGAACGGCGGCCTCGTGGTTCGCCCGTATGTAGTGAAATCCGTCTCCGATGCCGAGGGCAACGTGCTGCTGACCCACACCCCGCAGGTGATGGGCCGCGCGATTCCACCCGAAGTGGCGCATCAGATGAACCTGCTGCTGCGCAACGTGGTGAACGGCGCCGACGGCACCGCGCATAAGGCGCAGGTCGACGGTTTTATCGTCGCCGGAAAAACCGGCACCGCGCAGATGGTGAATCCGCTGACGCACGGCTATTTCCAGAATCGTCACGTTTCCTCGTTCGTGGGATTTCTGCCCGCTGACGATCCGCGGCTGCTGATCCTGGTGGTCCTCTATGACGTCGGCCACGGCCATTTCGGCGGGTTGGTCGCCGCGCCGGTATTCAGCGAAATCGCCTCCGGCGCGTTACGCGATCTGGATGTTGCCTCGCCCGGTTCGGACTATGACTCCGCCAGCGTGCTTCCGATCAGCAGCTTCACCGGCGCGCCGCACAAAAGGAATATCGATCCGCTGGCAGCGATCGATCCGGGCGTCGACTACGATGCGGTCCTCGATCGGAAAGCCACTCCAGACTTCAGCGGCGCCAGTCTGCGGCATGCGCTCGACATCGCGCGTCAACTCGGCATCAACCTTGACGTCAACGGGCAGGGCTACGTGATTGCACAGGACCCCGCGCCGGGCAGCACGCTGCCCAGTTCCGCGATCAAACTCACGCTGGCGCCGGCGGGAATCGCGAACCCCGAATCGGCGGCCGGCGGGGTGACAAAGATTTCCATCACCCCGCGGTCGAAAGCGCATGCGGCCGGGAACGCCCGCCTCGCGCTTCTGGAGCACGCGACAGGAAAGAAAACCAATCGGAAAATACTGCGCTAGCAATCAAGAGGGGCGCGCAGTGATGGTGAATGGTGAGAACGACGTAAACCGAGGCGCTTCCTTGCAGGGGCGGTTGATGAACCGCCCCTAACGAATTTCGAGGACGGAGAATCCTGATGTGCGCCGCAGCGAAAAAATTACGCGGAGCGCGGCGCCGGCGAGGGAAGATTTAAACATGCTACTCGCGGAGCTGATTGCCGGCGCGCCGGTGCGCGGGGTTGAGGGCGATCCTCAAGTGGAGATCACCGGAATCAGCTATGACTCACGCGAGACCAAACCCGGGCATCTGTTTTTTTCGCTGGCTCGTGACGCGGAGCGCAACCGGGCCAATATAGATGACGCATTAAACCGCGGGGCGCGTGCGGTGGCGGTGGATGGAAGGTGGGGAGGGAAAGGTGCGGCGCGCCTCGCGGCTAGCGTGTCTTCGGGCACGCTGATTGATGCGCCGCAGCCACGGCTCCTGATGGGCGTGGCTGCGGCGCGCTTTTTCGGCGCGCCGAGCGCGCGCGCGAACCTGGTCGGCATAACAGGCACCAGCGGGAAAACCACCACGACGTATTTGCTGCGATCGATTTTCGAAGCGGCGGGCCGGACGACTGGAATCATCGGCACCATCGGGATTTTCATTCGTGACCACAGAATTTATCATGGGCTCACGACTCCCGAGTCGGTGGATTTCGAAAGCAGCCTCGCACAGATGGAGCACGAGGGCGTCCATGACGCGTTCGCCGAGGTCTCCTCGATCGGAATCGCCGAGGGCCGCGTCGATGCGCTCGACTTCAGCGCCTGCCTTTTTACCAATCTCGGCCGCGATCACCTGGATTATCACGGCACCCTCGAAAATTATTTCGCGGCCAAGCTGCGGCTATTTACCGAGATTCTCCCACGGAGCACACATCGCGAGCGACTGGCGGTGGTGAATGGCGACGATCCGTTCGGACGTCGCATCCTCGCCGCGACCGAAAGTAGCAAAATCCGCAAAGTCAGTTTCGGTCTCGAGGTTGCCAATGACGTGCATCCGATCAGCATCAAGACCGGCATCGACGGAATTCATGGAACCATAAGCGTGCTCGGACGCGCGATCGATATCGATTCTCCGCTGCTCGGAGAATTTTATCTGCGCAATATTCTCGGGGCCTCCGCTCTGTCGGCGGCCTCGGGCATCGATGAGTTGGCGGTGGCTGCAGGTGTGAGGAGATGTTCCGGGGCCCCCGGCAGAATGGAGGCGGTGCCCGCGCGCGACGGTGTGACCGTGCTGGTCGACTACGCGCACAAGCCCGACGCGCTCGAAGCGGTGCTGAGTACGCTGCGCCCGCTCACCCGCGAGCGGCTGATTTGTGTGTTCGGATGCGGCGGGGATCGCGATCGCGGCAAGCGTCCGGTGATGGGCGAAATCGCGGCGCGACGCGCCAACCTCGCGATTCTGACTTCCGACAATCCACGCACTGAAGATCCGCTGCAGATTATCGCGGAGGTCGAGGGCGGCCTGAAAACTGCCGGACTCACTCGCATCGAGGAAGCGCGCGCCAGGGATTCAACCGGATATATCGTGGAACCGGATCGGCGCGGCGCGATTGCGATGGCGCTTCGCCTCGCGCGCCCCGGCGACGTGGTTGTAATCGCCGGCAAAGGGCATGAAGATTATCAACTGGTAGGGAATCGCGTCTTGAAGTTTGACGATCGCACGGTGGTGCGCGAACTCGCCTCCGAGCTCGGCTTTTGAAACTGATTTTCCGACTCCGTCCGTCGGTTCCTCCCCCATTGAGTGGGGGAGGTGTCCCGGCGCAATTCGTACGACGGCTGCGAGCACGAACTGTGACGGGACGGAGAGGGACCGCAGCTCCGGATTCTTTTCTGCTTTTCGCCGCGGCTTCGTCACGATTTTCGCACGCGGCCATCGCGAAAATCGCACCGAGCCGCCTCTCTCGATCAACGGCGGAGGAACAATACCGGGGCGGGGCACGCTGATGCTCTACCTCCTGCTTTACCCGTTGCACGCGCATCACACCGGTTTCGGCGTTTTGCGCTACGAGACCTTTCGCTCCGTGATGGCTGGGCTCGCGGCGTTGGCGTTTTCGCTGGCGCTGGGGCCGATTCTCATCGAGCGTTTTCGCGCGGCGCACGTCGGCCAGACGATCCGCGACGAAGTTCCGCAGACTCATCAGAAGAAAGCCGGCACCCCGACTATGGGTGGACTGCTGATTCTCGCCTCGGCCGTCCTCGCCACCATTCTGCTCGCCGATGTTCGCGATCTATACGTCTGGGTCGCGCTCTTCGTGGCGGTCAGCTTCGGCGCGGTCGGCCTCGCCGATGACATGCTGAAACTCCGGCGTGGACGGGGACAGGGAATCAGCGGGCGCACCAAACTCGGATGGTCATTTTTCTTCGCATTAGTCGCGTCCGCCGTGCTGTTCGGCCCGATGCATTTCGATACCCATCTGACGATTCCATTCGCCAAGAATCTGCATCCGGATCTGCACTGGTGGGGATATATTCCATTTGCGGTCTTTGTCATGGTCGCGTCTTCACACGCGGTGAACTTGACTGACGGTCTCGACGGCCTCGCGATCGGCCCGGTGATGACCGTGGCATTGACTTACTGGGTCTTCACCTATGTTGCGGGCAATCTCAAGTTTGCGACCTACCTCGCGGTGCCGCACATCCTGGGTATCGGTGAGGTCGCGATTTTTTGCGCCGCCTTGGTCGCCGCGTCGCTGGGATTTTTGTGGTTCAACGCCTATCCAGCCTCGATGATGATGGGCGATGTCGGCGCGCTCTCGCTCGGCGGGTCGATCGGCGCGGTCGCGGTGCTCGCAAAACAGGAACTGGTGCTGCTCATCGCGGGCGGGATCTTCGTCGTCGAAACGCTCTCAGTTATAATCCAGGTGTATTACTTCAAGCTGACGCACAAGCGAGTCTTTTTGATGGCGCCGCTGCATCATCACTTCGAGCTCAAGGGCTGGCCGGAGACCATCGTGGTGATTCGCTTCTGGATCGTGTCCATCGTGTGCGCGCTCTTTGCGCTCAGCACCCTGAAGCTTCGCTGATGGAACTTAAGGGCAAGCGCGTGATGGTGGTCGGGCTCGGCGTGAGCGGGCGCGCGGCTGCGCGCTTCCTCGAGGCTCGCAGCGCGGCGTTGCTACTGACGGACAAGAAAACCGACCTGATGACGGACGGGCTTCCGGCCGGCGAAGTTCACCTCGGCGTCGAGAACCCGGCGTGGCTCAAGGGCGTCGACCTCGTGGTGACCAGTCCCGGCATTCCGCGCGATTCGGTTTTGCTGCGCGAGGCTCAGCAGCGCGGCATCCCGGTGATCGGGGAACTGGAGCTGGCGAGCAATTTCGTGAGGGCGCCGATCATCGGCATCACCGGCACCAACGGCAAGAGTACGGTGACGACGATGGTTGGCGACATGCTCAAGGCGGCCGGCAAAAATGTTTTCGTCGGCGGCAATCTCGGCACCCCGCTCATCGAGGCGGCCGACCATGAGGTTGATGCGCTGGTCATCGAGGTTTCCAGCTTCCAGCTCGAGTGGATTGAGAAATTTCGCGCGCACGTCGGGATCCATCTCAATCTCACCGACGACCATTTCGAGCGCTATCGCGACCTCGATGATTACGGACGTGCGAAGGCGCGCCTGTTCAAGAATCAGGGTGCCGGCGATTTTGCGATCCTCAATCGCGACGACCCCAACGTATGGAAGCTGCGGCACACCATGCGCGCGCGCGTTATCGGATTTGGGCTCTCGACCCCGTCCGCGGGTGGCGACGCGATTTGGGCCGGCGCCGAGCAGATTTTCTTCGACCTCAATGGGCGGCGTGGTCGCATCGACCTCGCGCGGTTCAAGCTGCCGGGGCGGCACAACCTTGGCAATGCGATGGCGGCGGCTGCCGCGGCGCTGGCGATGGAGCTTGAACCGCTCGCGATCGAAGCCGGGCTCGCGAGCTTCAAACCCCTGAGCCATCGCATCGAAATGGTGCGCGAATGGCGCGGCATCAAGTTCATCGATGACTCCAAGGGAACAAACGTCGGCGCGGTGGTCGAGGCGCTCGAGGCGGTGCGCGCGCCGGTGATCCTCATCGCGGGTGGCGTCGACAAGGGCGGTGACTACGCGCCGCTGCGAAAACCGCTGACGGAAAAAGTCAAGCTCGCGATTTTGATCGGGGCCGCGCGCGACAAAATGAGCGCGGCACTGGACGGTTCGACCAGCATCGAGGTGGTGGAAAAACTGGCCGGCGCGGTTTCGCGCGCGGCGGAGGTGGCGGTCGCTGGGGACACGGTGCTGCTCTCGCCGGCCTGCTCCAGCTTCGACCAATTCAAGGACTATGCGCAGCGCGGTAACTTATTTAAAGAGTTGGTTCGGGCGCTTTGAGGCGGTAAGTCACCGGCGGCCTGACCCGTGGTTGTGGCTGCCGGCGATGGCGCTGGTGATGTTGGGGTGCCTGATGGTGCTCAACACCACCTATTTCATGAGCCAGGAAAAAACCGGCGACGCGTTCCATTTCTTCAAGCTGCACCTGCTTCACCTCGGAGTGGGCCTCCTGATGCTGGTTGCGCTTTCACAATTCTCGCTGCGCGGGTTGCGCCGCATCGTGTTCCCGCTTTTCAGCGTTTCGGTTGCAATGCTGGTGATGCTTTACGTTCCCCATCTGGGAATCGTGCGCGGCGGCGCGCGGCGATGGTTGCGGCTGGGACCTTACATATGCGAGCCGGTCGAGTTCGTAAAACTCGCTGTAGTATTTTTCCTCGCGGAGTTTTTAAGCAAACGCCAGGAACGGATGCGCGCGTTTAACCAGGGCCCGCTGCTCGCGTTTTTAATTATCGGTCTGATCGCGCTGATGGTGCTTAAGCAGCCCGATCTCGGCAATACCGTGATGATTGCGCTGGTGCTGTTCGTGATGCTGTATGCGGCGGGCGCGCAGGTGAAACATTTGAGCATGGCCGGCGGCGCGGCGCTGTGCCTCCTGGTGTTGCAGACGATGGCGAAGGCCTACCGCATGCGGCGCATCACCGCGTTTCTCCATCCGTGGGAAACTGCGCGGGGCGCGGGTTTCCAGCTGATCCAGTCGTTCATCGCGCTCGGCGCGGGCGGCGGATGGGGCGTCGGGCTCGGCGAAGGCCGGCAGAAAATGTTCTATCTCCCGGAGGCGCACACCGACTTCATTTTCGCAGTGGTGGGCGAGGAGTTCGGCATCCTGGGCGGAGTTGTGGTCGTGGCACTTTTCTGCGTCATACTTTTTCGCGGGATGCGCATCGCCCAGGACGAGCCCGATCCATTCGCGAGCCTGCTTGCAGTAGGACTTACCGCCAGTCTGTCCTTGCAGGCGCTGATCAACATGGCGGTGGTGATCGGAATGATTCCCACCAAGGGACTGCCATTGCCGTTTTTGAGCTACGGCGGCACCGCAATCATGATGTCGATGGCGGCGCTGGGCGCGCTGCTGGCGCTCGGACGCCGTCCCGCGGTCCGCTGAAACGACGATGAAGATAATCATCGCGGGCGGCGGGACCGGCGGGCATTTATTTCCCGCTGTCGCGCTCGGCGAGGAGCTGGTGCGCGAGCGCGCCGACACCGAGGTTCTCTACGTGGGCACCCGCTACGGCTTCGAGGCGAAGTGGCTCCCGACCAAGAGCTATCATTACGAACTGTACGACGTTCACGGGCTGCTCGGCGGGCGGGGCGCGAGCGCGCGGTTAAAATCGATCGCGGAACTCGCGAAAGCGATCGTCCTGGCGCGCGCGACATTGCAGCGGTTCGCCGCGGACCTGGTCGTGATCGCCGGCGGCTACGCGTCGGCGCCGATGGGGCTCGCGGCGATTTTATCGCGCACGCCGCTAGTCCTCATGGAGCAAAATACTACGCCGGGTTTTTCTAATCGGATGCTCTGGAGATTCGCCGACCGGATTTGCGTCGCGTTTGCGGAGAGCGCCGCGCATTTCGGCGCCTCGAAAGTGGTGGTCACCGGCATCCCGGTACGCTATCAACCGCAGGCTGACCGGAGGCCGATTTCGGACAGTCCACTTCAAATCCTTGTTTTAGGCGCGTCGACCGGTGCACATCGTCTCAATTTTGGGGTGCTCAACGCTTTCAAAATCTGGGGAAATAGTGTTATAAATTTCACCGTCACCCATCAAACGGGCGAGGCGGATGAGGAGTTGGTGAGGACGGATTATCGAAATATCCCGCTTAAGGCGGAGGTGGTTCCTTTTATCGACGACGTTCCCGGCGCGCTTAGCCGGAGCGCTCTGGTCGTCGCGCGTTCCGGTGGCGGCACTGTCACCGATGTCGCGCTAGCCGCCCGTCCGGCGATTTTTGTGCCCTATCCGTTTCATCGCGATCGCCAGCAGTTCTACAATGCGCGGGTGATCGAGCGCGCCGGTGGCGCGATTATCGTCAACGACGATGACAACCTCGCAGTCAATCTCGCGCGCGAAATTGCGCGGCTGATTTCGAATCCGGCGCGGCTGCGTGAGATGGGCGACAAAGCGCACGGCGCGATACCATCCGATGCGGCGAAGAAAGTCGCCGAGGTTTGTTTTGCTGTAGTCGACCGCCGGAGAATATCCGCGTGACGCTTACCTCTTCCACCTCGCTGCTCAATCGCCAGCGCCGCCTACATTTCATCGGGATCGGCGGTGCCGGGATGAGCGGAATTGCCGAGTTGTCGTTGCGCCTCGGCTTCGCGGTCAGCGGATGCGATTTGAAAGATGGCCCGGTGACCGCGCGGCTCAAGTCGCTGGGCGCGCAAATCGATACCGGTCATCAGGCGATACACATCAAGCCGGAACTCGACGCGGTGGTGATTTCGTCCGCGGTGAAATTTTCCAATCCCGAGGTGGCACGCGCGCGCGAACTGAAAATACCGGTCATCCCGCGCGCCGAGATGCTCGGCGAGCTGTTGCGGATGGCGCGGGTTGGTATCGCCGTCGCCGGGACCCATGGCAAGACCACCACTACCGGTCTGGTCGGCCTCATCCTCGAAGAGGCGGGGCTCGATCCTACGGTCGCGATTGGCGGAAATCTGCGCTCGCGCGGAAGCAACGTGCGACTCGGGCACGGTGACTACATGGTGGCCGAGGCCGACGAGAGCGACGCGTCGTTTCTGCTGCTGGTGCCGACCCTGGCCATCGTCACCAACATTGATCCCGAGCATCTCGATCACTATGGAAATATCGACCGCGTGCGGGACGCGTTTTTGAGCTTCATCAATCACGTGCCGTTTTATGGCGCCGCGGTGCTCGGCATCGACAGCGTCAATGTGCGCGGGCTGCTGCCCTCGATTCGCAAACCGGTGATTACCTATGGAATCGCGCCCGACGCCGATTTGCGCGCCGAGAAAATCGTCATCGATGGTTTCTCGACGCGCTTCGAAGTCGTGCGCAAGGGCCAGCCGCTCGGCACAGTGACGATTCCCACTCCGGGTGTTCACGTTGCGCTGAATTCGCTGGCGGCAATCGCCATCGCACTCGAACTCGGCATCACTTTCGACATTGCGGCACAGGCACTTGCGAAGTTTTCCGGCATCAGCCGCCGCTTCGAGATCAAGGGCGAAGCGGGGGGGCGCATCGTCATCGACGACTACGCGCATCATCCTGAAGAGGTGAAGGCGACGCTCGCGGCGGCGCGCGCCGCATTCAAGCGCCGCATCGTCGCGGTTTTCCAGCCGCATCGTTACACCAGGATGCGCGATCTGTTCGAGGGATTTTTGCGCGCCTTCGACGACGCCGACATGCTTTGCCTGATGGACATCTATCCGGCCGGCGAGGATGCGATCCCCGGGGTCTCGTCGCATCGATTGTACGAGGCGATTCTTAAGCGCGGTCATCTCAATGTGCGATATCTCGGCGCCCTCGGCGGCGCGGCGCAAAAACTCGCCGAGTTGACCGTGCCCGGCGACGTGGTGCTGACGCTCGGCGCGGGCGATATCTACGCGCTCGGCGATCAACTGCTGGCGGAACTTGGCGTTGAGCGAAAAACGCATGCGCAGGCTTGAAGATGAACTGCGCAAGCACTTCGCGGAGCGGCTCCAGGTGAATCAGTCACTCGCGGCCTTCACTTCTTTTCGGATCGGCGGTCCGGCGGATTTGTTCGTCAATGTCGAAAGCGAAGCCGAATTGATGCGCGCGAAGAGCGCAGCGCATCGCGCCGGCGTACCTACTTTTTGCCTCGGTCATGGCACCAACTTGTTGGTCAGCGATCGCGGCATTCGAGGCCTGGTGATCCGGCTGGGCGAGGGCTTCAACAAAATTTCGATCGACGATGTCAAAGTTACCGCGGGTGCGGGCGTCGATTTCGGCGAGTTGGTCGAAACGGTGGTCGCGCGCGGGCTCGCGGGCCTCGAATTCGGCGAAGGAATTCCCGGCACCGTCGGCGGCGGATTGGTGATGAATGCCGGCGCGTTCGGCGGCGAGATCGCGCGGGTGGTGACCCTCGTTCATGGCGTGACCGAAGCGGGTGAGGCGCGCGCGCTGACCCCCGAGGAAGTCAACTTCGCGTACCGGCGCACCAACCTTCCGCCGCATTTTGTGATCTCGCGCGTCGACTTCGAGTTGCATCACGGCGATCGCGAGGCGTTGCGCGCGCGCGTGATGGAGGTCCGCGCCAGGCGGGCGGCGCGCCAGCCGCGCGAGGTTCCCAACGCCGGATCGATTTTCAAAAATCCGCCCGGAAATTTCGCCGGCCGTTTGCTACAAGCAGTAGGAATGAAGGGTCATCGCATCGGTGGCGCGGCGTTCTCGGAGCAGCACGCCAACTTCATCGTGAATCTTGGCGGTGCCCGCGCCGCCGAAGTTCAGGCGCTCATTGAAATCGCGCGCGAGAAAGTTCAGCAGAGCAGCGGCATCGTGTTGGAGCCCGAGGTCAAGCTGGTCGGCGAATGGTAAGAGCGAGAAGGCTGGACGCACGTTGATAAGCATGGATTTATAAAGATAATCGCAGGATGAGGGGCTTGGGAGCCCCGATGATCGCGCAACGGCGCGATCTGATTCGCGACTGGCGGTGGAATTGAGGTGGCGGTGGCGGCGGCGAAGAAAAAGAAGTCCGAAAGCGCATCGGGTTGGAGCCCGCGATTGGCGGGGGTTCTGCTGTGCGCTTTTTTCGTGCTCGGCGTGATCACCGGCTTCAGCGAAGCCGGCCGCCGCGTCGCTTCGCGTGCCCGGGATCTCTTCACCACCTGGACCGATCGCACGCTTGCGAAGCTCGGTCCGTTTCGCCATTCCGCCGATACCTTCGAGCAAAGCATCGCGCCGATCGAGGCGCTGCTGAAGCTGCGTCCCGCGGGTCGGCCACCGGCAGTGGAACTCTCGCGCACCCACGACGGTGACGATCCGATCGCGATGGTCGAACGCCACGACGGCTTCTATACGCTGCTCGCGCGCGGCGAAATTCGCGGGCCGGTCTCGCCGGCGCAGCAACCCAATCTTCCCATCATGAGTGGACCCGGAGTGGAGAGCGCGAAGGGGCCCGACCTCCTCGAAGATGCCGCGATCCTGGTCCGCGCCGAGGCGCAGATGTCGAGCCTCATTTCCGAGCTGCGCATCGACAGCGACGGCACCGCATCCTTCTATCTCGATCGCGAGCGGATGGCGGTGGTGCTCGATTTGGACCGCCAGGCGGTCGAGCTGCCGCGCGCGCTCGATGTACTCAAGCAATGGCAGGGACGCGAGCGCCTGATCGCGATGCTCGATATGACCACGCCGGACATGGCGGTGGTGCGCCTCAAGACGGACTTGCCGACGCTGAAAAAACGGCCGTCAGTGATCGCGCGAAGTTCTGCCGGCGAACCTGCGCGAGTCAGCGTCGCGGACGGCGGGGCGGTGATTCGATGAGGAACACGCTCGCGGCGCTCGACGTCGGCACCAGCAAGGTCTGCGCGATTGTGGCCGAGGTGCCGATCGAAAATGAAATCGCGGTGCTCGGCTACGGGGTCGCGCCATGCGCCGGGCTGCGCAAGGGCGTCGTGGTCAATATCGATGCGACCGTCGAAGCGATTCGCGCCGCAGTCGAAGAGGCGGAGCGCAGTTCGGGCACGCGAATCGGTTCGGTGGTGGTCGGAGTCGCGGGCGCGCATATCCGCGGCCTCAATAGTCATGGAATTGTCGCTGTGCGCGGTGGCGAAGTCGGGCCGCGCGATCTCGATCGCGTAATCGAGGCCGCGCGCGCCGTCGCGATCCCGCTCGATCGCCAGGTACTGCACATCCTGCCGCAGCAGTTCGCGGTGGATGATCAGGAAGGGGTGCGCGATCCAATCGGGATGGCGGGGGTGCGCCTCGAGGCGCGAATTCATATCGTCACCGCCGCGCAGAGCTACGAGGCCAACCTGACCAAGTGTTGCGAGCGCGCCGGCGTGACGCCCTCGGAGCTGGTGTTCGAGCCGCTCGCCTCGGCCGATGCGGCGCTGTTTCCCGAGGAGCGCGAACTGGGAGTGGCGCTGCTCGATATCGGCGGCGGTACCACCGACATCATCGTGTTTCATGGCGGCTCGGTGATGCATACCGCGGTGCTGCCGATCGGCGGGAATCATCTTACCAATGATGTCGCCGCGGGATTGCGCACGCCGGCCGCCGATGCGGAGAAGCTCAAGATCGATTACGGCGTCGCCACCAGCCTGGTGGTGCGCCGCGACGAGACGGTGCAGGTGCCCGGAGTGGGCGGACGCGAGCCGCGCATTATCGCACGCCGCATTCTCGCGGAGATTATCGAGCCGCGGATGGAAGAGATTTTTGCGATGGCGCAGCGCGAGCTGATGCGCTCGGGGGTCGCGGACAGCCTCGCTTCGGGACTGGTGCTGGTCGGCGGCACTTCGCTGCTGGAGGGAACGCAGGAACTGGCGGAACGCGTCTTCAATCTTCCGGTGCGGCGCGGACTGCCGACGAATTTGAAAGGAATGCCTGAGGAGCTGATGAAACCGATGTACACCACCGTCGCGGGCCTGCTGCTGTACCAGGCCGGCTCGCGCGGGATGGGCTTCGGTTCGGCGCGGTCGCGCAAAGTGGGGCGGCTGCGCGCGCGGCTCTCAGATTGGGTCAGAGATTTTTTCTAATGCCGCGCGCAAGAAAAACTCCAGCGACGCGGAAATCCACCGGTGGTGGAGGAGGAAGGGTGATGATTGAGTTGGTGGACAATCCCGATCCGGGTGCACGCATCAAAGTGATCGGCGCGGGCGGCTGCGGCGGCAACGCTGTCGCACACATGATCCTCGCTGGAGTCCGCAACGTCGACTTCGTCGCGGTCAACACCGACGCGCAGGCGCTGGCCAACAGCAGCGTGCCGGTGCGCCTGCAAATCGGCGAGAACATTACGCGCGGACGCGGCACCGGCGGCAATCCGGAAATCGGGCGCAAGGCCGCGATGGAGAGCGAGGAGCGCCTGCGCGACATGCTGTCCGAGGCGGAGATGGTGTTCGTCACCGCGGGCATGGGCGGCGGCACCGGAACCGGCTCGGCACCGGTCATCGCGAAAATTGCGCGCGAGCTCGGCGCGCTGACGGTCGGCGTGGTGACCAAGCCGTTTCAGTTCGAGGGCCGCAAGCGCGCGGCGCAGGCGGACCACGGATTGCGCGAGCTCAAGGCCGCCGTCGACACGCTGATCACGATTCCCAATCAGCGCCTGCTCTCGGTCGCCAGCCGCAACATGTCGCTGCGCGAGGCCTTCACCAAGGCCGATGACGTCCTGTTGCAGGCGGTGCGAGGAATCTCGGAGTTAGTAACGGTTCATGGCCTCATCAACCTCGATTTTGCCGACGTGCGATCGATCATGGCCGAGATGGGCATGGCGATGATGGGCGCCGCCAGCGGCTCCGGCGAAAATCGCGCGGTCGAGGCGGCCCAGCGTGCAATCTCGAGTCCGCTGCTGGAAGACGTCTCGATCAAGGGCGCGCGCGGACTGCTGATCAATTTCACCGGCGGACCCGACATGTCGTTGTACGAAGTGAACGAGGCTGCGAGCCTGATTCACGAAGAAGCGCATGAAGACGCTAACATCATACTGGGCGCGGTAATCGACGATCGCTTGACGGATGAGATTCGTGTCACCGTGATCGCGACCGGTTTCGGCGAACTCGAGCGCGCGTCGCTCAGCCCCAAGTATTCGCCCTCGGGCACGCCGGTCACGACGCCGATCATGGCCTCCTCGACGCGTCCGGTAGATGCGAACGAGCTGCGGCCTCTCTCATCTAGTATGGCGTCCTCACATCCGGCGCCGCCGAGTCCGCCGCCCCTGCGGCCGCTGCCGCCGCTTCCGCAGAATCGGCCGGTGCGCAAGATGGGCATGATCGTCGATGACAGCACGCTCGACATTCCGGCATTCAAGCGCCGCGGCGAAACGCCCTCGTTGCTGGATGAGAAACTGGAGCCGGAGCGGCTCGCGGAGGCCGACGACAAGCTCGACGTGCCGACCTTTTTGCGCAAGCATCTGGACTGATCGAAAACGGGAAAGCGCCTGGAGAAATCCAGGCGCTGTTGTTCGGAATTTTAGCTGAGCTTACAGCGACAGCATCTTGCGCAGTTTCGGCGCGCTGAAGCCGACCATGGTTTCGGCGCCGACTTTGATCACGGGCACCGCGCGAAACCCCATCGCGAGGAGCTCCTCGCGCGCCGAGGGATCCTCCGCGAGGCTCCGCTCGACAAACGCCACGCCGTTGCGGGTCATGAAGTCCATTGCGAGGTGACAGGCCGAGCATCCAGTGTTGGTATAGATAGTTACATTCACGAAGATTTCCCTCCTTAATGTAGGTGGCCATTTTTTCGCGCGCCGTTCGCGGATTGCAGGCAGCGTCCGTCGCAGTCCTTGACCATCTTGCGCAACGTGCGACGCAGCCGCTGCAACCGCTCGATTTCCGCAGCCATCTCCGCGAGCTTCTGTTGCGCCTTATGCGTGACCGGGCCGCATTCGCGGGTCGACTTGACGCCCATCGACAACAGCTCTTTGATCTCACGCAGCGAGAAGCCGAGGCCCTTGGCCTCCTTGATGAAATCGAGCCTGCCGAGCACTTCCTCGGGGTAGTCGCGATAGCCGGAGAACAATCGTCGTGGCGATGAGATGAGCCCCTCGCGCTCGTAAAATCGCAAAGTGTCGATGCTCAAATCGGTTTTGCTCGCGAGGGCGCCAATCTTCATCTTCGTGAATCCTAGACCCTTGAGCATACTCCAGAGTCAAGCGGTGCGGCGATGTTGTCCGCTTTCGGAGTGAGTCGCCGGGCGGTGTATATAGTGAACGAACGGATCTGACTTCGAGCGAGGCCCGAAGGGGGCGCGCAGCGCCACGGCGCGGGCGCTTCTGAGGCGGAGCGAAGCCTAGTCGAGGAAATTTTAAAATGAAAGCTGTTATTGCGGAAAAACCCGGCGATGAAACTGTCCTGAAGCTCGCGGAGGTTCCCGATCCCATTCTGCGCGACGAAGACCTCATCATTGGCGTGACGCATGCCGGCCTCAATCGCGCCGATATCATGCAGCGCCAGGGATTTTATCCGCCTCCGCCCGGCGCTTCCGACATCCTCGGGCTGGAGGTGGCGGGCAAAGTCATCGCGGTCGGGCGCAAGGTTAAAAGATGGAAGGTTGGCGATCGCGCGATGGCTTTGCTGCCAGGGGGCGGCTACGCGGAAAAAGCCGCGGTGCATCACGGCTCCGCGATGCCCGTGCCCGACGAGTTGAGCGATGCGGAGGCGGCCGGTCTGCCGGAGGTTTTCCTCACCGCGTTTCTGAACCTGTTCACGCTGGCGGAGGTGAAGTTCGGCGACACGGTGCTGGTTCATGGCGGCGGGAGCGGAGTCGGCACCGCCTCGATCCTGCTGCTCAGGGAAATCGGCGCACGCTCGATCGTGACCGCGGGCTCCGACGAGAAGTGTAATCAATGCCTCAAGCTGGGCGCCGACATCGCGCTCAACTACAACAAGGCGCCTTTTGCTACCCAGGTTAAAACGGCAACCAACGGCCGCGGGGTCGACATCATCCTCGATAGCATCGGCGCGGCGTACCTGATGCCGAATATCGAATCGCTCGCGCACGGCGGCCGGCTGGTGCTGATCGGGCTGATGAAGGGCAACAAGAGCGAAATCGATCTGATGCCGGTGCTGCGCAAGCATCTGAAGATAATGGGCTCGACGCTGCGCAGCCGTTCCGAAGCCGAAAAGGCGGAAATCGTCAGCGCGTTCGTCAACATTAACGCGCCGGCATTGGCGCAGGGCAGGTTGCGTCCGCCGATTTATAAGGTGCTGCCCGCCTCCGAAGCAGCCGCGGCGCATCGCATGATGCAGGCGAGCGAGCACTTCGGGAAAATCATTCTGAAGTTCGCGTGAGCGCACCTAAATCTTCGGCGGGCCGGCATCGATGCGCGCGCGAACTTCCTCCAGCGTGGTTTTCCATGGCAGTGGCGCTTCGTTCCACCAGGTTGCGCCAGCCTCGATGAACGGCGCGACGATATCGGCGGCCTCGTGCTTCGACTTCCCCGCGGTGTCGCCCGCATGCACGAGGTCGAAAGGCTCGGCGCCAATGCGATGCTCCTTGATGAACTTCGCGATGGCGCGCACATCCTCGACGGTCAGATCTTTTTCGATGTTGGCCGACATCGGCACCACGCCGTCATAGCGCGCGGCGCGGCGGAAGGGGCGCGGCCGCGGCCAGGTGCCCGCGATCCAGATCGGAATCTGCGACTGAATCGGCTTCGGCAAAAATTGCGTCGGCTTGATCGTGTAGTGCTTGCCCGCGAATGAAAATTTCTCGCCGCTCAGCAATCCCGTCACGATCGCGAGGCCCTCATCGAGGACCTCGGCGCGCGCGCCATCATCGACGGCATAACCAAAGGTGCTCAGCTCGGTGAACCAGTCGCCGCCGAGACCGAAGCCGAGGATGAGCCGCCCTCCGGAGAGATGGTCGAGCGCGGCGGCCTCGCGGGCGAGCTTCCACGGATGCCGGCGCGGTAGCGGCGTGATCATCGGGCCGAATCGAATGCGCGAGGTGGCCGTCGCGATCGCTGCGAGTTGCACCGTCGGATCGCCGACTGCTTGTGGCCCCGGCGCGAGGATGTGATCCCAGATAAAAAAGCCGTCCCAGCCGGAATCCTCGGCGCGATGCGCGAGGTCGGCGAGCACGCGCGGGTCGGCATAGGCCCCAAAGTTGGCGACATCGAATGCGTACTTCATGGGATCGTGATTAGGGAAGGTGCTCGGCCTGCGCAAGGCCTACCGAGTCTGCTTGCCTCGCGCGTGCGCCGGGCCTACTATCGCGTCGACTCGGTGCGAGTCCCATGACAGCCATCAAACCACATATGAACTGACGCGAAATTCGAAAACGGACTACAGCCCCGCGCTTCGAAGCTCGGGGCTTTTTTATTTTGGCGCGATGGAACTCATGGATAATTCAACTGCGAAGCTCGATTCGCCGGGCGTAGCGATGCCCGGTGTGAAACCTCCCAGTCTTTTTTGGCACGCCGATTTCTTGAAGTTGTGGACCGGCGAAACCATCTCCGAGTTCGGCTCCAAGGTCGGCGGCGTCGCGGTAAGCTTCCTCGCGGTCATCGCGCTGCATGCGACCCCCGCGCAAATGGCGGCGCTCGCGGTATGGCGCACGGTGCCGGCGCTGCTGTTCAGCCTGTTCGCCGGCGTGTGGGTGGATCGCTTGCGGCGGCGTCCGCTGATGATCGGCGCGGATCTCGCGAACATCGTACTGCTCGCCTCGATTCCGGTCGCCGCCGCGTTCGGGATGCTCCGCATCCGGCAGGTTTACCTGGTGATGTTTCTCACCTCGTTCGCGGACATCCTGTTCAGCGTCGGCTATCGCGCGTACCTGCCCACGCTGGTGGGGCGCGCCGCCATCACGCAAGCCAACAGCATCCTGTCCGCCACCGAGGCGGTCGCCGAGATGGGGGCATTCGGCCTCGCGGGATGGCTGGTGCAATGGCTGACGGCGCCAATCGCGATCGCGACGGACGCGGTGTCGTTCGTGTTCTCGGCGGTTTTTCTCGGCCTCATCGGCAAACCCGAAGAGGCGCCGGTGCGGCGCAAGGATTCGCGCGTCGCGCGCGAGATTTTAGACGGCGCGCGCTCGATCCTCGATGACTCGCGGTTACTTGCGATCGCCTCGAGCGCCACCGTCGGCGCCATCGCGCAGGGAATTTTCGCCACCGTGTACGCGCTCTACTTCATCAACGTTTTAGGCTTCAGACCGGGGCCGCTCGGGATGATCTATGCGACCGGCGGAGCAGCCTCGTTCGTGGGCGCCGCCTTGACGACGCGCGTGGCGGATAGACTCGGCATCGGGCGCGCGATGGCGCTCGGCCTGGCCGCGATGGGTCTTGGATTCGCGCTGCTGACCTTCGCGCATGGCGCCGGGCTTGTCAGCATTGGGCTGCTGGTCGGGCAGCAACTCATCGGCGACTCGTTCGGCACCATCTATTTCGTCAGCCAGATGAGTCTCATACAGAAAATTGCGCCGTCGCGGATGCTCGGGCGGGTGGTCGCGGGAATGCGATTTTTGGGCCTCGGAGCGAGCCTGATCGGGGCGCTGGTCGGAGCATTCATCGGCAATCTGGTAGGGCTTCGCTACGCGATCGGATTCGGCGCGTTGCTGCTCGCGATCGCAGCGGGGATCATCATGATGACGGAGCTGGACGCGGGAGCCGTTCCAACTGCGCCGGCGCAGGCGACCTTATGATGACGAGCGAGCGGCGATCTGTAATCATCGTGGAGTGGGCGTTTTGTGGGGCGAACGAAGTCAGTCGTGCATTCGAAACTCGTTTGCAACGTGGCGAAGTACAAAAACAAACCCACTCAAGCCTCGGTCTCCGAGGGTATGAAAGTGCAAAAACAAACCCATTTCTTCGCCTTTCGGATCGGCAAAGGCATAGCAATAACGGGGCATTTCCTCGATTTAGGCGAAAACGCAGCGCATGCGGAAGAAAGGAGACAAGTGCTCCACCACCGGTCGCGAAGCGCGCCCGGCTCTCACCCGTCTGGCACAGTTGTCGCGCAGCATCAGAGCGACAACTGCGCCATCCACCCTCTCTCGCATAGCGAGAGAGGGGACCGGTCAAAGAGCGCGCTGCGCCGCGAGGCGGCGCGACCTCCCTCGCCCGCAGTCGAACATGCTTCGCACGTCCGGCTGCGTCATTTCCCAGCGTGTCGCTGCGCAAGCTCTCCGCGGGGGGAGGATAATTGCAAGAACAAACCCACTTTATCGAGGAAAGACGGACCTTTTTCCCTCTAACTGCTGAATGAAAATCGACGACCTCGACTATAATCTGCCCGATGAACTCATCGCGCAGGAACCGCTCGCCCGCCGCGACGAGGCACGCCTGCTCGTGCTCAATCGCAAAAGCGGTGAGGTCGAACATTCGCGCTTTTACAAACTGGCGCGTTACCTGAACGAGGGCGACCTGCTCATCCTCAACGACACGCGCGTCATGCCGGCCAGGTTGTTCGCCAACAAAGAATCAGGTGGCCGCGTCGAGATTCTTTTCGTCCGCCCGATGACCGAGAAGCCCGGCGCGTGGCAAGCGATGGTCCGGGCGCATCGCCCCTTAAAGGAAGGCACGCGCCTCCTGCTGGAGGACGGCCACGCCATCGTGGTGCAAGGTTATGCGCGGCCGGGCAGGGCAATCGTCGCGAGCGAAAATTCGGTGCCGCTCAACGATCTAATTCGCGAGCACGGCAAACTCGCGCTGCCCCATTACATCAGTCGCGAGGTAAATCCGGCCGACGTCGAGGATTACCAGACCGTCTATGCCTCGCATGACGGCGCGATCGCGGCGCCGACCGCGGGGCTGCATTTCACCGACGAGGTTTTTCGCGCGCTCGCTGAAGCGGGCGTGCGGCGCGCGTTCGTGACGCTGCACATCGGGCCGGGAACTTTCGCGCCGCTGCGTTCCGAGGTAGTCGAGCAGCATTCGATGGAGGCCGAGTGGTACGTGATGCCGCCGGAGACCGTCGCGGCGATCGCGCATGCGAAACGGACCGGCGGCCGCATCATCGCGGTCGGCACCAGCAGCGTGCGCACGCTGGAATCGCACGCGGTGACGGGCGACACCGAGGGCTTCACCGGGCTCTTCATTCATCCCGGGTTTCGCTTCAAGCTGGTCGACGCGATGATCACCAATTTTCATATGCCGCGCACGACGGTGCTGGCGTTGGTGATGGCGTTGGCGGGACGCGACAAGATTCTGGCCGCCTATCGCGATGCCATTCGTCATCGTTACCGTTTCCTCAGTTACGGCGACGCGATGTTAATCCTCTAATGCCGGTGATTTCCTTCCACATCACTTCGCGCGATGGGCTCGCGCGCGCGGGGCGCCTCGTCACCGCGCATGGTGAAATCGAGACGCCATGCTTCATGCCGGTCGGCACCCAGGCCGCCGTCAAAGCGATGTCGCCCGATGAGCTATGGAACATGGGTTACAGGCTCATCCTGTCGAATGCGTATCATCTGGCGATTCGGCCCGGTCAGGATCTCGTCGCCGAGATGGGCGGGATCGCGAAGTTCATGGGATTTCCCGGCGCCGTGCTGACCGACTCGGGCGGCTACCAGGCGATGAGCCTGGCAAAAATCAATTCAATAACCGAGGAGGGCATCAGGTTCCGGTCGCATCTCGATGGCGCGCCGCTGATGTTCACGCCCGAAAGCGCGGTGGAAGTTCAGGAGCGACTCGGCTCCGACGTCATGATGGCGCTGGACGAATGCACTCCGTTTCCGGCCGACCGCGCGCGCGCGCGCAGCTCGCTCGAGCTGACCGCGCGCTGGGCTGAGCGCAGTCTTCGCGCGCGGCGCAGCACCACCCAGGCGCTGTTCGGGATCGTGCAGGGGAGCATCTATGCCGACCTGCGGCAGATAAGCGCGCTGCAGATTACCGCATTGCCCTTCGATGGTTTCGCCACCGGAGGCCTTTCGGTGGGTGAGCCCAAGGCCGCGATGCGCGAGATGGCGGCCCTGTCGGCGTCGCATCTTCCGGATGACAAGCCGCACTACCTGATGGGCGTGGGGACCCCGGCCGACCTGATAGCATGCATAGGGATGGGGTACGATATGTTCGATTGCGTGCTGCCGACGCGCAATGCCCGCAATGGCAGCGCATTTACCAGCATCGGTAAAATTTCCATCAAGCGGGCCGAGTATGCGCGGGCTCGCGAGCCGCTCGATCCGGCCTGCGATTGCCGCCCGTGCAGGACGTTTACCCGTAGCTACCTGCGTCATCTATATATGTCCGGGGAGATACTCGCAGCGCGGGCTCTGACGGAGCATAATCTGTACTTTTATCAGCGCTTGATGCGGGAGGCCCAAGCTGCTATCGCATCGGGCACTTTCAAATCCTTCGCGGATACGAGGCTGGCGCAGCTCGCCGCGGACGAAATTCAAGAGCCGCTACAGGACGAAAATTAATGTGGTCGTTGTTCGAGGGAACGGCATGGGCGCAGGGGGTTGCCGCCGGGGCGCAAGGTTCGCCCTACGGCACGCTCATCCAGATGGCGCCGATCGTCGGCATCATCGCGATTTTCTATTTTCTCATCATCCGGCCGCAGACTCAGAAGGCTGCTGAGCATACCAAGCTGCTCGGCGGGCTCAAGAAAAATGATGAGATCGTGACTACCGGCGGGCTCCTGGGCAGGATTACAGAGCTGGGCGACAAGGTCCTGACGGTGGAAATCGCGCCCAATGTCAGGGTCAAGGTGGAAAGGACGCAGGTGGCGGGCCTTTCCGCATACGGCAAGACGCCGGCGACGAAGTCCTAGTGGGCTTACAACAAATATCAGCCGAGCCTTTGGTCATTCTGCGACCAGCCGCAGCGCGGTCGAAGAATCTCGAAGCTCGCGTTGCCGCGCCGCTTCGCTTGCCGCAGCCGCGGACATGGCGAAAATGGGGCGGCATTTGAAGCGTCGAGATTCGTCAGTTTCGCGTTCCGCTCGCTTCAGAATGACAAAGTACCGGGGTTAGGATTTTCAGGTGGAATCAGCAAATCAAAATTTCGCTCCCGTTCTAATTCTGCTCTCGCTGATAGTGGCGTTCCTCTATCTCCATTTTACCGGCGGCAGCGGGCGGAACAGATTGTATCTTGCGGCGGTCCTCACCGTGGTCGCGGTGATATTGCTGCTGCCGAGCGCCAACTTTTCGCTGCCCGAGCAGCTTCAGGCCTGGATGCCTGGGGCCAAAATTCAGCTCGGCCTCGACTTGCAAGGCGGCACCCATCTGCTGATGGCGGTCAAGCTCGATGAGGCGGTCAAGACCCAGCTCAAGCGGCGCGGCGACGACCTCAAGAAGGAGCTCAAGGACAACAAGATCGACGCCGACATCACGCAGAATCCCGACACCGGAGCACTGGTCGTCTCGCTCAAGGGCAATGCCGATGCATCCGCCTTCAACGACATCATGGCCAAGAAGTTCCCGGACCTGTCGATTGGATCGGGTAGCACCGAAGGCGGCGCGCCCGCATACATCATCAATTACAAACCGATGCAGGTGAGTCAGATCGAGTCCAACGCGATGGAGCAGGCGTTGGAAACCATCCGTAATCGAATCGATCAGCTCGGCGTGCGTGAAACTACCGTCGTGAAGGAAGGCGACAACGAGATCCTGGTACAACTTCCTGGCATCCAGGACCCGCAGGAAGCCAAAAACCTCATCGGCAAAACGGCGGTGCTCGAGTTCAAGCTGGAAGACGATACCCATAGCGTGGCCGATGCCCTCAAGGACGGGCCGCCTCCGGGCGACGAGATCCTCTATGGTTCGCCTCAAGCCGGAGGCCGGCAGCCCTACCTCGTCGAGAAGCAAACCCTGATGCAGGGTGATGTCGTCACCGATGCGCGGGTGCGGCCGGGCGGTAAATTCGAAGGGAACTACGTCAACGTCGAGCTCGACGCGCGCGGCGCCCAGATCTTCGACGCGCTCACTTCGGAAAACGTCGGCCGCAAGCTCGTCATCGCGCTCGACAACACGGTCTACAACGATCCGGTCATCAAGGAGCGCATCCCGGGTGGGCATGTGGAGATTACCGGCCGCTTCTCGCTGCAGGATGCGCATAACCTGGTAATCGTGCTCAAGTCGGGCGCGCTGCCGGCGCCGATCGAGTTCGAAGAGGAGCGCACCGTGGGTCCATCGCTGGGGCGCGACTCGATTCGAGCGGGTGCGATTTCGTTTATCGTCGGCGCGGCCTTCGTGCTGGTCTTTATGGCGGTCTACTACGATCGCGCCGGGGTTCTTGCGGACTTCGGCCTGACCCTGAACATCCTGTTGCTGTTATGCATGATGGCGGCAATGGGCGCGACGCTGACTTTGCCGGGCATCGCGGGAATCGTGCTGACGCTCGGCATGTCAGTTGACGCGAACGTGCTGGTCAACGAACGCATGCGCGAGGAATTGCGCAACGGCAAGACTCCGCGCGAGGCGGTCAGGCTGGGGTACCAGCGGGCATGGGACGCGATTCGCGATTCGAACATCTCCACCTTCATGGCGGGAGTGATTCTGTTCCTGTATGGCGGTACCGGTCCGGTGAAAGGGTTCGCGGTCACCCTCTGCGTGGGAGTGCTGACCGGGTTGTTTTCGTGCATAGTGGTGACGCGGGCATGGTATGATTATCTTATTTCGGTGCGCAAATTGAACACAATAAGCGTCTAAAAGATAATCTAAAAGCGATAATGGGATCTAAAACGCAAGTGGACGGATTTTTCTGACGTAACGTCGAAAATGAAAGAAATATCTTGAAAAAGCCGCCATCTATGGTTGGCCGGAGCTTTAAGCCGAACTAAACTTGACAATGCGAAGAGGCACAGTATTAGTAGAAGCGCTTCAACTACGGGGACGAATTCCAAGCCGCTCCGTGGAACTGACGATGGCCGATAGAGACGACATCCTTTTAAATTCGCGGGAGGTTGCGTTCCTCCTCGACATGAGCCCGGACACGGTGAACGAGTTCGCGCGCCGCAATATTCTGCCCGCCTTCAAAAAGGGCCGGCAATGGCGGTTTCGCAAACGCGATATCACCTCCGCCAAGCGTCAGCTCGGACGAGGAATCAACGCCGCCGCCTGAAGTGCACGTTGGGGTGGCGCGGAAAGCTGGGGCCTTTCGCATCTCCCTCCCACAAATAACCGACCCTTGGGGATGAGCGAATGGGCGAACCGCACGAGAGCAAGGTCTACTCTGATTTAGCGATAATCTACGACTCGATCTTCGGCCGCATGTTCGTCGACAGTGAGCATTCGGTGATCGAAAATCTCAAGCTGCGCCCCAATCAGCGTGTCCTCGAGGTGGGAGTCGGCACCGGCATCTCGCTCGATGGTTATCCGCCTTATGTGCATGTGGTCGGCATCGATCCCTCCGCCGATATGCTCGCGCGGGCCGAGAAAAAGGTGCGCGAGAACAAGTGGACCAACGTCGAGCTCAAGCAGGGCGACGCACTCAATCTGGATTTCCCCGACGCCAGCTTCGACGACGTGACGACCTTCCATGTAATGACGGTGGTGCCCGATCCCGCCAAAATGATGCGCGAGATGATTCGCGTCTGTAAGCCCGGCGGCCGCATCGTGATCATCAATCATTTTGGCAGCGAGAATCCCCTCGTGTATGCGCTGGTCGCGATGATGAATCCGCTTACCCGCCATCTGGGCTGGACGACGCGGCTGCGCGCGCGCCACATCCTGGAGGGGCAGCCCATCGTGGTCGAGCGCAACGAGCGCCTCAAGCTCTCGGTGCATCGTCTGATCGTCGCGCGCAAAGCCTAAGCCGGCGAAGCACCCTGCACCACGATCACGCATCGATCTCCCTCGGGAACTTCGTCGAGGGGAAGCCTGATCTCGTCGGCCAAATCCTTGCCCACGATAAGTAGCCGTCCGGGACTCTGCTGCAACAACTGCTCGAGGCTGCGCTCGCTTAGGACATCGCTATGAAACCGGCGCCCGAGCTTCTTGCGCGCATCGCGCAGGATGTCGACCATCTCATCTTCGATTTGCCGCACGCTGTTGGAAACCAGCAGCGCGCGCAGTTTGGCATTGGTCGAGCGTGCGATCCGCACCGCGAGGTCGAGCGCCGCGCGTCCGTCCGGTCCTGAATCAACCGCGGTGAAGACTCGCTCAATCGGCCGATCAGTGCCCTGGATGAAGACGCCCATGTGAAGAGGTTCACTCCTGGCGGTTGCAAAGACATCGCGAACCACCCCGCCCATGGTGTCCTGACCCGACGCGGCACGGTGATAGCCGAGCAGGATCCATTGCACCGTCGCGTCGCGCGCCGCGGCGACAATGTCCGCGCCGGCGTTCGCCGACCAAACCGCAAGGGGCTTCACTGCCACACCATGACCGGCCGCGTACTCGACCGCGGTTGCCAGCGCGGGCGATGGTGGAGGTGCATCGGAAGACCCTCTGGGGTCCGCATGGCGCACGAATGCGACGACTCGAATTGGCGGGTCATCGGGGGCGGTGGCGGCAAAAGCGATCGCGAGAAGCGGCGCCACGCCCTCCGGATTTGCGACGGGCACCAGCAGCCCACGGCGCAACGGGATCGCTGTATCGGAACTATCCAACAGTTGAATATCTACCTGAATATCCCGGCGATACCCAATATCCTGTTCGCTCGCGAGGTCAAAATCCAGATCCCGCCCCTCGCTTTCGGACCGTGATTCGAATCGGCAAAATCTACTGCGAGCTGAGAAACTCATCCGTCTCGCGGATCACATAGGCATTGTCCTGCGCGCCGACACCATCGCACGCCGGTACCGAAGTAAGGTTCTCCAGTTCATATCCATCCGGGATCGCTTGCCCGGCGCAGATGACCGTGATCGAAAGCTGGGCCGGTTGAGTATCGCGTGCGCGGCAGAGCCGCGGACATGAATCCGAGGTCCCGGTCGCAGTTATCACCATCCCATCCGGAGGTATGTTGCCCGCGCAGATGGTCGGTCCGGCGGCGATCGATTTGACCGGCAAAAGCACCGCGATGATCAGGCTCGCGGCCAGGAATTTTTTTCAACTTGAACACAATCCCCCATCGTCCGCGTGGCGCTGCGGGCCGGACCGGACCGCGCAGGTTGCGCTGCGGTTGCTGTGGGTCCGGCGCGTGAATTACCCTGAGGCACCGTCCAGCGACGCGGCTGCTGACTCATTGAAGAGCTACGTGAGAGAAATGTCCGGGGTGTGACGGCGCGTTCAAAACCAGGTGAAGCTGGGGCGGGGTGCCCGCGGAGATCCAATGACTACTCGTATCACGCTCGATCGCTATGTGTATGAGGACATTTATCCTGCGTTCAAAGCCGCGACTGATGAAAAGGAAATCACCGCGCGGATCAACAGCACCTTCTTGAACTACCTGGCGCAGCGAAAGCTCACTCTCACGGGAGATAGTCCCGCTCCGGTGGCAGACATCGGATGCGGCCCGTGCGATACGCTGATTAAGTATTTGACCGGGGTGAGGTTCGCGCCGGGGTTCATCCTCCGGGCGACTGACTTTATTCCCGAATATGCTGACGCCGAGCGAGGCGAAGCGTTGCGGATCGTCGCGGCTGCGCAAGCCGCGAACGTCATCAAGGTGGTGAGCTTTTCCGCGCGCGCCGGAAACGCTTTCGGCGGGAAGCTCCTGGAACTACTCTCGGGCCCGCAGGATGCGGCGAGGATGCGCAATGCCTTCCGCGTCGTCTTCGCTTCGCACATGCTGTATCACGCCGAGGGCGCCGCGGAAGTGGAGCGCTTGATCGCCGACGTCGCGGACAACCTGCTAAGCCGCGACGGCGTTTGCATCCTGTACCATATTACCAACACTCCAGGGGCGTTCCAGGAATTCCGCGCACGCTTCGGCAGCCAGGCCGGCGCCCCCAGCCATAGTGACACCGGCGCGGTCACGATTGATGATCCTCCGGCGCAGATAAGTGCCGCATGCGCTGCAATCGGGCTGCCGCTATATTCGGAGGAATTCGGCACCAGGTTACACTTCGGACAGTTGGGTGATATCGAATGGCAAGCCTTCAAGAATCCGCATGCTTATGATGCGCTGGCGGATGCGAATCCTGCGGCCTACGAGGACCTGAAGCGACTCTATTTTGTTATCCAGCGAGCGCCGTTGGAGTTCGCCGCAGATCATTCCGCGACCGGCCTTGCCATCTTCATCGATGAAATCCGCCGCGTGATTGAAAGCAATCACGGCGTGCTGCCCTCATCCGAGCAATTGCAGGTGTTCACGCGTGCCGACGCGCCCGCGGCCCTGGGTGAAGTACTTCCTGCAGCGGTCGCGGCAAGCATCAGGTAGGAAGCCTCCTCGAAGCGGCGCAGCGGCGGCCTGCGCTGGGGATATGTTTCCAAACAGCACAACTGCGCATTAATGGGTGCGGTTTGGGGGCAGATAGGCGGGTGACTGCCACGCCTGTCACCTCGAAGGGGGAAAATCTAATTCTCGCCTAAGTGGTAAACTCAACCATAAAGCGACTCCAAACCAAAATCAGTACGAGGCTAGCGCCAAACTCTACTTTTTGGCGCGCTCATTGCTCTCCCGAATGCGTCCGGGTTAGGTTCCAAGGGGGGCGACGAAACCTGCACCTGTCGCCGACCGCGATAACTGATTCTTCAGCCGCATCCAGCGTTCGCCACTAGCCACCCTCCGGACAATCTCGTGGTGGGACTGGCCCCGAATTTTCAGGTTCCCCGGGGCCGGCCGTGACTTTCCTTTGGGGGCACCGATGCGGCAGCGCTATATGGCCTTTTTGTGGAACGCAAAGTTCTCCGGCCTGATCACCTTCCTCTGCGTAATCTCGCTGGCGGAGCTATCTCCGGCCGCAGCCTCGATAGCTTTCGTCGGAGCGGGCGCGCTCACCGACTCCAGCACGCCGATGACGAACGTGGTAATCGCCTTACCCTCCGGCGTTCAAGCGGGAGATTGCCTGATAGCGCAAGTGGTCGACAGCGATGCGACCGGTTCCGATGTGCCGTCTTCGCCGGGCGGCTGGACCCTTCTTCGTCATGATTCGGCATCCTACAACAAGGGAATATCGTCGTGGCTCTATTACCGAATCGCGGGCGCGAACGAACCAGGCTCCTATACCTGGACTATCAGTCCCGAATTTGCGCTGGGTGTGATGGCTGCGTGGCGAGGCGCCGCATCATCGCCGATCGGCCTCGTTACCGGCACCTCTGCGACTGGAAGCAGTCCGGTGTCCGCGAGTCCGCCATGGGCGAGCGCAACTTACAGCAACGAACTGCGACTGTGTTTCTATGCATCCGAAGGGAACCATGGCGCGCCTGCGATGTCGCTGCCCGGAACACTCACGCCACGCCTCAATGCGCCGTCTTCAAGGGAGTGGCTCACCGTCGCGTTTGGGGACGCCGCCGCGACGGCATCATCAACGACCTACAGCGCAACCGAAAACGGTGGCGATGTAATCACCGCGCAGGCGATTCTGCTGGTGCCGGCGCAGGTGAACGCACCGACGCCGACGCCAACCCCGACGCCAACGCCAACCCCGACCCCAGTCGCGACCGCTACGCCGCCGCCTGCGACCCCGACCGTTGCCCCTACCGCGACGTCTGGCAATTCCGCCTCCGGCATCGAATTTATCGCGGCCAGTCCGCTCACCAGTTATGGGAGCACCGTTCGTACCGTAGTGGTCGGACTACCGGCGGGCGTGCGTGCGGCTGATTGCCTGCTCGCCCAGATCGTCATCTTTGATCCAAACGGCTCAAACGTGCCCGTCGCGCCAAGTGGATGGTCGCTGGTCCGTCACGATTCGGTGAACCAGGCTGACCAGATGACGTCCTGGATCTATTACAAGATCGCCGGAGCGAGCGAGCCGTCGATGTACGCATGGAGCATAAGTACTCAATGGGCGGCGGGCGTGATTGGCGCGTGGCGAGGAACCGCCGGGGAGCCGATCGACACCGCCGCGGGCGCGACCGCCACCGGCGCCAGTCCGGTTTCGGTCGCCGCGCCCGCTTTAACGCCGGGTGTCAACAATGAGTTACAGGTCTATTTTTATGGCGCTCAAGGCGCGTACGCTCCGTTGATAACAATCCCCGCGGCGCTGGCTCAGCTTTCTAACACCCCCTCATCGAAAGAAGGCTTCGGGCTCGCCTTCGGAGATACCGGCGCACCTGCGGCAGGGACCGCTTCTTCGACGTATTCCGCGACCGAGAGCGGCGGAGAAGTAATGACTGCGCAAGACATTCTCCTCATCCCTGCCAATGCCACCTCGCCGACGCCGACTGCCATCGCGACTTCCACTGTCACCGCGACCGCGGTCCCGACCGCCGTGCCGACCACGGTTTATGTCGCGCCTTCACCGACCAAAACGCGCACCGCAACTCCGACCGCCAAAGCCACCACTCCAGCGACGGCGACCCTGACCCCTACTCCGACCACCTCCGCAAGCCCGACGCCGATAGCAGATCCGTTGCGGCCTTCCAACGATATTCCCAACAACCGGATCCCGACCGCGGCCGAGCTCACGGCATTCCATAGCGGAGTTGGCGCGTGCGGCAGTCTCTCCGATTGCAGCTACATGGATGAGGTGACCGGGCAGTTTGTCGGCACCACCGCGCAAATAATCCAGCAGGTGGCCAATAAATGGTGCCTCAACTGCACCATCCTCAACCCGTACGACGGTGAGACCTATAGCTTCAGCGATCTCCTGAAAGCGATCGCCGTCAATGAGAGCAACTGGGACCAATGGAGATTTGCGAGCCTCTCCTCGCCCGATCCGATCACCGGGCTGCTCACCCTTACGCCGACCCATGGCGATCTCGAGTACGATACGACCAGCGATCCGGACGGCGGATCGTGGGGTATCTTCCAGGTCGCGCAAGGCGTCAACCAGGGCTGGCCGTCGTCGTTCCCCTTGAGCGCCGTTTCAACCGGCTTCAATGTGGATTTCAAAGTTGCCGCGCAGACGGGGGTCGAGCAGGGATACATGGCTTACCTCAGCGACGCGAGTCGCGCGGAGACTGCAATCGCGAACGGATACCCGCCCTACACCACCTTCACTGCTCCCAACGGCGTGGTCTATCCGGCCTCGACCGATCCGAACGTGTTGCGATGGGGCGCGGTGGGAAACTGGTACAGCGGCGGATGGTACGATTCTGGTGCAATTTCCTACATTGAGAAGGTGCAGCAGTTTCTTCATACCCAGCCGTGGAACCAGCCCGGCTTCTGATGGAGTATCAGCCCGCGATCTTTCGGTAGGGATTCGAGCAGGGCGGGCCGGCGGCGATCATGATTGCCGGAGGCCGCTTCAGCTCCATGATGATGGAGGCGAAGGTCATCATACCGGCGTCGTCGCCATCGGCCGGCCGCACCGAGATCGGATGCGGTCCGCTGCGGTCGGCGAGCGCGGACTGAACCTGCGCCACCTCGAGGGTTTTGGCGCCTGCCAGTTCGCATAGCATCTGATAGCGGCCGCGCGAATTCTCTTCCGCCGGGAGGTGCCGCGCGCTTCCTTCGCTGGAAATCGGATGATTGGTATGGATGAAGTTCGGCGCGGCCGCGTCCCAACTCACCCGCCTGACCGCCTTGCCCGAGGCCTCGAAACTCGCAAATCCGTCCGCATCGCCGAGCATATAATGTTGCCCCGAGGCGTGCGCCGTTTTGGCGATCCATCGCGCCGCCTCGGTCAGGTTTCGCTGCGTCAGCAAACCGCGCACCACGCAGGCAACCGGGAGTCCCTCCGACGACGAGGGCAGTTGCCATAGGGTGTTGACCGCGACGCCGAGGCCGAGGTCGTTCGCACCGCATAGCGCGACCATTCCACAGATGGTCAAAATCGTTGCGCTCGGTGCGCGATCACCCGCGCGATCATCAATGATACGCAAGACCGCCTGGCCGCCGTCGTGATACGCACGCAAATCCATGTTCTGCGCGAGGATCGGCGACTGGCCTTGCGCCGCGCGGCTGGCAATCAGGCTGCATCGATTGAGCGGCTGCGCGGCCGGGCCGAAACGCTTCGTGCCGAACCACCATTCTTCGTCCATGAACTGAAACGCGAGCGTTTCCGCATGAGGACGGCCGCTGCCTTCCGCGATTCCCTCGATCTCCTCGAGCAGCTCGGGCGTGGAGCGCCGCGTCGCATCTACGAAGTGATTTTCCGCGAGCAGGGTCGCGATGAAAACGTCCGGATGGACGCCGAAGCGAGCGGCCAGGCTGGCGCGCCAGCGCCCGCGGACTTCGGCGATCGGTTGGCGCAGCGCTTCGCCATGCGCGCGCCCGCGCTCTCGCGGTGATCCGGTAAGATCGATGACCGGCAAATTCTTGATGCCCACAAAAAGATATTAGAGCGGCGATCGGTTTTTGGCGAGTTGTTACTTGCTTCACGAAACCAATGGCGTCAAGCTCGCGCCACTCAGAAGATCCCGCGCAACTTTTTCCTACTCGCACGTCTTGCGCTTCGCCGGGTTTCCGTATGTCTGGGTGTGCGAAAAATCCTACCCGATGTAGGGTCGCGAACCGAGTGGGGGCTCGGCGCGGAAGTGGTTTGCCATGGCTTCAAAAGGTTTGCACGGATTAGGGCGCGGACCGCCCGCGCGTCGTTTCTAATCAAGGGGAACAGTTCTGTGGATCTTTGGGGAGGCTCCTAAAAAGCGGGATCGAATCTTCCGGGACTCTTATCGGCCACGCACCTGACCTGCTCGATACTGTCTGTTTTTGAGGGTTACCACGGGTACTGCGAATACTCACGCGCGGCTGCATCCGCAGCCCCTCGGCCTGGAGAGTGATGAGTATGAAAGCATTCGCAGCGCTAACGGCACTGGTGTGCCCATCGTTTGTCAACGACAACGCTATCCACGCAAGTTCACGAGCCCGCTGGGCTCCAATCATCGCGCTGGTATTCGCGGTCCTCTTACTTGGGCCGGATGCCAGCGTTCAGGCTTCGCATTTCCGCAATCCGAGGCCGGGAGGAACCGGTACCGTACCGGTCTTCATCGGAATGGGTAATCCGCTGCCCGGCGTCGCAAACAATTTCAACGATTTAACCAACTTCAGTAATGGGCTGCTGAATTTTCAGGAGACCGAGACGCTTAATCCGGCGAGCGACCCGACCGGACCCCCGGGACAGATTGGTCCGTTGTTCAACAACAGTTCCTGCGCGTCATGCCACAGCAATCCGGCGCGGGGCGGCGGCGGCCTTGCAATAATGGAGCAACGCCTCTCGACTGGAGGACCGCCGGTGCGGATCTTCGCCGTCGATCACATGATGTTCGGCGCATCCGAGCAGCAGGGGACCTTGGGAACCATCTTCCCATATGGGTTGGAATCGGTCCCGCTCGGCGCGCAAATCGGCATCCCCGACAATGTCCCCTCGGTCTGTCAGCAGGTCGAATTAGCGCGAGGATTCTCGCCCAACCTTCCGATGTGCATCGCCGATAGCGCCAACGATACCGGCCTCACCGGCACGCCTACCTGTATCGCGCATCGACAGAGTCTTCCGCTCTTCGGCGATGGGCTGGTGGAGGCAACCTCCGACCAGACCTTCGAGTCGATAGCCGCGGCTCAACCGACGGCGATTCGGGGGACCGTGCGAATGGTTGCGGACATCGACAATTTCGACGGTCTCGCGGGCGAAGTCAGTCCTGCGATGACGACCGCCCTCAGCACTCCGCATGTCGCGCGCTTCGGATGGAAGGACGACTTTTCCACCCTGGTCGGGTTCTCCGCGGATGCCTACCTCAACGAGATCGGCATCACCAACGATTTGAACTCGCAACCCAACACCACCTGTGCGATGGGCGTGCAGGAGTACGGCGTCACGCTGCAGACTGCCGATGATCCGGAAGACACAGTGGATTCGACCGGACGCGCGGATATCGATCGCTTCACCGATTTCATGCGTGCGCTAGAACCACCCCCGGCGCTGATGGAAACGGCTTCGGCGATGACCGGCAAACAGTTGTTCGGCCAAATTGGATGCGCCGGCTGCCATACGCCATCGATTACGACTGCTTCCAATCCGGCGTCCTTCCTGACCCCCACGGTCAATGGCACCCCGATATCGGGCAACGTAAATAACACGTTGTCGAATGTTACCTATCATCCATATGGCGACTTCCTGCTGCACGATATGGGTTCGCTGGGAGACGGGATCAATGACGATGCCGCGCTCCCGCATGACGAGCGTTTGATGCGCACGATGCCGCTCTGGGGCATCCGCGCGCGCGTCATCTTTCTGCACGATGGGCGTGCAACCGATCTACCGACGGCCATATCATTGCACGATGGGCAGGGCGCACCCGCAGCCGCGGCGTTCAAAGCGCTCAACTCGCAACAGCAGGGTAACCTGATCGACTTCCTGAATACGCTCTGAGATCAACCACCTCTGACTGGCGGCGGGCCGAAGCTCGGCTCGCCGCCTCGCCGTGATCTTCATCAGAGATAAGAGGGCGCGGGCGCGTCCGCTTTAAGCAGCAAGACGCCACAATTTTCGAGTACCCGGCGTTGAACGGCGAGGTGTTGGCATAACGTCTCAATGTCGCGCAGTGCGCGATCGAAGGGGCCGCGTTGAGCGTAGATCGCGTTGCTGCCGACGGTGTCGTAGAGCATGCGGATGATATTGCGCGCGGCCTGCCCGGCATTCACGCGGGCGAGCGCCAGATCGATGCGATCTTTTTCGGTCGCTTGTTCGCCCGATTCCAGGCGCTTCCAATGACGCTCCAACGCGGAGTAGGCGTACGCGCGCGCGGCGCCGAGGATCATTTCCGCTTCGGCAATCGCGGTTTGAACCCGCGAGGTATTCTTGTAAAGGCGCCCCGATGGCGATTCGACCTTAGTTTCCATCACCTCGGTCACTTGATCGATCATTGCGCGCGCCATCCCGAGCAGGACGCCGTATGCCTTGGTGACGAAATTGAAGGGATCTCGATAGAGCGCCCCTTCGCGTTTGGGTGGTTGGGTAAAGCTGAAAGTGTGTTCCTCGGGAATGAAAAGATTGGCGGCGCGGAAATCATAGCTGCCGGTGCCGCGCATCCCGGTCGTGTACCACGTATCCATCACCTCGAATGAAGACGCCGGCGCCAGCATGAGGCGCATCGTCGGCGCGCCACCATTCATCGCCGGCGATCCATTCTCGAATATCATGCAAGCCGCCATCACGACGTCAGCGTGTTTGATCCCGGAGGCGAACGGCCATTGCCCACTGATGCGGTAGCCGCCTGCAACCTGATCCGCGCGCGCCGGGGTGATCGACCCGGCCATCACCATATCGAGGCGCGGATAGAGTTTGCGCGCGACCGCATCCTCGAGAAACGATGAGGAGAATCCCGAATCGGCGCCGATCGCGATGCACCATCCAGCGGATGCATTCGCGCGCGAGATCTCCTCGATTACTTCGTTGATCTCGATAGTGCTCAGTTCCGGGCCGCCCCAGATTTTCGGCATCGCGATGCGAAACAGGCCCGCCTCGCGCATGCGCTCGGCAACTTCCGGAGGGAGCGTGCGCGCCGCTTCGATTTCGTCAGACTTTTCCCGCAGGAAGGAGCCGAGCGCGCGCGCATTTGCATAAATATCCGCAGTACTCATGGGCGGGCCGGCTTGCGGCGAGAGCGCGAAGGACTGTCTGTCTGGCATGGACCCCACCTCCATTCGAATGCCTTCCGACTTTTTTAACTGTCCAGATCAAAATAATACCAAGCGCCGGTAAGCGTCCGGCTCTGGCGTCGACCGCGCCCGCGCTCCAAACGGCCGCTACCTTTGAAAGGACGGACCCGCGAAACCTTGCGGCGGCAGGGCGTTGGTGTCCGCGTCCTCCGCCAACCGCAAGGACTCACCCGCGATCGCTCCGCCATCGACAACCATCGCGGCACCGGTGATCCATTCGGATTCGTCCGAGGCGAGAAACAGCGCCATGTTCGCAATGTCGAACGGGCTGCCCGCGCGTTTGATCGGCTGGAGCCTGGACAGCACGCGCTCCATGATCTTTTCGCCGCCGGGCGTGGTGCCATATAAAATTGGCGTATTGATTCCACCCGGACATATGCAATTGACCCGGATTTTGTCGGGGCCGAGTTGGACGGCCGCCGAGCGGGTGACATTGACGACGGCGGCCTTGGCGCCGGAATACGCGTGAATTCCGTCATAGCCCTGGAGGCCCGCGAGCGAGGCAGTCGAGATGATCGAGCCGCCGCCCTGTTTGCGCATAATTGGAACCGAGTGCTTGATGCCGAGGAACACCCCGCGGACGAGGACCGCGAAAGTTTTGTCCCAATCTTCGACGGTTATGTTCTCGATCGGTCCCACCGCGCCGCCGAGGCCGGCATTGTTGTAAGTGATGTCGAGGCGGCCGAACTCCTTGACCGCGCGATCGATCATCGCTTTGACCTGATCCTCCGCGCTTATGTCAGCCTTTTGAAAGACTGCGTTGCCGCCGTTTTCCTTGCACTCGCGGACCACGGATTCGCCGCCCGTGACGTTGAGATCCGCCACCACCACGGAGGCTCCTTCCTGCGAGAAACGAATCGCGGTGGCGCGTCCCATGCCGCTGGCCGCGCCTGTTATCACTGCCACTTTATTTTCAAGTCTTCGCATTGCTGCTGCTCCGCCCGGATAGTCTTCGACGCGCGCCGCGCCGTCGGGTCGTTCGCCTTCTATCGCAACCCTCGCAGGATACCAAGCCGAATCCGCCGCGCGATTCCGATGGCAATGGCTTCGCGCCGATGAGTTCGGCATTCGCGTTGACAATTCTTCCTGCCATCGATAGGTGTTAGCCGCGCATTACTGACGCGGCGAAAAATGAGCGATCCAAACGATAAAACTGCGGATAAATCCGCCGCGGACGAGGAGGGCGCCGAGCGCAATATCGAGGACCTTGCCAAGGAACTCGCCGACAAGCTGCGCGGGCTTAAAAATCGCGACGAGCTGACCGACTATGCGGTGAGCCTCCTGCGCGAGAGCAACGAGGAGGCCGATCAGAAGGAGTATCAGAAGCGCACCATCGCGCGGGCCGCCAAGGGCGACCCCTTCAACCCGATCGCATTTGGCATCCCGCTGCTGGTGATCGGCGTGGTGCTATGCGCGACCGGCATCTTGATCGGGCCGGGGCTGGGCGTGATCGGGATCGGAGTTCTGATGGTGCTTTATGGGTTGGTGGTGTCGTTATTTTCGCGACGCGAGAAGCGCGGCGGTTGATTGTTGATCCATCAGCGGGGTTTTATTGCGCACGTGCGCTGCAATTAGATAATCTTACGTTCGTTTCGTGCGGAAGTTGGGGGCGGGGGCGTTGAAAAGTATCGACTCTTTTAGCTAATCATCTGGATCAGATACACGACAAAGGATTGGGAAGGACAGGCTGCCGCTAGGGAGCCGTTAGTTCAGGAATGGCCAAATTCGACTGGAACGAAACCAAGCGGCAGATTGTCGAGTCGCAGGCGTGGCAATCGATCTTCCGCCATGGCTACGAGGACACCCCGCGCAACCGCATCCTCATGGTGTCGGGCAACATCTGGCTCCATCTGCATCCCTCGAAGGTGCAGAAGCACACGGTGCGCTTGCGCTTCACCTGGTGCATGGGCGGGATCACCTTTCTGCTCTTCCTGGTGACCGTCATCACCGGCGTCTACCTGATGTTCTACTACCGACCGACCGCGGAATACGCATACGCGGACATGAAGTATCTCGAATTTGACATGCCGTTCGGGATGCTGATGCGCAATATGCATCGCTGGGCCGCGCACGGGATGGTGATCGCGGTGTGGCTGCATATGTTCCGCGTCTTCATGACCGGATCGTACAAGCCGCCGCGCGAATTCAACTGGGTGGTCGGCGTGATTCTGCTGGTACTGACGCTGCTGCTTTCGTTCACCGGGTACCTGCTGCCATGGGATCAGCTTTCGATTTGGGCGGTTACCGTCGGATCGAACATGGCGCGCGCCACTCCGCTCCTCGGTCACGGCGGCCCGTTCCATGAGGTGATGGGCGTCAATCCGATTTACGATGCGCGCGCGTTTATCTTCGGCGGCGCCGAAATCGGGCCGCATACGCTATTGCGCTTTTACATCCTGCACTGCATCTTCTTCCCGCTGATTGCGAGTCTCTTCATGGCGGTGCACTTCTGGCGGATTCGCCGCGACGGCATGTCGGGGCCCCTCTAAGCTATATGGGTGATTTGTTTTCAGGACTGCTGCGCCTCGGAATTGTGCGGGTGCTCTTTGTGCCGATAGTGATGGGCCTCATCATGTACGGATTATGGGTGCTGGCGGCTCCGCCAAAGGATCTCGACGACGACGATACTCACGCGCAACCTCAGTAGTCGCGCAGAGGTTTGATCATGGCCGAAGGTAGTGGACCGATAATGCGAGCGGCGGGCGCCGGCGCTGGCGCGCTATCCGCGGGTGGCGCGCCACGAGCAGTGGCGGCGGCGCCGGGCGGCAAACGCGAGGTTCCGATCAAGAAAGCCGGATCGGGAATCGAAGAAAAGCTCCACACCTGGCCGTTCCTGGTGCGCAACGAATTTCTCATGTCGCTCCTGGTGATCGCGGTGCTGACCATCTGGTCGCTGACCATCAACGCGCCGCTGGAAGAGCCGAGCAATCCGACCCGCACGCCCAACCCCTCGAAGGCGCCCTGGTACTTCCTCGGCTTGCAGGAAATGCTGGTTTTCTTCGATCCGTGGTATGCGGGCGTGGTGCTGCCCAGCTTCATCATCGTGGGGCTGATGCTGGTGCCGTACCTCGACATCAATCCGAAAGGGAACGGCTACTATACTTTCAAGGAACGCACCTTCGAGATTCTGACTTTCTTCTTCGGATTCCACATCCTGTGGGTTTCATTCATCATCATCGGGACTTTTTTCCGCGGCCCCGGATGGAACTGGTTCTGGCCCGGGCAGATTTGGGATCCGCATCTGGTCGAAGCGCTGACCAACGTCGATCTGCCGTATATGTTCGGCTTCCGCGACTATTTCCTGTCCGCGATGTTCGGACTGTTTGTGATCGGGGCGTATTTTGTCGTCGGTTACGCGGCATTTTACTGGTGGATCAGGCGGCGGCCCGCGGGCGATCCATGGTCGGCGTTTCCCGGCGGTGGCAAAGAGATCCTCGAGGCCTGGGGACCGGTGCGCTTCGGGATTACCGGATTCCTGCTCATCGCGATGGTCGGGGTGGTGGTAAAGATGTCGCTGCGTCACGCGTTCAACATCAAGTACATCCTCGTGACGCCCTGGATAAACATCTGAGCACAACATCCGAGTGTTCTTCCTGGCCAAAACCCTCGAGGCGATCGGCTGCGTCGACGTCCTGTTCGGCTTGTACGTCGGCATTACCGAGCCGCACGGGATGGGGCGTGAGTTCGAGATCACCGGCATCGGAATTCTGGTCTTCATGGTCGGGGTTGCGATCGAACGTTACTTTGGCGAGCAAATATAAAAATCCAGGACCGAAAAGATTTCGGCGGAAGGTTCGTTCCGTGGCAGGTGTGAAGTAGATGGCTGGCAGACCGGGACTCGATCCCATCGAAGAGGGGAAATCGTTCAGCGCGCTTTTCGTACTCATGATCGCCGTGCTGCTGGTCAGCGCTATCTGGGCAATCTGGGACGACAACATTTCGCGCCGGCCGTGGAAGGAATACCAGGTCGAATTCGATCGCCTCGCCTACAACAAGTACATGAAGGATGCCGCCGACGAGCAAAAGAAGCTCGACGCGAATCCCGAATACGTCAAGGACGAGAAGGACCTGGCCGAAGCGCAGCGCCAGCTCGCGTCCGGCGAAACCCAGCGCAAACTCGACGATCTCAAGTCGCAGGAAGTTTCCCTCAAGAACATCGCCGATGACAAGGACCAGGCGGTCCGCTTCACCAAGTCCATCCTCACCGAGCGCATGTATGACTACAATCATGCAATCCAGGTGAAGGAGGACCCCGCGCCGATCTGGAGCGACATTCAGAAGCTGCAGAAGGAACTCGACGGTGAAAACGCCGAGTCCGACAAGGCCAAGAAAAATCTCCAGGACGTCAAGGATCAAGTCGACCAAATCAATTCCCAGGTCGCCGATCTCACCGATAAGCTCAAGGTCTTCAACAAGAACCGCGATGACCTGACCGACAAGGCCGACGCCTACATGATCCCGATCAAATTCATGGGCCGGGTCATCGCGCGCTATCCCAAGATTCCCAAGATTCAGCAGACCGCCATCGATGATTTCGATCGTAACGCTTTCGACGAAGCTATCGCGCGCGTCGATCGGTGCCAGAGCTGCCACATGGGCGCCGATAAAAAAGGCTTCGAGGACGCCCCGCAGCCGTTTCGCACCCACTCCAACTTCGACGCGATCATCTTAAAGCATCCACCCGAGAAAACCGGATGTACTCCCTGCCACGAGGGCCAGGGTCCCGCGGTTAACTCCGTTGCGATGGCGCATGGCGAGGAGGAGCACTGGGATCATCCGCTGCTGCAGGGCGAGGAAATGCAGTCGCGATGCATCACCTGTCACATCGACGTCGGATCGCTGCGCAATAAGGACGGCGAGCAGATCGCCATCAACTGGGTCAATGGCGAGCGCGACTTCCAGCAGATGGGCTGTCCCGCCTGCCATCTCGTCGCAGGCTACGAAGACATGCCCAAGATCGGTCCCTTCCTGAAGCTGGCCTCCGCCAAGCTCGATCCCTCGTGGACCGTTCGATGGATTACCGATCCGCATATCTTCCGGCCGCATACCCGGATGCCGAACTTCTTGTTCAGCACCGACCAGGCGACTCAAGTTGCGGCTTATATTCTGGGTAGCTCACAGAAGGATGGCGATGAGTGGTCGAAGGCTCATCCGGAGCCGCCGGAGTTGGCGGCCGCCCTTATCAACGCCGGGATGATCGAAGAGGGCAAAGGACTCTTCGAGTCAGTTGGATGCAAGGCCTGTCATGCTATCGATGCGGGCGCGATCGGTACGCCGGTCGGCTCTGATCAGGACTTCAAACCCAACGAGACGCGCACGGCCAAGGACTTTGCGCCGAACCTCGACAACATTGCCGAGAAGACCGACGCGCGATGGGTCTGGTGGTGGATCAAGGATCCGACCAACTACGCGGCACATCCCGCCATGCCGTCGCTGCGGCTGAACGACCATGAAGCCCTGGCGCTCACCTCGTTCCTGATGACTCACGGTCAGAAGAAGGAAGACCCTGGGGTTGACGTCGCGCTAAAGGATCCCGCGAACTACCAGAAGGGTGAAGCTCTGGTACGTAAGTATGGATGCTTCGGTTGCCATGAGATCAACGGCATGGAAAAGGAGTCGCGCATCGGCGTCGAGCTGAGCACCGAAGGCTCCAAGCATGTCGACGAGCTGTTCTTCGGCAATCACACCGACATTGCCGAGACCTGGAACGCCTGGATCTACAACAAGCTTAAAAATCCGCGTACCTATCAGACCAAAGATGTCGAGCAGGTGATGCCGCAATTCGACCTGCAAGACCAGGACATCAAGAACATCCGCGTCTTCATCGCCAGCCTCCACGAAGGCAAAGTACAGGAGCGCTACCGCGCGCCCGGCACCGCGCGCCAGGATCAGATCGTGATGGGCCGGCGCGACGTAAATTATCGCAACTGCGTCGGATGCCACATCATCGAGAATCGCGGTGGCTACATCCGCCGCTTCTATCCTCCCGATCAGATCAACCTGGCGCCGCCGGTGCTTAATGGCGAAGGCGCCAAGGTGCAGCCCGAGTGGCTGTTCAGCTTCCTCCAGAGTCCCACGCCGATCCGGCCATGGCTCAAGGTCAGGATGCCGACCTTTCACGTCGACAATCATGAAGGTGACACGCTGGTCGATTACTTCACCGCGATGGCCGATCTGCAGGTCCCCTATGTGTTCCTCAACACCAACCTGTTCCCGGCGGCCGATCTCGATGCAGGCGCGAAGTTAATGTCGAAGGACTATTTCAACTGCTTCAGTTGCCATCAGCAGGGCGACAAGCATCCCGAAGGTCCCCCGGAAGGATGGGCGCCCGACCTGGGCCTCGCGCATGCGCGCCTGAACCCGGATTGGATTCCGCTCTGGTTGAAGGATCCGCAGGCGATTCAACCCGGCACCAAGATGCCGTCGTTCTATCCGGGCGGGCCGGACGACATCTTGAAGGGCAACGAAGAAGAACAGCGCAAAGCGATCCGCGACTACATCTTCTGGTTCGGCACCCATCCGGGGCAGTCGTTGCCTTCGCAGGTCGCCAGTCCGGCGGAAGCGCCGAAGACCGCGCCGGAGAAAAAGCAAAAAGTCAGTGAGAAAAACGATCAGTCCGGTAAAGCGTCATAACCGGCGCTTATCCGGAGCAAGTCCAGGAGGAAAATCAGAATGAAACGTTTCGCAATTGTCACCACGGCGTGTGCGGCGGTGGCGCTCGGTATGACTTTCAACGCGGGCAGCGCGAATGCCGGCGGAGGAACCATCAGCGGTACCGTCAAGTATGATGGCACGCCGCCCACTCCCAAGACCGTGGAAGTCACTAAGGACAAGGAAGTCTGCGGACTCGTCAAGCACATCAACGAAGATCTCATAGTGGATAGCGGAGGCGGAATCGCCAATGCCGTAGTGGTAGTGAAAGGCGCCAAGGGCGACCTGAAGCCTGCCACCGTGAAGTTCGATCAGAAAGGATGCCGCTACGATCCGCATGTGCTGGCATTTCCCGCCGGCAGCACCGTCCAGATCATGAACGATGACGGAATCCTGCATAACATCCACACCTACTCGACGGTGAATCCTTCCTTCAACGCGGCGCAGCCGAAGTTCAAGAAGGAGATGGACAAGGTCATCGAGAAACCCGAAGTCATCAAGGTCACCTGCGACGCGCACGGCTGGATGCATGGATGGTGGGTCGCGACCGACACCCCCTACTACGCGGTGACGGACGACAAGGGCAACTACACGATTAGCAATGTTCCTCCGGGCAGCTACACCGTCGAGGTATGGCAGGAGAAGCTGGGCACCGACGATCAGAAAGCAGACGTGAAGGACGGCACGGCCTCCAGCGTCAACTTCTCGCTGAAGCCCAAGAGCTAGTCGAAGCTCTAACTTTGTTTTGCTCAGCAGGCGCCGGAATCCTCCGGCGCCTGTTTTGTTTTGAGCTCAAAGTTTTTTGGTCCTCCGCGTGGTACGAACCGGCAACGTCGTAGCAGGTTTCCTAAATGGGCTTGACGTATCACTCCGACGCAATGTTGAGATCCTCCGACCGTAGGAACGCCCGCTTCGGTTCGTCCAGATGGCCGCATACCACCACCGCCTGCGCGGCGCCGCGTTCCTTCGCAATCCGGAGTGCCTCGCGCAGTAAGGCGCGCCCGACGTCCTCCCAATGCGCGGTTTTCGCCACGGTGAAATCATCGATGAAGCAGGTTGGGCCGCCCGGATTGTAAACCGGCGGCGCCGGCACCGGGGTCGCGATTACAAATCCGTCGACGATGCCCGCATCGTCATGCACGAGCGCGATGACCTTTGCCTGGCGGAGCAAGTACTCGAAAAATGGCTTCTGTTTGGTCCTCGCGTCGTCGGCCGGATGCCAAAAGACCGGCTGATAGGATTCATATTCGGTACGCTTCTCGGCTGCCAATTCGACCATCCGCGGTATGTCATTTGCGGCAGCGATTCTAATCGTTTCGCTCATATAGCTTGCCCGCCTGTCAATTTATGACTCGGAGGCTGGGTCTGCGATCTTCAAACTGCGCGCGATCTCGGCCAGGTCCGCCAGGGTGCGCGGTTCGCGACCCAAATCCGGCGCCACGATGATTTTCGATTTGGCTGAGAGCGAGCTGCGCAAATCTTTCAGCGCATGGACTTCGCGCTGTTTGAGAGACGCGAAGTCGTTCAGGTTGCGCGCGAGCTTGCGCTTGAGCGCGGGCGGGATTTTCGCGCGAGGGATTTCAGCGGCGTCGGGAACCTCCGGCATGATGCGGTTTACTACTACCGCGTCGACTTGCAAGCCCGCCTGGTCTAGCGATGCGGCGAACTCGCGCGCCTGAATGATGCGCGCCGCCGCGGCCGTGGTGACAATCACGATGATGGTCGCGGGCGATTTCAGCAACTCGCCGGCCTGCTGCGCGCGCTCGGCAAAACCCGCATACATCCCGGCGAAGCTTTCGACAAATCCCTGCACGTCGCCGAGCAGATGCAGCCCGGTCGCGCGATCGAAGGCGCTGAGCACGGTGCGCGCGGCGAAGTCGACCATCTTGAGGCCGCGCAGCAGGCTGCCGCCCGAGCGCCCCAGCAGCGTGATCGCGCGCGAGTTGAGCAGGTCGAGCAGGCGGCGTGGCGCATCAAGAAAATCGATCGCCTCACTCGCGGGCGGGGTATCGAGCACAATCAGATCGGCGTCGGGCGCGAGATGAAGCTCCAGCAACTTTTCCATCGCCATGTAATCGCCGACTCCGGAAAGCGCTGCGGAGAGATTGCGATAGATGCGGTTCTGGAGGATGGTGTCGCGCGCCGCAGGTGACGGCGCATAGCGATCGACCAGCGCATCGAAGGTCGCCTTGGGATCGAGTTTGAGCGCCCGCAAGCGACTGCGCGCGCGACGGCGGCGGTCGAGCAAACCGTCGAGCGCCACCGGCTGCGGCTCGGCGGAGGAAGCGTCGAGGCCGAGCGCATCGAGCAGGCGCGGCGCCGGGTCCACCGTCATCACGTCCACCGCGCGCCCCTCCATCGCGCCATAGAGTGCGAGCGCCGCGCTGATCGTGGTTTTGCCGACGCCGCCCGGGCCGAGGCAGATGATCAGACGATGATCCTTCAAGTCGAGCGGCGACTTCATTGATGCGTCAGCGTCTTTTCCAGCTTGTCGGCGAGTTGAGTGGCCTCATCCTTGCCGAGCTCCGGCAAAAACAGCGTCGGCAATTCGAGCACGTGCAGGCCGGCCACCTTGAGTTGTTCGCGCGCGTGGATGGTGTACTCGGCGATCGCGTTGCGGCGCAGCGCCAGCTGCGCATGCGCTTTGAGTGGAGTCAGCGCCGCCAGATCGGCCGCGTCGAAAAGCGGCTTCGAGGTGGAATTGAGAATCGCGACGGTCCATTTGATGCCGCGGCGTTTTAGCGCGTCGGCAGTTTCGAGCGCCTCGCGCAGCGCCATCTCCTCGGGACTCACGGTTATCGCGACGCCGAAGCGCGCGCCATCGATAAGAAACGAATGCACTCCGGAGGCGAGGCGATTGAGCGTGCCGCCGGGCGCAATTCCTTTGACTCCTTCGGCCACCGAGAGAAACTCCAGCGCGCTGCCCGACGCGGGTCCATCCACCACCAGGTAGTGATCCTTGAGCGCCGCGTCGCCCGCCATGATGCGCAACCGCTCCAGCATCAGAAAGGCTTCGAGGCCCGGTAGCGCGGCGGTCACGTAGCTGAAGGTTCTGCTCTGCAGCATCCGGCGCGAGAGCGCTTTCAACGGCACGATGCGTTCGATGAACGCCTCCAGTTCCGCATGCGGGCTGAGCGCGACACCGTCGAGATGCGCCGCGATCTTGAAAGTGCCGCGATCGCTTTCGCCATTGGAGGAACTTAGCAGCCGCAGCGCGGATCGCCGCTTGTCGAGGTCGGCCAGCGTGGTGGGCCGTCGGCGCGCGAGCGCCAAAGCCAGCGCCGCCGCGACCGTGCTCTTGCCGGTGCCGCCCTTGCCGGTTACGAAGATGAGACGCGGCAGAGTCATTTTAATTTTCCCTCGACGCGGCTTCGCTCCGCCTCGGGTACGGCCGCGCTGTGGCGCCGCGCGCCCCCGTAGGGACACTTTCGTCATAGCATGCGGATAATCGGCAGCTAGTCATCTGCTAGAATCTAGGCGCGAGGAACCACACAGTAAAACATGAGCGAGGCGAATCAGCATCTGCACCTGAAAACGGTTCGGTTCGCGATTGAGCCGGCGAAGATTGCGCTGTTCAAGGCAATCGTCGAATCCTACGACAATCTCGCGACCCTGCGCACCGACAATCCCAAGTTGCATCATCTGGTGTTGTACTTCGCTGAGGATCAGGAGGGCGAAGTGCGCGCGCTGCTGGATTCGCTGCGCGCTCGCTTTGCTATCCGCGAACTTAAGGCTTGATCTCGATCGCGTAGTCGCGACCTTCCCAATGATCGGGTTCGCGCCAATGGAAGGTAAACCGGATCGGCGCGGTCTGGTCCGCCGCGATATCGATATCGACATGAGTGAGGCCGAGCGGTGTCATGCTCGAGGCATTTTCGAGGACGGTTTTCCATTCGTCGCGCGTCCAGTGGAGGATGAAGGGCTGGCGCGACTGGATTCGCAGCAAGCTTCCGGCGCGGACCGTTTTGGGCTGATGATTGCGCTTCCACAACTCGATTCGTTTCCGCGGCGGCCCCGAGATGTATCGCGCCGCCACCTCGGGAATAAAATCGAAGACTTTGCCGTCGGCCGCCGAGCGCAGAAGTTTGATGTATTCGGCATGCGCCCACATCAGTGGGGTGGCCGATCCGGTTTGAGCCCCATAGAACAGCAGCTCCGATGGGATGTCCGGCTGATCCCAGATTTGCTCGGGCAGCAACTGGGTCTTGTTCGCGAAGCCCTCCATCGCGCGGATGTACACCTGCACATCGTGACCGGCCGCGAGCTCATAATGGCCGCGCTCGCCGCTCAGTAGCGGCCATGGTCGCCCGCGCCCGTAGGTGGTGAAAGCGCCGCCGTCGTCATGCTGTCCGTATCCGTCATGCGAGTAGCGTTTGAAGCATGGGCCCTGCGGAAAATCATGCCGCAGCTCCTTGTCGATGACTTTCACCGACGCTTCGATCAGCGGATCGTCGGCCTTGCGGATTCCATAGCGCACCAACTCGAGAAATCCTCCGTCGACCACCTGCGAGGCGGGAAATTCCGCCTGTGTGCCGGGGGGGCGATTTTTAACCAGCACCGTCCCGTGATCGGGATCCTCGTCCGGTTGTGGGTCGTTGGGATCGACCGGGTTGATGCGAATGTAGTGACGTTTAATTCCGGGAACGATGGTGCCCTGGTTGGTGACCGTCCATTCCTCGAGGTGGCATTCGAGGAAATCAGCGTACTCTTCGAGATATCGCGCGGAGATCGGTTCGCCATGATCGCGCGCAAGGTCGGCGGCGCAAATCAACGCGGTAATGTTGGCCGCCAATGTCGAGGGCGAATACCCGGAGTTTTCTTCCCATCGGTCCTGTGGTGTAACCGGCCCTTTCACCATCAGATATTGGGCCGCCGCCTTCACCATCGGGGCTGGGTCGAAGCTGCCCAAGGCGCCGCGTTTGTGCAGGCGCCACGCGAGGATGATTGGAAACGCAATCTCATCAAGTTGCACGCCGGTCCAGTACGCGGTCCCATCGATCCAGAAATTTTGCGGGAAGCCGCCGTCGGGATGCTGCGAGCAGGCGAGATAAATCAGCGCGCGCATCGCGGTGGTTTCATCGCCCGCCGCCATCAGGCCGGTGACGCTGTTAACCAGGTCGCGTGTCCAGACCAGGTGATATCCGCCGAGCTGTTCATCGCCCTTGATCTCGCCCCACGGGATGCTGAGCGATGCGATCATCGCGCCGGGGAAGGTTTTATCCTCGTGCGCGAAGAGCAATTCGCGGCTGCGGCGATAGAGCGCGCCATTATCGCAGGAAGATATTTCGAGGGGAAAAGTGTGCGTCGACGCGCGATGCCACTGGTCGAGGAATCTGCTGCGGCTCTCAAAGAAGGGCTTTCCCAGCGACTGGAACAAGGTGGTTGTGGCGCGATGCAGCGAGTGTCCGAAGCTGAGTCCCAGGGTGAAGGTGCGGGTCTTGCTGAGATCGAGTTCGCCGATCAGCGCAAGATTCCCGTCCTCGGCGGCGGCGAACTGGTGGTCGAGTTTGTAATTGGTATTGAGATCCTGCCATCCGTCGGTGGTGCCCACGTATCCGCATGAGCGCGCGACAAATGGCACGCTCGCTCCGAGCGCCAGCCAAATGCCGTTTTTGTGCGCGGTCAGAAATTCGTGGCCGACGATCAGGGCGGCGTTGCCATTGTTGCCCCATCCGCCGACCGCCAGGTGCGGCGCAAGCAGCACGTACAGATGAAGGGTCGCGAGGAAGGCCGGATCCGAACCATCGAGATGTGCATCGATCAGCAGGCAGGAAAGATGCGGATCGGCGATTATCTCGTAGTTCAGACGGTAGCGACCCGCGCGATCTTGCGAGGCGATGCGCACTCCGAGCCCATGGTCTTCGAGGTATTCGGTTTCGCTGACCATGTCGCGGCGGGCATCGTGAAAGAAGGTTTCGCCGTCGCTGATCAGAAACTGCATGTCCCGGATTTGCGGCAGGTCGATGGTGGGATAGTAGATCTCGTTGAGCACCCCCGCCGAGGCCGTGTACCAGATGCGGCTCGAAGTGGAATAGGCGGTGCCGACGATGTCTTTGGCGCTGCGCGTCCACCGCGGCGGGATGCCCGGCGCTCCATATGCCTTCGGTTGGTTCTCCAGAATTGCCATCGCGGTTCCTCAGCCCGGGTTTGAGTTCATATGATCACGGAGTCGGATTTTCCACTGCCATTGCAGGTTCGACTTTGCTGCGGAACAGGTACGAAACCCCAACGCTGATGACGTACAGGAACAGCAGCGGAATCGCGAGCAGGAATTGCGAAACCATATCGGGCGGAGTCAGCGCTGCCGAGATCACGAAGATGATCAGGATCGCATAGCGGAACTGCTTCAGCATCATCTTGTAATCGATGAGGCCGAGCCGGGTCAGGAAGAACGCGAAAATCGGCATCTCGAAGGTGATCGCAAACGCCAGCATCAGCTTGGCCGAGAAGGCGAGGTATTCGCTGATGCGGATGGTTGGAGTCACGCCAATGCTCGAATACTGATCGAGGAAAAATCGGTAGCCGACCTTGAACACCACCGCCCAGCAGAAGTATCCGCCGGAAATGAAAAAGATGGTGGCGAAGACGATGAACGGGAAGGCCATCTTGCGTTCGCTTTGATAGAGCCCGGGTGCGATGAATTTCCAGATCTCCCAAAAGACCGCGGGGCTCGCGAGAAAAAGTCCCGCCACCAGCGAGACTTTAATCTTGGTAAAGAACGCCTCGCCCACCCCGGTCCCGATGAGCAGCAGCTTGCCCTGCGCGACCTGCCGAATCGGCATCGTCAGCGCGGCGAACAACTGATCGGAAAAAAAATACGCGACGATGAAGCCGACCGTGAGCGCGATAGCGACCCGGATGAGGCGCACCCGCAACTCGCGTAGATGCTCGATGATGGGCATCCGCAAACCCTCGGCGGGCACGGTTTCATCGATGGGGTCGGCCAATTCGGGATCGACCGGCTCCTTTACGGGTACGATTTCGTCGGGCGCCACTAAACTCGCAAACTAGGGCTTCGTCGATGGCGGCGGTGGTGGAGTGACCGGCTGGTCTGTGGGTTTCATGACGTGGGAATCGCCGGTCTGAAAAGGGTCGAGCTCGCGCATCGCCCGGCGCGGTTCTTCGGTGACCTCGGTCAGCTCGCGCATCACGGTATTGCTCGCCATCCGCAGCTCGCGGAGCACTTTGCCCACCATTTGGAGAACTTCCGGCAGGCGCTCCGGACCGACTACGATAAGCGCGAGGGCGAGCAGCAGAAGTATTTCGAATATGTTCAAATGGCTGTCCTTGGAGGCGTCGCGGCGGCCACGGTCGGCGCGATCAGCATCCCAAGGCTCCAATGATCACGATTGCCTTTCGAGGTGTCAACGATGCATAAGACCGCGATCGTCACCGACCGCAGCTACACGAAACATTTTGCGGGCCGCTCGCATCCGGAGCGCCCGGAGCGGATCGAGGTGATGATCCGGATGGCGGAGAGCCTGAAGCGTGACCAGCTGTCATTTCGCGCACCGCGCGCCGCCAGCCTCGAGGAAATCGCGCTCTGCCATCTCCCGGAATATATCGCGGCGGTGGAGCGCACCTCGCATCTCGATCGTTTCGATTTCGATCCCGACACTCATACCTCGCGCGATTCCTACCAGACCGCGCTCCTCGCGGCCGGTGGGGTACTGACGGCAGTGGAGACGGTGCTGGATGGCGCCGCCGACAATGCGTTCGCGCTGGTGCGTCCTCCGGGGCATCATGCGCTGCCGAATCGCGCGATGGGATTTTGCTTCTTCAACAGCGTCGCGATCGCGTCCGAGTGGCTGGTTCGAAATAAAGGCCTCCAGCGCGTGATGGTCATCGATTGGGACCTGCATCACGGCAACGGAACGCAGGAGATCTTTTATGACAGCGCCGAAGTGCTCTACGCCTCGACGCACCAGTTCCCGCATTATCCGGGGACCGGATCGATGCAGGAGGTTGGCGCGGGTGAGGGCTTGGGGTTTACGGTAAACGCGCCGATGCCGGCCGGATTTGGTGACGCCGATTACCTGCGCGTCTTCGATGAGCTGATCATCCCGATCGGGCGCGCCTTCAAGCCGCAGTTCATCATGGTGTCGGCGGGATTCGATTGTCATTGGCGCGATCCATTGGGGGAGATGCAGGTGACCGAAGAGGGCTTTGCACAGATGATGCGGCGCATCAAACGCCTCGCGGCCGAGTGCTGCGAGGGCAAGCTCGTCGCCGCGCTGGAGGGCGGCTACAACCTCGAAGCGATCGCCAACTCGGGTGCGGCGGTGATCGAGGAGATGGGCCGCGAGGCCGACGAGCGCATCGAGGCCGCGTCGGGCGGCGAGCGCGTGCAGCCAATCATCGAGCGCGCGCGCAAGGGGGTGGGGCAATACTGGAATTTGTGAAAGCGCGGCTGCCAACCACCTTGGCATCGCTCCCAATGATGCTCTTCGCGACGATGGTTGCGTCCGCCGGGGCGGAGACTCCGCTACCGTGGCTGGCGCGGATAAACATGTATCGCGCGATGGACCAATTGCCGCCGATCGCGAACGATCCCGCGCTCACCAGGGGCGCTCAGGATCACGCCATCTATGTCATCAAGAACTTTGCCAAGCAGGTTCATGACGGCAGCGTCACTGCCGCGGAGATCAACAGTGAATCATCGCAAAGGCGGTTGCAGACCAGCGCGGGCAGCACCGTCGCGCCGCATAGTGAAATCGATTTCGCGTTCGGCGAGCATCAGTCGCAGGAGGCGGCGATCGATCGATGGATTCAGGGGCCGCATCATCGGATGCTGCTGCTCAATCCCGAGCTTCAGCGCATCCGCTATGGCTACTACTGCGAACGCGGACTGTGCGCGCAGATCGTGGACGTGGAAGATGGCATCGCCCGAGCGCCCGTCGATCCCGATACGCAAGTAGCGATCGAATTTCCGCCCGCCAATTCAACCATGTCTCTAAACGAGTTGTCGCAAGAGTCCCCCGATCCTTTATCGGCGTGTCCCGGCTATACCTACCCGACCGGATTGCCGATAACGTTCGAAATCGGGTCTTACATCGGCGCGAAATTGTTCGCGTATTCGATCCTCAGAAAAGACGATCCCGGCGCCCCGCCGATCGAGGCATGCGGATACGACGCGTTCACCTACCGCAATCCGGCGCGCGCGCAACTGGCCACTGTGATCGGCGGGTTGAAGGCCTTCAGCGCCGTAGTCGTTGTACCCAGGCATCCACTGGAGCCGGGGAACTATCGCGCCAGCGTCACCGTGAATGACAAAGATTACGGCTGGTCGTTCACCATCGCACCCACTGATTCTTCATCCGCGGCACGATGAAATCCGACCCCAAGGCTAAGCCGCTCGACACCAGGGCCAGGCATGCGGTTCGGCTCAGTGGGCTGGGCGATTGGTCGCAGCGCGAGTATGGTCTCGGCGCGGCTGACACCTCGATTGGAAGCGGTCGCGAAAACGACTTTGTAATCGAGCATGCGACGGTGTCGCGCAAGCACGCGATCCTCCGCTACCAAGGCGGCCGGTACACTCTCGCGGACCTCGATTCCAGCAACGGAACCTTCGTGAATGGGCGCCGCATCAAGCGGCCGGTCCCGCTCACTCCCGGTGATGAGGTCAGCTTCGGCGCCGCCCGGTTCGCGATGCTGGGCGGGACCGGGTTTGCGCGCCCGCCGCGGCCCCGGCGCGCGCTCGCGCGATTCATCGGCGCAGTAGGCGGGATCGTGTTGTTCGCGGTCGCCGGCTTCGTGCTGACGCGCTACGCGCTGGATCTTGGACGTAAGCAAAGACCGGTGGCGATGCCGCCGCCCGTCGAGGCGACCTCGAAACCACCGCTTGCGGCGCCGAGCGAAGCCGCCGAGTCGGGCAGCGATCTTTCCAGCACGCCCGAGGCCGCGGACACCGCCGAGGTCGAAGCTCCTTCTCCCACCTGGCTGAAACAGCTCAACGACTTTCGCGGCGCGGTCGATCTCGCGGCGGTCGCAAGCAATGAGAAGTTGACCGATGGAGATCAGAAGCACGCCACCTACCTTTTGAAGAATTTTGCGACCGAAATTCAAGCCGGCAGCATCGGCCCCGAGGTCCACACCGAGGATTCCTCCAATAGCTGGTACACCCCCGAGGGCGACGAGGCCGCTCATGCCAGCGACATCGCGGAGCAGCGCTCCGGCCCCGGCGGAAAAATGCCCAATCCGCTCGATTGGGCGATCGAGGGCTGGATAGTCGCGCCGTTTCATCGCCTCCCCATACTCAGTCCGCTGCTGCATGACGTCGGCTTCGCGTTCCAATGCGAGGCCGGGATGTGCGTGGCTTTGCTCAATGTGGGGAGCGGTGTCGATCCGATGCCGGCTGGCGGCGCGCCGCTCGAGCAGCCGATTTTATTTCCGCCCGACGGCGCCTCGATCCCTTCACGGATGCGATCGCTCGAGCTCGAATGGCCGAACCCGCTCAGCGGATGCGAAGGCTATGCTTTTCCGACCGGAATCCCGATGACCGTGCAACTCGGACCGTTGGTGGAGGCGCAGCTCAGCTCCTTCTCGATCACGCGCGACGACGGGGTCGAGGTCGAGTCGTGCGGGTTCGATGCCAGCAGCTACTACAACTCCGACGCGACCGAGCGTACCGCTGTGATTGGCGGTCTGCGCAGCCAGGGCGCGGTAGTCATCGTCCCCCGCCAACCGCTGGAAGCCGGCAGGCGCTACAATGTCGTTGCTACCGTGAACGGCCATGACTATAAGTGGTCATTCGCCATCGCGCGCTAAGGCAGCTAGTTTACATGGGGGAGCATCGCGCAACTGTTCGGTAGAAGTTCCACGCGTACAGTAGACCTGAAGCTGGTCGGGCAGAATGCGTTCGCCTCGATCCAGCATGGTATCGAAGGCCGCCTGGTCAGGATCGGCGCTGCTGCGGGCAATGATCTGATCCTTGCGCACCGGAGCGTCTCGGCGCGGCACGCGATCATTCGGCGCACGCTGAGAAGCTGCTATATCCGTGATCTCGGCTCCACCAACGGCACCTTTCTCAACGGCAACCGCATCGAAGCCGAGCAGCTGCTACGTGCCGGCGACGAACTACGCTTCGGCGCCGCGCGTTTTGCGATTGCCGGGAGCGAGAAATCCGCCTCGTTGCTGCCCGGATATGCGGGCGCCGCGTTCGGCCTCGTACTGCTGGCGGCGGCGGGATACCTGGCGGTCGATTTCGTCAACAACTGGGAAAACCTGGAAACCTTGAGGTCGGCGCCGGCAGTCGCGACCTCTTCGGGTTTTTCGAACGCAGCTTCGGGGCCCGCCGAGCGCGCCAACCCCGCGGCTTCAGTAGCCGAAGGCCTCGCGCCGCCGGCTTCTCCACCGCCGGTCTGGCTCGCCGCGATCAACGAATATCGCGCGGGTGCGAAGCTGGCGCCGGTGGCCGAGGATGCGCAGCTTAGCGACGCCGATCGCAAGCACGCCATGTACGTGGTCAAAAATTATGAAGATAAGGTGGGCCCCGGTCATCTGATCGGCGGCGAAATGCACGACGAGGAAAAGGGCAATTCCTGGTATACGCCCGAGGGGGAAAAAGCGGGCGCGCAAAGCGACGTCAATCAGCTATGGGGCCCGGAGAAGTCGCCCTCGCCGATGTGGGCGCTCAACAACTGGCTCGACGGACCGTTTCATCGATTATGGATCTTGAACCCGGGGCTGCGGCGGGTCGGGTACGGGGAATTTTGCGAGAAGCGATATTGCGTCGCGGCGCTCGATCTCGGTTCCGGCGCCGAGCCGCCGCATGGCGCGGCTCCGCTGGCGTCGCCCATCGAATTTCCCGCCGACGGATCTATCACCACGCGAAACTCCTTCGCGGGCGAATGGCCCTCGCCACTCACGTCCTGTGCCGGATACGCGTCGCCGGCAGGACTGCCCGCGACGATTCAACTGGGCGCGATGATCGACGCGAAGCTGGCTGAGTATCAGATCACGCGCGATGGGCATGGGGTGGAAGCATGCGGTATCGATGCGGCGACTTATCAGAATCCGGTGGGCGCCGAACAGGATCGCGGCCGGGCGATCCTGGCGCAGATGGGCGCCGCGATCATAATTCCGCGCTACCCGTTGAAGCCGGGCCGTTATTCGGTGACCGCGACCCTTAACGATCACGCGTATCAATGGTCGTTCGCGGTGGCCGCCGCGAGCGCTGAGCCGGACCCTTATGGCGAAGCGCCCGAAAAATCAGGGGCCCGGCCGGAAGCAATGGCGAGCGCATCATCGAAGCCTTCGGCAAAAGATGAACTCGAGGCCGCGCTGCGCGCCGGTTACGCGCGGGTGCTCAAGGGTGACAGCAGCAGTCGTGAAGAGTACCAACGTGACATCGCGGAGAAGGAGGCTGCCGTCGCGCAGGCGAAGGCGGTCATCACAGCGCGGATCCGTGAATTTGAACGTCACGGTGAAACCGCTTTTCCTGAAGGGCCGGGGGCTGTCGCTCCGGGGGACACGGGACAGTGGCTGAGCGAGCTCAATCGCGATCGCGTGGCTGCCGGATTGCCGGAGACAAGCGAGGATCCCGCGCTCAGTGACGCTGACCTCAAGCATGCGAAGTACATGGTCGCGGCATATCCGACTCCGTTTCTGATGGGGGCGGCGATGCATACCGAGGATCCTTCGAAAGCGGGGTACACCCCCGAAGGACTGGTCGCGGCGCGCGAAGGCAATGTGGCGCCGGCCTGGTACCCGCCTTCGCCGCTGCCGCAGCCACCGATCTCGAGTTTGCTGTTTATCAATGGTTGGCTGGCCGGGCCGTTTCATCGCCCGACGCTCCTGTACCCGGTACTCCACAAGGTCGGCTTCGGCGAATATTGCGAGGGTCGTGCCTGCGCGGCTGGACTGTACGGGCCGGAATCGATGCGGCCTGCCGACGATGCGGTACAATTCGCGCAGCCGATTTTGTTTCCGCCGCAGAAATATCCGATCGCCTTAATCGATCTTCCCACCGAATGGCCCGATCCGACTACCGCTTGCCCCGGCTATGCTGCTCCGGTCGGATTGCCGATCACAATCCAGATCGGGACGCGGATCGAGGCGAAGCTTTCCTCCTACACGCTCACTCAGGATTCCAAACCGGTCGAAGCGTGCGGTTTTGACTCGACGACGTACGTGAATCCGATTCCCTATGATCAGGAGCATGCGCGCTCGACGCTTAATCTTTTTGGCGAGGTAGTGATGGTTCCGCGCAAGCCGCTCGAGCGCGGGGCGACCTACGAAGTGAGTGCGACGGTCAACGACCGTCCGTACAAATGGTCATTCACCGTGAGTCGATAGAGTGAAGGCGGGATGCGCGCGTGGGACTGTCTTTAACTTTCGCCTTCGATCTGCGCCCGCGCCAACCGGCACAGGAGATATACCTCTTCCGCCTTCTCTTTCACGATTGGCATCACCGCGCCTTCATTGATGACGGTGGTCACCAACTGCGTGCCGTTATTGACCTCGCGCACGAACACGATGTGGTCGGGATTGACGTAGATGCGGGCATCGCTGCTCGCGACGGTAAGCGGAATCAGGAAAGCCTTCATAGTTAGTCACTGGACCCCGCTGCCATGGTAGCAGAGCGTGGAAGCGAGCCAACTGA
>Ga0210398_10000244_pt1 | contig 66951 bp, 58 predicted proteins | sample IncBWC4OmetaG_FD_161047 | JGI IMG/M metagenome (GOLD analysis project Ga0210398, IMG submission 161047) | Forest soil microbial communities from Barre Woods Harvard Forest LTER site, Petersham, Massachusetts, United States - Inc-BW-C-4-O | ecosystem: Environmental > Terrestrial > Soil >... | reverse complement strand
CGGGACTCGAACCCGGAACCAACAACTTAAAAGGATGCTGCTCTACCATTGAGCTACCAGCCCACACAGTCGCGGAAGGTAGCGGAAATAGATTTCAGTCGTCCATGCTGGCAAGGATTTTCCGAAATACCACTCTTGCGAAAAATCATCTTTTCCCGTAAAACTTTAGTCATTCAGCAGCGTCTTATCCTGCAATCTGCCTGTTTTCTGCCAATCTTTAGCCATTCCGATCAGCCATGGGAACAATTCTCGATTACACGCATCAGAGACAGATGGACGGTATGTCTCTCAAAGCCCAAGAAGTTGCATTAGACCGAACGCTCGTCGATCGCTTTAAAAGCGGCGACGAGGCGGCCTTTAGTGAAATGGTCACGCGCTACTGGGATCGCATCTACTCGATGGTGCACCACCTGTTGCGCAACCAGCAGGATGCCGAGGAGGTCACGCAGGACGCCTTCATCCGGGCGCATCGCGGCCTCGTTAATTTTCGGGGAGAGTCGGCATTCTCAACCTGGCTTTACCAAATTGCGACCAACCTGGCCCGCAACCGCTATTGGTATTGGTGGCGCCGCAAGCGCGACAAGACTGTGTCCTTCGACCAACCGATCTCGGCCGACAACGCCACGCCGCTTTCCGAGGTTTTTGCCGCTGAGATGGAGACGCCGGAGGATGCGACCGTCACCCAGGAATTTGTCACCTCCATCGCCGCCGGCATGGAAAAACTCAGCCCCAAGCACCGGGAAGTCCTCATTTTGCGCAACGTGAAAAATTTGTCCTACGAGGAGATCGCCGAGATCCTGGCCATTTCCGTCGGCACGGTCAAAAGCCGCATCGCGCGTGCCCGCGAAAGCCTGCGCGCGAAACTGGGAGGGGATTTCGCATGAAAGAGTCGCGTTTCATCGAGTTGATCAATCTCTACATCGACCGCCAGATCGGGCCCGAGGAAGCGGCCGAGCTGGAGGCGGAGATCGCGCGCAGCCCGGCGCACCGCCGCACCTATCTGCAATACTGCCGCATGCACCGGGCATGCACGCTGCTCTTCGAGAATTTCCACGCCCCGGCCACGTCGCTGAACCAAGCCCTGACCCAGGCGGAGAGCAAGGTCACGGCGTTCCCCACGCGTGGATACCGCCTGGCGCGCATTTCATTGGGCGCGGGACTGGCCGCCGCGGCTTGTGTCGCGTTCATGCTGGTCAATCATCCCGCTTCCACTTCCGCGCCTGCGGCAAAACCCAGCGTTGAAGAAGTGGCGCAAGTGAACGTGCCGCCCGAGTCATTCCGCCTTGCGGGGGTGGCCACCAGCGCCCATCCGGCCGAGTTCAAAACCGTCCTGACGGCCAATAAATTTTCGCTCGCCAACAACCGGGCGGCCAGCGACGCCCAGCGCGCGGCGTTCGATTGGATGAGGCAGATCGAGCTTTCGCCCATGCCTGTGATCGACAACAACGAGAATGTTTTTGTCCCGCAAGCCGAGGTTTCGTCATCCGACCTGCGCTTTCCGCAGGCTCACGCGGACGATCAGCCCGCGGCGGAGATGATCGGCTTTCAGTTCCAGCGCTGAGTGGGGCTGGCATTCGTGCCCAGGTATTTGATCAGGAGCCAAAAAGGCCCTGCTAAGATTCTTTGTTCGGTTTTTTGGTCCGCGGACATGATATTCTGGAAATCATGATGGATCAAATCGATGACGCCGAGCTACTCCGCCGCTATGCCGAAGATCACTCTGAGGAGGCCTTCATTGAACTGGTCCGGCGCCATCTCGCTCTCGTCTATCGATCCGCCTTGCGGCAGGCTAACGGCGATACCCATCGGGCCGAGGATGTCGCACAGGCAGTTTTTACCCAGTTGGCGCGCAAAGCCAGGTCGCTTGCCCGCCATCCCCGATTGGCCGGATGGCTCTACACCACGACGCATTTCACCACATCTGTGATCCTGCGTTCAGAACGACGACGACAGATGCGGGAGAGGGAGGCTCATTTCATGCAAAATATTTCCTGCGAATCGAGCCCTAGCGATGGTTGGGACCGTGTAAGCCCAGTCCTCGACGAAGTCATGAGGGAGTTGGGTCGGGCGGATCGCGAAGCCATCCTGCTGCATTTTCTTGAAGGGCGCACATTCGCGGACGTAGGTGCCAGACTATCCCTGCGCGAAGATGCGGTGCGGATGAGGGTGTCGCGGGCATTGGAAAAATTGCGGGCCGCGCTGGCCCGGCGTGGTGTAACGTCCACAACCGCCGCCCTGACCGTAATGCTGGCCAATGAGTCCGCCATCGCGGCGCCTGCCAGCCTCATGGCATCCGCGGCCGGGATTGCCTCGGCCTTCGCCGGCAGCAGCGCGGCACCAGCGGTCAGTCTTTTGCAGCTTATGAATACAAGTAAACTAGCGATCGGCATTGCGGCAACGGTCGGAATTTTATCGGTGGGATCAGGCGTCTACTATGTGGTTTCTGAAAAACGAGAGATCGCCCAAACCCGGGCCGCCATTCTTGCGGACGATAACGATCTCTTGCGGATGCAAAGCCGCCTGGCCGAGGCAACTGACCAGTCCGTGAACGCGGAGAAAGATTATGCTCGCTTGGAAAACATTGCGGCCGGGCTGCGCGAGTCCGCCCGGAATGCCGCAGGTAAGGGCCCGAGCCCGGTCAGCCCCGGCAAGACCGGGCCGGATTTTAAGACGCTGGCGAAGAACCCGGCATTCGAAGCCGCGTACATTTCGAATTTTCGCGCATCGCTGCGCCCCATGTTTGCGGCATTCTATCAGCAGCAGGGGTTGACGCCGGCGCAGGTGCAGCGATTCGAAGACGTCTTGACGGATTTCAAGCGGGCCAATTTTGACGTGGCTGCCAGTGCGGCGGACCAAGGAATGACGCCGAATGACCCGGCGCTTAAAGATTTGTATAGAGCAAACCTGGCGGATGCAGTCGCTGGATTGAAGGGAATCGCGACAGCGCAACAGGTCACCGATTACGCAAAAAATTACCAAAAGACCAAACCGGGCCGCGACGTCGCCAGCCAGCTGGCCACACCGCTTGCCTATACCGACAACCCCCTGACGCCGCAGCAATCCGCCTTGATGATCCAGCTTATCTCCACTCACGCGGATAGTACAACCGGCGTTATCGATTGGAGTTCAGTCATGGCTCAAGCCCCCGGTGTCCTTTCCTCGGCTCAAATTTCCATGCTGAGCGCTGTGCAAGCTAAAATTCAGTATAAACAAGCTTACAGTCAGGCTACGAGTAACGGCAACAATGCCGGTTCCCCATGACCTTGCGGCGAATAGCAGCGATCGGCGCGGTGCTTTGGGTGGTGGTATTGGCGGCCGTGTATTGGGAGCGCCGAGATCTTGGCCGGCTGCGGCACCTGTTGGCTGAACGCACCACAAAATGCCTGGAGGCGGAGGCACAAATCCAGGCGATGATAAAACGCGGCGCGGCCGCCCTGGAAACCAATTCGACGCTATCATTGGCCATCGATAAATTGCGCGCTGACCAAAAAGCCCTGGCCGCGAACGCGTCTGATGGAAATGAGCGCGCGAAGGTTGGCGGAGAGAGCGCGGCGGTTGGTAATGGAAGCTCCGACTTTCGGGCGATCGTAGCCAAGGATCCCGAGCTTCGGCAGTTATATTTGAAAGGATTTGTCGCCGACCTTTATACGAATTGGGGCCCTCTTTTCAAACAACAGGGTCTCTCGCCAGATCAGATCGACAAGCTGAACGCCATTCAACTGAAGCTCGAAGAAGAGAAATTGGACCTCTCGGCCCTGGCCGAAACCGAAGGGGTGTCGATGGACGATCCCGACATTAGCGCCCAAGCTTTCCAAGATCGGGTTGAGGCCAGACATGAAATCCACAGTCTTCTCGGAAACGCGGGCTATTCTGCCTATCGCACCTTATGGAAAAATCAATCGGCCCTCATGCAGGCCAATGACCTGATCACGGCCGAATCGGCTACGGCCGATCCGTTGACCGCCCAGCAAACCGGACAACTGACACAAATCCTGGCCGACGCGAGCACCCGCGACAAAAGCAACTTTGTGGTTTATGGAACCGTGAATTGGCAGACGGCAATGCCACGGGTGCAGGCGGTGCTGACGCCGGCGCAATACGAGGCTCTCCAGGTAATGCAGGCCCAAAAGGCCGCCCAGTTAAAGTTGCAGCAATTTACCAATCCCCCGGTTGGACCGGCCGCTTCGCATCCGTAGTTATGGCAGCCTGTTGATCTCAGTCCTAGCCATTGAGCGCTTTTTTCACCAGTGCCTCGGTCGTGACCCGGCCGCCGAGCGCAAGCGCAGCGCGGCGCACGGCCTGGTCCGCATCCGCCGCTTTGTAACCGAGCGCCATCAGCGCCATCACCGCGTCGTGCTGCTTGCTGTCGACCGGCGCGGCTCCGGCCGGGGAGGAGGAACTTCCTGAAGAAATCGATTCGCCGGCCGCCGGCGCGTCCAGCTTGCTTTTCAATTCCACGACGAGGCGCTCGGCGGTTTTTTTGCCGATGCCGGGGCAATTCGCGAGCGTGGCGATGTCACCCGCGCGGATGGCGCTCTCGAGCAGCGACAGCGAAAGTTTGCTCATGATCGTCAACGCGCCTTTCGGCCCGACGCCGGTCACGTTGTCGATCAACAGGCGGAAGAAATCGCGTTCTTCCACGGTGGCGAAGCCGTAGAGCGTCTGCGCGTCCTCGCGATAAACGGCGAGCGTGTGTAGCTTCACCTGCGCGCCGGTGGCGGGAAGTTTCTCCGCGGTCGTCACCGGGATGTGCACGTCGTAGCCCAGGCCGCCCGTTTCGATGACGGCAAGCAGGGGCGAGGTTGCAACCAGCGTACCGTGGATGGAGGTGATCATTTTAGACCCAACACGTCCTGCATGTCGTAAACGCCGGCCGGCTGCTTCACGACCCACTGGGCGGCGCGCAGTGCGCCGCGGGCAAAGATGGCGCGGTCCGAGGCCTTGTGCGTCAGCTCGAGGCGTTCGCCCAGCGCGGCAAAAATAACCGTGTGGTCGCCCACGACGTCGCCGCCGCGCAGCGAATGCACGCCCACTTCACCCGGCGGGCGCTCGCCGGTGATACCGGAGCGACCGTGGCGCAGCGCCTTGGCGGTGAGTTTGCGTTCCTCGAGGATGATCTCGATCAGGCGAGCGGCGGTGCCGCTGGGCGCGTCCTTCTTGAAACGGTGGTGCATCTCGATCACCTCGGCATCGTAGTCCGAATCGAGCACGCGGGCAGCCTCCTGCGTGAGGGCAAACAGCAGGTTTACGCCGACCGAAAAATTTCCGGCCCACACGCAGGGCACGCGCGCGGCGAGGGCGAGGAGCTTTTTCTTTTCCTCGGCCGTGTGGCCGGTCGTGCCGATGACGATCGGCTTGTGCTGCGCAACCGCCAGCTCGAGCAGGCGTTCGGTGGCGGGAGGCGAGCTGAAGTCGATGATGGCGTCGCAGCGCGCGAGGCCGGCGGCCGGGTCTTCTCCGGCGTCGGTGGCTGCGCCGATGACAAGGCCCAGCTCGGCCGCGGCCGCCGTGATGGCGTGGCCCATGCGGCCTTTGGCGCCGTTGAGAAGGATGGTGAGGGGCATGGCGAAAATTATTTGCCGAGCGCGGTGAGCACGCCAGTCAGGATTTTCAGGTTGGCCGTGCTCATTTCGCACAGCGGCAGGCGCACTTCGTCCGAGCTGATAATGCCGGCGCGCACCATGGCGATCTTGACCGGCACGGGATTGGGCTCGATGAAGAGCGCCTTGAAAAGCGGATGGAACTTGCGGTGCAGCTTGGCGGCGCCGGCATAATCACCCGCCAGGGCAAGCTTCACCAGCTGGCCGATTTCGCGCGGGATGAGGTTCGAGGCCACGCTGACGACGCCCTCGGCGCCGGCGACCATGAAGGGCAGGGTGAGCGAGTCGTCGCCGCAGAGCACCGTGATGTCGCGGCCCAGCGCGTGCTTGATCTGGTCCACGCGATCGACCGTGCCGCCGGATTCCTTGATGTAGCGGACGTGGGGATATTTTGCGCGCAGCCGTTCGATGACGGGCACGCCGATCTCCACGCAGCAACGGCCGGGAATCGAATAGAGCACAATGGGCCGGTCGGTCGTCTCGGCCAGGGCGCAATAGTGGCGAAAGATGCCTTCCTGGCTCGGCTTGTTGTAGTAGGGCGCGACGACGAGCATCCCGTCGGCGCCGGCCTCGTGCGAGAGGCGCGTGAGTTCGACCGCCTCCTGCGTGGAATTCGAACCCGTGCCGGCCAGCACCGGTACGCGGCCGCGCGTCGCGGCGATGGTGGCCCGGATCACATCCATGTGCTCCTCGTGCGAAAGCGTGGGTGATTCGCCCGTGGTGCCGACCGGCACGAGGCCGTTGATGCCACCTTTGATTTGGAAATTAACCAACCGGGCCAGGTCGTCATAGGCGACCTGGCCGTTCTTAAACGGCGTGGCGAGCGCGGTGATCGCGCCAGTGAGAGGGCGTAGTTTCATGGAAAACCGTGTCAAAAAGTACCTTAGGCTAAAGAGACCTTGCTCAACAAAGCATACTACCCTACAAAATTCACCTTGTTTTTTTACTGCCCCAGCCAGTTTCGATGAACATAGAAATCTTCAACGATCTCCTCAAGCTCGCCGTCGAGAGCGGTGCGAGTGATATCATCATCAAATCCAACAAGCCGGGCTACGTCCGCTTGGGCGGCCGGCTGAAGCCGGTGGACATGGATCCCTTCACCGGCGCGGAAGTGCAAGAGTTCGTCGATGAAAAGGTTCCGCGCGTTTTCAAGCAACAGTGGGAAAACGACGGCCAGATCGACTTTGCCTACACCGCGGACGGGGTCGGGCGTTTTCGCGTCAATGCCTTTCAACAGCGCGGCACCACCAGCATTGTTTTCCGCCACGTGAAAAGCCGGGTGCCCAACTTTGCCGAGCTCAACCTCGTGGCCGATCCGTTGATCAAGTTTTGCAAGGCCAAGGACGGCATCCTTCTGGTCTGCGGCGCCACCGGCTCGGGCAAAAGCTCAAGCATGGCGGCGATGCTGGGTTGGATAAACCAGAACCTCGACCGCCATATCGTCACGATCGAAGACCCCATTGAATTTACCTTTCAAGACGACAAGTCCATTTTCAACCAACGCGAAATCGGCCTGGATGTGCCTGACTTCGCCATGGCGATCAAATCCGTCCTCCGCCAGAATCCCGACATCATCCTCATCGGTGAAATGCGCGACCGCGTGACCTTTGAAACCGCCCTTTCCGCGGCCGAGACCGGCCACCTTGTCATCTCGACGATGCACGCGGCCACGGTGCAGCAGTCCATCACGCGCCTTTTTGAATTTTTCCAACCCGAGCAACAACTCCAGGCGCGCCGCCAGATCGCCGGCACGCTGAGGGGGATCATCTGCCAGAGGCTCATTCCCTCCCTCGAGGGCGGGGGCCGGCAGCCTGCGTTGGAAATTTTGCAGGCGGATGCCGTGGTGCGCGGCCTCATCCTGGACGGTCAGTTCGATAAAATCCAAAGCATGCTCGATTCCGGCTCCGACGCCGATAATCTCTCCTTCAACAAGGATCTTTATCGCCTCATCAAGGCCGGCAAAATCAGCAAGGTCGATGGCCTCAAGTTTTCGCCCAATCCGCAGGCCCTCGAAATGAATCTCAAGGGTATTTTCCTTAATATGGGATAGGCGGGGGTCGGGCCTCAGAAGGCCAAGTATCAAGTATCAAGAATATGCGCGCAGCGCTTTCTTGTCACTCGATACCTGTTACTTGATACTTTTTAGAGCTTGGGTTCTTCGCGTTCGGGCGATTAAAAGAGTCCTTTACACATGGCACTCGCATTACTTTTCGCCGGACAAGGCGCCCAAAAAATCGGCATGGGACGCACGCTTTGCGAACAATCGCCCGCCGCGCGTACGCTTTATGATGAGGCTAACACCGTGCTTGGCTGGGACTTGTCAAAGGTCAGCTTTGAGGGCCCGGAAGCCGATCTCGCGCAGACCAAGGTCTGCCAGCCGGCTCTTTATGTCCACGGACTCGCGCTGCTCGCCGCCCTGCGCGAACAGGGCAAGGTGCCGGCCGGTGAGCCCCATTTTGCGCTGGGCCTGTCCCTGGGCGAAGTGACGGCGCTGGCCGCCGCGGGCGTTTTCGATTTTGTCACCGGCCTGCGCATCGTGGCCGAGCGCGGCCGTCTCATGCAGCTCGCGTGCGAGCAGACGAGCGGCGCGATGGCGGCGATCCTCGGCGAGGAACGCGCGAAAGTGTATGAGCTTTGCCGCGAGTTCGACATCGAGGCGGCCAATTTCAACAGCCCCGGCCAGATCATCGTCTCGGGAGAAAAATCCAAAGTCGCCGCCGCCGTGGCCGCGGCCAAGGATCGCGGCGTCAAAAAAATCATGCCGCTCAATGTCGCCGGCGCCTACCACAGCCGCCTGATGGAGCCCGCCCGCGCCGCCTTCGCGGCGTATCTGGAAAAAATTCCCTTTGCCGCGCCCCGCTTTACGGTTTTCACCAACACCACCGGCCAGGCCGTCGCGTCGCCGGATGACATTCGCGCCGCGCTCGTGAAACAGGTCGTGTCCTCCGTGCTCTGGGAAGATTGCATGCGCAGTGCTGTTGCGGCGGGTGCGACCAGTTTTTGGGAGCTCGGCCCGGGCGGCGTGCTGGCCGGCCTCGCCCGGCGCACGGAAAAAACCTGGATCGTGAAAAGTTTCAGCGAGTTTGCCGATTTGGCCGCCGCCTGATTGAGTTATCTTTCGCCCGTATGGACGTTCCTCACATAAGAAATTTTTGCATCATTGCCCACGTCGACCACGGCAAGACCACGCTCTCCGACCGGCTGCTCGAATCCACCAACACCGTCACGCAACGCGTGCTCACCGCGCAGCATCTCGACGCGATGGACCTGGAAAAGGAACGAGGCATCACGATCAAGAGCCATCCGGTGACGATGCGCTACACGGCCAAGGACGGCCAGGAGTACAAGCTCAACCTCATGGACACCCCTGGCCATGTGGATTTTTCCTACGAGGTTTCACGCAGCCTGGCCGCGTGTGAAGGCGCGGTGCTGCTGGTGGACGCGGCCCAGGGTGTGGAAGCGCAGACCGTGGCCAACGCGCATCTCGCGTTTTCGCAAAACCTCAAGGTCATCCCGGTCATCAACAAGATCGACCTGCCCAGCGCCAATCTCGAGCTCTGCCTCCGCCAGCTCGAGGACATCCTCTCCATTCCGGCCGACGAGGCGATCCTCGCCAGCGGCAAGTCCGGCATCGGCATCACCGACATCCTTGAGGCCGTCGTGCATCGCATTCCGCCGCCGCGCTGGGCGGATTATCCGGCGACGCGCGCGCTCGTGTTCGATTCGCTTTATGATTCCTACCGCGGCGTCATCGCCTATGTGCGCGTGTTTTCCGGCACCCTGCGCGCGGGCGAGCAGATGATGCTGATGAGCTCCGGCCTGAAATCCGAGATCAAGGAAGTCGGCTTTTTCCATCCGAAAATGGAGCCCACCGGCGTGATGACCGCTGGCGATGTCGGCTACATCATCGCCACGATCAAGGATCCGTCGGAAGTGAAGACTGGCGACACCATCACTCAGGGGCACAAGCCGGCCACCGAGATGCTGCCCGGCTACAAGGAAGTCCGCCCGATGGTGTTTTGCGGCCTTTATCCGGTCGATACCTCCGACTACGAGAAGCTCAAGGCCGCGCTGGGCCGCCTGCAGCTGAACGATGCGGCGTTTGTTTACGCCTCGGAAAGTTCGCTCGCGCTCGGCTTCGGTTTCCGCTGCGGCTTCCTCGGCCTGCTGCACATGGAAATCATCCAGGAGCGCATTCGCCGCGAGCACGATGTGGACATCATCTCGACTTACCCGAGCGTCGTCTACCATGTGATCAAACAGGGTGGGGCGCTCATGGAAGTGGACAACCCGGTCAACCTGCCTGATCCCGGCACGATCCTTGAAATCCAGGAGCCGACGATAAAGGCGTCCATTCACATTCCCAATGACGCGATGGGCGACATCCTCGCGCTCATCATGGAAAAGCGCGGCGTGCTCGACCACACCGACACGCTCGACGCCACGCGCGTGATGCTGACCTGCATGTTGCCGCTCAACGAAATCCTGGTCGATTTCAACGACCGGCTGAAGAGCATCACGCACGGTTACGGTTCAATGGACTACGAGCTGGGCGAGTATCGCACGTCCGACCTCGTGAAAATGGAAATTCTCATCAACAGCGACCCGGTGGACGCCTTTGCGACCATCGTGCACCAGGACAAGGCCGAGCAAAAAGGCCGCGCGCTTTGCGAGAAACTGGCCGAGATCATTCCTCCGCAAATGTTCAAGGTGGCGATCCAGGCCGCCATCGGCGGCAAGATCATCGCCCGCGACAACGTGAAGGAAATGCGCAAGGACGTCACCGCAAAGTGCTACGGCGGCGACATCAGCCGCAAACGCAAACTCCTCGACAAGCAGAAGGAAGGCAAAAAGAAGATGAAACAATTTGGTCGTGTCTCGATCCCATCCGATGCCTTTATCAAGGTGCTGAAAAACGAATGACGCTGGCGCGAACATTCAACCTTCAACATTCAACGTCCAAGTCCGGACGGTGATTGGGAAACCGTTGAATGTTGAATGTTGAAAGTTGAACGTTGAACGTTGAATGTTGAAAACCATGTTCGGATTCTTCACCTCCCAGGAAAAAAAGATACGGGCCAGCGCCGTGCAATGGCTCGAGCTGGCCGAAAAGATTTTCCATTATCGCCGTGACCAGCTTACCGCCACCGAGTCGGCCGAGCTGCAAAAGTGCACCGAGGACCTGCGGGGAAAAATCAAGCAGCGCACCGAGGCGGAAAAACTCAAGCTCAGCGTCGAGGCCCTCGAACCCGTGCTGCTCCGCACCGGCGGCAAAATCTATCCCAAGAGCGAGCTGACGGAGTGGGTGGAGTTTTTTCTCGTCGCCGGCATCGTGCTCATCGGCATCCGCACGTATTTCATTTCGCCGTTCCAGATTCCCACCAATTCGATGTGGCCGAGCTACTACGGCATGACGGATCAGGTTTACCACACGCCGTCGGAGAATCCCGGGTTGGTGGGAAAGGCCTTTAATTTTCTCACCCTTGGCGCGGTACATCACGACGTCATCGCGCCGCAGTCGGGCGAGGTGGCGATGGACTTTTCCGGGTCGGTTCCGTTGTTTAAGAGAATAAATGGCCGCAAATGGCTGGTTATGCCCGCGGTCCTGATCGAATACACCTTTTACGTAAACGGCACCCCCGTGACGGTTGATGTTCCTGAAGACTTCGATTTCAGGCGAACGATCATTAATGCCTTTTTTAAGGGTGACGAGGCGGCCTTTTTGCAGCGACTGGGGAATGAAAGCGACCATGCGGAACAGGTGATCGACCAACTCGACCCGGAACATGCGGCGCGGGGACTGCGCATCAACCTCGGCCAGACGGTGCAGGCGGGCGGACAGGTGTTGTCATTCGATGTTTTGGCCGGCGACATGCTCTTTGTTGACCGCTTCAGCTATCATTTTGTGCGGCCCAAGGTCGGCAGCGGCTTCGTGTTTCGCACCGACCTGATCGCCGGGCTGCAAGACGGTACGGTCGAAGCGGACACCTATTTCATCAAGCGGCTGGTCGGGGTGCCAGGCGACACGCTCGAAATCCGGGAGCCCGTGCTTTATCGCAACGGGCAGCCCATCACCGGCGCGGCATCGTTTGAGAAAGAGTTCAAGCAGATCGACCGTTATTCTGGTTATCGGAATCGGGCTCCGGGCAATTTCGACCAAATCTATCTCACCAAGCCGGGGGATACGGTGACCGTGCCGGCAGGCAATTATTTTGCGTGCGGCGACAATTCGGCGAACAGCAAGGACAGCCGCTATTGGGGCTTCGTGCCGGCCGTGGCCGTGGTCGGCCGGCCGCTGTTCGTGTATTATCCCTTCACGCGCCGCTGGGGCCCGCCGAAGTAAGGGGGCTTTTGCGACGAATGGATCCGATGTGGGAGCGGCTTTACGCCGCGACTTCGGTGTCGTAACAACTCTCGTTGGGGCGTAAAGCCCCTCCCACATTTTCAATAAGTCCCAAGCCTCTTTTCTGGTGGCGGTGGCGAACCGCTAAAGACAAGATGTGTACATAATCCATCATGAACGGCCACGCTTATGTATTTCTCGCCCTCTTTCTTGTCGTGGCGGTGGCGTTTCCGCTTGTGATGCTTGGGGTTGCGAGACTTTGGTTCCGCTTTTTCCAGCCCGCCAAGCCCAGCCCGGTAAAAAACGACATCTACGAATGCGGCGTCCCGTCGACTGGCAATGCGTGGATCCAGTTCAAGGCCCATTACTATCTCTATGCGATTCTCTTCCTGATCTTTGACGTCGAGGTTCTGTTTCTCCTTCCGTTCGCCGTCGTGTTCACCGGCCTGCCGGCCGGGGCACTTGTCGCGATGTTGGTCTTTATCCTGTTGCTGGCCGAAGGACTGGTGTGGGCCTGGGGCCGCGGCCACCTTGAATGGACATGAGCGACACGCCCGCCATCACCCCGGCCGACCGCGACGAACTTCGCCGCCACGGCGTCCTGCTCACGAGCATGGAAGAGCTCTATAATTGGGGTCGCAGCCATTCCGTCTGGCCGCTGCAATTCGGCCTCGCGTGCTGCGCCATCGAGATGATCGCCACGTCGATGGCGCGTTTCGACATCGCGCGCTTCGGCTCGGAAGTATTCCGCCCGTCGCCGCGCCAGGCCGACCTGCTCATCGTCTCGGGCACGGTCACGAAAAAGATGACGCCGTCCGTCGTGCGCCTGTGGAACCAGATGCCCGAGCCGAAATACTGCATCGCCATGGGCGCGTGCGCGATTTCCGGCGGCCCCTTCAAGCAGGGTTACAACGTGCTCAAGGGCATTGATCGCTTTATCCCGGTGGACATCTACATCCCCGGTTGCCCGCCCCGGCCCGAGGCGCTGCTGCACGGCTTGATGCAACTGCAGGAAAAAATCCGCGGCCAGAAAATCTCCGGTCCCGACGCCCCGCGCCATCTGCAGGCCTCCGAGGCGTGCGATTGCCCGGTTCCCGCTTTTGGTGCGAACGATCTTGAACCGTCCAATAATCCCGAGTTGTGGCAGCCGCCCGGCATCGTCCGCCAGGAGAAAGCCTGATGTCACCGATGAATGATTTTTACACCAAGATCGCCAAGGACGCAAAGCCGGTCCAAGCCCGTCGATCCAAGCTTGCTTCTGTTATCAAAAGCAAAAGCAGAGCCAGTTTGGAAATTGGATGTGAGCTACACACCGGTCTCTTCGCGCCCTTTGCGACCTTGGTGTAAATAACAACAACCCCATGGAAACAACCGAACAGTTGCGCGACCGTCTCATCCTCCGTTTTCCCGGGGCGAAGGTCGCGCTTGTCTCCAACGCTTCCCCGTCCACGCAACACTCGCTCCTCATTGACCCCGCGCACGCGCGGGAGATTGCGACGTTTCTTCGCGACGACAAGGCGCTTGGTCTCGACTATTGTTCCAACGCCACCGGTGTCGACTGGCCCGATCGCGAAATCACCGAGACGGTGAAAACCAAAATAACCGAGGCCGACAGCACCGAAAAAGAAGTGGAGCAAAAAACAAAGCGGATCGAACCCGGCTGTCTCGAGGTCGTTTATCACCTTTACTCCATGGCCCGCAAACAAGGCCCCGTGGTGCTCCGCGTGCGCACGGCCAATCGCACAGACCAGGTCACGCTGCCGTCACTGACGCCGGTCTGGCGCTCGTGCGAGTTCCAGGAACGTGAAATTTTCGACCTGTTCGGCGTGGTCTTTGATGGCCACCCGGACCTGCGCCGCATCCTGATGTGGGACGAATTCAAGGGCCACCCCATGCGGAAAGACTACGTCGAGCCCGACGACTATGAGTGGGAGCCAACGCCGCATGGCGAAGTTTTGGCCAAGGCGAAAAAACACTATCCGGCGACGAGTGCGTCAGCCTCGGCGACCGCGGCCGTCGCATCGCCTGCGCCTAAGGAGGAACCGAAGCCATGATCGGGCCCGACAATATTTTTGCGACCGCTGCACCCGGCGCCCACGTGCGGGCGGTGCACGACGAATTTCATGGCGACCTGCTCGAGGTCTCGATGGGTCCGCACCATCCGTCCACGCACGGTGTTTTCCGCATGGTCGCCACCCTCGACGGCGAAACGATCGTGAAGTTGAAGCCGGTTTTCGGCTACCTGCACCGCAACCACGAGAAGCTCGGCGAGAACACGACTTACCTCGGTTCGATGCCGTACACCGACCGGCTTGATTACCTGTGCTCGATGACGAACAACTGGGCCTACGCGCTCGCTGTCGAAAAGCTCGCCGGGCTCGCCGTGCCGGAGCGCGCCGAATATATCCGCATCATCCTCGCGGAGCTCACGCGGCTCCTCAATCATACCTGCCTTGCCGGGTTTCTGCTGCAGGACTGCGGCGCCAGCGGCACGCCGCTCATGTATGCGTTTCGCGAGCGCGAAAAAATCCTCGATCTCTTTGAGTCGCTCAGCGGCTCCCGCATGATGTGCAATTACCAGCGGTTCGGCGGCTGCCGGGTGAACCCATCGGCCGCCTGGCTGACGGCGGCCCGCGAATTGACCGGCAGCTACGGTGAGTTTCTCGACGAGTACGAGGCACTGATCACCGGCAACGAAATCCTCATGGCGCGGACCCAGGGCGTGGGTGTGCTTTCGCCCCAGCTCGCGGTTTCCGCCGGCGTCACCGGCCCGATGCTCCGCGCCTCCGGCGTGGATTACGACCTGCGCAAGGTCGACGCCTATGGCTTTTATTCACGTTTCAAATTCCGCGTGCCGCTCGGGGCGCATGGCGACGTTTACGACCGCTACATGGTTCGCGTGCTTGAGATGCGCGAATCCATCGGAATCTTGCGCTCGGCGCTGATGGATATTCCCGATGGCCCGATCATGGATCCCAAGGCCAAGCTCCGCGGTTTTCGCCCGAAGCCCGGCGAAGCCTACGGCCGCATCGAAGGACCCAAGGGTGAAATCGGCTTCTATCTCATCAGCGATGGCGGGCCGAATCCGTACCGCTATCGCGTGCGCGCGCCCTCTTTCGTCAACCTCACCATCCTTGAGGATCTCTGCCTCGGCCACACCGTCGCCGATTCCGTGATCATCCTCGGCAGCATCGACATCGTCCTCGGCGAAGTGGATCGGTAGCCCAATGCGAACATTCAACATCCAACATTCAACATCCAACGCCCAACGTCGGAGACGTAGGACAATAGGTTCACTATTCACAGTTCACGGTTCACCGTCGGACTTGGATGTTGGACGTTGAATGTTGGATGTTCGGCTCGCAGCCGATCCATCTCCGGAAAAACAAAATAACCAACGCAATCACCCATGTTCGGCTCCGGATTACTCCAAGGTCTTGCCGTTACCGCGAAAAATTTCGTGGGGAGTTTCCATGACCCCAAACGGCTGACCACGACGCAGTATCCGGAGCAGCGGACCGTGCTGCCCGAGGCCTACCGCAATTTTCCGTTCCTGGTCGCGGAAAAGGCCGAGGACCCGATGGGCACACTGCGCTGCGTGGCCTGCCAGATCTGCGAGAAGGAATGCCCGCCGCAGTGCATCTACATCGAGAAAAGCAAGGATAAGAAGCCCGATGCGACCGGCAAGATGCAGATCTATCCCGTGGTCTTCGATATCGACACCTCGGTCTGCATGAGCTGCCAGATTTGCGTCGAGGTCTGTCCCTTCGACGCGATCGAGATGGACCAGGTCTTCGAAATCGCGACAACCGACCGGTTCAACGGCCTGATGCTCCGCAAGGAACAACTCACGAAGCCCAACAGCTACTTTCACGAGATTCATCCGAACGACGCCCGCGACGTTGATGCGCGCCTCGCCGCCGATCGCAAGGCCGCCGCCGCCAAAGCCGCGACGCCGCCCAAACCCGCCGCGCCCACGCCATGACTTGGGCCACCGATTCTTATCTCGAATGGGCGCCGCTGCTTTTGCGCGACTGGATTTCGGGCTTCTTTCCCTCCGCATTGCGCGGCGTGATCAACGATCTCATCGGGATCGTCTCGATCCTCGCGGTCTTCGGGCTGCTCTTCGCTTTTCTGACCCTGGCTGAACGGAAAATCTTGGGCCGTATCCAAAACCGTCCCGGCCCGAACCGCACCGGTCCGTTCGGCCTGCTCCAGCCGTTCGCCGACGGCATCAAGATGCTGACGAAGGAAGACATCGTTCCGCGCGCTGCCGACCAGCTGCTGCACTTTCTCGCCCCGGTTGCGCTCGTCGCGTTTTCACTCCTGACGTTCGCCGTCATTCCCTACGGGCGCCACCTCGTGCCGGTCGATCTCGACGCGGGCGTGCTGTACTTTTTTGCCGCGAGCGCCTCGACCGAGCTGGCCGTTTTCATGGCCGGGTGGGCGAGTCACAATAAATATTCCCTGCTTGCCGCGATGCGCGCCCTCGCACAACTGATTAGCTACGAGCTGCCGCTGCTCCTCTCGATCGTGCCGGTCGTCCTTGCCGCGGGTTCGCTGTCACCCTCCGTGATCGTCGCGAAGCAGGGCGTCTGGACGCTCGGTCTTCTTCCGCATTGGTATGTCTTCACCCCGTGGGGTTTCGCCGGGTTCGTCATTTTCCTGATCTCGGCCCTGGCCGAATCCAACCGCTCGCCGTTCGACCTGCCCGAGGCGGAAAGCGAACTCGTCGCCGGGCATCTCACGGAATATTCCGGCTTCAAGTACGCGCTTTTCTTCATGGCCGAATATTTCGGCATGTGCGCGCTCAACGGCCTCGGCGTCACGCTTTTCCTTGGCGGCTGGCAGGCACCCTGCGCCTTCCTCGAGTTTATCCCGTCGTATGTCTGGTTTGGTGCGAAGCTGCTCGGGCTGCTCCTCGGGTTTATCTGGATCCGCGCGACGCTGCCGCGTCTGCGCATGGACCAGCTCATGCGGTTCGCCTGGAAATTTCTCGTTCCGCTCTCGCTGGCCAACCTCGCCGTCGCCGCCCTCTGGCAGTTGGGCACCGGATGGAGTGAGCCGCTGCAACTCGTGCGCTGGGCGGGTGCCATCGCGATTCTTGCAGGAACTTTCTGGGCACTCGGCCGCAAACTCAGCTCCGGCTTCGGCCCGCGCGTTTATCAGTACGCCCCGTCATGATGAACCTCGCCTTTATTCTCATCGCATTCCTGCTCCTCGCCAGCGCCGCAACGGCCATGGCGCTGCGCAACATCATCCACAGCGCCTTGCTGCTCGTCGTGAGCTGGTTCGCGATGGCCCTGTTTTACCTCTGGGCTGGAGCCGAATTCGCGGCCTTCGCGCAGGTCCTGATTTATGCCGGGGCCATTTCCATGGTCGTCCTTTTTGCGGTGCTGCTCACACAGCGCACCCTCGGCGATTTTACCCTGGCCCCCGAATCGCGACGCCGCGCCCTCGCGGCCGTGCTCGCCGGCGCCGCCGTGGCGGCCGCCATGGCCTATGCGGTTCTCAATTCTCCCCTGGTCGTGGCCTCGACGCCGGCACCGACGGTCACGGTGCGCGAACTCGGCGAGCAACTGATGGGCCCGCAGGCCGCGGCGCTGCTTGTCGTTGGGGCGATTCTCACCGTGGCGCTGGTCGGCGCCGTTGTCATCGCCGCCCAACCGAAAAAATCTGACAAGGAGCATACACGGTGAAAAGAAGCTATCTAAAAGTATGTGGGCGGGGTGCCCTCACCCCGCGATCGACCTTGGTGCGGGGTGAGGGCACCCCGCCCACAATAATGGATCGGAGATTTGCCGCATGAACATTCTCCAGGCCTGCCTCCTTCTTTCCACGTTGCTTTTCGGCATCGGACTCGCCGGCACGCTCGCCCGGGGCAACGCCATCCTCGTGCTGCTCGGGATCGAGCTGATGCTCAACGCGGCGAACCTCAACTTCATCGCCTTCTGGCGCTTCGGCCCCACGCCGACACCCGCGACCGGCGTCATCTTTGTGATTTTCTCCATCGCGGTCGCCGCTGCCGAGGCCGCGGTCGGCCTCGCCCTCGTGATCTCGATCTACCGCCATCAAAAAAATATCCGGCTCGAGGAGGCCGATCGCCTCAAAGGATGAGCATAATCTCAACATTCAACATTCAACATTCAACGTCCAACATCCAAGTTTGGAGACGTAGGAACATAGGTTCAAGGTTTACGGTTCAGCGTTCATGGTCTGACTTGAAAGTTGAATGTTGGATGTTGAACGTTGGACGTTCGCGGAAGGATTTTATATAATGAATCCTTCCGCGCATCTCTGGCTTATTCCCGCGCTGCCTCTCCTCGCCGCGGGCCTTGGCGCGCTCACGCCGCGCCGCGGACGCGCGTTCGCCGCGGGTGTAGCCATCGTGGCTCTGGGCGGATCGCTTCTGCTCTCGATTCTCGCCCTGCAACACGCCCTGGCGGCGCCGGCCGAACATTTCGTTTTCAACTTCGCCTGGTTCGATCTGGGTGACGGCGTGGTGCGCCTCGGATGGCTGCTCGATCCGCTCACCGTGTTCATGTGCGTGATGGTCAGTTTCGTCGGGTTGCTGATTTTTATTTTCAGCCTCGGCTACATGCGCGAAGACGAAAACTTCACGCGCTTCTTCTGTTTCCTCAGCCTCTTCGCCGCGGCGATGCTTGGCGTCCTCGTCTCGAACAGCCTCCTGCTGCTTTTCATCTGCTGGGAGCTGGTGGGCCTCGCGTCGTATTTGCTCATTGGGTTCTGGTTTCACAAGCCCGAGGCGGCTGCTGCCGCGAAAAAGGCCTTCATCGTCACGCGCATCGGTGATCTCGGTTTCCTGCTCGGAATGCTCTGGCTCTATCATTCCACCGACACGCTGCTGTTCTACGATAACGGCCACGGTTGCCTTGAGGCCGGCGTGCTCGCGGCGCTGAACGCCCATTTCGTCACCGGCGGCCTCGCGCTCTCGACCGCCATCGGGCTGCTCATTTTCTGCGGCGCGATGGGAAAATCCGGCCAGTTTCCGCTGCACGTCTGGCTGCCCGACGCGATGGAGGGCCCCACGCCCGTCAGCGCGCTGATCCACGCGGCGACGATGGTGGCCGCCGGCGTGTTTCTCATCGCCCGCATTTTTCCGCTCATGCAAGCGGATCAGTTGCTCACGGCCGTCCCGCTCCACGCCCTGACCGTCGTCGCATTCATCGGCGCGATCACGGCGCTGATGGGCGCGTGCATCGCCGTTGCGCAAAGCGACATCAAGCGCGTCCTCGCATTTTCGACCATCTCCCAGCTCGGCTACATGATGCTGGCGCTCGGCGTCGGCTCGTGGACCGCTGCGATCTTCCATTTGCTGACCCATGCCTTCTTCAAGGCGCTGCTTTTCCTTTGCGCCGGCTCGGTCATCCACGCCGCCCACCACGAGCAGGATATGCGTCGCCTCGGCGGACTCTCGCCACGCATGCGGATCACATTTGCCACGTTCGCCATCGGCATGCTGGCGCTCTCCGGTTTCCCGTTCATTTTCTCCGGTTTCTGGAGCAAGGAGGCCATCCTGATGGCCGTCGGTGCGTGGAATGTGTCGCAACTGCCGTTTTTCATGGGGCTCGCCGCCGTCGTGCTCACCACGTTCTACATGACGCGGCTGCTGGCCGAAATATTTTTGGGCCAGCCGCGCACCGCCGTGGCCGCCCATGCGCACGAAAGTCCCGCGGTCATGACCGTTCCGCTCGTAATCCTCGCCGTGTTTGCCGTCGTCCTCGGCTTCATCGGCACGCCGGCCTGGCCATGGCTGCAGGCGCAACTAACCGGCCAGCCAGTTGTTTCCGGACATCTCATCGAAAGCGGGCCCAAAGTTCTCCTTTCGATCATGCTGGTCGGCATCGGTCTCGGCGTCGGTTGGACGCTCTATGGCCGCCGGCCGCGCGTGGCGACGGCTGCACCCGATCCGCTGCAAGTGCGCGCCCCCAGCCTTTTCGCTTTTTTGGAAGGACAGATGAAATTTAACGAACTTTATGCCGCCACGTTCGGAAAACTGACCGCGCTGGCCGCGCGCTTGGCCGATGGCCTCGATCAAACGGCGATCGGCCGCGTGGTCTCAATGCTTGGGCGCGGCGGCGAAATCGCCGGGCAAATCAACCGCCGCGGCGACGAGCAGGGGCTCAACGCCGGCTTCGACTCCGCCAGCGAAACGCTCCGCGAGAGCGGCCAGGCCTATTCCTACGCGCAAACGGGCCAGGCCCATGGCTACCTTCGCACCATTGCCATTGCGTTCGCTGTACTGGTCTTTCTCGCATTCGCTGGGGGTGGCCGGTGAACTCCCTGCCGTGGCTCAGCCTGATCATCTTCACGCCATGGCTTGGCGCCCTCGTCCTGACCCTGGTTCCGCGCGCCGCGGCCTGCCGCTGGATCGGATTGCTTTTCAGCCTCTCAACGCTCGCGTTCGCCGTGCGCCTGCTCTGCGCGTTCGATCCGAACGCGACCGGCGGCCAGTTCGTCGAACAGCACGCGTGGATCGCGTCGCTCAACGTCACCTACCATCTTAGCCTGGATGGCCTGAGCCTCCTGCTGGTTCTGCTCACCGGCCTGGTCGCGCCCGCGTCCTTGCTTGCCTCGTGGAAACAGGCGCAATCCCCGCGGCTTTTCAACGTGCTGTTCCTCGTGCTGCAGGGAGCCGCCCTCGGCACGTTTCTCGCGCTCAATTTCTTCCACTGGTTCATTTTCTGGGAACTGAGCCTCGTGCCGGCGTTTTTCCTGATCAAACTTTGGGGCGGTCCGGGAGCGACCCCGGCGGCCTACCAGTTCTTTATCTACACGATGGCCGGGAGCGCCTTCATGCTGCTCGCCTTCGCCGCGATTTTTGTCGCTACCGGCACGCTCGATTTCGTGCAGCTCGCCCACCTGGCCGCTGACGGCACGTTGAACGCCAAGCTCGCTGCCGCCGGCACTTTTGCGCCGAAGGCCGTTTTCCTCGGAGTATTTCTCGGACTGGCCGTCAAGGCTCCGCTGTTTCCTTTTCACACCTGGCTGCCATCTGCGTATGCCGAGGCCCCGACTGGCGCCTCGATGTTCCTCACCGGTGTGATGTCGAAAATGGGCGTCTATGGTTTCCTGCGGATTCTCTGGCCGCTGTTTCCCCATCAGCTCCACGCGGCTGCCGGGCCGTTGCTGTGCCTCGCGCTTGGCGGAGTCGTGCTCGGCGCGTTCTCCGCGATGCGCCAGACCGACCTCAAGCGCATGGTGGCATATTCCTCGGTCAATCACGTCAGCTACTGCTTGCTGGCGATATTTGGGGTGGCGTATGCTGCGGGCCCGGGCGGCCTGCCCGCCAATGCCGCGGTTTCCGCCTTCTCCGGCGCGCTGCTCCAGATGTTCAACCACGGCATCTCCGCTGCGGCGATGTTCTTTTGCATTGGCATCCTCGAAACGCGCTCGGGCGGCCGCCGGGGACTCAACGATTTTGGCGGCGTGCGCTCGACCGCGCCCATCTTCGCCGGCCTCTGCGGCTTCGCGATGTTCTCGTCCCTCGGGTTGCCCGGGCTCAACGGCTTCGTCGGTGAATTTCTCATCTTCCGCGGCGTCTTCGGCCTCGCCCCGTGTTCTGCCACCATCGCCTGTCTCGGCTTGTTCGCGACCGCCTTATTCCTGCTCACGTTCTGGCAGCGGGTATTTCACGGGCCGCGCGCCGGCGCCACCATCGGAAATTTCCCCGACGTCGATCGCTCCGAACGAGCCGTCCTCGTGCCGCTGGTCGTCCTGATGATCGTCTTCGGCGTTCTCCCGCAGCTCCTCATCGGACTTTTCAATCCGCTGGTCACCTCGTGGGTTGCTCATGCAATCGTTCATTAACTCAACAGACCCCATGAACTTGTTTTCAACATTCAACATTCAACATTCAACATCCAACGCCCAAGTCCGGAGGCGTTTGGTAACCGGAAGGCATTTTTGCATTCCGCGTCCAAAAAATAATCCAAAATTTAGAGATTCGTTGAATGTTGGATGTTGGACGTTGAATGTTGAATGTTCCCGGAGGGCCTCGGCCCGATGAGTCTGCTTCCGTACACGATCTACCTTTCGTTTTTCGGCGCGCTGCTCGCGCTGGTCGCCGGGAAGCGTTCAGCCAGCCTGGCGCGTTGGATTGCCCTCGCAACGGCCGTGGCGGGGTGGGGCGTCGTTCTCTTCGCTGCGATTGGCTTCACGCCCACGGTCGGGCTTCAGGATTTGGTCGATGTCCCGTGGATCCCCACGATGGGTATCCATTACCATCTCGCGGCCGATGGAATCAGCCTGACGCTGCTCGTGCTGACCGGACTTGCCGCCACCGCGGGCATCCTCTTCTCCTGGAATATCACCGAGCGCACGGGCGAGTTCTTCGCGTTCTATCTCGCGCTGATCGGCGGTGTGTACGGCGTCTTCCTTAGTGCCGACGCGCTGCTTTTCTTCGTTTTCTACGAAATCGCCATCGTCCCGAAATATTTCCTGATCGCGAACTGGGGTTCGACCAACCGCGAGTACGGCGCAATGAAACTGGCGATCTACTCGTTCGCTGGCAGCGCGCTCGTGCTGGCGGCGTTGCTCTGGGCCCATGCCCTTGGCACGCCGAGCTTTTCGCTGGGCGATATGGCGGCTGCGGCCGTCCACTTCACACGTCCCGAGCAAATTGGCCTCTTCGCGCTTAGTTTCTTCGGCTTTGCGGTGCTCGCCGGCCTGTTTCCCTTCCACACCTGGGCGCCGACCGGGCACGTTGCCGCGCCCACCGCGGCCTCGATGCTGCTTGCCGGTGTCGTGATGAAGCTCGGCGCGTACGGTTGCCTGCGCGTGGCCATGCCGCTCTTTCCGGTAGGGTTTATGTTTTTTCAAACGACGATCGCCTGGCTGGCCCTGATCGGGATCGTCTATGCGGGCCTCGTCGCGCTGGTGCAGGACGACTTCAAGTTTGTCATCGGCTATTCGAGCGTGAGCCACATGGGATTCGTGATGCTCGGCCTCGCCGCAGCGAACCTGCAGGCGGTGAGCGGCGCGGTGTTGCAGATGTTTTCGCACGGCGTGATCGCCGGGCTGCTGTTTGCCGTGGTCGGACGGATGGTGTACGACCGCACGCACACGCGCAAACTGGAGGAGCTGCGTGCCATGCCGCTCTACAAGTTGCTGCCGTTCGCCGCGCTGGTCTTCGTCGTGGCGGGGCTCGCCTCGATGGGCCTACCGGGCTTCAGCGGTTTCCCCGCCGAACTCACGATTCTCGTCGGTGCATGGAAAACTTCGCCGACTTGGGCCGCGGTTGCCGCGCTGGGCATCCTCGTCGCCGCCGCCTTCACGCTGCGCGCGATCCAGGCCGCATTCTTTGGTCAGGATAAAAACAGCTCATCGGCCGCGGCGTCTGCGCTGCCGCCGATCACGCTGCCGGAACGCGTCGGCGCGATCCTGCTGATCGCTGCTGCGGTCCTGATCGGATTGAACCCCGACCTGTTGCTCAACTGGATCATTCCCAGCCTGCATTCGCCGGTGATGACCGCGGTATTCGGAGGTGGGAAATGATCATTTCAACATTCAACACTCAACATTCAACATTCAACGTCCAAGGCCAGAGGCCCAAGGTAGGGTGCGATCGTCCTGGTCTTCGTAGCTTTTGCGAAGGAGACGGGGCGCGCTGTGGCCATCGAGATGAGTTTTACACCAAGATCGCGAAGAGTCGTTGGTGTTTCTGTTATCAAAGGCAAAAACAGAGCCTGCTTGGAAATTGGTTGAAAGCAGACCTCAGTCGCTTCGTTTCCTTTGCGACCTTCTGTGAAAATGGTTTGGGAGAACTAATATGACCCCTGACTACATCGCACTAGCGCGTGCCCTTCTGCCCGAAGCCTTTTTGCTCGGCGGGGCGCTGGCCGTGCTCGGGCTCGACCTCGCGTTCTTCCGGCAGTTCAACCCCGAGCGGCGCCTGCGCCTGGCCCTCGGCGTCGCCGCCTTGGCCGTGGCCGCCGCGCTCGGTCAGGCGATTTGTACGGAGACACAGGGACAGGTTTTCGGTGGTGTGTTCATGTTCGATTCACTCGCGGTGGCGACGCGCTGCGGCGTGCTGGGGCTCGTCCTTCTCGTGCTGGGCGTAAGCAGTGGCGCACGCGTCTCCCGCAACCCGGCCGAATATGTTGCGTTGCTACTGTTTGCCGCCACGGGCTTCACGCTGATGGCCGCCGCGCAGCAACTGCTGGTCGTCTTCCTCGCGCTCGAGCTCGCGAGCCTCTCGCTTTATGTGCTGGCTGGCTTCGACCTGTCCCGGCGGGAATCCGCCGAGGCTGCGCTGAAATATTTCCTGTTCGGCGGGATGTCGGCTGCGTTTCTGCTTTTTGGGTTCAGCCTGATCTATGGCCTGACCGGCTCGATTGAGCTGCCGCAGATCGCCACGGTGCTCGCCAACCAGCCGTCGAGTCCGCTGCTCGCGGTCGCACTCATCATGATTCTGGTCGCGTTTGGCTTCAAGCTGGCGGCGGCGCCGTTTCATCTCTGGGCGCCAGACGCCTACGAGGGCGCGCCGGCGCCGGCCGCCGCGCTTATCGCCTCCGCGTCCAAACTCAGCGCACTCGTGCTCTTTACCCGTTTGCTCTGGACGGGATTCGGTGCTGCGGGGGGTAGTTTTTTGCTGCCGGGTTGGGTGCCGACGGTGGCGCTGCTGGCCGCTGCATCGATGACACTCGGAAACCTGGCTGCGCTCGCGCAGTCGAATGTCCGACGGCTGCTCGCGTATTCGGCCATCGCCCACGCCGGTTCGCTCTTGCTCGGCGTGATCACGGTCGGCACGGCTGGCCCGGGCCCGGTGTTTTACTACGCCGCCACCTACGGGCTCGCGACGGTTGGAGCATTTGGCGTGATCGCAGTTGTCGAACGGGCAGGGGTATGCCAGCGCATCACCGATCTGGCCGGACTGTACCGCCGCTCGCCGCTGCTGGCCGGCTGTCTCCTCGTTTTCGTTCTATCCCTTGCGGGCATCCCGCCGCTGGCTGGATTCTTCGGAAAATTCTTTGTCTTTTCCGCTGCGTTCAACATCTGTGGACTCGCGGGACCGCCCGGCTGGCTGGCCCTGGCCGCGCTACTGCTGAGCATCGTATCGCTTTATTACTATCTGCTAATTTTAAAGCAGGCGCTGGTGCTGGCCCCGCCGGCCAATGCAGCGCGCATCGCGACGCCCTCGCTCGCTGCCCTCGCGCTCATCGTGTGCGCCGGGTTGATCATCCTGTGCGGCGTGTTTCCGTCGTGGATTTTGGGGATATTCTAAGCGGATTTTTTGCCACGAAGGATCACAGAGATCGCAGAGAAACTTTCCCTGAAACACGCTCACGTTGCTTGAGCTCTTTGTGACCTTTTGTGGCTACTTCGCTTCAAGCTTTGGCCTGTTAGCAAAAATTTGTTCGCTTCGAGGTGTCACTGGCTGCCATACCGTGATGAATACCAAGACGGAACTAAAAGACTGTTTGCGACGGGCAAGATCTGACGTCTCCCTGAGAAAAAGCCTGTTACACAATGCGCGATTTTTGAAGAAAATGTTTGGCTGGTTTGCGCTGGCATGGGTTTTGTTCCTGTTCGGCCGGATCGCCTCTGAAGGGTGGCAGTGGATTCCGCGTGATTCCGGCACGGCTTTTTCAGGCCTTATTTTCTCCGTGATGTGCTACGATAAATTTGCGGACCGGGTTGCCATGCTGGAGTCAATGGACTTGAAATAAACGCGTCGGGACGACGCGTTCCACCATTTTTGCTTTTGGAAACACGCCATTTCCTTTGAGCGCTTTACCTGCCCGCCGTCATCTCCTCCGACTTGTCCGCCATAGCTTCAGCGACAGCGGAAGCCTTGGCGAAGGAGGGTGACCTTTTGTGGCTACCTCTCGCCCGTGCGGCCAGGTGCATGGAATCTTTCCAAAAAAAAGCCCGCCAGCGAAAGGCTGGCGGGCTCGAGACCGAGAATTTCGGTTAATTAGAAGTGTGCGATGTCGTACGTGACGATGAACTGGCGGCCGTCACCGGTAACGTTGGTCAATTGCGCCGCGCTACCATATTTGAGATAATATTTGTTAAACGCGTTTTTAACCGTAAACCCGACGGTTTGTTGGATATGCTTCCACTGCCAGGGCAACACATAGTGCAAACCGAAAGTCCAGATCGTGGAAGACGGTGTGCGCAGGGTCCATTGGTCAGTGTGGGTCAGGGCAACACCATTGACGATATTGCTATCACCCGCATTGGGGAGTTCCGACGGAGTCGAAGACACATAGGTCACACTGGTCTCGACATCCAGACCCTTGGCCGGCCCGGAGCTGAAGGTGTATTTGCCGGAGACGCTGCCGTTTTCCGGGGAGACAAAGTTGACCGAGCGGCCCACAACTTCAGGGAAGTTGCTGCCGAAGTTCGTGTACTTTGCATTCACCTCGGCGGCGCTGACGGTCAAGCTCAGGTTGTCAGTGGGGAGCCAATTCAGATCGAATTCAGCGCCTTTGTCGACTTGGTCGCCATCGGGACGACTTTCCGTTGAAGTAGTGCCCGAGATCGGATCGAATACTACATCCGTGACGGTCACATTGTAGCGATTGGCGTAGAAACCGCCGAGGGTGAAATTCAACCTCTCGTTGAAGAAGGAGCCCTTGATGCCGTAGTCATAGCCCTTGGCGGTTTCCGGTTGAAACGGATCCGAGATAAAGTGCGCGGGCACGGTCTTCGTCGCTGCGACGGCTGACCAACCTGCGATTACCGCGGGCCGGCTGGTTTGATCGACAAAGTAGCTTTGGCTGTAGCTTCCATAGACGTGCAAGTTTTTAACGACTTGGGCGTTAAACCCAAAGTTGGGCTTGGTTTCATGGAAGTACCGGCGCACCTGGCCCGTGCCGTTCGGGTTTGAAGGGTAGCCAACATTGGGAAACTGCACGGTGTAGTCGCGTTGGTTGAACCTCACGGCGTCATAACGGAGGCCGGCAAAGAGGATCAGGCGGCCATGGAACAAGTACATCTGCTGTTTCAAGTTGCCACCGACCGAGGTGGTGCGACGACGGGTGAGCGTGGTGAGCGATTCTCCGCCCCAGACAAAGCCCTCGTTGTAGTAGGGGATCGGCCCAGAGGGAACGTAATTGGTCTGGCCAAGTTTGTTTTTGACTGCGACCAACGGGACGCTGGCCTGCCCACCGGTGGTCCATGCAGCGAACGCTGCGTCATGTGCAACCAGCCAGGTCGGGTCATAGCGGTAGTAATCGTTAAAGTCCACGGTCAGAAGCGAGTTGTTTTCCACCGAGTGATTTAAGGCGAAGTAATGCGCCAGAAGGTCGGCCTGAACGCCGCCACCATCTTCCTGAATCAGACCCTTGACGGGGTTGGGGCGGACGATGTTGGCTGGCACACCAGCCGCGTTAAGGGTAACGGCATTTAGCCAGGGACTGTTCGAGTCGTTAAAATCATAGCGGCGGGAGCGGTAGTTATTTACCGCGGCGCGCATGCTCCAGACGTCGTTGAAGGTCTTGTCATATTCGCCGGTGTAGCTGATGTTGCCGCGATTCAGTTCGCTATGCGGGCCATACGCGTTGACTCCCGCCAAAGCGGTGTCGTAGCCAATCGCATGCGTGGTGGCGGTGTTGCCAGCAGGTTCACCAGGAGTTCCAACCGGAACCGCTGCCACGGTAGCAAATATAGCCGGGGCCGATGCTTGTGGCGCATGCTGAACTTGGAGGAAATACTCCGCCGAAACAAGCAGGTGGGAGTCGTTCGAAAAGTCGTGCTTGACCGCCAGGTAGCCTTCGTTGTTGCGGATGTGGTCAAACTGTCCGTCAAAACGGCGTTCCGTTTGGTCGAGCGAGACGACGTAATAGGTCTTGTGCGATGCGTCCACTGACCCTGTCGCCTTGAGTTGTTCCTGCCTCTGGTCATAGGTGCCGTTGAGGATGAAGATTTCCTGGGAGTTCTGTTTCTTCGGCTGCAGCGAAACAAAATTCACCATGCCGCCGGGCGCGGTGCGGCCGTAAACAGCGGCATTCGGGCCGCGGATGATTTCGACGCGCTCAATGTTGCTGGCGCCGTAACGGCCGAGGCGGTAGAAACCATCGCGCAACTGGGAAGTGGAGTTAAAACCGCGAAGGATGAAATTGCCACCGATGCTCAAGGCGGTCAAACCACCGATTTGGGTCAAATTTTCATCGAGGATATTCGTGCCGAAATCCTTGAAGAATTGGTCCGTCAAGTTGACGGTGCTGTACGGCAGGTCAATGATCTTGGTGTTGACGCGGCTGCCGGTCATGGTCTCGGAAGCACTGTAACCGTGGGCGGGGGCCGCGGATACTTGGAAGTTTTCCATCTTAATGGTGGTATCTTCCGATGCAGGAGCTTGGGCATAAGCGGCGTTGGCGGCGAGTATCAAGCTGGATACTCCGGCCCAACCCGCGAATTTTCGTAACGAAACGATAAGTGCGCTAGGCATGGTGTTTATGGGGATTATCAGGGTTAGTAGTGACTGACGGTTTGCTAATCTTTCCGAAATAGCTTGTCGAATTGAGCAGAGCGGGAACGGGGAACGCAAGTCTTAATAAATATTACGGCGACAATTTTTTTTACAAATTTTACCATGCATGGCAATTGAACGGCCCGATTGTGAACGCCCCCGTTTTTTCCGTTCGACGGGCCCTCACCAGCTTGAGGCCTTCAGCTTTTCGAAACGGCTCAAGGCCCTGAGCCCGTCGATGGACAACAGCGGAAAGCTTGACGATGGCGCGACGCCAAATCGCGAAGCGCGGGATACTCAGTTTACCGACACGAAGCCATAATTGGCATCGTTTTTCATCGTGGTAAAAGTGGCATTGTTTATATCGGTGTAGCCAACAAATTGCAGGGTGTAGATATGAGGACAGCCGGGCGGCATTTGGGCGGCTTTGGTATACCCGTTGGTTGCGGTTGGGCCTTCAAACATATCATCGAAGGCCATTTGGCGGGTTGGTACGCTGTACTTTGCATTGCCCCACGGGCCGGTGGCCACTTCACTATTGTAGAGGGCGACCACGGAGCCGCGATAACGGGCGACGGTGCCGCCGCTCCAGTCTTCACTGAACCTCATGTAATTTTCCACGCCGCCGGAATACGAGTAGGTGCCCGTGGGGTTGCCCGGGGGGGCGCTGCCCGAGGGTGATGCGGTGGCCACATTGCCGGAAAGAAAAGCGGCGTCATACAAGGTGTCAGACGCTGCTGCAGTATTACCTGAGCCGGTTCCGTCATGATTGGTGGTGATGCCGTCCCCCGTGGGTGTATATATGCTGCCGGATTTTGTTGCCCAAGCATTGGAGAGAAGGTTCATGGAATCGCCAGCGATCATCGCCGGGACTTCGTTCGTATCGGGGGTCATGACCTGGGCTTCAGTGGGGCTGGTGTCACCGGTGAGCGAAGTGCCCTCGTTGCCATTGTATTGGCCGATGACATAGACCGGTGCGTTGGTCGCGATCGAGGTGCCGGGGGCCGAGCCCATGCTGGGCAATTGGGAGGCATCGATCAGCCGGACGGCTGTTTCGGTGCCCGTGCCAGTGATGGCGTGGCTGTTATCGCTAGCGGTCATGTCGCTGGTGGTCGCCCACCCGCTGGGGATTGTAGCCGACCCAGAGCCAGTGGCGGGATTGGAATCCTGGCTGTCCGTTTGAACATCCACATATACGACGCCATTCCACGCGCTTTGAAGCGCGGTCGGGCTGGAAGGCAGGCTTCCGCCACTCGTGCCGATCGCCGTGGCCAGGACCCCGACATCGATATCCACCGTGTTGATCTTTTTACTCTCACGTTGATCATAGATCAGGCGAGTTGTCGTTACGGTAGCAGCCGTGGCCGTGGAGCCTGAACCGGCCGCGGCCGGCAGCGTGAGGATTTTTGTTGGATTGTTGGTTATCCACGTCGCCCGGGCGGCGGCATTTTGCTTGATCCCGGCGGTTTCATTGGCGAGGGAACCATATTCATAAAGCAAGGCGTTTTGCGCGGCGCTCTGGTAAGTGCTTCCGCTTCCCGTCGGGCCAAAGGCGGTGACAATAGCGCCGGTGGCGCCGCTATCAGCATTGGGCTCAACCACGATGTAGATCCCGGCATTGTTGGAAAATTTGGTCGATTCGATTTGATCGCTGGTGGTGCCGGTGGGATCCGGCGGCTGGATAATGTCATGGGCCGTGGCGGAAGTCGTGGTCGTAACACCCGGCGTCTCGAGCGGTACGACACCCATGCTTGAGTCTCCAACCTGTCCGTTCCAGAGGTAGTTGGCAACTTGCTGAAAAGACCAGGTGGCCAAGGTTGAATTCGTACTCGTCTGATTGCCCGATGAGTTGAGGAATGAATCCACCCAGATGTTGGTGCCGAGGCTTAAGCTTGAACTGCCGACTTTGATGGTGGGGTCGAGGGAGGGATAAAAATATTCCGATGAATCGCCTCCGGCATTGGCCGCAGCGACGGGATTTGGATCTGGGGCGGTGGAGCTGGTGAGAATATCATCGGTAAAATTGATATTCTGGCCTTGCGGGCGGTTGGCCCCCGCGCCCGAAACGTCGTCGACGGGTACCTCGGAAAAAGTGCCTGCAGTCTTAAACGAGCCGTGGAAAGTGAGGTTGCCGCCCGACTGGCTCAGGTAGGTGTTTGAGTTGGAAAAGACCGGGCCATAAACGTCCACTTGCGACGAGGGGCCAAATTCCATCGTGACGTTGTAGAAAACGGCCCATTGAAAAAGGGAGGCTTCGCGTATCTCAATGGCCTCCGTGGCGTAATCGGTGATGGAGTTGCCATTATTATCGCTGGCGGTGGCTTGGGACAGCAGGCGGACGGTTTGGACGTTTTCAGTCAGGCCGACCAATGGATCGTTGTTGTTCCGGGGATCGTTTGCGTCGATGCTATACAGGCCGGCGGTGGTCACATTGCTGACCCACAGTGAAGTGGAGTTTGTCTGGACGTAATTGTTGGTGCTTGGAAATGTGCTCGGATTTGGGCTGGCTGCGCTGTAGAGGGTGGCGATCCGGAGGGAGTCGAGCGTGATGGGGTTGGTCGTCGAGAAATAGGTCGTGGGAACATTGTGATTGTTGACGGCCAGTGCGGCAACCTGCGCGGCGCCATATTCGAGGGTGGCTTCGGCCGCGTCCTGGGCTTGCAACCGCAGCAGAAGGTGGCGGTTGAGCCGACGTTCGCCCGTTGCATAGGCGAGGAGCGCGCCGGCCATCAATGCCGCCGAAATCGTCAAGATGAGGACGGTCATCAGCGCAGATCCTTTATGGTGAGTGTGAGTTTTCATCGGGATGGGGGGGTCGCGGTCAGCCGTTCGGATTGATCGTGAAGTTATACGTGTTGGTGACGTGCTTGGCTGACGTGCCGTCAAGAATCATGCTGTTTACCAACACAGAAGTGGAACTGATGACCGTGTTGGCCTGGCCTGGGGTTTGGTTGGCTGCTAGAAACTTAAAATTGTATCCTTGGGATGGATTGCCGTTGAGTGAGGTTTGGCCGCGCAGGTCGTTGACCACGATTTTGGCATAGGCGGCATTTGTGGCCGCGGCCAGCGTGTTGGCCGGAAGCATGTTTTCGAGGTCATTGGGCGTAAGCAGGGTAGTGGTAACGGTGTTGCCCGCGGTGTTGGGAAAGACAACCGCAGCGCCAGCGTTGTTGAGGTAGGGTGCCGTCCCGCCCGGGAAGTTATTGCTGTCGAAGGAATACAGCGCCATCTGGGCTGGCTGGCCATTGGTGCCGTTGTAGAGACGGTTGGGCGCAACCCAGAAAGCCACGATGCGACTCACGGTGGGATTTGAGGCCGCCGTGGTTAAGGAGGGGGTGTAATTTGTAGGAGACCCGGTGTAGAACGGATCGTTATAAGTAACAAAGATTATATAGTCGCCAGCGTCGGCCGTGGAAAGCCGGTCGGCGGCGTCCAGGGTGGTTCCGCCATCCTTGAAGGTCGTGGTGGTCGTACTGTCACCGCCGGCCGCAGAACTGCCCGGCCAATTCGTAGTGCCGTCATTGCCGGTGTAGGGAAAGGTGTTATTGGCGGTCGTATAAGGAACGTAAAAGGATTTATAGAGAACGACGAAATTCGAGTCACGCGCGCTTGCCATCATGGTCTCGGTGAAGTTACGGGTATTGGCATTTATGAGCAATTTTTGTTCGCTGAAGTAATACTGTTGGACGGTTGTTATATAAAACGTCATTACGCCCGCCATGACAAAGCCGACAATGGTCATGGCGATAAGTACCTCGGTGAGGGTGAAGGCGCGGAGGGATAAAAAGCGCGGGGTTTTCATGTCATTTCAATGCCTCACATTGGCGCGCACGGTGCGCAGGCTGCTGGTGAAGGTGCGGGTCACGCCAAAACTGTAAGTTGCCTTGAAATAAACCGTGATCTCCACGCCGGAGGCCAATGGGGCTCCAGCGACCTTGCCGAGGTCGGTAAGAACAGGCTGAAACTGAAACGTCATCGGATATATGCCGTTGCCCGCGTTATCCTGGTCGAGCATGAAGGTTTCTGAATAGGGCGTACCGCTGTTAAAAAGAGTGGTAATGGTAGTGCCGGCGTGGTTGGTCAGGTTAATCTGAACCGTGTTAAGCGGAGCCCCGGTACTGCTGACATCGTCCGCAATGGACTGCAGGGTCTGAAAAGACAGGGCCTTTATTTGCTCCAAATAACCCTGGGCCATCACAATCGCCGTGTTCTGGTGGATGTTGTCTTCAGCCGCCAGGGTTATGACATTGTTAAGCCTTACCAGGGCGAGCGCGGCAAAACTTAGAATGATCATGGAAAGCATGACCTCAGCCATGGTCAGGCCACGGTCGGTACGAAGGAATCTCTGCAAAGTGCTTCGCGATTTAATCACGACGCGAATGCTACCGTATCTGGCTGCCTCCGGTTAGAGGCGATTGCGGGCTTTTAGACCCTGCGCGGATAGGGCCAGATGGCCCTGCTGGGTTAAAGTACCAAGTAACAGGTGCCAAGGATCAGGAGTATGTGCGCAGAGCCCTCTTGTTACTTGTTACCTGACACTTGTCACTTTGGCCCTGAGGCCTGCTTCTGCGCGTAAAGCGCGGCGGCCTGGGTGCGGCGGGTGAGTTGGAGCTTGTCGAAAATATTGCTGAGATAATTTTTTACCGTCTTCTCGCTCAGGTTCATGGTCGACCCGACTTCCTTGTTGGTCTTGCCCTCGGCGATCAAGGCCAGCACGCGCTGCTCCTGCGCCGAGAGCGAGGCCAGGACATCGTGCTCCGGGCCGGATTTCGCGAGCTGCATCACCCGCGCGGTGATCGCAGGATCGAGCACGGACTTGCCGTCCGCCACGTCAATGATGGCCTGGATGAGGCTGCGGCCATTGACTTCCTTTAATAAATAGCCGTGCGCGCCGGCCTTGAGCGCCTCATCCACCGTGCGATCGTCGATGACCGAGGTGAGGATGAGCACGTGCGTCGCGGGCTGGCGGCGCAGGATTTCCTTGCAAGCCTGGAAACCGGTGCCGTCCGGCAGGCGGATGTCGAGCAACACCACGTCGGGTTGGAGGCGTTTGCACATCGCGATGGCGGAGGCGACGTTCTCCGCTTCGCCGGCGACGGCGATGGCGGGCTCCACGCCGAGCAGGGCGCGCAAGCCCGCGCGCACCAGTTCGCTGTCGTCCACGATCAGGACACGGATGGCGGTTTTTTTCGTGGTGTAGCTCATGCTGGACGTGAACTGAAGTAACAGGTGTCAAGTGACAAGTAACAAGAGCGCGCTGCGTACATATTCCTGATACTTGAAACCTGACACCTGATACTTGCCGGTGTCACCTGTTACTTGATACTTGAAAGAATGGGAATATTCACCACCACGCGCGTACCCGTGCCGGGACTGCTGTTCACGCGCAGCCCGGCGCCCAACCGCATGGCGCGCGCCTGCATGTTGTTCACGCCGTGGCCCGCCTGGGCACGCGCCGCCGGGTCGAACCCGGAGCCGTTGTCCTGCACCAGCAGGCAGACTTCGTGATCACCGCGGTGGAGCCGCAGGGTGATCAAGGTGGCGCGGCCATGGCGCAGGCCGTTGCTGATGGCTTCATGCGCGATCTGCAGCGCGTCGGTGATTTGCCCGGGATTGAGCAGCGCGGCGGCTTCGTCGTCGATCTGGATGTCAAATTTCGCCTCGCGGCCGGCGCCCAGCTCCCCGGTGAGCACTTGCACGGCCTGGCCAAAACTCGCGCGCTGGAGCCGTTCCGGCGCGAGGCCGTGGATGTAGTCGCGCACGTCGCGGATGACGGCGTTGAGCGCGGCCAGGGTCGAGGCGAGCCGGCGCTCGGCTTCGGCGGGATCGCGGTGCACGAGCTCGCGGGCCGATTCAAGCGTTAGACCCGCGGCATAGAGCGACTGGATGATGCCGTCGTGCAGGTCGCGGCCCAGCTGCACCTTTTCCTCCCGCGCATGGCCGAGCAGCGTTTGCTTGAATTGCGAGTCGGCTTCGGCGCGGCGGCGCTCATCGCGTTCGAGGATGAGCGCGGTGCCCTGCTCGGCGGAGGTTTGGACGAGGCGCGACAGGTTTTGCACCTCGGACATCGGCAGGGTGCCGGTCGGTGGCCGCAACCATCCCAAAAAGGTGGCTGTCGCCGTGATCAAAAACAAGGCCAGCGCGAGCAACAGCAGCCAGAGCAGCGTACGCTGCTGCAGTGCGATCAGCCGGCTGGCGGCCGGTGGTTCCGCCTGGTGTGCCGCCACCGCCTCGGCGCGCAGGTGCTGGGTCTGGCGCTGCAGCCAGAACTCCGTCGCCAGCACCGCGGCGATAAAAATCACCAGCGACACAAGCGCGACGCCAAGCACTTGGACGAAATATTTCATCGGGCGGACAACTTACCCCATTCTGCGCGCCCGACCATAGCTGGCAAATGGATTCACCGGGCCAAGTAACAGGTATCAAGTGGCAAGTGACAGGAGCGGGCATGCAAAGACCAGCGACAAACCGTGAACTTCTTTCAGGAACTTTGAACCTTGAACTTTGAACCTCGAACGCCGATTTTTCCCAACTCGCTAATGAAGTCTTTTTATCTCACCACCGCCATCGATTATGCGAACGGTTCGCCGCACCTCGGCCACGCCTATGAAAAGGTGCTGGCCGACGTCATCGCGCGTTTCCGCCGGTTGATGGGCGACCGCGTGTTTTTCCTCACCGGCACCGACGAGCATGGCCAGAAAGTCCAGCAGAGTGCCCGTGCGCGCGGTATCGCGCCGCAGCAGTTCGTGGACGAAGTCAGCGCCGAGTTTCGCGGATTGTGCACGAAGCTCAATATCTCCAACGACGATTTCATTCGCACGACCGAGGAGCGCCACAAGCGCGTCGTGCGCGAGATCCTGCAGCGCCTGTTCGACAAGGGCGAAATCTATTTCGGGGAAAATCGCGGCTTCTACAGCACGCGCCAGGAGCAGTTCCTGCAGGAAAAAGACCGCAATCCCGACGGGACCTGGCCGGAAATTTTCGGCGAAGTCACGGAAATCGTGGAGCCAAATTATTTTTTCAAGTCGAGCGTCTACCAGCCCTGGCTCGTCGATTTCCTGCAAAGGCACGAGAACTTCATCTTCCCGCCGCACCGCCAGAAACAGGCGCGCGAGTTTCTGGCCGAGCCGCTCAACGACATGTGCATTTCGCGCCCGCGCGAGCGCCTGGAGTGGGGCATCCCGTTGCCGTTCGACGAAAAGTTCGTGACCTACGTCTGGTTCGACGCGCTGGTCAATTATTACACCGCCGTGGTGGACAAGCCCGAATTCTGGCCGGCGGACCTTCATGTCATCGGCAAGGACATCCTCGTGCCGCCGCACGCCGTTTACTGGCCCATTATGCTGCACGCCGCCGGCCTGCCGCCCCCGCGCATGCTGCTGGTGCACGGCTGGTGGACGCAGCGCGGTTCGAAAATGTCGAAGAGCACGGGCAATGCGCTCGACCCGCTCGATTTTGTCACCGAATTCGGGGTCGACGCCTTCCGCTATTTCCTGATCCGCGAAATGAACGTCGGGCAGGACAGCGACTTCACGCGGGAGCAGTTCCTCGTCCGCTACAACAGCGAACTCGCCAACAACCTGGGCAATCTCGTCAACCGCACCCTCAACATGATCACGCGCTTTGCCGGCGGGGTCGTCCCCGCGGTCGAAATCGCCGAGGAGTCCGAGCGCGAGTTGCGCGTCCTCTGGGAAAAAACCCGCGACGAAGCCATTGTGCTCTGCGAGGGCTTTCAGTTTCACACCGCACTGGAACGCACGGTCATTTTTATCACTGCGATCAATATCTATATTGACCAGCGCGCGCCGTGGAAACTGGGCAAGTCCGCCGTCCCGCGCGATGCCGCGCTGCTGCGCTCGACCCTGGCGACGATCGCGGAGGCGCTGCGCCTCGGCGCCACGCTGCTCCAGGCGGTCATGCCCGCGACCACGGAAAAAATCCAGGCGGCGCTTGGCTACAAACCGGGCGCGGAATGGCGCAACGAGCTTGCCTGGGGCCCCCGCCTCACCGGCGCCAACGTTTCGACCGGCCTCGTGCTCTTCCCGCGCCCCGATCAAAAGGCGGAAAATTGACGGTGGAGTTCCGCCTTCTGTCGGGGCGCGGGAAGATTTCAGATTTCAAATTTCAGATTACAGATCGATTTGTAATCTGTAATCTGCAATCTGTAATTCAACGATGACTATCGTTGACCTCGATCCCGCCGCCAACGCCACGCCGGATGCCTTGCGCGCGTTTTTGGCCGGATGCCGTGCGGCGGCGGCGACCCGCGGACGGCCGCAGCTGGTGAGCATTTCCATCGGGGTTGAAGCGCTCGACCCACTGGCTGTGCTTGAGTCAATTTTCGAGTCGACCGAGCCTCATTTCTATTGTGAACGCCCGGCGCAAAATTTTTCCATCGCCGGCGCCGAGGCGGTCGTGAGCAGCGAGGCTTCGGGGGCGGGAAGGTTCGAGGCGGTGCAACGCTTCATCGATGAAACGCTGGCCCACACGATTGCCGTTGGCGACCAGGCCGCGCCCTTCGCCGGGCCGCATTTTTTCACCGCGTTTGCCTTTGCCGACGAAACCGGGGCGGGGGAGCCGTTTCCCGCCGTGCGCGTCTTCGTGCCGCGCTGGCAGGTGGCGCAGGCCGGAGGGCGCACGACCGCCGTGGCCAACCTGCTCGTCGGGGCCGGCGCCGACTTGGACGCGCTCGCGGAAAAAATCTGGCGCGCCCACGCCAAGTTTCGCGCCTTCGATTACGCCGGGCCCGATTTCCCCGCGGCTTCCGCCAGTGCGGAAAAAATCTCCGTGGCCGAATCCGGCGACTACGCGGCGGCCGTGCGGCGCGGACTTGATTTCATCGCCGCCGGCGAATTCAAGAAAATCGTGCTGGCCCGGACCAAGGACCTGGTGGCTTCGCAGCCGTTGCATCCGTTGCGTGTCCTCAACGGCCTGCGCGAGCGTTTTTCCGATTGCTACTCGTTCTCCGTTGCCAACGGCCGCGGCCAAAGCTTCATCGGCGCCAGTCCCGAGCGTTTGCTGAGGGTGCACCACGGTGCCCTGCTGACCGAAGCGCTGGCCGGATCCGCCCGCCGCGGCGCAACCGCGAGCGATGACGCTGCCCTGGCCGCCGCGCTGGCGCAGAACGACAAGGACCAGCGCGAGCACCGCCTGGTGCTCGATTCCATCGTGCGCCGCCTGGCGCCGCTGGGATTGCAGCTTGAGTTTGCGGAAAAACCCGCGCTGTTGCGCCTGGCCAATGTCCAGCACCTGCACACGCCGGTGCGCGCGGCGCTGCCGGCGGGCGTGCGCCTGCTCGACGTGCTGGCGCGCCTGCACCCGACGCCGGCCGTCGGGGGCTCGCCGCGCGAACGCGCGGTGGCGCAGATTCGCGAACTCGAGGGCTTCCCGCGCGGCCTCTATGCGGGGGCGCTGGGCTGGGTCGATGCGCGCGGTGACGGTGAATTTTTTGTCGGCCTGCGCTCGGCGCTCATCGACGGCGCGCGCGCCCGGCTCTACGCCGGCGCGGGCATCGTGGCCGGCTCGTCGCCCGAGAAGGAGTTTGCCGAAACGGAGCTGAAGTTTAAGGCCATGCAGGAGGCGCTACTGACTTAAATGACGAATTCCGAATGGCGAATGACGAGTGATGTGTTACCAATGATCCGCCTTCGCCCCGATCGACGGGTTCGACAAGCTCACCGCCAGCAGGCTCAGGGCTTCGGCGGACAGGCCAATTACCAACTACTAACTACGGTTTCATCTTTCGGATTTTCTGATTAGTGTTCATCAGTGGTTAACCCATGTCTTCCCTCTCTCTCGATTTTCGCAGCGTCAATTCGCTCTGGGGCGGCGTGCTCGTGGAAACGCTCGCGCGTTGCGGCGTGACGCATGCGGTGCTTTCGCCCGGCTCGCGCTCGGCGCCGCTGGTCTTCGCTTTCGCGCGGCATCCGCGCATCGAGTCAATCCCGGTGCTCGACGAGCGCTCGGCGGCATTTTTTGCGCTGGGGCTGGCAAAAAAAAACCGGCGGCCGGTCGCGCTCATCTGCACGAGCGGCACGGCGGCGGCCAATTTTTTTCCAGCTATCATCGAGGCCCACGAAAGCGGCACGCCCCTGATTGTGCTTACCGCCGACCGGCCGCCGGAGCTGCGCGACTGCGCCTCGGGCCAGACGGTCGACCAGCAAAAAATCTACGGCGGTTACGTGGAGTTCTACCATGAACTCGCCGTGCCCGAGGCGAGCGAACCGCTCCTGCGTTATCTGCGGCAGACGGTCGCACAGGCCTGCGCGCGCGCCCAGGGCGGCCCGGTGCATCTCAATTGTCCGTTCCGCGATCCGCTCGTGCCAACAGAAGACGGCACGGCGAAAGCGCTCGCGAAAAAAATCGACGAGGACTTTTTCGCCCATCTCGAACCGGCGTCGTCTGCAACCGCGACGGCCACCTGGCAATCTCCGGCTGGTGCGCGCGGCCTGATCGTAGCCGGCCCACAAATTGTCGCGAATCCGGCGGCCTACGCGGCCGCGATCATAAAAGCAGCGGAGACGCTGGGCTGGCCGGTGCTGGCCGACGCGCTTTCGCCGTTGCGGCACCACGCCGCTGGCAAAGCAGCGATCATCACGACTTACGATGCGATCCTTCGCAGTGCACCGACGGCGCGCGAACTCGCGCCGGATCATGTGATTTGTTTTGGCGACTGGCCGGTCAGCAAGGTGCTACGCGGCTGGCTGGAGCAGGCGCAGGCCGAGACGCTGATGGTCGCTCCCGGTGAAACGAATCGCGACGGATTGCACGGTCGCACGCGCCATCTGCCGCTGTCGGCAGAAAATTTTTCGGTGACAGGCAGCCCGGCCGTCGATCCGGCCTATACGGCGCAGTGGAGTCGGGCTGAGGCCGCCGCGCGCGCCAGCCTCGATGGCGTGCTGGGGCCAATGGATGAACTCTTTGAGGGCAGGGCGGCGTGGCTGCTCGCGTCGCACCTGCCGGAGGAGACGCCCCTCTTCGTCGCCAGCAGCATGCCGGTGCGGGATATGGAATATTTCTGGCCGGCCCATGGCCGGCGCTGCGAAATGGCTTTCAACCGCGGGGCGAACGGCATCGACGGCACGCTTTCGACCGCGCTCGGCGTGGCCCACGCCGCCGACCGTCCCGCCGTGTTGCTCACGGGCGACCTGGCGCTGCTGCATGACACCAACGGGTTTTTATTGCGGCCGAAATTTCGCGGCTCGCTCACCGTCGTGCTCATCAACAATCGCGGCGGCGGCATCTTCGAGCACCTGCCGGTGGCCCAGTTCGATCCACCCTTCGAGGAGTTTTTTGCTACGCCACAGGAGGCGGACTTTGGCAAACTGTGTTCGGCTTACGGCGTGGCCCACGTGTCCGTGCGCGACTGGAAACATTTCACCGGGCTCGTGTCCGTGCTGCCGACGAGCGGCGTGCGCGTGCTGGAATTGCGCACCGACCGCAAGCGCGACGTGGCCATGCGGAAAAAACTTTTCGCGGAAGCTGCGGCAGCGGTGGAGAAGGTATTGGGGTAGGGCGCCAAAGGCCAAGTAACAAGTAACAGGGATCAAGTAACAAGAGAGAGCGCTGCGCATATATTCCTGATACTTGTCACCTGTTACCTGCTACTTGGCATCTGTCACTTGTTACTTTCTCAACGTCAGCAGGCGTTGGAAAAAGCAGAGGTGGAGATCGCTTTCTGGACCAAGACCAAATCCTCCCGCGGAGCCCAGCCTTCGCGCAGCCAGAAGGCCCGGCCGGCCGCATTGTTCGCAAAGAGAAAAATATTGCACTTGGGGATACCGTGCGCGCGAAGCCGTGCGAGGGACTCGTCAACCAAGGTACGGCCAATACCGCGTCGCCGGTGCGGGTTCGAGACCGCGAGGTGGTGCAGATAGCCGCGGCGGCCGTCGTGTCCGCCGAGCAACGCGCCCACGATCACGCCTTCAATTTCAACGACGAGGCTGAACCCGGGATTGCGCGCGAGATAGGCCGCGATGGCTTCACGCGTGTCAGATTCGTTGAGGCCAATGCCCTCGCTCGCCTGCCAGAGGGCGAGCACGGCGTCATAGTCGGCGGGCGTCATGGCCCGCAGCCCTGGCGCGGCGGTTGGTTTTTTGGTCACGGGGATTGCGGTTGGATTAGGGTAATGGTTTTAGAAAGGCTGCTGCATTGTCCATGTTGTTCTCGCGAAATAAACTCTTTAGGTGAGCCAAATCGTTCTCCTTCTCTTACTCGTAATCGTTCTCCTTATCGAACCTCAAAGCTTTTGAGAGAACGAGAATGATTACGAGAACGAGTACGATTCGGAAGACGATCTACCTTGATTAGCCGCGCATCGACATCCGGCCAAAAACTTCTAACTTCCTCCGCCATGAAAACCGCCTGGCGGGTTGCCAAAACCTACTCCGACATCCTTTACCACAAGGCTGATGGCATCGCGAAAATCACCATCAACCGGCCCGCGAAGCGCAACGCCTTCCGGCCGGAAACGGTGCAGCAGATGTTCGATGCATTTAGCGACGCGCGCGAAGACCAGGGCATCGGCGTGGTGCTGCTCACCGGCGCGGGTCCGCACACCGACGGCAAATATGCGTTTTGTTCGGGTGGCGACCAGACCGTGCGCGGCCATGCCGGCTACGTCGGCGAAGATGGCGTGCCGCGGCTCAACGTCCTCGACCTGCAAAAGCTCATTCGCTCCATGCCCAAGGTCGTGATCGCCCTGGTGGCCGGCTACGCCATCGGCGGCGGCCATGTGCTGCATGTGGTGTGCGACCTTACCATCGCGGCGAACAACGCGAAATTTGGCCAGGTCGGACCCAAGATGGGCAGCTTCGACGGTGGCTTCGGCTCGAGTTATCTGGCCCGCATCGTCGGACAAAAAAAGGCCCGGGAAATCTGGTATCTTTGCCGACAGTACGACGCGAAGCAGGCGCTCGACATGGGCCTGATCAACGCCGTCGTGCCCGTGGCCAGGCTCGAAGCCGAGGGTGTGAAGTGGGCCCGCGAAATCCTCGGCCACAGCCCGCTGGCCATCCGCTGCCTCAAGGCCGCGTTCAATGCCGACGTCGACGGCCAGGCGGGGCTGCAGGAGCTGGCGGGCAATGCCACGATGCTTTACTACATGACCGACGAGGCGAAGGAATTTAACCGCGCGCAAAAGGAAAAGCGAAAACCCAACGCGAAGAAATTTCCGTGGCTGCCGTGAGGGGGAGAAATTTTCCCGCTGATTACGCGGATAAACGCGGATGTATTTAATGTCATTTCGAGCCGAGCGAGGAATCTCCTAATCCGAAATCGACAAGAGCAGCAGAGATTCCTCGCGCGGCTCGGAATGACAAAATGGGGAAATGCGGGTAGGGCGCGTTATTCTTAACGCGCCGATTTTCAGCGGCGGATTAGGGATAATCCGCCCTACCTCAAAAGGCCTGCCCTCAGTGCAACAGCCGAAACGAATCGAGAAACGTCACGGCTTCAGGACTCGTCTCCTGGCCCGTCGGTCCGATGTACATGACCTGGTAAAGACGGTCGCCCACGACAAAGAACCGAAGGCGCGCGACCGAAGCGCTCGACGGATCCTTGGGATCTTTCGATGGAATGTCAGCGACGACCTCGAGTCCTTTGACGTCGCCAAGCTGGTAGGGCGAAGACGTCCGAATCGTTCCATTCACGTTTTTCACCGCGCCATCGCTGGCATTGGCGCAAACTTTATCCGGGCCACCGGAACTGGCCACGCTGCCAGCCGGATAATCGCAATAGATGATCATGTGAGCCACGGCTCCGCCATCGTAGTAAGCCATGTTCATCGCGATCTTGCCGACGGCGGTATCGACCGGCTGTGAACCGCGTTGGACTGCGCCTTCGAAAGTCGCCACAAAACGTCCGGCGTCGTCGACCGTGGGGGTGGATTTGATAGAGTCGGCGAGTTTGCTTTGGGCTTCTTGCGTCTCGCCCTGTGATTTTTTCAGGGCCAGACGGGCGGTCTCTGCCTGGGCAGAGGCCTGCTTTTTTGCTTCTGCTTCGCGCTGTTCGGCCTCCACGCGGGCGGCAGTTTGGGTCTTTGCTTCTTCCTTGCTTTGCTCGGCGTCGGTTTGCGCGATTGCAGCGCGCTGCAAGGCAAGATCGCGCTCGGCCGTCTTTTGCCGCCACCCAATGCCAAAAAACAAGGTGAGGAAGACGAGTGCAGCAATGATGGGGATGACAGGGCCTTTTTTCATAATGGATGCCCATGAAACCGCAGGGTGGGCATGGTCGGCAGACAAGCTGCAGGCGTAGCCCAACGCAAAACTAATGTGGTCGGAAGGCGCCTACCGTTCTTGCAGGAGATGTCTTCAAGACATGCATTTGTCCTGTCATTCCGAGCCGTGCGAGGTACCGAGGCCGAAGGCCGACAGTCTGACATCTTACGATTTCGCGGGGTGAGGGCACCCCGCCCACAAAATGAGAGTCCTCGCTCGGCTCGGAATGACAAAAAGAAAAAGCCGGGGTCGGCGACCCCGGCTACATGTTCCGACAGAAACGACCGCGACTTAAACCGCCTGCAGGGTCTTTTCTTTCAGCCCCAGGGATTCGCGCAGGGAGGGAATCTGGCCGGAGGAGCCGAGCTTGTCGTTGCGGCTGGCGATGAACTTGGCGTATTCATCGATGAAGATCTTGCCCGGCGGGCGGAAATCAAATTCACCCGGCTTGTCGCGGAAAAACTCGCGGTGCACGCGGGTCCAGACGAGGCGACCGTCGGTGTCGATGTTGACCTTGGTCACGCCGAGCTTGGCCGCGGGCAGGTATTCGTTGATGTCCACGCCCATCGAGCCGGCGATCTTGCCGCCGGCAGCGTTGATGCGATCCACTTCTTCCTTCGGCACGCTGGAGCTGCCGTGCATGACGAGGGGGAAACCGGGAATGAGCGCCTTGATTTTTTCGAGCACGTCGAAGTGCAGCGACTGGCGGCCCTTGAATTTGTAGGCGCCGTGGCTGGTGCCGATGGCGCAGGCGAGGGAGTCGCAGCCGGTCTTCTTCACGAAATCCTCGGCCTCGACCGGGTTGGTCAGCGTGGCGTGGCCGTCCTCGACCTTGATGTCTTCCTCGACGCCGCCGAGCATGCCGAGCTCGGCCTCGACGGACAGGCCCTTGGCGTGGGCCGCCGTGACGACGCGCTTGGTAATCGCGACGTTCGTGTCGTAGGGTTCATGGGAGGCATCGATCATCACGGAGCTGAAGAAGCCGGAGTTGATGCAATCGTAGCAGGTCTCCTCGTCGCCATGGTCGAGATGCACGGCGTAAATGCAGTCCGGAAAAATCACGCCGGCGGCGCGGATGATGGCCTCGAGCATGCGCTTGTCGGTGTATTTGCGCGCACCCTTGGAAATCTGGATGATGAACGGCGCCTTGGAGTCGGAGCAGCCGCGAAAGAGGCCCATGGCCTGCTCGGCGTTGTTGATGTTGTAGGCGCCGACGGCGTACTTGCCATAGGCGTGTTTGAAGAGCTGTGCGGTGGTGACGATCATGGCGGGAAATGAAATGGAGGATGAATGTCCCACCCCTGGCCGTGGCTCGCAAGGGTTTTTTATAGGGTGTGTTTTCAAACTGGCCTGGTTCGTCGTGAAGACCCAAAATGGGTCGCCGCAAGGCGCAGCGGCAGAAGGTGGGCTTTTAGCCCATGTCTGCCGCTGGAACGCTGCGCCCTCAGCGACGGATCATGCCAGTTTGAAAACACACCCTTACGCAAATTTGGCGGAAAATTGCGTGGTCCTTGTTGTGGGCGCAGGCCGAGGTATCAAGTAACAGGTGCCAAGTATCAGGAATAAGCGCGTAGCGATCTCTTGTTATTTGATACTTGGCCTGATACTTTTTCAACGGCCCGTTGGCTGGGCCCCGGTCGTTGAGGTCGCGCCAGCCGGCGTTCCGCCACGCAACAACGGCCCGAATTTGCTTGGGGCATTTATCTGAGGCAGTAAAGGCTCGAGGGTAGGCGGGGGAATGCCAGTCAGCCCGGAGATGATTGGAATATCTGCCGCGGTGATGGGCGCGGTTCGGTTGGGACCAGCAAGCAGCGCGCGCGGGCTGGTGGGATTGCTCGCAGTTTTCGGTGCATTACTGGAAAGAGCATCGATGAGCGGCTGCACCTCTTGGTCCGGGATGGGCGTACTGGTATAGCTCATCATCTGTTGGAGCAAGGTGACCGTGTTGCGCTGTGGCAGGGTCTGCTCATAATTTTGATATTGGGTAAAGCCGTCCGGGCCGAGTGTGGTTTGAATCTGTTGGTCGATATCCGCATTGGACTGGGCCACGAGCTGGCCAATCTCGGCGCGGTCGGTGCGTGGATCGAGGCCCTGGTCGCGGGCGGCGATCATCGTATCGCGGGCGGCATTCTGCTTTTGCACGAGCAAATTTTGGAACGCATCAATCTGCGCAGGGGAAAGGGCAAGTTTTTGGACGAGTTGCTTGAAAAGTGGCGCGTAGCTGCCGTTGAGCGCGGCTTTTTGCTGCAGAGCCAGGAGCTTGACGAATTGAGGATCGTTCATCATCGCCCGCATGTTGCCGAATGGGCCGCGCTGACGTTGGTCATTGGCCGAATTTTGTGAGGCTTCGTCGGCGCGTTTCGCGGCTTTCTTGCTGGCGCTGGCCTGCAGCGCAGCGATCTTGGTCTCGAAATCGTGCTGGTGGAGCTGCGCATCCAGGTCTTTTTCCTGCAAGGCGGCATTCAGCTGGATGATCTCCAAGTGTTGATTCCAGGCCAGGACCACGCCGCCGAGCGTGGTGAGCGCGAGAAGAATGAGCAGATAATTTCGGGGTGAAGTCACGATGCAAGCATGACGCTAGCCAGAGAGAAAAGTATCAGGTAACAGGTAGCAAGTGTCAGGAAATAAGTAATAAGTGTCAGGTATCAAGTATCAGGAGTACGTGCGTAGCGATCTCTTGTTACTTGTCACTTGCTACCTGTTACTTGGCCTGAGCCGGCATGCCGGCTCAGCCTCAGCGCGGCGGAAATTCAAACTCGGTTTTGTTTTTCTTGAGCACGAGGTAGGCGCTGAAGGCCGAGCCGCGTTTTGAGATGAAGCCTTCGATCAGGTTGGTGCGGCCGTTTTCAAACAACTCGCGCACTTCCTCGGTCGGCAGCTCTTTCTGGCAAAGAAAGCGCTTCAAGGTGAAGACGACGCGGCCTTCCTGGTCGGGTTTGCGGACGTAATAAGCATCGTCCGTCTGCACGATCTCGCCCTTGAGCAGCTTGCTTTCGCCGATGACGATGCCCTTGGAAAGGTCGGGCGGAACCTTGGCTTTGCGCTCGATGGGTTTGCCGTCCTTGCCGACGCGGGGTTTGCGCGGCGGAAATTCCCAGGTGATTTTCGGGCCGGCGCGCACCAGGAAGGCGTCGAAGGGCCGGCCTTTTTTCGAGATGAAGCCCTGGATGAGGTCGGACTTGCCCTGCGTGACCATCTGGATGGCGGCCTCGCGCGGGATGGCTTTCTGGCACATGAGCCGGCCCACGCTGAAGGTTTGTTTCCATGCGTCGCCCTCGCGTTCGCGGAGGACGTAGCTGGTCGGCGCTTCGCAGAGCTCGGCGCCGGTTTTGGGATCGGTCCAGAACGGCGTGAGTTCGGCCAGCTCGAATTTGTTGCCGAAATCGAGTTCGACCTTGCGCTGGCCTTCTTTCTTGGGGTTGTCCACGATGCGCAGTTTAGCAGAGAAACGGTTGCCCGTCCGGGGTGACACAAAGCCATCCAGCGGACCGATTTCCCCGTCTTTAACGAGCTGGCGCACTTCGCTCTCCTCGAGTTTTCGGCCGGTCATCACCTTGTAGATCGTGAGCACGCCGTCGCGCGATTTGTAGCTGCGCAGCGTTTCGAGCATCGGCTTACCGTCGGTGGGCGAGATGATGTCGGTCACGCGCGAGTTGGATTCGTCCTCCTCGAAATTCTTGGTGCGGTCGACGATGCCCCTGGTCACTTCGACGATCTCGGCCATGAACTTGTCGCGGGGAAATTTGCCCTGCTCCATCTGGCGGAGCTTGTATTCCCACTCGCCGGTCATGTCGGGCGTGGTCAGCGCGTCGGCTTTGACCGCGCCGAGAAACTGCAGCAGCGATTCCGCCTTCGTCGTGGGCGCGAGTTCGCGTTGCATGCGCTCCATATACTTTTGGTTGATCAGGCCGTCGATTGTGTCGGCGCGGGTGGCGGGCGTGCCCAGTCCGCGTTCCTTCATGGCCTCGGCGAGTTCCTCGTCATCGACGAGCTTGCCGGCGCCTTCCATGGCGGAGAGCAGCGTGGCCTCGGTGTAGCGGGGCGGCGGCTTGGTGGTTTCCGCGTGGAGGATGGCTTCGATGGTTTTAGCCTTCGGCGGCTGGCCATCGGCGGCATCAAGTGCGGGCAGCGCCTTCGAGTCGGGCGAGTCGTCATCCAACGTGGTTTTACCGTAAACGGCGAGCCAGCCGGGGAAGGTGAGGACCTTGCCCTCGGTCTTGAAAGTGTGCTCCTTGATGACGCTGAGGCGCGTGGTGATATCGAACTCGGCCGCCGGGTAAAACACCGCGATGAAGCGCCGCGCAATCATGTCATAGACCTTGGCCTCCGATTCATCGAGGTGCATGGCCTCGTGCGCGGTCGGGATGATGGCGAAGTGATCGGAAATCTGGGCGTTGTTGAAAATGCGCTTGTTCGGGCGCAGCCAGCCTTCGGCCAGCACTTTTTTCGCGTGCGGCGCGAGGCTGCCGGACAGGTTGTCGAGCGCTTCGCGACAGGTGGGGATGTAGTCCTCCGGCAGGGCGCGCGAGTCGGTGCGCGGATAAGTGATCATCTTGTGCCGCTCGTAGAGGGCCTGAGCGATTTGCAGCGTGCGGCGCGCGGGAAATCCGTAGCGGTTGTTGGCCTCGCGCTGGAGCGTGGTCAGGTCGTAGAGCCGCGGCGCGGCCTGGCTGCTGCCCTTTTTTTCCTCGGAAACGGTGGCGGGCGGATGGCCCTGGCAGGCGGCGAGGACGGCCTCGGCGAAGGCCTTTTCCCAAATGCGGTCGATGCGGTCGTGGTCGTCGTTCTCCGCTTTTTTGAAATTGGCGCGCTGATAGACGCCCTCGTAGCGGCCCTTGGTGACCTCGAAGGTGGCGGTGATGCGCCAGTACGCGCGGGGCTTGAAATTGCGAATCTCCTGCTCGCGCGCATAGACGATCGCGAGGGTGGGGGTCTGCACGCGGCCGACGGAGGCGACGTTGCCGGCGCGGGAGCCGAACATGCGCTTGGTCAGCGCGCGCGTGCCGTTGATGCCGATGAGCCAGTCGCTCTCGCTGCGGCAGCGGGCGGCGTCGGCGAGGCCGGCCATCTGCTTGCCGTCGCGCAGGTTTTTGAAGGCCTCAAGGATGCCGCCGGGCGTCATCGTCTGCATCCACGCGCGCTTCACCGGCAGCTTGGCTTTGGTGAGCTGGTACAGGTAGGTGAAAATGAGTTCGCCCTCGCGGCCGGCGTCACAGGCGTTGATGACCTGGGCGACGTCTTTGCGCGCGAGAAGTTTTTTCAGCAGGGTGAAGCGATCCTTCGAGGCCGCGATCGGCTTGAGGCCGAACTTTTCGGGGATGATCGGGAGCATTTCGAGGCGCCAGAAGCCGTATTTCTTCTTGTCGATGTCCTCGGGCATCTCCAATTCCACGACGTGGCCGACGGCGGAGGAGATGACCCATTCGTCGTTTTCGTAGTGCTCGCCCTTCTTGGGCACTTTGCCGAGGACGCGTGCGAGGTCGGCGGCGACGGACGGTTTTTCGGCGATGACAAGTGACTTCATGAAGTCGCGAGGCGATAGGCCCCGCCCGCGACAATTTCAAGCACGACTTTTTTTGCCGACGCGATTTACGGATACAAAACTTTAGGCAACGTGACGATCAATGCTTGTTGGATAAGCGCAAAACTGCATGATTTCCCTTACATGGAAGCTGGCTTCAAAAAGTTGACGATGACGTCACATCCATGGTCGAAATGGTCGGCGGTCGGCATCGCCACAACGGCCGTCATCGTCATCGTCGGCTGGATGGCGCGAATACCGATTCTCACCACCTTCCTGCCGGACGGCCCGCCCATGGTGATGAATGCCGCCCTGTGCCTGCTGCTTTCCGGCGCCGGACTTTTCGCGGCGAGAGGGAAACATTACAAAATCACCAGGGCGTGCGCCACCGTGGTGCTGCTCGTGAGCGGTCTCACCCTGCTCGAATACGCCCTGGGCCGCTCGCTCGGCCTTGATGGGCTCTTTGGGGAGCAAAACTTGAATCTGGCTGCGGACCATCCCGGCCGAATGGCGATCACGACCGCGGGGGCGCTTTTTTTGGCGGGAATCTCATTTTTGCACATGACCGGGAGACGGACCGCCCACTGGTTTTTTGCCCTTTCAGGCGGGAGTATCCTGGTGCCGGCCTTGTTGCCCCTTTTCAGTTACTTCGCTGGGATTCTTTCGACCGAGGCCTGGATTGCCCATCACGGAACGTCGCTTCCCACCGGGCTCTGCCTCGGTTTGCTGGCCAGCGAACTGTTGCGTCGGTCGGCGGGCGATGAAGTGCATAAGAAAATCATGCCGCCGTTGCTTGCCATGGCCCTGGCGATCCTGATCACGGTGGGGATTGTGTCGGAAGCCAGCAACGCCGAGTTGGTGGACGCCAATCGCTGGGTGGCGCATACGTATGAAGTTAGTGACCGGATCGATCGCGTCGTTGCAGCCATGGGGCATTTTGAAGCCTTAACGCGCGCTTATTGTATCAGTGGCAATCCGGTTTACTTGCAAGAATCTGCCGCCCATCGCGCTGATGTTACGGCTCAAATCGACATTTTGGAGCAGTTGGTCGCCGATAATCCCGAACAAGAAGCGCGCGTGTGGGCGCTGCGACCTTGGGCCCAGCAAAAATTTGAGCTAAATGATGCCATGGTGCAGGCCCGGCAGAAAGGTGGCGTGGAAGCGGTCGCGCCAATCCTTGCTTCTGAACGTACAAAAATTGCATCTGAAGGCAGCCAGTTGATGGCTGCGCTTCACCAGGAGGAGGACCATTTGCTGGTGCTGCGACAGGCCAAAGCCGCGGTAATGGAAAATAACACGCGCATCCTTCAGCTGGTGGGCAGCCTGACCGCGATCTTGCTGATGGTGCTCGCGCTTATCCTGGCCCAGCGGGCCACGGCGGCCCAACAGCGCGTCGAGCGGGCTCTGCGGCAAAACGAAGAACGCTTCCGCCTGGTGGCGGAGGCGGCCAGCGACGCGATCGTCATCGCGGATCCGGGAGGGAATATTGTTTCCTGGAATCCTGCGGCTGAGCAGATGTTTGGCCATAGGACAATGGAGGTGATCGAACGGCCTTTTGAAATGCTCATGCCGCTGCGTTACCGCGAAAAGCACCAGGTGGCGGTGAAACGGCTGCAGGCCGGCGGGGTTCCGCGGGTGATTGACCGGATGGTTGAATTGCACGGCTTGCGCAAGGACGGGACGGAATTTCCGCTCGAACTTTCACTGGCTTCCTGGAAAACCGCCGAGGGGCCGTTTTTCGGCGCCATCATGCGCGACATCACCCGCCGGAAAAAAATGGAGGATGACCTTCGGGCCGCGAGTGCGGCCGCGCAGGAGTCGGCCCGCCTGAAATCGCAATTTTTGGCCAACATGAGCCACGAAATCCGCACGCCAATGAACGGGGTCGTCGGCATGATCAACCTGCTGCTCGACACCCCTCTGACGCCCGAACAAATCAACCTCGCCGGCACTGTCCGCACCAGCGCCGACTCCCTGCTGCATATCATCAATGACATCCTCGACTTTTCCAAGATCGAGGCCGGCTTGCTCAGTTTCGAAGCCCTGCCGTTCGACCTGCGCGAGCCGGTGGAGAGCTGCCTCGGCATCATTGCGGAAAAGGCGCATGGCAAGGGACTCGAACTCGCCTACCTCATCGAGGAAAACGTCCCCACGCAATTGATCGGCGATCCCACGCGGCTCCATCAAATATTGGTCAATCTCATTGGCAATGCGGTGAAATTTACCGCCCGCGGCGAGGTGGTGCTGAACGTATCCAGGGAAAGCGAAGGAAACCGGCGGGTGCGGCTGCGGTTCTCCGTTCGCGACACCGGCATTGGCGTCAGCGCTGAATCCAAGAAAAATCTTTTCCAGCCATTCAAGCAGGCTGACAACAGCACGACACGCAAATTCGGGGGCACCGGCCTGGGCCTTGCGATCAGCCGCCAGCTTGTCCATCTCATGGGCGGGGAAATCCAGGTGGACAGCGAACTCGGCCACGGTTCGACCTTTTGGTTCACCGCGGAATTTCCCTTGCAGGACCCGACGCCCAAAGTCGTGGCCCCGCGGGCGAACCTGGCCGGCCTCCGCGCGCTCGTGGTCGATGATAATGAGACCAACCGCGAAATTCTTCGGCGCCAGCTTGCCTCCTGGCAGATCCAAGTGACGTCCGTGGCCAGCGGGGCGGAAGCACTCGCAACCTTGCGCAAGGCCGCCGCGTCCGGCGCGCCATTTCATTTGGGCATCCTCGACATGATGATGCCTGACCTGGACGGGCTTGGGCTCGCCAAGGCTTTGCGCGCCGAGCCCGGCTTCAATGAACTAAAGCTCATCATGCTGACCTCGATGGGGCACAAATTGTCGCGCGTTGAACTCGACCAGGCGCGAATCGGAGCCTGCCTCATCAAACCCGTGCGCCAGTCGCAACTTTATGAGACGCTGGCCAGCGTCATGGCGGGCAAGGTCTCAGAAATCAGCCAGGCTCCGTCCGCCGTGGCCAGCCCCCGCCCGACCCAGATCGCGGCTGACCTGCCGATCCGCCTCCTTCTCGCGGAGGACAATCTGGTGAATCAAAATGTGGCCCGGATGCAGCTTGCCAAATTTGGCTATCACGTCGATATCGTCGCCAATGGCAAAGAAGCCGTGGCGGCCGGCAAGAGTGGGAACTACGACGTTATTCTGATGGATTGCCAGATGCCGGAAATGGACGGTTATGAAGCCTCCAGCCAGCTTCGGGGGTGGGAGCGTGAACGCCGGGATCGCGGCGAAGTCTTCACGCCGTTGCACATTATTGCGATGACCGCCAATGCCATGCAGGGAGACCGGGAAATCTGTTTTGCGGCGGGAATGGACGACTACATCACCAAGCCGGTGCGACAAACGGAACTCGCCGCTGCCCTGGCGCGGGTTCCGAGCGCAATGCTGTGAACGCAATCGGTTTTAACCACTGATGAGCCCTTATGGGCACTGATCTGGATTCATCACTTCAAACTATAACATTCAATAATTTTGTCATTCCGAGCCGTGCGAGGAATCTCAGTCAACAACCAACAGAAGCTGGGAGATTCCTCGCACGGCTCGGAATGACAGGTGGTAGTTGATAGTCTTTTTTTAGCCGCCGGATTACTGCGATCTAAGTTTAGCGGCCTGGTTGAGATCGGCCGCGGCACCATCGAGGTCGCCCTTCGATTCCTTGGCGAATCCGCGGTCGTTGTAGGCGTCGGCATTGTGGGGATCCAGGGCGATGACTTGGCTGTAATCGGCAATCGCTCCATCAAGGTCGCCCTTGGCCTCCTCGGCGGAACCGCGGGCATAGTAGGTTGCAGGATCGGTGGCGCCCAAGGCGATGGCTTTGGTGTAGTCGGCAATGGCGCCATCGTAGTCTTCTTTGTCAGATTTCGCCTTGGCGGCAGCCTTAAAGCCGGCGGCCGTCGTGGGCGGCGGGGTCGCGCATGCGGAGACAAAAGCCAGACAGGCCAAAAGCAGGCTGAGGTGAAACAAGCGGCGGAAGTTCATGACTGGAGCGAAGCCACGTTGAAACAGTGTCCGCCGCGCGACCCAACAAAAAACGGGCTGATCAAATTCGAGCTTAACCACAAAGGCACGAAGGACACAAAGAAGAAACACGCTCTCTTGTCTTCGTGTTCTTTGTGTCTTTGTGGTTAAGCTCGAGATCGGACCTTACCCGGTCGCCAGCTTCGGCGTTTCGGCCAAGGCGGCCTCGAGCGAGGCGAGGAGCGAGGCGATGGTTTCGTCGGTCTCGTCGCCCATGTTGGAAATGCGGAAGGTTTTGCCTTTCAGTTTTCCATAGCCGCCGTCGATCACGAGTTTGTGCTTCGACTTCAAGGTCTTGTTCAGCGCGGCGAGGTCGATGTTCAGGGTGTTGGCAAAGCAGTTGAGCGTGACCGAGCCATGGCCTTCCTTCGGGAATAGCTTGAAGCCTTTGGCAAAAAAGAAATCGCGCACTTTTTTGTTCAGGCGCGCGTGGCGGGCGTAGCGGGCTTCCACGCCCTCGGCCTTGATGTCCTCGAGTTTCGACTTGAGCGCGTAGATCAGCGAAATGACGGGCGTGCTCGGGGTCATGCCGTTTTCGTGGTTTTTTTGGAACTCGACGAAATCGAAATAATACCCGCGGGCATCAATCTGCGCGGCGCGGTCGAGCGCGCGTTTTGAGACGGAAAAAATCGCGAGGCCGGGCGGCATGGCCAGGGCTTTTTGCGAGCCGGTGATCAGCACGTCGATGCCGAGTTCGTCCTTCTTGATCGGGAGCGCGCTGAAGGAGCTGACGGTGTCGACGATCGAAATGACGTCGGGAAACTCGCGGATCACGGCCATGAGCGCGGTGAGGTCGCTCATGCAACCGCAGGAGGTTTCGTTATGGATGAAGGTAATGGCGTCGTAGGCGCCGGTCGCGAGCTCGCGGCGGACGGCCTCGGGATCGACGGGCTGGCCCCATTCAAACTTGAGGGCGCCGGCCGGCTTGCCGCAGCGCAGGGCGACGTCGTTCCACTTGTCCGAGAACGCGCCGTTCATGCAGGTGAGTACCTTCTTCTTCGTGACGTTGCGGATGGCGCCTTCCATCACGCCCCAGGCGCTGCTGGTCGAGAGATAGACCGGGTCTTTCGTGTAGAAGAGCGCCTGCAAGTCGGGCTGGAGCGACTGGTAGAGCGCGACGAAGTCCGTGCTGCGGTGTCCGATCATGGGCTGGGCCATGGCGCGGAGCGTTTTTTCCGAGACGGCGATTGGGCCGGGGATGAAGAGTTTGTAGCTCATGGGATGAGAGGGCTAATGTGGAACTCAGTAAGGCTGGATTACTTTTTCGAGACTTTGATGATTTTGGTGTTGGCGTCTGCGAGCAGGAGCACGCGCGGCTGCCAGTTGGCGGCTTCGCGCTCATCGACGACGGCAAAGGACATGATGGTCAGCAGGTCGCCGCGGCGGCCGAGGTGCGCGGTCCCGCCGTTGAGGCTGATGGTCTTCGAACCGGCGGGCGCGGCGATGGCGTAGGTTTCAAAACGCTCGCCGTTGTTCATGTTGCCGACCAGGATGCGTTCGTATTGCAGCATTCCCACCATTTCCATGAATTCGATGTCAATGGCCAGGCTGCCTTCGTAGTTAAGGCTGGAGTCGGTCACCTCGGCGCGGTGAATCTTGGACTTGAGTAGATTGAGTTGCATGACGCGGCGCGTAGCGTTGTAAGAACCCTTTAACAAGCGAAGCCCACGGCTAGCCGTCAATCACCAATCCCGCATGTCCCTGTCCTGGTTTAAGAAAAAATTCGAGGAGCTTGAGCTCTACACCATCGACGTGATCTTTGGGCGTCGCTCGGATACGGGCGCGGCCATTTACGCGGGTTTTTTACAGGCGCTCTCGGCGATTTTCAGCGGGCTGGTGCAGGCCCGGCTATGGCTCTATCGGGAGCGCCTGCTGCGCGACCAGCCGCTCGGCTGCCTCGTCGTCGTCGTCGGCAACCTCACCGTCGGCGGGACCGGCAAGACCCCCGTGGTGGAAAAGTTTGCCCGGGCGCTCGCCGATCGCGGCCGCAAGGTCGCCATTCTCAGCCGCGGTTACAAGAGCAAGGCGCCGCCAATTTGGCGGAAATGGTGGAACTGGCTTACGAACGCGGCCGAGCCGCCGCCCCGCATTGTCAGCGACGGCCGTAGCGTGCTGCTCGACAGCGAAGTGGCGGGCGACGAGCCCTTCATGCTCGCACGCAACCTGCCGGGGGTCATCGTGCTCGTGGACAAGAACCGCGTGAAGGCGGGCGCCTACGCGATCAAGAAATTCGGCTGCGACACGCTGGTGCTCGACGACGGTTTTCAATACCTGCCGCTCAAGGGCCGGCTCAACCTGCTGCTGGTGGATAAAACCAATCCCTTCGGCAACGGCCACCTGCTGCCGCGCGGCATCCTGCGCGAGCCCGTGAAACACCTGCACCGGGCCAGCTATGTTTTCCTCACCAAATCCAATGGCCAGCGCGATGCCGAGCTCGAGGAACTCATCCAGCGGCACAACCCCGGGGTTGACGTCATCGAATGTGCCCACCGGCCGCAGTATTTGCAGCGCGTGGGCACGGCCGAGCGCCAGCCGCTCGAGTTCCTGCGCGACCGGCGGGTTTCCGCCTTCAGCGGCATTGCCACGCCGGAAAGCTTTGAAAAATTCCTGCGCGACCTCGGAGGGCAACTGGAACAGTCGCATCGTTTCCTCGACCATCACCGGTTTTCGATTGCCGACCTAGAGGCGATTTTCACCCAGGCGGGCGAGGCCAAACTGGATTTTATCGTGACGACGGAAAAGGACGCCGTGCGCATACCCCAAGGTTACGAGCCGTCGCTGCCGCTTTATTACCTGCGGCTCGAGATCGAAATCATCCACGGCGCCGCCGACTTCGACGAGGCCGTCGGCCGGATTTGCTTTCCGGAAACTACCACGCGAACGGTGGCGTAGCTGGAAAAAAGTACCAAGTATCAGGTTTTCAAGTATCAGGAACATGTGCGCAGCGCACTTTTCTTGCTACTTGATACCTGTTACTTGGTACTTACGTTACCATCATGATAACCGATCCACGTTGCGACAAGCTGGCCGAGGTTCTCACCGGTTTTTCCACCGAGCTGAAAAAAGGCGAGCGCGTGCTCATCGACGCGTTCGATGTGCCCGAGACCATCGTCATTGCGCTCATTCGCGCCGCCCGGGAACGCGGCGCCCATCCTTACGTCCACCTGCATCGGGCGCGGGTCAACCGCGAGCTCCTGCTGGGCGCCGAGGAGGCGCAATACGCGCCGCATGCCGAGATCGAACTGGCGCGCATGAAGAAAATGGACGCCTACATCGCGTTGCGCGGTTCGGAAAATATTTTTGAATCCTCCGATGTGCCGGGCGAGAAGGTGAAGCTGGTCAGTCGGCTCATGCAGCCCGTGCTCGATTACCGCGTGGGCCAGACCAAATGGGTGGTGCTGCGCTGGCCCACGCCATCAATGGCGCAACAGGCGGGGATGAGCACGGAAAAGTTCGAGGATTTTTACTTCCGCGTCTGCACGCTCGATTATGCGCGCATGACGCTCGGGATGGAGGCACTGGCCGGCCTCATGAAAAAACCGACCGCGTACATATTAAGGGGCCCGGCACCGACCTCAAGTTTTCCATCAAGGGCATCGGCGCGAAGGAATGCGGCGGCCTGCGCAACATTCCCGATGGCGAGGTGTTTTCCTGCCCGGTCAAGGACAGCGTCGAGGGCGTGGTGCAGTACAACGCGCCCACGGTTTACCTCGGCACGTCCTTCGACAGCATCCGCCTCGTTTTCAAAAAAGGAAAAATCGTCGAAGCCACGGCCAACAACACCAAGCGACTCAACGAAATCCTCGATAGCGACGACGGCGCGCGCTACATCGGTGAATTCGCGCTGGGCTTTAATCCCCACATCCTGCAGCCGATGCGAGACATCCTCTTCGATGAAAAAATCGCGGGCAGCTTCCACTTCACGCCGGGCCAGGCCTACGAGGATTGCGGCAATGGCAACAAATCGCAGGTGCACTGGGACATGGTCTGTATCCAGCGTCCCGACTACGGTGGCGGCGAAGTCTGGTTCGACGGCAAACTCATCCGCAAGGACGGCCTCTTCGTGCCCGCAGCACTGAAGAAATTGAATCCGGATTATCTTTTGAAGAAAAGTTAACCGCGAATTCCAACCAAGGCAGAACGATCCTTTTTTAACCGCGGATGATCGCGGATTCGGAGAAGATTTTTAACCACTGATGAACACTTATGCTCACTTATTATTTTTTAACCCCTTGGAAAACCGTTAATGCATTTTACAGAAGGCAACCAAGGAAACAAAGCGATTAGGGTCATCTTTCACCAGATTTCCAAGCGTCACTATTTTTGCCTTTGTTGACGGAAACCTAACAACGCTTCGTTACCTTGGTTGCCTTCTGTAAAATATTCATCCGCGTCAATCCGCGCCATAAGCGGGAAAATTAATCAGTGCCAATAAGTGTTCATCAGCGGTTAAGAAATGATCCGCGGTTAAAAAACATGATTGATTCTTCGCTTCGCGGTTTCATCCAGTCCCTGCCCAAGACGGAGACCCATCTGCACATCGAGGGCGCGCTGCCGTACGAATTGCTCGTCGCGTGGCAGCCTGGGACGTATCCGCCGCAACCGTTTTTTCATGCGCCGGACCATCATTTTCCGACGTTTCCAGACTTCGACAAGGTGCTGCTCGGCCATGCGCTGCCGTGGTTCACGAGCGCGGAACGCTATCACGAGGCGGCCGTGGCGGCTTTCGCCAAACATCTCGCGCAGAACGTGCGCTACGTCGAGACGAGTTTCCATCTGCCCGTCACGCAATTCATCAATGTGCCCGGACGCGAAATCATGGCGGCCATTCGCAGCGCCGTCCCGCCCGGCCTCGAAGTGCGCCTTTTTGCCGGGATGCTGCGGACCGATTATGCCGGGCCGATGAGCGCGGTCATCGACGACCTCGAGAATTGGGATGACCTGGCCGGGGTGGACTTGCACGGCTGGGAGCAAGTCCCGACCGAGCCGTGGACGGCGCGGGTGTGGGAGCGGCTGCGTGCCGCGGGCAAGATCACCAAATGCCACGCGGGCGAGTTCGACGGCGCCCACCGCGTGCGCGAAGCGGTCGAGCAGCTCGGCGTCATGCGGGTGCAGCACGGCGTGCGCGCGATCGAGGATCCGGCGGTCGTGGCGCTGGCCCGCGCTCGCGGCGTGACCTTCGACGTTTGCCCCATCAGCAATGTTCGCCTGAAGGTCGTGCCCTCCATGGCGGAACATCCCATCAAAAAACTACTCGCGGCCGGCGTGCGCTGTACGGTGAGCACGGACGATCCGCTGGTTTTTGCCAACACGGTGAACGACGAGTATGCCATGCTCGCGGGCGAACTGGGTTTCACCCGCGCCGAGCTCGCACAAGTCGTACGCAATGGCTGGGAAGTCGCGTTGGTGGAAGGCGCGCAAAGGCGCACGGCGCTCGCAGAAATCGAGCGTTTAACCGCGGATGTGAGGTGAAACCGCAGATGAACGCGGATGGACGCGGATAAATGAAGCCACTTCTACGCGAAAAAGAAGCGACCAGCAGGGGATATATCCATCAAAAGACGAATCCCTTTCTTGGTTACCTTCCGCAAAATAATCTGTATCAGCGTTCATCCGTGTCCATCTGCGGTTAAAAAGGATTTTTGGTTTTTATGGTTGAGACATATATCGTCCCGCTGAACTCGCGTCGCGCCCGCGCGGATAAAGTGCTCGCGCAGGCGTTTCCCGCGCACAGTCGGGTGGCATTGCAGCGCGCGTTTGACGCGGACCTGGTGAGCCGTGCCGGCCGGCCGCTCGGCAAAAGCGACCTTGTGCGCGCCGGCGACGCGATCGAGTTTTCCCTGCCGGAAACCCGGGCCGCCGAGTTGAAGCCCGTGGACATCCCGCTGGAAATTTTATTCGAGGACGAACACCTGCTCGCGCTCAACAAGCCCGCCGGCATGGTCGTGCATCCGGGCGTGGGCACGGGTGAGGACACGCTCGTGCATGCGCTGCTTGCGCATTGCGCCGGCAGCCTGAGCGGCATCGGCGGTGTGGCCCGGCCCGGCATTGTCCACCGGCTCGACAAGGAAACTTCCGGCATTCTCCTTGTGGCCAAGACCGATGCCGCGCACCGCGCGCTCGCCGCGCAGTTTGCCGGCCGCTCGCTGCGCAAGGAATACGTCGCGCTGGTTTCCGGCGTGCCGAAGCTCGTGAGCGGCGTGATCGACCGCCCCATCAGCCGCCATCCTGTGCACCGGCATCGCATGACCGTGGGCCAGGGCGGACGGACCGCGCGCACGGATTGGGAGCGGCTCGAAGTATTTGGAAAAGGCGCCGCCTTCATGCGCTGCCGCATTCACACCGGGCGCACGCACCAGATTCGCGCGCACTTCAAATCCATCGGCCATCCGGTGCTCGGCGACACCATCTATGGCTGGAAACCCTTGCCATCCCTGCCCAAGCCGCCGCGCGTGATGCTCCATGCGGAGCGCATCGCTTTTGCGCATCCGATCACGGCGGCCGCCCTTGACCTGTGCGCGCCGTTGCCCGGTGATTTCAAGAAGATGCTGAAGCAGCTGCGCGGGTAGGGGCATGGCGCGGTCGCCGCACATTTGAAATTTGAAATCTGAGATTTGAGATAGTGGAAGCGCGCCCTACCTCAGCGCTTCCGCAGCCAGGCCCCAGCGCAAATTATAAAACGAGTGCTGGAATTCCTGCAGCCCGGCCATTTCGGCCACGGCGAGGATCGTGGCGAGCGCGGTCGGAAACACGTCGGCGCGCGACGGTGGCAGGCCGGAGATTTTTTTTCGCTCTGTCAGCGACAAGGGCGCAACGCGATTGAGCAACGCATGTAATTCAGGAACGGTCACGACGGGGGAGGTTTCCCTGAGGTTTTTTCCGTGGTGCGCCGCAAATATGGCCCGCACGGTGGTGACGCTGCCACCGGCAAAAATCGCGGCTGCGCCAGCCAGGGTGAATTGGAAACGGCTCCCGGCGAGGGCGTGTTTCACGTGCGCGACGATGGCGGTGCTGGCCTCGGTGGAAAATGGCGCTGCCGGGTCGGCCACGAATTTTTCCGTGAGGCGCACGCAGCCGAGCGGCAGGCTGGTTTCCTGCGCAATGCGGCGCGCCCGAAAGGCGAGGCATTCCAGGCTGCCGCCGCCGAGGTCAAAGACGTAGAAATCGTGCAAGCCGGCCAGGGCTGGGTCACAGAGCAGACCGGCGCCGATGAGATTGGCCTCCTCGTCGCCGGTGAGGATGCGGATGTCGTGGCCGGTGGCAGCGTGGACGCGCGCGCGAAAGTCGGTGCCATTGGCGGCATCGCGCACCGCGCTGGTGGCGACCAGGATGGTCTGCGTCGGCGCCAGGGGCGCGGCCGTGGCCAGCAAATCGCGGATGGCGTCGACACCCGCGGCCATGCCGGCCTCGCTGAGGCGCGGCGGTTTCTGGCTGATGCCGGCGCTGATGCGCGCGTCGATGGTCTTGGTCGCGCGCTCGGTGGGCCCGCTGCTTTCATCGCGCGCGGCGACGAGCAGCTTGATCGTGTTGCTGCCGATATCGATGACGGCGACGGAGGGATTCATTTTTTAACCACGGATATGCACTTTTAACCACTGATGAACACTTATGGTCACTGATAACTGATCGGTCGTTCCGAACGGAGCGAGGAATCTCATGCTCGACTGAACCGGATTCATTCAGCTGGAAACCGCGAATGGACGCAAATCAACGCGAATAGAAGGGGTGGTCGGCTGAAATTTTGAGCATGCATTCGCGTCTATTCGTGTTCATTCGCGGTTAAAAATCTGAACCAAATTAATAAGTGCCCATCAGTGTTCATCAGTGGTTAAAATGTATGGATCCGAATCCGTGGTCATCCGCGATATCCGCGGGAAGATCTACAAAACAAAATCCGCGGGGGCGATCAGCACCACGAATTCGCCTTTCAGGCTGGTTTTGCCGAGGCGGGCCTGCACGTCGGTGGCGGGGCCGACGAGGAAGGTTTCATAAATCTTGGTGACTTCCTTGGCGAGGCAGACGATGCGCGCCGGGCCGAGTTTCTCCACGATTTCCACGGCGAACTTGTCGATGCGGTGGCAGCTTTCGTAGAGCGCGAGCGTGTAGTCGAAGTCGCGGTATTTTTCCAGGAAGGCGAGGCGGGCGGCGCTTTTGGCCGGCAGGAATCCGACAAACAAAAAGCCGTTGGTGGGCAGTCCGCTCGCGCTGAGCACGGCCGTGAGCGCACTCGGGCCGGGGACGGGCACGACGGGCAGGCCGCGGCGGCGGCAGGCGCGCACGAGGCGAAAACCGGGATCGCTCAATGCCGGCGTGCCGGCATCGGTGACTAGAGCGATGCTTTTGCCGGCCGCCAGTTGCGTGGCCAGGGACTCGGCCGCTTCAATTTCGTTGTGCTCATGGTAGGCGGTGAGCGGACGGTGGAGACCGAGATGGGTCAGTAGCACGCCGGTGGTCCGTGTGTCTTCGCAGGCCACGAGGTCGACGGCGGCGAGAATCGCGCGGGCGCGCTCGGTGACGTCGGCCAAGTTGCCGATGGGCGTGGCCACGACGTACAGCGTGCCGGGCAGTGGCGTGAGGGAGGCGTTGGAATTTTCAGCCATAAAAAAATCCGGCACAGTTCGCCGGATTTTTTAAAGGTGGAGAGGCTCAGCGGGAGCCGCTGCCGGGAGTCATGGTCATGCCCGGCACCTGGCTCTGGCCTTCCCAGTTTGCGGGGCGGTCTTGGGGAATCGAGGAGTATCGGTCGCCTGCGCTGGTGCAGCCGGCGAGCAGCGCGGCCAGGGCGAGCAAGAGGAGGAGGGGCAGGCTGAGCTTTTTCATTTTGTAGATCATTTAGCAAAATTCATCACCAGTGCAAGAGAAGGCTGCGTCGGAAAAGTATCAAGTGTCAGGTATCAAGTAACAAGAGCGCGTTGCGGACATACTCCTGATACTTGTTACTTGTTACCTGTTACTTCTGCTTGCCACGAGTATGCGCTCTCAAACCAGGGCGTGCGCAGTTTTTTTTTCACGCCGGTGCCGGCATTGGCCGAGAGATGTTCGAGGAGCTTGAAAACGAGCTCGGTTTTGTCGGGCGCGCCAAGTTTGGCGGCGAGCGCATCGGCGGTGAAGGGCGTGCCGGGCGCGGCCTTGAGCGCGGCCACGAGTTTCAACTTGAGCGCAATGACACCACCCGCGGCTTTTTTCCCGGCCTCGACGCCCGGCTGGTGGTAGGCGTTGATGCCGATGAGCGACGCATAGAGGCCGACCACGCGCTCGTAGAGGGCGACCAGCAGGCCGATCGAGCGCGGTGAGACGTCGGGCAGCGTGAGCGTGACGGAGTGGCGGTCTTTTTCGCTGAGCGCGTCGCGGGTGCCGAGGTAGAAACCCTGCAGGTAGTCGCCGCTCGTGATGCCTGGCTCGACTTCGAGGCTGGCCCCGTCGCGGTCGCGAAGCACTTCGATGAAGGTGATGAAGAAATTATTCACGCCCTCGCGCAGCTGCTGCACATAGGCGTGCTGGTCGGTCGAGCCTTTGTTGCCGTAAACGGCGATGCCCTGGTTGACGACGCGGCCCTGCAGGTCGAGTTCCTTGCCGAGCGACTCCATCACGAGCTGTTGCAGGTAGCGCGAGAAAAGCAGGAGGCGGTCCTTGTAAGGCAGCACGACCATGTCCTTTTTGCCGCGGCCGTCGGTCGCGAAATACCACATGAGCGCGAGGAGCGCGGCGGGATTTTCGGCGATGACGGGTTGGCGCGTGACGACGTCCATCGCCGCGGCGCCGTCGAGCATGGCCTGGATGTCGAGGCCTTGCAGCGCGGCGGGCAGCAGGCCCACGGCGCAGAGTTCGCTCGTGCGGCCGCCGACCCAGTCCCACATCGGGAAGCGCGCGAGCCAGCCTTCCTTGATCGCGGTCTGGTCGAGTTTCGAGCCGGCGCCGGTGACGGCGACGTAATGCTTCGGGTAGGCGAGGCCGGCGGCCTTGAACGCGGCGGCGGCCTCAAGCTGGCCGTTGCGCGTTTCGGCCGTGCCGCCGGATTTCGAGATGACGACGACGAGCGTGTCGGCGAGCTGGCCGGCGAGCGAGGCGAGCACGTAGTCGATGCCGTCGGGATCGGTGTTGTCGAAAAAGTGCACCGTCAGTTTGTCCCTGGCCGGCTGGCCGAGCGCGTGGCTGACGAACTGCGGGCCGAGCGCGGAACCGCCGATGCCGATGACGAGCAGGTGCTTGAACGGGCCGCGCGGGCCGGCGATGGCGCCGGTGTGGATCTTGGCGGCGAAATCCTTGATCGCGGCGAGTGTCGAGGAAATTTCGGTGCTCAGCTCCTTGGTCGGCGCGAGCTGCGGGGCGCGCAACCAGTAATGGCCGACCATGCGTTTTTCGTCGGGATTGGCGATGGCGCCCTTTTCGAGCGCAGCCATGTCGGCGAACGCCTGCTGCATCTTCGGCGCCATCGTCGCGAGAAACTCGTCGGGAAACGGAATGCGGCTGATATCAAGCGCGAAGCCCAGCCCGGCGTGGTGATAGAAGTGGGTTTTGAAACGTGACCAGATCATGGGTGACTAAAAGGAGTGAGAAAGAAAGCGTCGTTCAAATGGCTGAAATCGACATCGGCTGATTTTGCCAATGCTTTAAACAGTGACACCAATTTGTCGTTCACTAACTGCGAGTCGAGGTGGCTTATGATCGCTGTATGAAACTCTTGAAGTGCTGCCATTACCTTTGCGTCATCCGCGAATATGACGAAAACTTGGTTTAGTGCCGACGAAAAACGGGATTTATCGCCAATGCCAGCCGTTTTTATATCAATTAAGACAAAGCGATAGCCGGCCAACTCTCTAATCGTTTCGATTTTTTGGCGCCTAACTTCCATTTTTCGTTGTGCACGAAGAGTGAACCAAACACTCAGTAAGCTCGAAAACAAACCCGAGATGACTGCGACTACAATCGTTTGCATAGTGGAAATAAATCCCTGGGTGTTTATAGCTTTTCACACCCGCTTAAGCGGGCCATTTTACGATCAAAAGTAAGCACGTGTCGACCATGCTTCTGATAGTCTAAAGCGATAAGACGATCTGCTAAGCCAGGCTCTGTCGAAGAGCTAATGGCCATCATAACCTCACCACCATCAAGCGGCTCAAGAAGTCCGCTTGTGAACACAAGTCTCAGTGCCGCAGAACTCGCTGTTTTTGTGAAGCCATAGTGGTGTTGAAGCACGGCGTAGGTCTCGGCAATTACGAGACTGGAAACTACTATTGGGATATTTGAAATAGAGTGAAGGCCTAATAATCGGGTGCGTGCTGCTTGGAACTCTGCTGCAGGACGCCCAATGACAAGTCTTACCAGCACAGATGTATCAATCCCGTAAGTGGACATAGTCCTTGGGTTGATCCCGCCATTTCTGTAAATCAAACGGCTTGAAGTTCTCGGGAACCTTATTCTGCAAAGGTGCCAACTTGGAAAGATCAATCATTTTTGATCTTATCTTCCAATCGATGCCGTCCTTAGAGAGCACAAGATAATCGCCGGGCTTAACTCCCAAAGCCTTAAGGGTCTTGGAAGGAAACCTAGCTTGTCGCTGGCGATTGATTTTTATGCGCAATTGAGCCGCCATATGAGCTGAATTAAGCGCTCTTTCTAAATAAGGTCAATTGACATTACAGATTCTTGTCCGTCACTGCGCCTTCGGAGGCGCTGGTGACGAGTTTGGCGTACTTGGCCAGCGCACCGCGGGTTTCCTTGGGCTTCTTTGCCTTCCACTGCTTGCGGCGGGTAGAGATTTCCTTCGCGGTCAGGCCGAGGCTCAGCTCGTTCTTGACCGCGTCGATGGTGATCGGGTCGCCGTTCTTGAGGATGGCGATGGGGCCGCCGACGGCGGCTTCGGGCGTGATGTGGCCGACAACGAAGCCGTGGCTGCCGCCGGAAAAGCGTCCGTCGGTGATGAGGGCGACATCCTTGCCGAGGCCCTTGCCCATCACGGCGCTGGTGGGCGCGAGCATCTCGCGCATGCCGGGGCCGCCGACCGGACCTTCGTTGCGGATGACGATGACGTGGCCGGCTTTCACGCGGCCGTCGAGGATGGCGGCGAGCGCGGATTCCTCGGATTCAAAGACAATAGCCCGGCCGGAGAAGGTGAGTCCTTCCTTGCCGGAAATCTTGGCGACGGCGCCGTCGGGCGCGAGGTTGCCGTAGAGGATGCGCAGGTGGCTGTCGGCCTTGATTGGATTCGAAAGCGGGCGGATGACGTCCTGGTCGGCCGGGTAGGGAGCGACGTTTTTTAGGTTCTCCGCGACGGTCTTGCCGGTGACGGTGAGGCAGTCGCCGTGGAGCAGGCCGGCGTCGAGCAGCATTTTCATCAGCGGCGGCAGGCCGCCGATGCGCACGAGGTGTGACACGGCGTATTTGCCGGAGGGCTTCAGGTCGGCGAGCACGGGCACGCGTTTGCCGATGCGCGTGAAGTCGTCGAGCGAGAGCTTCACGTTGGCGGTGTGGGCGATGGCGAGCAGGTGCAGGACGGCGTTGGTCGAGCCGCCGAGGGCGATGACGACGGCGATGGCGTTCTCGAAGGCTTTTTTCGTGAGGATGTCGCGTGGGCGGATGTTTTGCTGCAACAAGGCGAGGGCGGCCTCGCCGGCGCGGCGGCAGTCGAGTTTTTTGTCCTCGGAGATGGCGAGTTGGGTGGAGCTGTTGGGCAGGCTCATCCCGAGCGCTTCGATGGCCGAGGCCATGGTGTTGGCGGTGTACATGCCGCCGCAGGAGCCGGGACCGGGAATGGAGCAGGCTTCAATCTCGCGCAGTCCGGCGTCGTCGAGCGTGCCGCGGGCATGCTGGCCGACGGCCTCGAAAACGCTGACGATGTCGCATTCCTTTTTCGTGCCGGGGTGGATGCCGGGCAAAATCGTGCCGCCATAAACAAAGACGCCGGGGCGATTGAGACGGGCGAGGGCCATGACGCAGCCAGGCATGTTCTTGTCGCAACCGCCAATGGTCACGAGCGCGTCGAAGCCTTCGGCGCCGGCCACGGCCTCGACGGAATCGGCGATGATTTCGCGCGAAACGAGCGAGTAGCGCATGCCAGGTGTGCCCATGCTGATGCCGTCGGACACCGTGATGGTGCCGAAAATGATGGATTTTCCACCGGCGGCATCGGTGCCGGCCGCGGTCTCGCGCGCGAGCTGGTCGATGTGCATGTTGCACGGCGTGACCATGCTCCAGGTCGAGGCGACGCCGACGATGGGCTTCGCGAAATCGGCGTCGCCGAAACCGACGGCGCGCAGCATGGAGCGATTCGGCGCGCGATCGGGGCCATCAACGACGATGGCAGAGTGGGCGCGCAACGAGGCGGGTTTATGGGAGGGTTTTGAACTCATGGGAGAAACACGCGGAGCCAACACGGTTACGCGAGGGGGCAGGGCCGCGCAAGCCGCGACTTGGCCGGGGACGGGTCTTTTTGTGGCGAATGGATCGATGTGGGAGCGGCTTTACGCCGCGACTTTGGTGCTGCAATAGCTCTCGTCGGGGCATAAAGCCCCTCCCACCTTTCATGGATACTGCCTTCGAGTGAAAAAGGAGATTGCTTCGCGGGGGATGGGGGGCATTCACTCGACGCAGAATTTTCGCATGGCATTCAACTTGAAAAAAGTGCTCAAGGCGCTGCTGTTCTCATCGAGCCGGCCGCTGGCGGCCAAGGACATCCAGGACGCGTTCACGCGCTTTCACGAGCAGGCGTTGCTGCCGCTGGCCCCGACGGCGGAGACGGCCCAACCACCCGCCGAACCGGCGGCGCCGGTTGCGGAAGAGGCTGGCGATGTGCCCGAGCTGCCCGATGACCCGGGGATGGACGCCGATGTGCCGTCGCTCATCACCGCGGCGCAGATTCGCGAGGCAATGGACGAAATTGCCGCCGAGTTGCGCGCCGCCGATGATGTTTATTTGCTCATCGAGGGTGCCAGCGGCTACCGGCTGGTGACGCATCCGCGTTTCGCGCGGTGGATTCGCATCCTGCGCGACGAGCCGCCGCCGATGAAACTGTCGCAGTCTGCCCTCGAGACGCTCGCGGTGGTCGCCTACCGCCAGCCGGTGACGCGGGCGGAGATCGAACACATCCGCGGCGTGTCGGCCGAGGCCGGCATCAACAAGCTGCTCGAGCGCGAGCTGGTCTACGTCGTGGGGCGCGCGGAACTACCCGGCCGCCCGATCCAATATGGCACGACAGACGCGTTCATGGAATTTGTCGGGGTCAAGTCGCTCGATGAACTGCCGGCGTCCGACGTGCTTTCAAACCGGCAAATCGATGCCTGGTTGGAAAACGCGATGAAACCCAAGCACCTTTCGGACTCCGATATGGGCCTCGAGCAGGAAAACCTGCCACTGACGCCCGCCGCCGAGCCTCCCGCGCTGGCCGAGCAAAAACCTGCGTAACATGGACCTCGGCCCCATCCGCGAAAAAATCGACAAGCTCGACCGCCGCATCGTCGAGCTGCTCAACGAACGCCTCGCGCTCGCGGCCGAAATCGGCAAACACAAGCGCGACACCGGTGGGCAGATCTACGTGCCCGAACGCGAAGACGCGGTTTTGCGCAAGATCATCGAGCTCAACCAGGGGCCGATCAAGAACGACGCCCTGCAGGCGATTTATCGTGAAATCATGTCAGCGGCCCTGGCGTTGGAAAAGCCGATGCTCATCGCCTACCTTGGCCCGGAAGCGACGAACACGCATGCCGCCGCGATGAAAAAATTCGGCGCGAGCGTCAATTATCACGCCATGGCCACGATCGCGGACATTTTCACCGCGGTCGAGAAGGGCGAGGCCGACTATG
>Ga0210398_10000243_pt1 | contig 66952 bp, 50 predicted proteins | sample IncBWC4OmetaG_FD_161047 | JGI IMG/M metagenome (GOLD analysis project Ga0210398, IMG submission 161047) | Forest soil microbial communities from Barre Woods Harvard Forest LTER site, Petersham, Massachusetts, United States - Inc-BW-C-4-O | ecosystem: Environmental > Terrestrial > Soil >... | reverse complement strand
CTGTTTCAGCCTCGCGCAAAATGCGCAGGATCTCTTCTTCGGTGTGTCGTTTCTTCATGGTTCTGGTTCGGGTTATACCCGCCCAGAACTCTCATTCAATCCACTCCAGCTTCAGGGGAGCAGGTCAGAAACACTCAATACTGTAACTGGTAGGAAAATATTTGGTGTAATTAGCGGATCCATTGGCAACCCAAACAAGACGTTTAGATCCTACTCCGCTCCATTTCTTGTTCCATCTGCGTTGACAACATTGCCCTATAACGACTTAGGCACCCAAGCCTATTTGTCGATCACACCCGATTTGACTAGAGCTGGCTTTTCTGGGGGAGACTTTCCAGTCACAACCCTCGAAGGGCAACGCGCGGATCCTAATTATGCTGATTGGATTAAAAATGGCTGGGCTTGGAGTGTATCTATTCCGCTCACAGTCAGTAACACCTCGAGCCAGGATGTAGTTGTTGTCATCAATGATGTTGATTTTTATCTCGCTGGAGACGAATCATTCAAACAAGAGCGGATGCAATACAGGCGATGGGAATATCTGAAGGCATCTACGCCCATCTTGAAACCTGGCGACTCGATTTCGAGCGAACCCACCGGTCGAAGCTACATCACACTGAGCTGGCTGTATCGAAGAGGTTACAAGCCGGGAGATAAAATCATTGCCATGGTCGGGGGACGCATTCCCGGCACCAACAAAATATTTGACTGTTATTCCGCCCCCTTTGAACTTCCGCCTCTGCCCAAGGGCCAGCCACCGATTCCAGCAGGCAAGCAGTAGCAGGCAAAATTAACTATCACATCCCATGTCCGAAATCTTCCACGTCGTCCCCGAAACCCTTCACAACGCGCTCGTCGAGGCCGCTTACAAGCACCGCGGGTACTCCACCGAGGAGTCCGCCTCCGCCGCGCGCTTCTGCGCCGAGGCCACCCGCCACGGCATTCGCACGCACAACGCCCTCAAGGCCCTCCACCTCGATCACCTTTTTGGCAGCGGCTCCAAGGGCTGCGTGCCCAACGCCAGGATCGAAGTCGTCAAATCGCGCTTCCCCGCCGCGCAAATCTGGAACGCCAACCAAAAGCTCGGCCAGGCCACGGGCTATGCCGCGATGGATGCCGCCATGAAACTCGCGGACCAATATGGCGTCGGCATGGTTTCCGTGGACAATGCCTTCCATTATCTCTGGGGCGGCGGCTATGTGATGGATGCCGCGAAAAAAGGCTACATCGCCTACACGAATTGCACCGCCGCGCTGGCCGAGGTCGTCCCCTTCGGCGGCAAGTTCCCCACCCTCGGCACCAATCCGCACTCGTGGGGTTTCCCCACCACCAGCGCGATCGGCTACCCGATCGTCATCGATTGGGCCACCAGCGTTATCGCCATGGGCCGCGTCCAACAACTCCTCCGCGAGGGAAAGCCGCTCCCGCCGCAGGCCGCCGTCGACGAAAATGGCGTGCCGACCACCGACCCGGCCAAGGTAAAATCCCTCCTGCCCTTCGGCGCGCACAAGGGCTACGGTCTTTCGCTCATCAACGAAATCGTCGGCGGCTTCATCGGCGGCTCGCTGCCCACCCTGCGCAATCATTGGGACCGCGAACCGGCCGACAAGCACGGCTGCTGTTTCTTTTTCCAAGTCTGGCACCCCGACGCCATGAACGCCGGCGCCTTTGCCTTCGGCCGCAACCAGGCCGAGAACGTCAAGGCCGTCATCAAGGACGTGCTCGGCCACGGCAACGAAAAGTGCATGCTCCCCGGCCAGCTCGAGGCCGAAGCCGCCGCGCGCTGCGCCAAGAACGGCGGACTGCTCTTCTCCGAGGCCGAAATCACTGCCTTCAACGAACTCGCCACTGAATGCGGCCTGCCGCTGTGGAAACTCAGCGAGTTCAAGGTCGCGGTTTAACTTCGGATTTCCCCGCTGATAACGCTGATGATCGCGGATCTTATTAAAAACCATCCGTGACAATCCGCGCCATCCGCGGAAAAAGCATTCATTAAACTAGAATCCCTTTACTCTCAGCTCTCAACTCTGGACTCTCAACTTTTCCTCACCCATGAGCCTGAAAATCAAACCCGCCTCCGAATGTAAGTACGACCAGCTCTCGCTGGGCGAAGTCATGCTCCGCCTTGATCCCGGCGAAACCCGCGTGCGCGTCGCCCGCGAGTTCAAAGTTTGGGAAGGCGGCGGCGAATACAACACCTCGCGCGGCCTGCGCAAATGCTTCGGCCTGCGCACCGGCGTCTGCACCGCCTTGGTCGACAACGAGGTCGGCCACCTCGTCGAGGACTTCATCATGCAGGGCGGCGTCGCCACCGACTTCATCAAGTGGCGCGAAGACGACGGCATCGGCCGCACCGTCCGCAACGGCCTCAACTTCACCGAGCGCGGTTTCGGCATCCGCGGCGCCGTCGGCGTGCCCGACCGCGGCAACACCGCCGCCAGCCAGCTCAAACCCGGCGATTTCAATTGGGACGACATTTTCGGCCAGCAAGGCGTACGCTGGTTTCACACCGGCGGCATCTTCGCCGCCCTTTCCGAGACGACTGCGGCCCTCACCGTCGAGGCCGTAAAAGCCGCCAACAAGCACGGCACCATCGTCAGCTACGACCTCAACTACCGCCCCTCGCTCTGGAAAACCATCGGCGGGCTGAAAAAAGCCCGCGAGGTCAACCGCGAGATCGCCAAGTACGTCGACGTAATGATCGGCAACGAGGAGGACTTCACCGCCTCGCTCGGCTTCGAGGTCAAGGGCGCCGACGAAAACATCAGCCACATCGAAACCGACGCGTTCAAGGCCATGATCCAGACGGCCGTCGCCGAGTTTCCCAACTTCAAGGTCGCCGCGACCACGCTCCGCAAGGTCATCACCGCCACCGTCAACGATTGGGGCGCGATCCTTTACCACGATGGAAAATTCTTCGACAGCCGCAAATACCCGGCGCTCGAGATCCTCGACCGCGTCGGCGGCGGCGACAGCTTCGCCAGCGGCCTCCAGTTTGGCTTCCTCTCGAAGAACGACCCGCAGCTCGCGGTGGATTACGGCGCGGCGCACGGCGCCTTTGCCTCGACCACCCCGGGCGACACCTCGATGGCCACGCAAAAGGAAATCGAGAAACTCATGAAAGGCGGCAGCGCCCGGGTCGTGCGGTAAGAATCACCGCCTGCCCTGAGCCCGTCGAAGGGTTCTCGTTCCTCGTAATCATCCTCATTCTCCCAGCCCGGGCTCGACCGCCCGGGCTTTTTGTTAAAACCACGTTGACCGGCTTCTCAATCGCGACTTGCGGCTTTCGACAAAACGGCTAAAGTCCGTCCCGTGAGCGTTGCCGAAATCAAAGCCCAAGCTGATGGCCTTTCATTTACTGAATTGAGCGATTTGGCTCGATATGTCCGCACGCTGGCACTCCGCAAGGATCCGGTGCGGCGCGAGCAGGTTCATTCTGCACAGAAAAGCAAGGATTGGCTGACGAAGGCAGAATTTGAAAAAGCCTTAACTGATCTAGATCAAGCCGGCCGGTGAGCTACACCTACGCCATTGAGCGCTCAGCCGCGCAGGCCGTTTTTCAGTTTTCACCACGCGAACGTCGTTTCCTCCAGGCAATCTTCGATCAACTAGCTGGCCGAGCTATGCATCCGCCCGCACCGCCACTGGTGTTTGTCCGTGGCATTGATCAATTCGAAACCCACTCCTGTCCCATGTTCACCGGTTGAAATAGCTGTCGCCATAAAACCTTCTCGCAATCCGGTGGCAGGCAATCTACGTCCATGTGCAACCCCTTGCCATGAAAGCCCTCGCCGTCTTGCTCCTGCTCGCTGCACCCGTGCTGGCTCATGCGAATGATATTCATCCCGGTGACTCCCTTGCCACCGTCGAAGCCACCCTCGGCGCGCCACGAAGCCAGATGCAACTCGGCGACAAGCTGGTGTTAATCTACGACCGCGGCCAGGTACGACTCGTGAATGGCAAGGTCGTCAGCACAAGTTTCCTATCATCGGAGGATTTGGCCGCGCAACAGGCGCAGCAGAAAGCCGCCGACGACCAGGCTGCGCAGCTCCGCGACCAGCGCATCGCCGAGGGACAGGCCCTCAAGGCCCACGTCCTGGCCGACCCACGCTTCGTTTACGCACCACTGACAGCCCAGCTTGCCTTCTGGCAAAAATTTCACCTGCGCTATCCCGAAGTGTCATGCGAGGACGAATACAAGATGGCCCTTGCCCGCCAGCAACAATTCGCCACGCAACCGGCCAATCCTGGGAACACAGGAGATCCAACGCGTAACAACTGGCCCATGCCTTTGCCGGATTACTACAAGCATATGACGATCGCCCAACTTTATAAGTACACCTACGACATGAATCATCACCAGAATTACGATCACTGGGCCGCCACCCAGCAGCCGGGCTCTCCGCCGGCCTCTAATCCCAATGGTCAAAATTCTGCGCCGTCAAACAATGATCCAATCGAACCATCCTCGAATCCGCCCCAGCCGTAACCTGTGAGTTCGAAATAAATAGTTCTCCTGCCTCTTGAGGCTCGGCGTTTCACGTTTTCTGCGTTTCAATATTTTTGAGATTTGGCCCTTTGGCGTTTCGGCGCGCTGCGAGTCCGCTTGTTACTTGTCACTTGCCACTTGTCCCTTGACCTCGCTGCTCACCGCGAGGTCCTTGCATCCTTTGAGGTCGAGCTTGCCGGTGCCGAGCATTGGGATTTTTTCCACGCGGCGGACGATTTTTGGCACCCAAAGGTTGGGCAGGCCGGCCGCCACGAGTTTGTCACGGACCTGGTCGGCGCCGAGGTCGAGCGTGGTCAAAAGCACGAGCGCCTCGCCTTTGGCCGCATCGGGAATTCCGACCACAGCCACGCGCAAACCCTCGCTCTGGTCGAGTTCAAAAACCTCGGCAAGCTTCTGCTCCACCGTGCCGTGCGGCACCATCTCGCCGCCAATCTTTGAAAACCGCGAGAGCCGGCCCTCGATATGGAGAAACCCCGCCTCGTCGAAACGCGCGAGGTCGCCCGTCACAAACCAGCCGTCGCGCAGCGCCGCGCGGGTCTTCTCCTCGTCCTTGAGATAGCCGCCAAAAATGTTCGGACCGCGAAACAGCAGCAGCCCGGTTTCCGTCACCGGCCGCTCCGCCAGCGTGTCGGGATCGACGATGCGCACCGTCATGCCCGGCAGCATGCGGCCGACCGAGCCCAGCCGTTTGCCTTCCTGCTCCGCGGCCGTCGTGGTCGGCACAGGAGGATTGGGCTGGTTGAAATTGGCCATGGGTGCGGTTTCCGTCAGGCCGTAACCTTGCATGATTTCAATGCCGAATTTTCCGAGGAACCCGTCGTAGAGCTCCCGCGGCAGCTTCTCGGCCCCGGAAACAACCAGGGTGAGCGAGCACAGGTCTTCCTTTTCGGCTTTTTTCAAAAATGGCCGCAGAAACGTCGGCGCACCAACGAGGACCGAAGCACGTTCGGCCTTGATCGCATCGATGATCTTGCGTGTGTCAAGTGGGCTCGGCACCGTGACCACGCAGCAGCCGCGCAGGAGCGGATACCAGAGCATGACGGTGAAACCAAAACTGTGAAACAGCGGCAGGGAGGCCAGCATCACAGCTGTTTGGGGTAGAATCGCGGTGGATGAAACCTGGGCGCAGTTCGCGAGGATGTTTCGATGCGTGAGCACGACGCCCTTCGGTTCACCGGCGCTGCCACTCGTGAAGAGCAGCGCGGCCTCTTCCCGGTCGCCGGTCCGCGGCAGGCCCAGTAGCGACGCGAGCCACTGGCCCGGCAACAGCCAGACGGCAACGAGCCACGGGAAAATCGCGCGTTTGCCGCCGGCCGCCGCGATTTCCCCGCGTAGGTCGAGGGTACGCGCCGGCCACGGGAAAGCCGGCAGCTTCGCGCGCATGGCATCCGCGGTGATGACCGTGTCGATCTCGGCAATCTGCAGGGCCGACTGGGTGGCGGCGACTCCGGCGGTGAAATTGAGATTTACCGGCACTTTGCCGGCCAGGACCACGGCGAGATTGGCGATGGCCCCGCCCGCGCCGGGCGGCAGGACTATGCCCACGCGATGCGCTGACACGGTCTTGCGCAAACGGCGTGAAAGCGCGGCGGCGGCGGCAAGAAGCTGCCCGGCTTTCACTTCGCGGCGTTCCGCCGTGCGATCGATGATTTCAACCCGGTTCGGCCGCTTGGCCAGCTGGCGTACGACCTCGCGGCCAAGATGCCGCCGCAACCCGGGTCGCTCCTCAAACGCCTGCGCGCCGAGATCAAGCAACGCCTGCCGCACGGTTGCGGCGGTGGCCTGTTCCGGCGCAATCGGCTCGCCAAACGCCACGCATACGGGAGTGGGCATGAGCCGCGGCGATTTCCAGATATACTTGTTGCCCGAAAACGAAAACAGCGAACCCCACAGGCCGTCGACGGACGCAGGCACGACCGGCGCGCCGGACTTGCGCGACATCAGCTCGAAGCCGCGATGCAGTTCCATCAACACGCCCGTGCGCGAAATGCTGCCCTCGGGGAAAAGGAGGATGACCTCCCCGGCCTGCAATTCACGCACGATGCGGCGCGTGCTCTCCAGCGCATTATGCGGCGAGATGGGAATCGTGCCGGTGAACCAATACAACCAGCGATAGAGAAGATTGGATTGCGCCAGCGATTCATGGCCGACAAAGCGAATTCTTCGCGGGCACGCCAGCTGGAGGGCGATCACATCGACATAGCTGAGATGGTTCGCCAGCAGAAGCACGCCGCCCGTCTTGGGCAGGCGTTCCGCGCCCAGCACTCGCACACGATAAAAAAGGCGCGCGACCTTGGCTCCTAAAAACTCGACCGCCCGCAGCATAAGGGAATGGCGTGTGGAGGTGGGCATGGGAAATTTGAAATTTGAGATTTGAAATCTAAGAGCCTAGGCGCGCATTTTCCGGCCCCATTTTTTGGCGCCCTCTTCGAGCGCAGCCAGCGAGGTCAGCGCGTGCTTGATGTCGGCGTGGCCAAGGCTGGCGACGACTTTTTCGACCGCGGCAACATAAAGCGGCCAGACCCCAGCCCAGAGTTGCCGGCCCTTCGCGGTCAGCATGACCCGGTGGATTCGGCGGTCCTGGGGATGAGCTTCGCGCCGCACCCACCCGGCCTTTTCCATGCGGTCGAGCAGCCCGGTCACATTCGAGCGGTCAACGACCAGCACGTCGCCCAGCTCGCGCTGGCTCAGGCCCGTCGGCGCATTGGCAAGGACGTTGAGCACGTTGAACTGGGCTTCCGTCACGCCCAGCGGGCGAAAGAAGTGCTGGCTCTCGCGCAACAACACCCCGCTCGTGGCCAGCACGCGATTGATGAAATCGACTCCCAGTGGATCGGGCATGGCGATTAGTTGATATAACTATGGTTGATATGTCAACTGTTTTTAAATCCCCTGTTTTTGGTGGGGCGGATTACCCCAATCCGCTGCGGTCAGCTTAAAATGTGGGCGGGGTGCCCTCACCCCGCACTGGGCCGATCGCGGGGTGAGGGCACCCCGCCCACAGAATTATTTGTCCTACAAGGAATAACGCGCCCTACCCCCTGCCACAGCAGTCGTTCTCACTTGACGATGAGATTCAGCAAATTCGGTAGATAATGTTCGATCGCTCGCTGGCCCACGCCTGTCCCGAGAAACAAGTAAAGATCGCTGTCGTCCGGATGGGCCGGTGTGCCGGTAATCTTAATCGGCCGGCTGACCTTGGCATAGCCGAGCTCGTCCGTAGCGGAGGATAGCTTGCGGATGGAATTGAACAGCGTCGCAAATTCATCGCGCGCGCCCATCTGGATTTGCATCGCCAGCGGCTGCCCAAGGATGGGCTGGCCTTTTTCGTAAGTGATCGTTCCGGTGCCAACGATCCGCAAGCTTTGGGAAATCACGCTGAAGTCCTTCAATTGCACATCGTGCGACTGGTCGCGGGTGAGCTGAAGGTTGATTTGATCGTAGTGAAATTCCTGCAATGCCGTCGTGAGTTGCCCAACTGCCGCCAGCTCATTTCCCGCATAGCTCAAACCGCTCGCGACAAGATTCGTGCCGGTGTTTTTGGCCAGGCCGCGAAAGATGCCGCCCTTGCTGGTCAAGGCCATGTCACCTTGCGCCTGCTGGCCGAGATCGGCCGCGTTGAGGCCGCTGCCCGTGACCTGACCCGAAAGATTAAATTTTCCCTCGACGGTCGGTGGTTTTGAAGGGTCGAGCGCGCGGAAGAGCGGCGCGCTGTCCACATCGCTGACCGCGACATTCGCCTTGAGCGAGTAAGGCTCCGGCGCGCTCCCCGCAAAATTTACCGCACCGGCAAGCTTGGCCTCGCCTCCGCCACCCAGCACGGCGCTGAGCTGATTGAGCGCAAGTGCGTCGGGACCAATCTTGAGGTCACCGGCAATGTCGTTCACTTCAAACTCGCCATAGACGACTTTTTTTAGCGCCAGCACGAGATGGCCGCTCACGCCATTCCAAAAGGCCGCCTTGTCGGGCGCCGGCGCCGAGCCCGCCAGGGTCGGCGGCGCAACATGGCCCGCCGGTCCCGCCGCTGGCGGCGCCGGCGAATCCGGGCTGGATTTCAGGGCGAGCGGCGCCGCGAGAATTTTCAAGTCATCCGCAATGATGAGATTGCTCGCCACGCGCGCGTCGAGGTTCATCCCGCCTGCGCCGGACGAGAACGTACCGCTGATGGCGAGGTCGGACTTGCGTCCGCCGTTTTCAAAAAGCCACGGCGCGTTGAAGGTGATTTGGCCGTCGGGCGCCAGCTCGGCGCGCACATCGACCGTGATCGTGGGCAGCGAAGGCGCTTGGGGCGAAGCGAGACCGGTAAGGGCCAGCTTCGCCTCGATTTCTTTTTTCTCGTCGAGGCTGGCCTGGAAATCCACCTGCGCCATACCCCCGGTGAGCTGCGCTTTTCCCGCAAAGGCCGGCTGGGCCATCACACCCGGCAGGTCGACTTGAAGCTGGCCGGTCGCCTTGACCGGCTGGCCCGGCCCGGCGATGGCGCCGGCTTTCGCTTGCAGCGTGAAAAGCGCCTTTGGTCCGGCTTGCGCATTGACGGCCAGTTCAGCCTGCCAGCCTTGCTGCAGCGTGTAGTCGCCGCCGAGGCTGAGCGTCACGAGGTCGAGGTGCGCCAACGGCTGCCCGGCGCGGGCAACGGAGAAATTCTTTACGGCCATCGGCTCGGACGATTGGAAATGCATGCCGCCATTGCGCGCACTGACCAGGAGCGTGCCGGTGACATCGCTGCCCTCCACCGTAAGGCCGGATAAGAACGGCTGCGCCCACGCCAGCGGCAAGCCCTGCAGCGCAAAACTAAAAAGGTCTTTTGCGGGGTCGGCCACCTTCAGCTCCCTGGATTTTGCGTTGAACTCAAAGGATTGGAGCGCGCGCACCTCGGCCACGGGATGTTCGCCCGCCATGATCACATCGAACTGATCGATGCGAGTAACACCGGCGTTCTGGCTAAGATCGAATTGGGTATCGAGTGTCAGCGAGCCGAGGGCCTGCAACCCGGGATGGATGACCTCGAGTTGTCCGGCTAAAACATGCAGATGCCCGGTCGCATGCACGGCGCCAAGCGTCGCATCGGCTTCCAACTTGCCTTCGCCAGTGGCCTCAAAAGTGGCCAACGCGTGCCCGAGGGTGAAGGGCACGAGGTCTGTGTCGCGCACGTTGAGCCGCCAGTCGCCCGCCAGTTTGGGCGCGGTGGCGGGATAGTCGGCATTGAGCGCGAAAAGATGTTTACCATCGGTATCAACCGCGACCGTGTAATGCTCGCCGGTGGCGGCGCGAAGGGCATCGGCGGCGAAATGAATGCGCGCCCCTTGCGGAAACCTGGGGCCGGTCGCGGTGCCGTCGGTGACAAACCCGAGATGCGAAAACGTCCGCGGCGTGTCGAGCCTCGCGATCAGCGTGCCATGAACCGCCAACGTACGCACGGCCGTGGAAGAGCCGGCCAGCTCGGTGTCGATTTCAAAGTCAAATTTTCCCTCCTGCCCTGCCGCCAGCCCGCCACCGGTGAGCGTGACGTGGGCATGCGACGGCGGTTGCTTGGGATCAGCCAAATAAACAACCTCGCCCGACAGCTCGACCGAATCGACCACGAGATCGACCGGCAGATGGAGTTGTTGGAATATGCCCTGGAATGCCGCCGCGGTGGCGACCGCCGGTGCGGCGGTGGCTTGGGTGGACTTCGCCTTTCCGCCGGGCGCAGTGAGATCAAGCGTCCAGCCTTTCGCGACCAGTTTCTGGATGGAAACTTTTTTTCCGGCGGCGGAAAGCAGCGGAAGATCGACCACGGCGGATGGCAGGGTCAGCGCCACGCCGGGTTGATTGACCTGCACATTATCCAGTTCCACGCGGTTCAGGCCGACCGCCACGCGACCCACCTCGATGTTGCGACCAGCCAGCGCCTGGTGCGCCGCCCACGTTTGCACGCCGGAACTAAAGGCCATACCTATAACGACGGCCACAAGCACAGCCAGCACCGCCATGCTGATCAGAAGCCAACGCAGGAGTTTCATGGGATCGGTAATTGGTAATTGGTAATTAGTAGTTGGTATTTAGTAGTTGGTATTTGGCAGGATGTGCGGCGTTCTGTTTTCGACATTCCGTGGAGATTTTCGCGGAAAAATGGCCTTCGAATTGCCCAATACAAGCCGCTTTCCCCGTACCAATTACTAATTACCAACTGCTAACTACCAACTACTAACTACCAACTACTAATTACCAACCCGACCCAAGGACAAGGGACAAATGACCAATGACGATGGCGCAGCCGCTCATTCCCTGAGCTCAAATTTATCCGCCACGCCCATGGCCCGGCGCAGCGTGGCCACGGCCACGTCGTAACTGTAGTTCGCCTGGATGAGATTGGTGCGCGCGGTCGTGAGATCGACCTGCGATTGAAGGACGTCCAGCTCCGTGGCCGTGCCTGCTGAATAGCGGACGTGGGCCTCGCGTACGGCTTCCTCGGCTTGCTCGACGGTCTTGGCGCCGGCCGCGACCAGCTCACCGGCTTCCTCAAACAAGGAGTAAGCCTGGCGCACCTCGACCTCGACCGACAATTGTTCATTGAGCAGCGTGAGCCGGGCCTGCTCTTCCAGCGAGCGCGCTTGCACGATTTTGCCCGTGGTGGCCCGGCCGTCAAAAATAGCCCAGCTTGATTGCAGGCCGACCTGCCAGCCGTCGACTTGGTCGCCGAGATCGGAAGGAAACGTCCTTTTCCTTACCTCATAGCCGCCCACCGCGTTCAAGGTTGGCCAGTAGTCGGCCTTCGCAACTTTTATGCTCTGCTCTTCGCTGGATTGCAGGCGGGCAAAACGCAGAAGTTCAGGGCGGCTGGTGGCCGCCGCGGCGAGGGCCGAGTCGAGATCGAATTGCGCGGGGACACAGTCGAGCGAGCCGGCCAGGACCAAGGTCTGCTGTCCGCCACCAAGGCTGCCGGCCGCCAGCCCGAGGGCCTGACGCAGTTGTTCAAGGGAGATACGATAGGTGTTGCGCGCCTGGATGAGCGGAGGCCGGCCGTTGGCCACTGCGACCTCGGCCCGGAGCAGGTCGAACTGCGCGCCGGAGCCGGCATCATAGCGGGACTTGGCGTCCTTGTACTGCTGCTGGAGCAGTTCCAGGTTTTGCTCCTGTACTTTTATCTCCTCCTGATTCAGCAGGACGGCGTAAAATTTCGTGCGCACATCGAGCAACGCGTCGTTGATCACGCCCTGCATTTCGTAGAGGGCGGCTTCGCGAACATCCTTTTCCGCATGGATCGCGGCGGAAAACTTTCCCCCGGCGAACAGGGCTTGCGTCGCCTGGAGCGTGATGGACCAGGACTGGTTGTTCGGTGTCGGCGTACCGGGGCCAAAACCTTCCTGCAGGGTATTGTCCGTCTGCTGGAACTGCGAATTGAGCGCGACATTGGGCAATACGGCGGCGCGCGTCTCGATGAGCACGCCCTCCTGCTCCTGGATGCGCTCGCGCGCCTGCCGGATGTCAAAATTGTGGTCGAGCGCGAAGCGCAGCGCCGTGGGCAGGTCGATTTCCCCAGGCAAGGAGTCCGGGGATTGGGCCCAAAGCGGTGCAGCCAAAATCGATGCCAGAGACAGCGAAAGAAAAGTGCGGTTTAATGATTTCATTTTATTTCGCGACGGGTTGCGGTTGGGAAATGGTAACGACCGAGAGGTCGGCGGGTTTGGCGACGCGATCATGGGTGTGATCCTTGGCGATGAGCATGTAAATCGAAGGCACGACGAAAAGCGTGAAGATCGTGCCGATGGACATGCCGCCCACCAGCACGAGGCCGATGCTATTGCGGGCGGCGGCACCGGCACCGGTGACCAGCGTGAGCGGAAAATGGCCGGCCACGGTGGCCACGCTGGTCATAAGGATCGGCCGCAAACGCGTCATGGCCGCTTCATGGACGGCGACGAGCTTGGTTTTGCCCTCCTCCTGGAGCTTGTTGGCAAACTCGACGATGAGGATGCCGTTCTTGGCGATCAGGCCGACGAGCGTGACGAGGCCGACCTCGGCGTAGATGTTCATCGTCGTGGTCCAGCCGTTGGTCCAAAAGGGAATATTCGGATTGGGCATCTTCAAAAAGGTGAAGATGAGCGCGCCAAACATCGCGAGCGGCACGGACCCGGCCAGGATGACCAGCGGATCGCGGAAGGAATTAAACTGCACCGCCAGCACGAGGAAAATCATGACGATCGCCAGGGTGAAAGCGGGCAGGAACTTGTTGCCTTCCTGGCGGAGCTGGCGGGATTCACCCCGGTAATCGATGGAATATCCCGGAGGGAGAATATCGTGGGCGGCCTTTTCCAGCACTTTGAGCACCTGATCGAGCGGACCGCGCGGAATCCCGTCGATTTCGACCGAGTTGAGCTGCTGGAAGCGATTGAGCGAGCGTGGCACGGTCTCATTCTTGATCGTGGCAATGGTGCTCAGCGGAACGAGCCGGTTGTTGGGCCCGGTGATATAAATATTCTGGAGCTGGTCGGGATTGAGGCGATCCACCCGCTTGATTTGCGGAATGACCTTGTAGCTGCGCCCGGAAATATTGAACCAGTTCACGTAATTTCCACCCAGCGCCGCGCCCAGGTCGGAGCCGACCTGGGACAGGTTCAGGCCGAGCTCACCGGCTTTGTCGTGGTCGATGATGATTTCGGATTGCGGCTGGTCATACTTCAGGTCGATCACGGCATAATTAAATACCCCGCTTTGCATCGCCTTCCCTAATATTTGCTGTGCAAGCGGCAACAAACGATCGGCTTCAACCGTTGAAGTGATGTCAAACTCGACCGGGAAGTTGTCGCCGCCCGGCAGAGGAGGCGGGGTAAAAACCGGGGCCTGGATGCCCGGGATCGCATAAAGTTTCCCAAAAATTTCCGGTAGAATCTGAAAAACCGTGCGCTTGCGCACCCCCCACGGTTTCAAAACCATGCCGCCGAAGCCGTCCACCCCCTGCGCAGCCGCAAATGGATCAGACGGCGGAAACAAAAGCTGGAACGTGAGATCGGCCTCCGGCGTGCTAAGAAAATCCTTGTCGGCCGCATGCGCGAACTGACTTCTCTGATCCTCGGTGGCGTTGGCGGCGAAGCTTAATGGACTAAAAAGAACGCTTTGATCCTCGGCGGGCGCCAGTTCCTTCGGCGACATAATGAACATCGGGATCGCCAACAAGCTGACGGTGATCCAGACCGCATAAACATAGGGCCGGGCATGCAGCGTGCCCAGCAGCACGCGGCCGTAAGACTCCCGCAGGCGGTCGAAACGCTGATTAACCCACCCCGCAAAGCCTTTCTCCTGTTCATTCGCGCTACGGAGCAGCTTGGCCGACATCATCGGTGAAAGGGTGAGCGCAACGATACCAGAGATGGTCACCGCCCCGGCCAGGGTGAGCGCAAATTCCCGGAAGAGCGCACCGGTCAGGCCGCCTTGCAGTCCAATCGGCGTATAGACCGCCGCCAGCGTGACGGTCATGGCGATGATCGGGCCCATCAGTTCGCGTGCGCCGAGGAGCGCCGCGTCGAGCGGCGTCCGGCCTTCGCGCAAATGGCGTTCGACGTTTTCGACCACGACAATGGCGTCGTCCACCACCAGACCGACGGACAGGACGATGGCCAATAGCGTCAGCAGGTTGAGGGTGAAGCCGAACGCCTGCATGAGGAAGATCGCCCCGATGAGCGAAATGGGAATCGCTATCACCGGGATGAGCACCGAGCGGAACGATCCCAGAAAAAGGAAAATCACCACGACTACGATCAGCAGCGTGTCGATCAAGGTGTGGCTGACTTCGTGGATGGCGTTGTTAACGTAGGCCGAGGCATCGTAGCCCACCCCCACATTCAGGCCGGAGGGCAGATCTTTCTTCATCACGTCGACGGCCACGCGCACGTTTGCCACCTCGTCGATGACATTGGCATCGGGCAGAGGATAGACGCCCATGAAAACCGCGGTCTGGCCGGAGAGATGCACCTCACTGTCGTAATCCTCCGAGCCAAGCTCGACATCGGCCACGTCTTTCAGCCGGATGATGGTGTGACCCGACTGGCTGACGATGAGGTTCTTGAAGTCCTCGACCGAATGCAGGTCGGTGTTGGCGATGAGATTGACCTGGACGAGGGAGCCCTTGGTCTGGCCGACCGCGGCGAGATAATTGTTGGCCGCGAGGGCCGCCCGTACCTGGGCCGGGCTAAGGTTGAACGCCGCCATGCGGTCAGGCTTCATCCAGACACGCATGGCATAAGTGCGGGCGCCCAAAATGTCGGCCCGTTGCACGCCCTGCAGCGCGGCGAGGCGCGGTTGCACCACCCGCACCAGGTAATCCGTGATCTGGTTCTGCGTCAAAATGTCGGAGGAGAAGCTGAGATAGATGGAGGCGATCTGCGAATCGGCCGACTGGACACTGATGGCCGGCACCTCGGCTTCGGTCGGAAGCTGGTTGCGCACCTGGTTCACCTTCGCGGTGATTTCCGCGAGGGCCTTGATCGGGTCGTAATTGATCTTGAGGCGCGCGGTGATGAAGGAGAACCCTTGCAAGCTCCGCGATTGGATGTAGTCGATGCCCTCGGCGGAGGAAATGGCCTGCTCCAGCGGCACCGTGACGAAACCGCGCACCAGCTCGGCGTTGGCCCCGACATAAACCGTGGATACCGTGACGGAGGAATTTTCGCTGCGCGGATACTGCCGGATGCTGATCGAACGCCAGGCCTGGACACCGGCAATGACGATCACCAGGCTGACCACGATCGCCAGCACCGGGCGGCGAATAAAGAGGTCGGTGAATGATTTCATAAGAAATTTTTTAACTGCGGTTAAAAAATCAGGAATCCGACGGCTTGGGCGCGAGCTGGGCGTTCGGCGCAAGGGTGTTGTCAACGATCACAGACTCCTTGTTGCGCAGTTTGAATACACCGGAAGTAACCACCGTCTCATCGGGCTTGAGCCCGGAAACCACGGCGACAAAGTCGCCACGGGTGACACCGAGTTGGACGAATTGCTGGCGGAGCACTTTGCCGTCCTGGCCGGTCGCCGGATCTTTTGCCTCATCGACAACAAAGACGGAATCACCGTAGGGCGTGGCGAGCACGGCGGTTGCAGGAATAATGAGGACCTTGTCTTTGGCCGGAAGCTCGACGGCCACATCGGCAAACATGCCGGGCCGGAGTTTATCATTATGATTGTCCAGCGTGGCCTGGACCTCGATATTGCGCGTGGCGTTGTCCACCTGCGGGTCGATGGCGGTGATTTTTCCGTCAATAGTTTGATCCGGCAGAGCGTCAGTGGTCACATGCACCGGCAGGCCTGGGACGAGGTCAGTGAGCTGCTGCTGGGGCAGGGAAAAATCCGCATAGATCGGATCCAACGACTGGAGCGACACGATGGCCGTGCCCGCCGGCAGGTATTGCCCGAGATTGACCGTGCGGATGCCGATGCGACCGTCGAACGGCGCCGTGATGGTTTTCTTGGCCACCGCCGACTCGAGGTTGGCGACACTGGCCTCGGCCTGCTTGGCCTGGGCATCGGCGGAATCAAGGTCGGATTGGGAATTGCTGTTTTGCGTGCGAAGTTCCTGGGCGCGCTGAAGATTGATGTTAGCCAGCTCGGCGACGGCTTTGGCACTGGCCAGCTGTGCCTCCTCGGCGGAGGCATCGAGCTGCACGAGCAAATCGCCCTTTTTGACCTGGGCGCCGGATTCGAAGGCGATTTTTGTGACGGTGCCAGCCAGTTCGTTGCTCAGGGTCGTGCCCTGCACAGCGGCGAGACTGCCCACGGCCTTCAGGGCCGGCGCCCAAACATCCTCATGGGCCTGGGCCGTCGTGACGGTATCCGGTGGCATCATAAAAGGCGTGGTCATCATCTTGCGGATTTGCAGGGCCCGGATGCCGACGAGAATAACGACCAGGATCAGCAGGCCGCCGATGGTGTAGATAAGTTTTTTGGTTTTCGTGCTCATGGATGGAAAAAGTTGAGAATAAGTTCCGAAGTGGGTCAGTCGCGCCTGGCTTGGGCCGGCGACAGCGTGGAGGCGTGTTGGAGAATTTTATTGAGCAGGCGCACCAGCGTCTTGCGCTCGCTTTCCTTGAGCGGGCTCATGATTTCGGCCATGCCGCGGAAATGGATGGGCAGGATTTTATCGAGAAGCTTCCACCCCTTCGGCGTCAGGTTGACCGACATCATGCGGCGGTCATTGGCGTCACGCACGCGCTTGACCAGGCCATCGCGCTCCAAGGTGTCGATCAGGCCGGTCATGGTCGCGCGAGTGACCCCGGCGGCAGCAGCCAGTTCCGCCGGCGTGAGCGGGCCGGCCGGCCCGCAATGTTCTCCGGTCCCGGCAGCCTCGGACGCGCTCGCACTGCGCTTCTTGAGCAGCATCAGCACGCCGAACCGCCCCTGCGACAGGCCATGGCTGGCATAGTTGCTCTCCGTCACGTGAAACACTTCGTCGCCCGTGCGCAGCAGGTTGAGGAACACATCGCAGGCCGAGGGATCGAGGTCGGGAAATTTCTTGGCCGCCTCGAGCAGGCACTCGTAACGCGGCAGGTCTTTAAGCAGGAGCAGTGGCATGAAAAAAGTGGTAAGGTAGCTAATAGTTAGGAGGCTAACTAAAAAAGCAAGTCACGATTTTATTTTATTTGTGACATTTAGGCAGCGGGGCTACGGGACGCAGCAGCGCTAATGGAGTCAGGCCGCCAAAGAACGGCCTGCGCGGCCTGACTCGTTCTCATTCTCGTAATCGTTCTCGTTATCTCATAGATGGTCCCGGATCGATAACGAGGAAGATTACGAGAACGAGAATGATTGATCCGGATCGGCGCGCCCGGCGGTCGCGCCCTACCACACGCCCGATCAAACCCTTCACCACAAAGGCTCGAAGGGCACAAAGCCAAACCCCTTTGGGTTCTTTGTGCCTTCGTGGTGAATCAAGCCGAGCGCGCCGGACGACGCGCTCCACCTCGAACGATCGCCGCACCCTCCTAGATCGACCGGGCCGCGGTGACGACAGCGTCCGTCGTGATCCCCAGGGTTTTGTACACCAAGGGCGCGGGCGCGCTCAGGCCGAAGCGGTCGACGCCAATGACCTTGCCGTCGAGGCCGACGTATTTGCGCCAGAGCGCCGAGACTCCCGCCTCGATCGCGACGCGTTTGCGGCACGCGGCCGGCAGGATCGCCTCGCGGTAATCGGCCGTCTGCGCGTCGAAGCGCAGGAATGAAGGCATCGACACCACGCGCACGCCCGCCCCGAGTTGTTTGGCCGCATCAATCGCGAGCGAGACCTCGCTGCCGGCGGAGAGCAGGATATGCGTCAGCGGCGCGGTTTCCTGGCGGACAATATACCCGCCCTTGAGCACACCCGCGCGGCGAATGTGGGGAGGAACGTCGTTGAGCGCGGGCACGGCCTGGCGCGAGAGCGCGAGCAGCGTCGGGCCATGTGAATTTTCGAGCGCGGCGGCAAAAGCGCCCGCGGTCTCCTCGGGATCGGCCGGGCGAATGACATCGAGGCCGGGGATCAGGCGCAGCGCGGAAACCGTTTCGACCGGCTGGTGGGTGGGGCCGTCTTCGCCGACGCCGATCGAATCGTGCGTATAAATATAGATGACGGGCAGGTGCGAGAGCGCGGCGATGCGCATCGACGGGCGCGAGTAGTCGGAGAACACCAGGAACGTCGCGCACGAGGGACGGAAAATCCCGTCGTAGGCCACGCCGTTGCAGATAGCCGCCATGCCGTGCTCGCGGATGCCGAAGCGGATGTTGCGGCCGGCGCGGTTGGTTTTGTCGAAATCCTTGTCCGCGGCGATATAGTTGTAGGTGGAGCCGTGAAGGTCGGCGCTGCCGCTGATGAGCAAGGGCTGCTCGGCGGCGATGGGCTGGAGAACGTCGCGGCCCGCGGCGCGGGTGCCGGAAAGTTTCGCGTCGGGCGCGAAGACCGGGATTTTCACCAGCAAATGGGCCGAGCTCGGCTGGACGCTGCGGGAAGCGAGCAGCGCAGCCTTGTCCGGATTCGCGGTGCTCCACGCGTCGTAAACCTTCGACCATTTCTTATAGATGCGGGCGAGGCTCTTCCTCTGGCTGGCAAAATAGGCGTACACGTCGTCGCTCACATAGAAGTGCTGGTCGGCGGGCAGGCCGAGGCCGACGCGCGCCTGGTCGACAAACTTCGCCCCACCCTCGCCGTGCGCCTTGGACGTGCCGGCGACTTCGGGAATGCCGCGGCCGATTTGGGTTTTGGCGATGATGAGCTGGGGTTGTCCAGTCTTGGCTTTCTTGGCCTTATTGTAGGCCTTCAAGAATGCGACCATGTCGTTACCGTCGATCGTCTGCACGGCCCAGCCGTAGGCCTTGAAGCGCAGGGCGGTGTTCTCGCTCTGCGTCTTGTCCGCCATGGCGTCGAGCGTGACGTCATTGGAGTCGTAAATAAGGATCAGGTTGTCGAGGCCTTGGTGGCCGGCGAAGGCGGCGGCTTCGCTCGCGACGCCTTCCTGCATGCAGCCGTCGCCCGCGAGGCAGACGACATGAAAATCGAAGATCGCATGCTCGGGGGTGTTGAACCGCGCGGCGGCCATCTGGCCGGCCAAGGCCATGCCGACGGCGTTGCCCACGCCCTGGCCGAGCGGGCCGGTGGTGCACTCGACCCCCGGGGTCTCGCGATATTCGGGGTGGCCGGGCGTCTTCGAGTGGAGTTGGCGGAAGTTTTTCACTTCCTCCATCGTAAGCGCATAGCCGGCGAGATGCAGCCAGCTGTAAAGAAACATGCTGCCATGGCCGGCCGAGAGGATGAAGCGGTCGCGGTTGAGCCAGCGCGGATCCTCGGGGTTGTGCACCAGCGCGTAGCCATAGAGCACGGCGCCGATGTCGGCGCAGCCGAGCGGCAGGCCGAGGTGGCCGGAGTTGGCCTTGTGCACGGCATCCATGGCGAGGCCACGGGCCTGGTTGGCGGCTTTGGACAGGATTTCAGTTTGGAACTTCATGGTAAAAGAGGGGGCAATTGACATGCGCCAAGGCGCAAGGGTTACACAAAAAATTTATGCGCAAAAAAAGCGAGCCGAGAATCGGCCCGCTATAGCAGGCTGTTGAAAAACTATGCTGGCCGACGCGACACACGATTTGAGCCGCGAGCGAGGCAGAGCTGCCGGTGCAATGCCCACAAGGCCTTGGCCGGCAGCTCTAACGCGGCTCCCGGCTCAAAGCGGTATCGCCCTTCGGGTTGCGCCAGAAAGCGCTTCCGCTGCGTTAGCTCGAAAGGGGATAGCCTCTCCGCGGATACCCCCTTCCGAGCCGCCTTGCGGACAGCGCTTTCCGATCGCAACGGCGGCTCAGCAGAGTTTTTCAACAGCCTGTTAGTTAAAACATTTTAACATCACACGATAAGAAACTTAGCTCGTGGGTACGGCGGTTTCCTCGGTGCGCTTTTTGTTGACGGCCATGGCCGCCTTGCCCGTGCGATTGCGCAGGTAGTAGAGGCGGGCCCGCATCGGCTCGGACTCGCGCTCGACCTCGATTTTGTCGATATTCGGCGAGTTGACCGGGAACACGCGCTCGACACCCTCGCCGTAGCTGATGCGGCGAACCGTGAAGGTTTCGTGGATGCCATGGCCCTTGCGGGCGATGACGATGCCGGAATAGACTTGGACGCGCTCTTTGTCGCCTTCGCGAACTTTGGTGTGCACGCGGACGCCGTCGCCAACTTTGAATGGCGTAACGTCCTGTTTCACCTGAAAGGCGGTAATTTCTTGGATGATCGGGTTCATGGCTAAATTATTTGAGCAAATCGGGTCTGACCTGGCGGGTTTTCTCAACACGGCGCGCTTGCCGCCATTTATCGATTTCGCCGTGGTTGCCCGAAAGGAGAACTTCCGGCACGGACATGCCGCGGAATTCGGCGGGACGCGTGTATTGAGGAAAGTCGAGCAACTTGCCGGTGAAACTTTCGTGCGTCAATGACTTTTCCTCTCCGAGTACGCCGGGGATGAAACGGCCCAAAACATCAATAACCACGGCAGCGGCCAGCGTGCCGTTGGTCAGCACGTAATCGCCGATGCTGATTTCCTGGTCGATTACCCCGTCGCGGATGCGTTGGTCGATGCCCTCATAGTGTCCGCTGAGCAGGATGAGGTGCTGGTGTTGCGTCAATTCCTGGGCCACCGCAGGCGACAGCGGCGTGCCGTCGGGCGTGAGGTAGATGCGCCGGCAGCCAGTCGTTTGCAGTTGTTCGATGGCGGCGAACACCGGCTCGGGTTTCAGTACCATGCCCGCACCGCCGCCGAACGGGCGATCATCGGCTGTGTGGTGCTTGTCGGTCGTCCAGTCGCGCAAATCGTGCACTTTCACGCCCAGCAGGCCGCGCTCGATGCCCTTGCCTAGAACGCTCTCGCCCAGGAACCCGTCGAGCATGCGCGGGAACAGCGTAAGAACATCAATGTGCAAGGGCATGGGTGGAAAGATTCACCACAAAGGCACAAAGAGCACAAAGTTTCGACCCGTAAGTATATCCAATAAAAAAGCCCCGGTTTGCACCGGGGCTGAAAATAGTCTTGGGGAACCTTCGTGCTCTTTGTGCCTTTGTGGTAAAGAAATCAGGCAGCGGCAACCGGCGTGGCCCGACGCGCCTTCTTGATCAGCGAGTGGAGCGTGTCGGTGGGCTTGGCACCCTTGCTCAGCCAGTAATCGATCCGGTCGAGCTTCAGGTTGATTTCCTTGCCCTTGACCGTGGGATGGTAGGTGCCGAGCAGCTCGACGGGGGCGCCATCGCGGCGCGAGCGCGTTTCGGCGACGACAACGCGGTAATAAGGCTTGTGGACTGCGCCAACGCGGGTGAGACGGATTTTGAGAGACATGTCGGAAATATTGCGGATCAGATTAGTTCGGAAGAATCGGACAATGCACCTTTCCATAAATGGCTTGTCAAGCCCCGACTCCCACCACTCTGTTCCCCATCTATGCTTAAAGCCGGTATCGTCGGCTTGCCCAATGTCGGCAAGTCCACCCTTTTCAACGCCCTCACCCGTTCCCGCAAGGCCGAGGCCGCCAACTATCCGTTCTGCACGATCGACCCTAACATCGGCGTCGTCATCGTGCCCGACGACCGCCTCGCCATCCTCGCCAAGATCGCGAAGACCGCCGTGCTCGTCCCCGCCGCCATCGAGTTCGTGGACATCGCCGGCCTCGTCAAAGGCGCCAGCCAAGGGGAAGGCCTCGGCAACCAGTTCCTGTCCAACATCCGCGAGGTGGACGCCATCGTCCACGTCGTCCGCTGCTTCGAGGATCCCGACGTCATCCATACCGTGGGCTCCGTCGATCCCGTGCGCGACATCGAGATCGTCACCACCGAGCTCGTCCTGGCCGACCTCGACGCCGTGACCAAGCGCATCGACAAAACCCAGAAGAAGGCCAAGTCCGGCGACAAGGAAGCCATCGCCGAACTCGCCCTGCTCGAAAAGCTCACCCCCCACCTCAACTCCAACCAACCCGCCAATACCCTGCCCGCCACCGACGACGAAAAGGCCCTGCTGAAATTTTTCCAGCTCCTCACGGCCAAACCCGTCCTCTACGCCTGCAACGTCGCCGAGACCGACCTCGCCACCGCGGAGCAGAATCCCTTTGTCCAAAAAGTCGCCGCCTTCGTGAAGGTGCACCACGATGCCGCCTATGTGCCCATCAGCGCAAAAATCGAGTCCGAGCTCATCGACCTCTCGCCCGAGGACGCCAAGGCGTTTTTGAAGGACCTCGGTGTGGACGACTCCGGCGTCTCGTCGCTCATTCGCGGCACCTACGCGCTGCTCGGCCTCATGACCTACTTCACCGCCGGCGAAAAAGAAGCGCGCGCCTGGACGATCAAGAAAGGCTTCAAGGCCCCGCAGGCCGCCGGCGTCATCCACACCGATTTTGAAAAAGGCTTCATCAAGGCCGAAGTCGTCAGCTATGCGGACCTCGTGCGCCTCGGCAGCATCGCCGCCGCCCGCGAAGCCGGCAAATACCGCCTCGAAGGCAAGGACTACGTCTTCCAGGACGGCGACGTCGCGCTGTTCCGGTTTAATAACTAAGCTGTAGATACCACAGAAACTTTTAACCGCGGATGCACGCAGATTAACGCGGATAGAAGTATCTTAGTCGGTAGGTCTCTGTTTCCTAAGAGCTTGAAAGAATGGATTGTATCCGCGTCCATCTGCGTGCATCTGCGGTTAACTAACTGTTTTTATGAATCGGCGCATTGTCATCGCGGGGGGCGGGGCCGCCGGTTTCTTCGCGGCCATTGCCTGCGCCGAAGCCGATCCGTCCGCCGAGGTCGTCATCTACGAGGCCACCGCGCATCCGCTCGCGAAAGTGCGCGTGTCGGGAGGCGGACGCTGCAACGTCACCCACGCCTGCTTCGAGCCGCGAGACCTCGTCCAGCGCTTTCCCCGCGGCGCGCGCGAACTGCTCGGGCCGTTCACCCGTTTCGGCCCACGCGATACCATTGATTGGTTCGCCGCCCGTGGCGTGGAATTAAAAACGGAAAACGACGGCCGGATGTTTCCCACCACCGACAACTCGGCCACCATCGTCGATTGCCTGCAATGCGCCGCGACTGGCGCGGGCGTTCGTCTCGTCACGCAATGCGGAATCAGGAGTGTCGCCCGCCCTGAGCCCGCCGAACGGGAAAAGAAAGCGAATGACTTCGTCCTCACGCTCACGACCGGCGAGACCGTCGAGGCTCAACGCGTCCTCATCGCCACCGGCGGCAACAAAGGCTCGGCCGGGCTCACGATCGCCGAAAAACTTGGGCACACCATCATTCCGCCAGTGCCGTCGCTGTTTACCTTCCACATCGACGATCCGCGGCTGCGCGGACTCGAAGGAGTGTCGGTATTGTCCGCCTCAACGACGGTGAGCGGCACACGGCTGCGCGCGAGCGGCCCGGTCCTCGTCACCCATTGGGGACTGAGCGGACCGGGTATATTGAAGCTTTCCGCCTGGGGCGCGCGCGAGCTGCACGACATGGATTACCATTTTACCCTTGGCCTGAACTGGGCGGATCCGCTCACGCCGCAGCAAGTCCAGGCCGGGTTGTCCGCCGAACGCACCGAGCACCCGCGCCGCCAAGTCGCCACGGCCAATCCCTTCGGCATTCCCGCGCGACTCTGGGAACGGCTCGTGGCCGCAGCCGGGATCGCCACCAACGCAACCTGGACCCATACGTCGAACGATTTGCTCCGCGCGCTCACCGCACAAATTGCCTCGGGGGAATTTGCCGTGACCGGCAAGAGCATGAACAAGGAGGAATTCGTCACCTGCGGCGGCGTGAAGCTGAGCGAGGTGAATTTCGCCACGATGGAAAGCCGGATTTGTCCCGGGCTTTATTTCGCCGGCGAAGTGCTCGACCTCGATGGTATTACCGGCGGATTTAATTTTCAGTCTGCCTGGACCACCGGCTGGCAGGCGGGGCGGGCGATGGCAGGCGGCTGACGCCGAACACTCAACATCCAACATTCAACGTCCAACATCGAAGTCAGACAGGTAGGGCGGATTATCCGTTCGGCTGAGCTCACGGCCGAAGCCCTAATCCGCCGTGATCGGTTTAACTGATGTGGGCGGGGTGCCCTCACCCCGCGAGCGACCCAGTGCGGGGTGAGGGCACCCCGCCCACAAATCCAAACGCCTTGATCTCGATTCCTGCTTTCCTGAGTTCCACATTCAGCCGCTGGGCAAAGGTCACCGCATTAGGGCCGTCGCCGTGGATGCAGATGGTGTCAGCTTTGATCGGCACATCCACGCCGTCAATCGAGCGGACTTTGCCTTCGTGAATCATGCGCAGCACCTGGGCGACCACGGTACTTTTATCTTGGATCATGGCTTCCGGCCGGGAGCGCGGGGTGAGCGAGCCGTCGGCTTGATAGGTGCGGTCGGCAAAGACTTCCTCGGCCACGCGCAGCCCGCGCGCGCGGCCGGCCTGCACGAGTTCGCTGCCAGCGAGCGCGAATAAAATCAGTTCCTTGTCCACCGCCAGCACGGCATCGGCCACCACTCCGGCCACCGTGGCGTCGCGCGCGGCCAGGTTATAAAGCGCGCCGTGCGGCTTCACGTGTCGCAGCGGCGCAAAGGCGCGCAGCGACATGATTTGGATCATCACCGTCGCCCAGATTTCTTCCGCCGACATGACCAACTCGCGCCGGCCAAAGTGTTCCCGGTCGGGAAACCCGGGGTGCGCGCCAATGGCCACGCCGTGTTTTTGCGCAAGTTCGACGGTCGCGCGCATCGTGGCCTTGTCGCCTGCATGGCCGCCGCAGGCGATGTTGGCCGAGGTGACGAGCGGCATCAGCCCGGCGTCGTTCCCGGCGCCCTCGCCCAAGTCGCAGTTGAGGTCGATGCGGTTCAAATCAATTTTGTTTTACAGAAGATCGCAAAGGACGCGAAGAAGAGGTTTAAATTATTTAACCGCGGATCACGCCCTCCTTCGCTCCATGACAATGAGCTACAAAGGGCAGGCAGATGGGCGCGGATACGGATAAGACAGTCATGTCATTTCGAGCGAAGCGAGAAATCTCACTCGGAGTGTAACCTATTGGGTTACACTTTACGGAAAAGGAGATTCCTCGCTTGGCTCGGAACGACATTAAAATTATCCGCGCTTATCCGCGTAATCCGCGGTTAAAAAAATCTATTCAGTGCAATTTTGCCGCCAGGCCTTCGCGCAGGATCGCCAGGGTGTGTTCGCGCGCGAGCCGGAGCCGGTGCGCCTCGGCAAGCGCCACCTCCTGGAAACGCACGGTGTCGCCCGGCCGCAACTGCGCGAGCAGCGGCAGGTCGACGGAAATCGCGTGCGCGATCTTGGGATAGCCGCCCAGCGTCTGTGCATCGGCCATGAGCACGATGGGCTGGCCGTCGGGCGGCACCTGGATGGTGCCAGGCGTAACCGGCGATGAAACCAGTTCGCCCGCCTTGGCGCGCCGCTCCAGGTGAGGCCCGGTGAGCCGCAAACCCATGCGGTCGGAATGCGTTTCGACCGTGAAAAGATGCTGGAAGAATTCGCCGGAATATTCCCCCGCCTCCGTGCCGCGCACCACCCGGACGGTCGGCGAACGCGAGTAAGCCGGCCGGATTTCCGGCGCGATGAAATGATGGAGGGCGGCGTCCGGACGCATCGTGTGCGCCTCGAGCACGCCGCGTTTCACTTTTAGAATATCGCCCGCGCGGAGCGCCCGTCCCTCGTGCCCGCCGAAGCCGCCGCGCAAGTCCGTGCCGCAGCCGCCGAGCACGCGCGGCACGTCGAAGCCGCCCGCCACCGCGAGATAGCCGCGGCAGCCCGCCCGGCATTTTTCCAGCGAGATTTCCCCGCCGGCGCGCACCCGCACCAGCCGCCAGTCGGGCAGGTCGCCAAATTCACCACCGCAAAGCGCGATGAGCGCATCGCCGGAAAACTTCAGCCGCGGGCCGGTGAGCGCGAACTCGAGCACGGGCGCATTCCCCGCATTGCCGACCAGCAGGTTGGCCACCTGCAGGGCGAAGGCATCCATCGCGCCGCCCGATGCCACGCCCTGGCGACGATGGCCGGGCCGGCCGAGATCCTGCACGGTCGCGAGCAGGCCGGGACTGAGCACGGTCATTTCCATGCGGCAAACTCCTCCGGTGAAATCGGCTGGAACCGCACATAGTCGCCAGGTCGCAACAGCGCGGGTTCGCTTTCGTCTTCCGGGCGAAAGAGCCTCAGCGGCGTGCGGCCGATGATTTGCCAGCCGCCGGGCGTGGCGAGCGGATACACGCCGGTCTGGGCACCGCCGATGCCGACCGAACCGGCCGGCACGCGCGTGCGCGGGGTGGCGCGGCGCGGGATGTGCAATTTTCCCGGCAGCCCGGCCAGATAGGGAAAGCCCGGCGCAAACCCGACCGCGTGCACGCGATACTTCGTCCCGCTGTGCAGCGCGACGGTCGCACCCTCAGCGAGGCCTGTATGCGCAGCGACTTCGGCCAGGTCCGGCCCAAAATCGCCGCCATAGCAAACGGGAATGACCATCTCGCGCACAACAGCTTTGACTCTCCGGGGAATGGTCCTCGGCACGCGCGCGGCGAGTCCGTTTCGCAGTGCGTCCATGCTTCCGATTTTTGCCGGGTCGTAGAACACCGCCACGGTGGTGAACGCCGGCACGATTTCGATCGTGCCGGGCAAAGGATTCCTCTCGAGCTCGCGCACCAGGGCCTGCACGTGGAAGAGCGCGTCGTCGCCGATTTTTTCCGCCACTTCGACCACGAGCGCGCCATCGCCCAGCGGGGTGATTTTCATCACTTGTTTTTTCGCGCAGACTCAGGTCGAGCGCAACCATAACGTGCTTCACCAAGGCAAGGCGCTCAGGCGGTCATGGTAGTTGGTATTTGGTAGTTCGTAGTTGGTACCTGAAACTGCAGCCCCCATCGAAGGCGCAAATAGCAACAGTCGTCAGCAAACACCAAATACGAATTATTAACTACCAACTACTTTACCAAGCGAATCGTCCAGAAATCCGAGGCGAGGTTGGGATCGGTCAAATACGCATAGGGCAGCGTGAAGTAGCCTTGCTGGCCCCAGGTCGGGCCCCAGGAGTTGCGCACGATGAATTGCTGAACGGTGTCGTCGTAGCCCACGGCCATGACGGCGTGGCCGCCGAGCGATTTTTCGCCCGAAGCGGGCATGGGCGCGTTGCCGGTCTTCGCGACGGCCGGCGACTCGAAGCTCTCGTAAACCGTAAACCCGAAGACAAAGGGATAACCCGAGGCGAGGCAGCCTTTGAACTGGCCGGGACTTTGCACGAGGCGTTGATAAGAAATGGCCTGGTTTTTCAGCGCATCCTTGAAAGCCTGGGCAGGCGGCTTGGCCGCGAACTCGGTGATGACGTAAGGCCACTCGGTTTCGGGGCAGACGCCCAGGCTGGCGATGCTCTTGATGCCATCGCGAATCTGGGCTCCGGAGTCAGAATTGACCGTGCCCTCGATGACGCGCTCGTTGTAGTAAATGAAAAGGCGCGACGGCACAAAGACGTTGGGCAGGCTTTGCTTCATCTGCTCAAACTCGTGCGCACCGCCGATGGAGTTGGCGGTGCAACTGCCGAGCTGGCCCTGATCGTAAACCGGCGGGCACTGAGGACGAAGGTCGACTTTGGCCGGGAGTGCGGCGGCGACGGCCATCGGCGCGGCGTAGGTGAAGTCGCGATGGTCGGGCAGATCGGGAACCCAACCGTAATGTTTGATTTTGCGGTTCATAAGCGGGGAGACTTGTTCGTTGAGCGGAAGTTAAGGTGGAAACTCAAAAGACAATGATTTGCGAAAACATGTCAATGCGAGTTTTACTAAAACGTTCTCTTACTCGTTATCGTTCTCATTCTCGAAGGACCTTGGGATAACGAGAACGATTAGGATAATGAGAACGATTCCTACCCTGCCCTACACGCTTTCAACCTTCGCCGGGGGCGAGGCCGCGCCCGGTTTTCTCGGCGAAGGCCAGCATGTGCTTGAACTCCGTGCTGCCGGCCTGGGGATGCTCGCGCAGCTTGGTGAGGGCCTGTGAACGGTTGAGCCCGTCGCGATAAAGGATGCGGAAGATTTGTTTCACCCGGTCGAGTTGTTCGGGCGTGAAGCCGTTGCGTTCGAGGCCGACCTTGTTGATCATGCGCACGACCACCGGCGCGCCGTCGCCCATGAAATACGGCGGCATGTCGTGCCGGAGCTTGGCGCCCGCCGCCAGCATCGAGTATGCGCCCACACAGGCGAACTGGTGGATGCCGGCGTAGGCGCCAAACACGGCAAAGTCCTCGACCGTGACATGGCCGGCGAGCCCCGTGTAATTGCTCATGACAATGTTGCTGCCGATCACGCAGTCGTGCGCGATGTGGCAATAGGCCAGGATCACATTATCCGAGCCGACCACGGTCATCGCATTTTCTTCCGTGCCGGAATGCACGGTGACGTATTCGCGAAACTGGTTGCGATCGCCAATGCGCAGGCCGGGATTGCCACCCTTGAACTTCAGGTCCTGCGTCTTGCCACCAAGGCACGCATAGGCGAACACCTCGCAATGCTTGCCGAGGACGGTGTTGCCCTCGACGCTCGCATGGTGGTACAGGCGCGTGCCGTCGCCGATGACCACGCCGCCGCCGACATAGGCGAAGGGACCGATCTCGACATCTGAGCCGAGCTCGGCCGTTGGCTCAACCACAGCCGAAGGATGAATTTTGGCGGACATAGGTGTAAAAAGTATCAGGTGACAAGTAGCAAGTAACAGGATTAGGAGTCAGGATGCAGGATTCGGGAGTCAGGATTGGTGGTCGGCTATCTTGGAACTTGGCAGCTGGTACTTGAAACTTCTGGCATCTGGCACTTGAAACTTCGCGGCCATCAAGATTCCACTTCGTCGCTATTGAGGATGGCGAACATCAGCTCGGCCGAGGAAACAACCTGCCCGGCCACGCTGCAGGTGCCCTCGGCGCAGGCGATCTTTTCGCCGCGGGTCTTGGTGAGCTTGATGTTGATCACGACCTGGTCGCCCGGGCGCACGGCCTTGCGGAACTTCACTTTTTCGCAGCTCATCAGGAGCGCGGTTTTGCCTTCGCTGGAGCCGCGGCGGAGCATGAGGATGCCCGCGCCCTGGGCGAGACACTCAAGCTGCATCACCCCCGGCATGACAGGATTACCCGGATAGTGGCCCTGGAAGTACGGCTCGTTGATGGTGACATTCTTGATCGCAACGAGTTCATCCTGGCCGATGAACTCGACCACGCGGTCGATCATCACAAACGGATAGCGATGCGGCAGCGTGTCGAGCACGCGGCGGATATCGAGCGAGGTTTCGTGCTCGAGCACCTGGGCGGGGCCGGCTTTTTCCTTTTTCTTGCCCGCGCCCTTTTTATGGAGCTTCTCGTAAAGGATCTTGGTCAGCTCGGCGTTGATGGCGTGGCCCGGGCGGGTGGCGATGATGTGCGCCTTGATCGGCGAGCCAAGGAGCGTGAGGTCGCCGATGATGTCGAGGATCTTGTGGCGCACGAATTCGTCTTTGAAGCGCAGCGGCTCCTTCGACATGATCTTGTCGCCCTTGATGACGATGGCGCAGTCGAGCGAGCCGCCGCGGATCTTGCCGAGTTTGATCAGTTCCTCGATGTCCTCGTAAATCGTGAAGGTGCGCGCCGCCGCGACCTGCGTCATGTAAACGTCGGGGTCGATCGTCAGCGAAAGGTGCTGGGTGTGGATGCCGCGGTCATCGGCGGAGGTGCAGGTGATCTTGAATTCGTTCGAAGGCAGCGCGATGACGGAGCGGTTGCCGTCCGCGACGGAGACGGCCTCATCGAGCACGAAGTAAGCGCGGTCCTTCTCCTGCTCGACCGGCTCGCCCTGGAGGATGAGGTTGACGAAGGGCTTGGCCGAGCCGTCCATCGCGGGCGGCTCGTTGGCGTTCATGTCGATGAGGACGTTGTCGATGCCGCAGCCGGTGAGCGCGCTCAGCACATGCTCGACGGTGTGGATTTTCGCATGGCCCTGCTCCAGCGTGGTGTTGCGCACGAGGTCGCCGACGAGGTCGATGCGCGCCCGCAGCTCGGGCGAACCGTGCAAATCGACGCGCCGGAAGACAATGCCGTGGCCAACGGGCGCGGGCTTGAGGGTGAGGCGCACCGCCTCGCCCGTGTGCAGCGCCTGGCCTTCAATGGACACTTCGCGGGCAAGAGTGCGTTGTTTCATGGATGCTGCGCAGTGTCAGGAACGCGTCCAAAATGACAAGCCCGGAGACGCGGCCTTCCTCCTGCGAGGAAGGCAATGACCAATGGCGAATGAGTAATTACAAAGGACCAATGCCTTGCGCTGCCTTGTCGTTTTCCTGGGTTCCACCTTCGCGAAACCAAGACCTTTGCTGCGTGACAGTGAATCAAAATTTCACATCCACCGACGCACCAAGCCCGCCGTCGCTTTCCTGGTAGTCCTGGACAAAAGTATCCGTCGATTTCTTGTCGTTGTAATTGAAAAAAACGCGGGCGCTCGCGGACTTGTTGAAATAATAAGCCAGCGTGAGGCCGCCCGTTTGCAGATAATCCTCGCGGGAGGACGTCTGCAGGGTGTCCGTCGGATAATAGGAATACTGAAAGCGATAGTAGGGCTGGAAAATCAAATGGCCCGTCAGTTGCCAGGCGATGGCAACGTTGACCGTCTCATCCAGGCGATCGTTGATGTTGGTGGCCGGGCCGCCAGAAAAGGCCGGGGGCACATAGGTATAATGATAGGCGACCTGGTCGCCCGCGATCAGGACGAGGTTGTCGCGGAGGGAATAAACATATTGCACGCCGAGGTTCGGGAGGAACTCGCGATAAGACTCAATGTAGGTCGGCTTCAGCAACCGGGTGTAATTTATCCCGCCCAAGACCTGCCAATGGGTGCCCAGGTTGTATTTGCCGTCGAGGAAGGCCGTCTGCGCATCGAAACTGAGCGCGGCCAGGGACTGGCGGCCATAATTATACCACTGGCTGGCAATGCCGGCGCTGGGGGCGAAGGTGCCCGGGCCCAGTTTGTAGGGGCCCGGCGAATACGAAACCTGGGCGGTATTCACAAAGACCCCGCTGCCGATCTTTTGGTTCGAGATAAACGTGGCGTTGTTGGTATAAAAAAACTGGGTGTCGAGATAGACCTCCCAGGGGGTCGGCTTCGGGGTCAGCCGAAGAATGCGCTGCGGGCCGATGTCGGAGTTCTCCCCCGGATACAATTCCGGGGCGGTGGTGTCGGAAACCAGCGAGGAGAAGGAGTTTTGCTGCTGCGACTGCTGCTGGGTATTCTGCAGTTGCTGCTCGGCCGCGGGCTGCGCGCGCAGCGCAACGCCAGGCAAACCGATTAAGACCAACGCAATTACCGTGAGGGCTCCCTGGTTTTTCATTAATATAATTTTAGATTTTTGATCACTTAATAAGGCCCGGCGGTGATATTGATCGGAGCACCCACGCTACTCCAATTGCCCCCTTGGGCGATCGGGACATAGTTTTGCGCGGGGTTCCCGCCGTAAGTGACATTGCTAATAAAATTGACCTTTCCCGCCACGGAAGAGCCGACGTTCAGCATGGCTACATTGCTATAAAAATTAACCGCGCTAGTACCTCCAAAATTAACGTTGGTGAGATTAATGGTGTGGGCCGTCATGTTGACGGTGGGAAACGAAGTGAAATCGGTGTTTTGCACGACCAATTTGCTGCCATTGATCGTATCTGAATTTACGAGGTTAACTTGGGGACTGGAGCCAGTCCCGGTCGGGGGCAATCCATTGCAATCAAGCAAAATGCCGTCGTCCGAATTCAGGTTGAGATTGTTCGTGGTAATGGCCGTGTTCTGAACCGTGATTGAACCGGCCGTGCTGAAGGTTCTCAGGTCAATGTAGTCGGAATTAATGGTCGCGTTCTGGACCGAGAGTGTACTGGAATCAGAAGACATGTAAACCGAGCCAAAAACGGGATCGGCATTGAACGTCGCCCCGTTCACCGTGAGGGCGGTTCCGGCCTGGATAACCAAGTTTGATTCCGTACCCGTAGTCAGGATCGAATTGCCCGTAATTGAAACCGGGGCGCTGGCGCCGCTCGGGTCGCCCTCAATGAACATACTCCCCGCTGAGGTGAGGCTGGAGGCACCAGAGATGGAAATGCCCGTGTCGCTTGAGAGGGTCAAACCGGTCGCCGCAGAAATCGTGGTGCCACCCGTTATATTCACGGTGCCACCCACGGCAGCGATGTCGACCTGGCCGGTGCTGGCACCGTCGCCAATGTCCAGGCCCTGGATTGCCGTGATGGTCGAGCCGGAGATGTTGATCCCGCCGCCGTCAAGGATGGACACGTTGCCGAATGTAGCCTTAACGGCTGAACCGTTGGTGATGCTGATCCCGGTCACGCCATCAAGCGTCACAAAACTACCTTGAACCGTGCTGCCGACGAGCGAGAGCGTGGTCGGTGATGTAATACTAACCTCGCCGTAAAATGCGTCTGGCGTCGAATTCTGGAAGTTATCCAAAATAGTGACGTTAGTCAGCGTCGTCGCCGTTTGCGGCTCCAGGTTAAAGAGGCCGACATCCGCCTCAATGGTTGACCCGGAAGCGAATGAAAAATTTTGAGCAAAAAGATTGAGGGTTGCGGTGGACGAAAGGCCGGTAAACTTCAGGGAATTATTGATGGTCAAGGTGCCATTGGGCACCAGGAAGCCGAACTGGGTCGCACTGCCATAGGGCGATAGATCAATGGTCGGCGTGCTGATGGCAATATTGGGCAGGTTGCTGGGCGCGAGAAATCCGGGAGCGGGAAAAGTATAGGATCCAAACGTAAGGGATGTACTAAAAATGTATTGGGGATCCAGCGTGGAGGAATTGATCGTCACAGCCGTGGGTGGTGCAGGTGGTGTGGGTGTGCCGCCGCCGCCAGTCGTGCCACCGCCGGTTGTGCCGCCACCAGTCGTGTCGTCACCGGATGTCGTCGACTGCTCGTCGCTTTTTTGGCCATCACGGTTGGTATCGGGGGAAATTGTCACCACCTGCACCGTGTTGGTAGTGGCCAGATCGCCCACCAGCAGGCCTGTATCCTGGGCTTTGCCGGATTGGATTAAACCAATCTGGGCATCGATCTGCTGTTGAATCAAAGGCATGGATGGCAGGGGCACCACGAAACCCTGCACCAATTTGCTTTCGTGGGTCAGCTTATCCAAACGAATGTTGATGATGGGTGCGGGATGCCCGCCGGGCAGGACAAAGGTCATTTGCCCGGGATTCAAACTTTGCCGCAAGCCATTGAGAAATTTGATCGCAACATGGCCTTCCAAGTCGATCACCTTGAAGCCGCCATTGGGCGTGGTGGTGACGATGATCGTCGTGCCGAGCACGGAGGCCGTGGCCGAACCGGTATGGATGGTGCCACCGCCCTTCCCTTTCGGGGAATGAAACAGCAGGCTGCCCTGCTGCAGGTCGATGGTCCGGTTGGCGGGGTCGAAGGAAAAAACCGTGTTCGCTCCCACGCGGGTGATGGTGTCGTCCGCCGCCACCAGTTCCGCGCGCGAGGCGTCGCCCGTGCGCACGAGATCCGGCATGTGGAAAACCGCGTTGACCACGGCGGGCTGCTCAGAATTGTCCACTGCGGAAATAACCCGGACCTCGTTGACGACCTGGGTGAATTTCGACTGCTTCAAGTCCGCCGCAGGGCTGACCGAGACAACGAGAATGCTCGCGAGACACAGGCAAACGGAAAATGGCTTTTTCATGCGATTGGACGGTTTTTGCCTTCAGATAAATTCATGCGTGTTTCCGACCAAAATCCACCGCGTATCTCATGCCATGTGTCAAATTATTTCAGTCGAATTGCGATGATTATTAGATGGCAAAGAGTAATTTACACACAGCTTGTCGCGTCCAGGGCTTATTTTTCTTAAATTCAAAATTTCGCCCCATTTGTCAGGGAACTCCTCCGGAAATGGCGATGCCGGGGCCCGAAGGAACAATATGACTTTGGGCCGGCTGCCCATTGCAGGTGACATTGCTGATGAAATTGACGTCGCCGGGCACGGAAGAGCCGGTGTTCAACACTCCGAAATGTCGTTAAGCAAAGGCATGGATGGCAATGGCACCGCGAAGCCCTGCACCAAGTGGCTATTCTTGGTCAAAGTATCCAGGCGAATCGTGTCAAGTGGTGGAATTTAAGTGGATGTTAGGTAAAGTAGACGGATTAAGAGTGCCTGCATTTATCGGCGTCGCGCCATATTTGTTGTTGTTACCGATAAAATTGACGTTGCCGGGTGTTGCTGCGGATGGTGTCGCGGGGAAGCTGGCACCCCCATTCCGGGACGTGAGATTCACCGTGCTGCCATTTTGAAAAGTGACACTGGTGAGGTACATCGTATAGCCAGACATGTTGACCGTGGAAAACGAACTGAAGTCGGCATTGCTTACCGTCAGCGTACTCGTGGGATTATTGAAGTTGGCAGGCGCGATGAGGCTAACGGTGCCACTCCCACCGCCATTGAGTCCTCCTGCGCCGTCCAGCAAAATTCCGTCACCCGAATTCAGCGTAAGATTGGTCGTTGTAATGGACGAGGTATCAACCGTGATCGAATCGGTCGGGGAAGTTGTCGTCATGGTGACACTGGGCGCATTAATGATCGAGTTCTGCACCGTGATCGAACCGGAAGTTGAGCCCGCAGTCATGGTGAGACCGGGCGTAGTAATGGACGTGTTCTGAACCGTGATTGAACCGGAAGTGCCAAAATCAGTCATGGAAACCGCGCCGGCGGTAATGGACGCGTTCTGGACCGAGATTGAACCGGAATCGGAGGTCATGAAGACTTCGCCGTAAAGCGGATCGGCATTGAGCGTCGCGCCGTTCACCGTGAGATCGGTTCCAGCCTGAAGAACCATATTTGACTCAAAACCCGAAGTCAGCGTCGAATTACCCGTCACCGAAATCGGAGCGTCCACGGTTTCATCGGTTATAATCTCCAGGGACCCGCCGGCATTGAGGTTGGAAGCTCCGGAAATCGAAACGCCCGTGTCGCTGGCGAGGCTCAACTGGTTCGCGGCGGTGATCGAGGTGCCATTCGAGATATTCACCACATCACCGATGGCGGCAATATCCACATCGCCGCTGCTGGAGTCGCCAATCGTTGGACCGGCAATGGCGTTGAGCGTCGCGCCGGAAATATTTATGCCGCCACCATCAGCGATGCTCAGGTTGCCGCCAGTAGCCGTAACCGTTGAGCCACCAACAATGCTAATGCCCGTCGAACCGAAAAGATCCACCGAGCTGCCTTGAACCGTCGCGTTGTTGAGCGTGACCGTACTGTCACTAAAGAGCTCCGCAATACCAGCCGCATTGACCGAACTTCCGTTCGTGAGCGAGAACGCCGCTGGCGAGAAAACAACGATATCGCCTGAGGCGGCCTTGTTCAGGATCGCGACATTGCTCAGCGTCGTTGCCGTTTGTGGATATAAATCAAAAAAGCCGACATCCGCCTCAATGGTTGACCCGGAAGCGAACGAAAACGTATTAGCGTAGAGATCAAGAATGGCGGTGGACGAAAGGCCGGTAAAGTCCACTGAGCCGTTGATGACCAGGGTGCCTGTGCTGGTGCTGGTACTTGCATCTGAGGTCATCTGGGTACTGGCAGCGAGCAATGTATTCGGGTCTTCTGCCACGAAAGCGAACTCTGGGTCGCTGCTATAAGGCGATAGATCAATCTTTGGCGTACTGATAGTGATATTGGGTGCGATGAATCCCGCGGGGAAGACAGTCCCATCGGCCAAAGTGAAAGGCGAAGGATGGATGTATTGAGAAGGCAAGGTGGGACCACTGATGACTGGCCCAAGCAAAGGAGGTGTAGTCGTGCCGCCACCGGTCGTCGTGTCGCCCCCGGTCGTGTCGCCCCCGGATGTCGTCGACTCGTCGTCGTGGTCTTTGATGGTATTGGAGTCAACCACCTGCACGGTGGTGGTAGTGGCAACATCGCCTACCAGCAGGCCGGTATCCTGGGCCTGGCCGGATTGGATCAACTTAATCTGGTCATCGATCTGCTGTTGAATCAAGGGCATCGATGGCAATGGCACCACGAAGCCCTGCACCAATTTGCTGTCGTGGGTCAGCTTATCCAAACGAATGTTGATGACCGGAGCGGGGTGCCCGCCGGGCAGGACAAAGGTCATTTGTCCGGGATTCAAACTCTGCCGCAAGCCGTTGAGAAATTTGATCGCGACATGGCCTTCCAGATCGATCACCTTGAAACCGCCATTGTGCGTGGTCGTGACGATGATGGTTGTGCCGAGCACGGAGGCCGTGGCCGAACCGGTGTGGATGGTGCCACCGCCCTTCCCTTTCGGGGAATGAAACAGCAGGCTGCCCTGCTGCAGATCGATCGTCCGGTTGGCCGGATCGAAGGAGAAAACCGTGTTCGCACCCACGCGGGTGATGGTGTCGTCCGCCGCCACCAGTTCCGCGCGCGAGGCGTCGCCGGTGCGCACGAGATCCGGCATGTGGAAAACCGCGTTGACCACGGCGGGCTGCTCAAAATTGTCCACCGCGGAAATAACCCGTACGTCATTCACCACCTGGGTGAATTTAGACTGCTTCAAGTCAGCCGCGGGACAAATGCAGGCAAACAGAATGCTCCCGAGATACAGGCAAACGAAAAATGGCTTTTTCATGGGATTGGAGAGCCTCTGCCTGCGGGTTTCATGCCAATTATTGGTGAAATCCACCGTGCAACCCAGGCCAGGTGTCAAATTATTTTACAAAACCTGCGATAGTTATAAGTTTTCTCGCAAAGCAACGCCCTACGCCTGCCAGGCTGGAGGACGAAGTCCGACCGCCTGCTAGGGGGCACCACCGGAAATATTAATCATCCCGTTAACCGGTGTCGAAAAATTGATATGGCCGGCAGTCGGACCTCCGCCGTAGGTCACATTGCTGATGAAATTGACGTCACCGGGCACGGAAGATCCCATGTTCAATAAACCGGAATGACTTCTAAGATTCACCGTACTCGTGTTCGCAAAATCGGCATTGGTCAGGTTTAGGGTGTGGGCCGTCATATTGACCGTGGCAAAGCCACCGAAGTCCAGGTTCTGCACACTAATGAAATTGGCTGCGGTCATCATGAAAACAAAGGAGGTTGTCAGCGGTCCGGCGGATGGGGTTTGAGAATTGCCGTTTATCGTGATGCCGTTGCCGGCCGTCAGCGTGACGTCGCCGACTTGAAAATTGCCATTGCTACCGTTGCCATTGCCATTGCCACCGCTCGTGACCATGATCGAATCGCCGGCGCTTACCTCAAGCGATTGAGCACCGATCATCTGCGGGCTGTTGATGGTTACGTCTCCGTTCAATGAATCGATGTCCAAATTATTGTTCGCGACAACCGATGAACCGGTGATCGTGATATCATTGTTACTAGCAAGATTGATGTTATTTTGTGCCTGGATTGTGCTGCCGTTACTGATCGAAAGCGATGACGGTGCATCGATAGAGATCGTGCCCGTCGGGTCATTGTTTACAATATTTGCCCCGTTCAGCGTCATCCCATTTTGCCCGAGCGCAGTCAGAAGAAATTCGCCAACATCCGCCTCCACGGTTGATCCGGGCGTGATCAAAAGCTGGTCGCCAGCAATGAAACCCAGAAAAGAACTCGCATTGGCCGGATGGCCGTTAAAAGTGAGCGATTCATTGATGGTAATGTTGCCTGGTGCGATGAACTCAAAGGCGGAGGTCTGGCCGGTGTAGGGGCTCAGATCAATGACCGGTGTGTTGATAAAAATATTAGGCGCGGAGGCAGGTGCGGTAAATGCCCCGATTGTCACTATACCCGTGCCGGGTACGCCTGTGTTTCCAGAAAAGAAAGTGACCAAAGATGAATCCAGCGTGGGTGTGGCGATCGTCACCGAGCCGGCCGGACCGTTGGTGGTTTGGGTGGCCGTGATCGTGTTGGGATTCACGGTCACCACCTGCACGCTGGAGGAAGTGGCGTTATCGCCTACGAGCAGGCCCGTGTCCTCGGCCTGGCCGGATTGAATTTGCTTAACCTGGGTATCGACCTGCTGTTGAATCAAAGGCATCGACGGCAGGGGCGCCGCAAAGCCCTGCACCAGGTGGCTGTTCTTGGTCAAGGTATCCAGGCGAATCGTGAGGACCGGGGCGGGATGCCCGCCGGGCAGGACGAACGTCATCTGCCCGGGATTCAAACTCTGCCGGATGCCGCTGAGAAATTTAATCGCCACATGGCCTTCCAAGTCGATCACCTTGAAGCCGCCATTGTGCGTGGTGGTTACGATGATCGTCGTGCCGAGGACAGAGGCCGTGGCCGAATTGGTATGAATGGTGCCGCCGCCCTTCCCTTTCGGCGAATGAAACAGCAGGCTGCCCTGCTGCAGATCGATCGTCCGGTTGGCGGGATCGAAGGAGAAAACCGTGTTCGCGCCCACGCGGGTGATGGTGTCGTCCGCGGCCACCAGTTCCGCCCGCGAGGCTTCGCCGGTGCGGACGAGATCCGGCATGTTGAAAATGTCGTTTACCGCCGCAGGTTTCTCCTCGTTGTTGGCAGCGGAGACGATCCGGACGTTATTTACCACCTGGGTGAATCTCGACTGCTTCAAGTCGTCCGCATGAGCGAGCGAGACCAGCAGGAAGCCTCCGAGAAACAATGAAACAGCAAAAAGTTTTTTCATAAGTCCAGGTGGTTTTTGAATCACTTTCGGTTCTCAGAGAGAATCCACCCTCGATACAATAACGGTGTATCAAACAATTTAATGTAAATCCAGCCAATTACTTATGCATTTATCTAAAACCATACAGGGATGAACCCCTAGGGCATTTGTTGTCCCGGCGACGACAAAGACATCAGATGTAGCCGGCCTCGCTGAGGCCGGTGCCGGGGTCATCGACCCCGGCTGCAAAATTGCAGACACAGAGAATCCCAGCAAGCACACGGTCTCACTTCTCTGAAAGCGTATGGGACCCGTCCCAGTTTTCCGGCGGCGGCTGTTTTAAATAATCGGCGCAACGCTCAGCATACATGGTGCAGAGAAAATCCCCGCCGCCGATTTCCTTTTGCACGGCTTCAAAGCGGGTGATGGCCTCGGCGAATTGCCGGCCGCGATAAAGTTTGATCGCCTCATGATACGTCGCGAGCCACGCGGGCGGCGGTTGCGAACGGTCGCTCAACACGCCAAACACCTCCACCGGCTTGGTCTTGCCCTTGAACGTCAATAAATCCACCCCGCGATAAACAAACTGGTCGTGGGTCAACTTCTCCGCCTCTTCGCCGATCAGGATGTCCGTGTGAAACTGCTTGGTCGCGCTTTCCAGCCGCGCCGCCAGGTTCACCCCGTCGCCCAGCACGGTAAATTCCATGCGCCTGGGATGCCCGATGTTGCCGACGATGACTTCCCCGTGGTTGACGCCGATGCCGATGGCCAGTTTCGCGCGGTCGGGATTGTCCTTCCAACGGTCGTTTAATTTCGCCAGCGCCGGGCGCATTTGCAACGCGGCGCTTACGGCACGCTGAGCATCCACCTCAAAACCGTCACTGTGCGTATCACCCCACGCCGCCATGATGGCATCGCCGATGAATTTTTGCAGCGTGCCACCTTCTTGTCTAACAATCCCTACCATCTCCAAAAAATATTCATTGAGCTGGGCCACCAGTTTTTCCGCATCGGTGCTTTCCGTCATCGTCGTGAACCCGCGGATGTCGGAAAACAAAATGGTGACCGGCTGCTTGCGCCCGCGCAAAGCTTCCTCGAAGGAGCGCTTGTCATCCAAAATCGCACGGGCAACATTTTCGGAAACATATACATCCAGGAAATTGCGGAATCGCCGCCGCTCGATTTGCTCGAGGGCAAACTGGAAAACGACGCCGAAGGAACCCGTCAGGCCGAGGCAAAACAAAGGCGGCATCATCAGCAGGACCGAATGCCCGGGCCCGAAGGCGATCTGGCAGGTCACCAGGAAAGCCACCGCGGTTCCGGCCAGCAAAAGTGCCTTGAGCAGCGCGTGGTGAATCCACAGGCAAATCGCCAGCGTCAGCGCGAGCATGAGCAAGGTGAGCGCGGCATCGAAGATCGGTGCCGGCTCGCCCAGCGAACTATGATCCAAAAGCGTGGCCATCATCTGCGCCTGGACTTCGGGACCGGGCATCTCGCCAAACGGCGTGAGGTGCACGTCGTGGAAAATCTCCGCCATGGGGCCGACGACGACGATTTTATCGCGGAAAATGCTCCCGCCGTTGAAAGGCGGCGCCTGCCATAATTTCTCCACAAACATTTTCTCCAGCGGCAGTGCATCGTAAGTGCCCGCTGGTCCGCGAAAATCGATGAAGTTGTTGCGGTCGTAAGGCGGTGTGCTGACGTGGCCGGTGAATTTTTCCACCGCCAGCGCGCTCATATGGATAAGATCGTCCGGATATTTGTCGGCGAATTTTTGCAACTGCGGGGTTTCCCGTTCGATCGAGGTGCGGTATCGGCCGCGGCGCTCAACCCCGTCGGGATCGGCCCACAAATTGACCATCCCGACGATATGGTCGGTGCCCGGCAGCAAGAGCGAAGGATTCGGCAAAGTATATTTCTGAAAGGTTTCCCCGTTCTCATCCTCGGAGGAAAACTGCGAGCCGATCACGACATGGTCTTTGTATTTCTGCAGGGCCTGGGCAAAAACGCCGTCGCCGTCGGTTTGGGCGGCAAAAACAAAATCGAACACCACCACCTTGGCGCCGGCAGCCATGAGTTTTTCCAGCACGGCCGCATAAACGCGGCGATCCCACGGCCACGGCTGTTGCATCAATTGCAACGTAGGGGACGCGGCGATCTCTTCCGGGGCCAGTTCATCCATCGAGATGGTACTGTTGGCCAGGCCCACCAGCTTGATATCGGGGTGTGCAGGTTTTGCCGCGCGGTTGCTATAACGACGGTCGATCAACTCCCCCTGCCATTTTTGCCAAAGATCGGAATTTGTCACCCAGTGCGTCTGCGTCAGCCCAAAAGCCAAAAGGCCCACCACAATTACGATCGCCTTCGCATGCTGGATCAGGAACTTGACCATGGTGTTCATGGTATCAAGTAACAAGTGTCAGGTATCAAGTAACAAGATAGCCGACCACTCCTGACTCCCGAATGCTGCATCCTAATTCCTAATCCTGATACTTGCTACTTGGAACCTGTCACTTCGTTGGAACCTGTCCCTTCGGCCCATTGAGCCGCCCAGTGATGGATCAGTTTGCCTATTTGTCATTCCGAGCCGTGCGAGGTACCGAGGCCGAAGGCCGACAGTCTGACATCTCACGATTTGATTCGGTGAGATCCTTCGCTTCGCTCTGGATGACAACGCTGAGGGTTGCATGCAGGACACCATCGCCAAACTGATGCACTACCGGCCGCCCGTCGTCCTTGACACACCATGGTCGCATCGCTTATTCAGCTAACTTTTCCGCAACTCGAAAACCTCTTCGCAACCCACTCTCATGCCCGCCGCAAACGACATCCGCAAAGGACAGGTCATCAAGTTCAACAACGAACCCCATCTCGTCATGGAGACGCAGCACCGCACGCCGGGCAACCTGCGCGCCTTCGTCCAGGCCAAGATGCGCAACCTCAAAAACGGCCGTTCGATGGACCAGCGCTTCAACTCCACCGAGTCGCTCGAAGTGCTCTCGACCGACCGCAAGACCCTGGAGTTCAGCTACGCCGATCGCGACGCCTTCGCCTTCATCGACCCGAAAACCTTTGAGCAAATCGAACTCAGCGCGGTACTCGTCGGCGAGGCCAAGAATTACCTCGTGGCCAACGGCAAGGTCGAAGTCCTCTTCGTCGACGACAAGCCGCTGACCATCGACCTGCCCTCGGCGGTCGAGCTCAAGATCGTGGAATCTTCCGACGGCATCCGCGGCGACACCGCGAGCAACGTCCAGAAGCCCGCCAAGCTCGAAACCGGCCTGGTCGTGCAGGTTCCGCTCTTCATCAAGGAAGGCGACACCGTGCGCGTGAGCACGGCCGACGGCTCCTATCTCAGCCGGGCGTGAGGCGCCGCGGCCGACCCGTTTAAAATTTTCTGCAAACAAAAACCCGCGGCCCAATGCCGCGGTTTTTTTGCGTTCGCGCGAAACGATCCCAATCTTCACTTTTTTTGAATCCAAACCGCCAGCTGGCGACACTTACCTTCTGAAACCAACTAACTTCCATGCATCATATCGATTCAAACCTAGTCGTCATCTTCGCCTTCATCATCATATCAGGTATCATCAAACAATACTTCCGCTGGAAACGCGCTCAACAATGGCACGAAACGGCGCGACTCGCCTTGGAAAAAGGTCAACCGTTGCCCAAGGACGAATTGGACTGCATTTCAAATCGTGGATGGAAACATGATCGGCCGTGGAGAGTTTCGTGGGATGTGCGTCGCGGCCTCGTTCTAATTGCGGTCGGCACGGCACTCTATTTTGCCTTGCCCTTCGGAGTTAATCAATGGGCAGCCATTCCGGCTTTTATCGGAGTTGCATTCCTCCTCTTCGGACTTTTTTCCTTTCTCCAATCCGACAAGTCATCTGATCCTCAAGACCGTGATCCTTCACTCAAGAAGTGACTCCGTCCGACCCCGAACTCCTCACCCGCGTGCTCGTGGCCGACGATCGCGCGGCTTTCGGCGAACTGGTGCTTCGGCATCAGTCCGCCGTGCGCCGTTTTTTGCGCCATCTCGCATCCGGCGATACCGCGCTGGCCGACGACCTCGCGCAGGAGACATTCATCCAAGCCTACCGCGGGCTGTCGCGTTTCCGAGGCGATGCCAGTTTCAGCACCTGGCTGTTCGGCATCGCGCACAATCACTGGCGCAATGCCCGCCGCCAACAACGTGCACATTCGCCGTTGACGGAACACGGAGCCGAAAAAGAAACCCTTCCCTCGCCGGCGCGCTCGGCCGACTTGCGGCACGACCTCACCGCGGCGTTGCGCCAACTCCTGCCAGAGGAACAAACGGCGCTGCACTTGTGTTATCAACAGGGTCTGTCACATTCTGAAATTGCCAACGTGCTCGGCTGGCCACTCGGAACCGTCAAGACCAACCTCGCCCGCAGCAAAGAAAAACTCCGCCAACTCCTCGCCGCATGGAACCCGCAGACATGACACCTCTTTCACCTGAAGACGCCCGGCTGGAAAAATTGTTCAGCCAGGATTTAGATGCAGCATTGCCCGACGCCGGATTTTCGGCCCGCGTGCTCGAGGCGTTACCGCCACCGCAAAGTGATCAGTCGATCAGATGGGGACAAATCACGGCACTGGCCGCCGGAGCATTGGCCGGACTCAGCATCGCTTTATGGCAAGGCGCCAGCTGGTCCGATCTCACGTCCATCATTGCTCAGCTGGAACAGGCGACCTTCCAGATTTCAGATCAACTTACCGATACCGGGTTGATTTTGGCGCTGGCTATCGTCGCAGGTTTGCTCGCGATCGAGTTTCCCTCCGACGACCAAACAGAGGAGAGGCTATAAAAATAAAAAAGCCGACCGGAGTCCGGTCGGCTTGAAGATAGTTGCGGGCTATTCGCCTTGGCGCTGAGTCCCTCGCTTACGCCACGCGTTCGACGATGAGCGGCGGGGGCGTGGGACGCTTGGGCGCGAGGCGGTAGGCGTTCTTGAAATATTCAAGCGCCTGCTCGAGCTTCGACTCGTCGTTGTAATGGATCATCATCAGCGGCTCGCCTTGTTTCACCTGTGTGCCGACTTTCTTGATTTCCGAAACACCGACGGCGTAGTCGATCTTGTCATGCGAGTCCTCTTTGCCGCCGCCGAGGAGGTGGACGCCGCGGGCGATCATGGCCGCATTGATGGTGTGGACGTAGCCGCGCTTGGGCGCGGGCAGCTTGCGGATGTGTTTCGCCTGCGGAAATTTCTCCGGGTGGTCGATGTAGCTGATGTCGCCGCCCTGCGCCTTGACGAGATCCTTGAACTTCGCGAGCGCGGAGCCATCGGTGAGATGACGCTGCACGGTTTGCTTGGCGGAGAGCGTGGAACCGGCGACGCCGGCGAGGCGGACGATTTCCATGCCGAGCTTGAGGACAAGTTCCTTCATGTCTTCGGGGCCCTGGCCCTTGAGCAGGGCGATCGCTTCCTTGACTTCGAGCGAGGTGCCGACGGTATCGCCGAGCGGCTGGTTCATGTCGGTGACGAGGGCGACGCAGCGGCGTTTCATCGAGCGGCCGACGCGGGTCATCGAGCGCGCGAGTTGCTTGGCCTGCTCAAGTTCCTTGATGAAGGAACCGTTGCCCCACTTCACGTCGATGACGAGGCCTTCGGAACCTTCGGCGAGTTTCTTGGAGAGGACGCTGCCGGTGATGAGCGGGAGGCTCGGGATGGTGCCAGTCTCCTTGCGGAGTTCGTAAAACTTGGCGTCGGCCGGTGCGAGGTCTTCGCTCTGCTCAACAATGGCGCCGCCGATGCGCGCGAGCTGCGAGGAAAAATGCTCGATGGTCTGGTGGCCCTTGAAGCCGGGGATGGCCGCAAGTTTATCGAGGGTGTTGATGATGTGGTCGTGTTCGACCCCGCACATCATTGGAACGACAACGCCGCTGGCCATGGCGAGCGGCACAAGGACGAGCGAGGTTTTGTCGCCCACCCCACCCGTGGAGTATTTGTCGATTTTCGGCTTGGCGATGTGCGACAGGTCAATGACTTCGCCCGAAAGCATCATTTCTTCGGTGAGGTCGGCCGTCTCCTGCGCGGACATTTGCTGGAAGAAAATCGCCATCAACAGCGCGGATAGCTGGTGTTGGGGCATCTCGCCATCGATCGTACTGTCGATGATGTAGCGAATTTCTTCTTGGGTGAACTCCCCGCCGTCGCGTTTCTTCTCAATTAAGCTAACAAACGCAGGTTTAACAAACCGGCGCGGTGGGATATGGCGTTTACTCATGGATGGGTTATGCGATATAAGGATGCGAGCCCGATGGCTCTAAAAGTTTACCAAAAAACACGTAGGGCCTGCATTGTCGAGACAATTTTACACACCCACATCCGTCAGCCGCACTGGCAATTCATCGCCAGCCAAGGTGTTCTAGGGGCGTCTTTACAAATTGGCATGGTCCGGCGCTGAGGGCGCAGCCGGTGCGGGGCTAGGCGGTCGCGAAGGGTTTGGGCTGAAGCCCTAACCTTCGCGACTAACGCCGCCCGGCACCGACTCTCGCCCCAGCCCGCAGGGTGAAGCCCAAAATAGATCGGCGCGGCGTTCCAGCGGCAGGCATGGGCTGAAAGCCCACCTCCTGCCGCTGCGCCTTGCGGCGATCTATTTTGGTTCTTCACGACGGGCCATGCCAATTTGTAAATACGCCCTAACTCCACGCTTGCGCGACAGGCATGCCCGGCACTGAACTGTGAGGGAATGTATTCAAACTGGAAAGCCACTCCCTAAATGCACGTTTCGTTCGCCGTCGCCGCCCATCTCGAGGCCGCCCTGAAGACCGCCGCCAGTCGCGCCGGGCTTGAAGCCGCTGCATTTGTGCCTGAAGTCCGGCCGGCCGACCCCCGCCACGGCGATTTTCAGGCCAACGGCGTGCTTGGCTACGCGAAAGCCCGCAAGCTCAACCCGCGCCAGGTCGCGGAGCAGCTCATGGCCGCACTGCCCGAGGACATCCCGCAGCAATGCGACGTCGCCATTGCCGGCCCCGGCTTTATCAATTTCAAGCTCAAGCCCGCCGCACTGCTCGCCTGGCTGAACGAATATGATTCAGAAGAGCACCTCGCGACGGGTGCGGCGAAGTTCTACCAGGGGCATCGCAACGTGGTGGACTTCAGTTCACCCAACACCGCCAAGCAACTCCACGTCGGCCACATCCGCGGCATGGTCATTGGCGAGGCGATCAGCCGCCTGCTCAAGTTTTGCGGCGCCGAGGTCATTCGCGACAACCACATCGGCGACTGGGGCACGCAGTTCGGCAAACTCATCTGGGCTTACCAGCGCCACCTCGACGCCGCGGCGCTGGCGCGCGACCCTCTTGATGAATTCGAACGCCTCTACAAGGTGGGCAACACAGCCGCCGAGGCCGATCCCGCCGTGCTCAAGGAAGCACAGCAGGAATTGGTGAAGCTCCAGTCCGGCGATGCCGAAGACCTGGCCATCTGGAAAAAAATCAGCGACACCAGCCTCGCCGCCTTCCAAAAAATCTACGACCTGCTCGGCATTCGCTTTGACGTCGTGCTTGGTGAAAGTTTCTACAACGACAAGCTTCAGCAGGTTTATGATGAACTCACCGCCGGCGGCCTGGCCCAGGTAAGCCAGGGCGCCCTCGTGGTTTTCCATCCCGAGCATCCGCGCTTCAAGACGCAGCCCTTTATCATCCGCAAGTCCGACGGCGCGGCCAACTACGCCTCGACCGACCTAGCGACCATGCTCTACCGCGCCAGCCACTTCCACGCTGACACCATCATCATCCTCACCGACACGCGGCAAAACGACCACTTCGAGCAGCTTTGGCTGACGACAAAAAAGTGGTTCGAAAAAACCGGCCGCAAGCTGCCGCATTTCGAGCATGTGTCGTTCGGCTCCATCCTCGGCGCGGACGGCAAGGCGATCAAAACCCGCTCCGGCGAACCGATCAAACTCAAGGCCTTGCTCGCCGAGGCCGAGGAACGCGCCTTCGCGCTCGTCACGGAAAAAGCGCCGGACCTGCCCGAGGCCGAGCGGCGCGACATCGCCAACGCCGTCGGCATCGGCGCCGTGCGCTACGCCGACCTCGCGCAAAACCGCAGCAGTGATTACGTCTTTGACTGGGACAAGATCCTTTCCTTCGAAGGCAACACCGCCCCCTACCTCCTCTACGCCGTCACGCGCATCCACTCGATCTTCCGCAAAGCCGGCCTGGATCCAAGTGATCGCACGGCCACCGCCGGGGCGACACCACCCGCGACCGACGCCGAGCTCGCCCTCGCCCGCAAGCTGATCGACTTCGCCGCCACGCTTCAGCTCACGACCACGCAGCTGCGTCCGCACTTCCTTTGCACCTATCTCTATGAGCTGGCCGGCCAGTTCAGCACTTTCTATGCGGCCGACAAAGTCATCGTGGACGACCCGGCCCTGCGCGCCCGCCGCCTGCTGCTCTGCGCCCGCACGCTCCTCGTGCTGGAGACGGGCCTGCATCTCCTTGGCCTGCGCACACTCGAACGCATGTGAAAACAACAAAAGTTTGTTAACCCGGGCGGGACTAACGACAAAACTCTTGCCGCTCTCCCTTCCTGCAACCAATCTACCTTTTCATGCCCACGCAGGAATTTTACATCCGCAACGCGGGTGCTACCGAGGCCCGTGGCCCATTCACTCAGGAACAACTCTCTTCCCTGGCCGAGGCCGGGCAAGTGGGACTCGACACGCTTTACTACGAGAGCACCTCTGAGAAATGGATCCCCGTTGGCACCAATGCCGACCTCAAGAACGTGCTCTTCCCCGAGAAGAAAAAACTTACCGTCAAGCCCAAGACCAATGTCTCCACGCTTAACGTCGAGAAGGAAGACCAGGCGCCCATCACCGTAAATGACATGCTGGCCGCGGCCGAGGGCAAGACGGACGACACCAAGCATGCCAAGGATCCTGCCATCTCGCGCGGCCGGGCCGCCAAAATCGGCCTCTATGCTTGCACGCTCTTTCTTTTTATCGCGGCGGCCTCGGAAATCCTTCCTTCCATCAACGAGTTGCTCGCCCTCGATCTCAACAAGCTCCTCGGCCAGCCCCTGGTCTTTCTCGGCGTGTTTGACCTCGTCCTCACCCTGCTGCTCCTGCTGCAAATGGTCACGCTCTACCCGCTCGTTCGCTTCCGCGCTGCGCTTGGCCTTGGTTTTATCGGCTTCCTGTTCTGGGTGCGCGGAGAGACGCCACCGCTGCTGGCGGTCGCGGCCGGCTCGGTCGGCCTCTATCTCAGCACGATTTTTTTGGATTTCATGGCGCTGGGAATCTCCGTCGGCCTCGGCCTCGCCGGCATGCTGGGTTTCGCCTATTACATGCTCATGACTTAGCCTCTCCGCTGCGGCGCGGGAATTTCACTGATCATGGCGCGCATGACTCATCGCTGGGGAAAACTCTCCCGGCTGCTGAAAAAAGATATCTGGCAATCCTCCTGCCTGAACGACCCTTCGCCCCGCGGACGCCTTTACGCCGTGCTGCGCGTGATCTCCATCACCGTGAGCGGGCTTTTTGAAAACAAGACCGCCAGCCGCGCCGCCGCGCTCAGCTTCAGTTCGCTGCTCGGGCTCGGTCCGCTCGTGGCCATCGCTGTCCTCGTGGCCGGTTTCATGCTCGACAAGAACGACCCCCATATCGCCGTCAACACGCTCCACGGGGTCATCACCTTTATCGCGCCCTCGATCGCGGAATACGAAAAACTTTCCGACCAGGGCAAGGTCCCGCCGCTGCCCGCGGCGAAAAGTGACGTCACCTCCGCCGCCACGCTCAAGATTTATCCTGCCTCGACGGCCCCCGCCGGTCCGGGGCTGTCCGCCCCATCAAACGCAAATCCATCCGCGGTCCCCGCCCGCCCGCCACCCCCGGGCAAAGTCGCCGTCAACGAGGATCTCGTCCAGCTGATCAACGGCTTCATCGCCGGTTCGCGCTCCGGCACCGCCGGCGTCCTTGGCGTCCTCACCCTCATCATCATCGTGCTGCAGCTTTTCACCTCGATCGAAAACGCCTTCAATGAAATCTGGGGCGTGCGCCGTGGCCGCAGCCTGCTCATGCGCGTCGTGTTTTACTGGACCGTGCTCACCCTCGGCACCGTGCTTTTTTTCGCCGCGGTCGCCGCATTTGGCGCCAGCGCATTCCTCAACGTCTTTATCGAGCACCTGCCCCTCGGCGCCAACCTGCTCGGCATCCTGGTCGCGTTGATGCCTTCGCTCTCCGTCGTGGTGCTCATCCTGGTCCTGATGATTTTCTACCGTTTCATCCCCAACACCCGCGTGTTCTGGCGCGCGGCGCTCATCGGGGCTGTCGTCGTGGCCGGGCTGCTCGTGCTGAACAACTATCTCGCGTTCATTTACTTTCGCCGCGTCCTCATCAGCAAGAGCCTCTACGGCTCGCTCGGCATCCTGCCGATGCTCATGTTCGGCCTTTTTATCTTCTGGTTCTTCGTGCTCGTCGGCGGGCAACTCAGCTACGCCGTGCAAAATGTCCGCTTCCGCAGCAGCCAGGCGGCCTGGCACTCCCTCGCCGAATCCACGCGCGAACGCCTGTCGCTCGTCGTGCTCCTCACCATCAGCCGCCGTTTCCAGGAAGAGCTTCCGCCCGTCAACGCCTCCCAGCTCTCCGCGTTGCTCAAGGTCTCCACCCAAATCCTCAACGAATGCCTCAACTGCCTCGTCGACTTGAAATTTGTCACACCCTTCCCGCCCACCGAGAACGACTCGTCCACGGATTACCTCTATCAACCCGCCCGGCCGCTGGCCCATATTACCTTGCAGGAATTCAAGCAGGCCTTCGACAACTACGGCGCCGATCCCGCCGGCGACACCCTCGACGGGATCGACCCGATCGCCCGGTCCTACCGCGAGCACATGCTCAGGCTCGGCCAGGACAAGTTCCTCTCCAAGCCGCTCGACCAGCTTTTGTCGGATTTCCCCTTCGATGAGACCCGGCCCCCCTTCACCCGCATCGCCGCGCGGTGAGGAATCGCCCGCGCGGTTGCCTCAATGCACGTGATCCGGAGGCCGCGGCGCTCTCGTCGCGCTGCGATAACCGCCGGAAATAATTTCGCTCGTTCACGCCTCTCATTGCTATAGCCTCCTGCTTTCGGGACATCCCCCTGAAGGCCAGGGCCTAAAAAAATCAACGCCATGCTGATACGTTCCAAAAAAGATTGGGAGATGCCCGAGACGTCCGTCACCCCCGAGCAAATTTACCGGCTGCGCAACCGGCGTGATTTTCTCCGGACCCTGGGCCTGGGTTTTGCCGGGGCCATGCTGGCCTCACGTGACCTGGTCGCAGCCACCGCCGGTTTTCCCGCCAGGCAAAATCCGGCCTATCCCGTCGGCGGGCTCAAGCCCACACCCTACGATCTTATCACCAGCTACAACAATTTCTACGAATTCGGCACCGACAAGGCCGATCCCAAGACCTACGCCAACCAAGGATGGAAAACCGAGCCATGGACCATCGAGCTGGCTGGACTTGTCCGCCATCCGGGCAAGTTCGACGTCAATGAACTCGTTAAAAAAATGGGGGGCCTCGAACAACGCGTTTATCGCCACCGTTGTGTCGAAGCGTGGTCGATGGTCGTGCCCTGGGACGGTTTCCCGCTGGCCAGACTCGTGGCGCTCGCCGATCCGAAGCCGGAGGTGAAGTACGTGAAGTTCACGTCCTTCAATGATCCGGCCAACGTCGAGGGCCAGCGCGAAACCATCCTCGACTGGCCGTACGTCGAGGGCCTTCGCCTCGACGAAGCCACCAACGAGCTCGCTTTCATCGCCACCGGCATTTACGGCCGGCCGATTCCCAACCAGAACGGCGCGCCCCTGCGGCTTGTGACACCGTGGAAATATGGTTTCAAGGGCATCAAATCAATTGTGAAGATCGAATTCACCGACACCCCGCCTCGCAACACCTGGAACATCATGGCGCCGGATGAATATGGTTTCTACGCGAATGTGAACCCGAACGTGGATCATCCCCGGTGGTCGCAGGCGAGTGAGCGGATCATCGGCGGCGGAATCTTCTCAGGGCGTCAGGCCACGCTCATGTTCAACGGTTACGAGAAACAGGTCGCTGCGCTCTACCAAGGACTCGATCTGGTCAGGAATTTCTAGCCGGCCCAGGCGTGGGGAACCGCGAATAAACACGAATGAACGTTAATATTCATGGATTTGATTTAACCACGAATGGGCACTGATGAGCATGAACAGGCTGATGAAAAAATCTGCTGGCCGTCGGGTTGCGCTGGCAGCTTTTTTCGTCAGCCCATTCGCGTCTATTAGCGTCCATTCGCGGTTAAAAATCCAACCGGATTATTAAGCGCCCAACAGTGTTCATTCGCGGTTAAACCCTATGGATCCAATCAAGAGCGTCAGGCCACCGCCCGTATCCTTCCTCGCCAAGCTGCTTCGCTCAAAAGCCTTGGTGGTAACGCTCATCGTGCTGCCCGGCCTCTGGCCGGCCTGGCCGCTGTTTCGCCAGGACCCGAGCGTGCTCGCCGATCCGTTGAAATACATCCTGCACCACTTTGGCTTTATCGCCTGCGTGCTGCTCGCCGTGGTGCTCACCTTCACGCCGTTGCGCGTGCTCTTTCCAAAATCAGGCCTCGTACAGGCGCTCAACCGTCATCGCCGGCTCGTCGGCGTGAGCGCCTTTTTCTACGCCCTCCTGCACCTGGCGACTCATCTGCTGTACGAAGGCGGTTTCGGGATCCTGGCCAGCGACGTTAAAAAGCCTTTCCTGCTCACCGGCCTGGTGGCGTTTTCAATCCTGCTCGTGCTTGCGATCACGAGCCTGAACCGGGCGGTGCGCTGGCTCGGCGGCCGGCGCTGGAAGAAACTGCACCGGCTCGCTTATCTCGCCGCCGCACTCGTCGCCTACCATCAGGCTGCGGCCCGTAAGATTTTTCCGGTGCAGGTGTTGTGGATATTCGTGCCGCTCATCCTGCTCGAACTGCTGCGCATCATCCGGCAGGCCATGCAAAAACGCACGACCGCGGCCACCGTTGCAACGCACAGTTGACACCCGCCGGGCGAAATCCACGCTTATCGGTTTCTACCCATGATTTCCTGGATTCAACGCAACTTTCAACGTCACTTCCGCACCATCTTCGCATTGATCCTTTTCGTGATGATCGTCTCGTTCATCTTCACGATCGGAGCGACGCCGGGCATCGGCCACAGCGACAATCGCACGCGCACGCAGCCATTTTTCGGCTACAATCTCGCGTCGAACGACGATCACCAACACATCTTCGGCGACGCCCAGCTCAGCGTCTACCTCCACTATGGTTTTTCGATCGGAGAAAATGCCCAACTGGACCAATATGCGTTTGAGCGCACCGCCACCCTGGCCTTTGCCGACCAGCTTCACCTCCCCGCCCCTTCCGAAGACGTGCTCGCCGGCTACATTAAAACCATGGGCGCCTTCACCGATGCCAATGGGGCGTTTGATCCCGATAAATATAACACCTTCCGCGAAACCCAGGTTTTGGCCGGGTTCAACGCCCAAGCCACCGTGGCTGATGTCAGCCGCGTGCTCATCGACGACTGGCGCGCCGAGCAGGTCAAAAAACTTCTAGGCGGCCCCGGGTATGTCCTCCCCGGCGACATCAAGACCGAGTTGGCCCGCGACGACACGCAATGGACGCTCGCCGTCGCCAGCGTCGACTACACCAAATACGATCCGGCCCTCACTCCCACCTCGGCGGAGATCGCAAAGTTTTTTGACGCAAATCCCGACCACTATCAGGTTCCCGATCGCGTCAGCGTGGATTATATCGACTTTCCCGCGGCGGATTTCGTTCCCCAAGTCAACGTGACCGACGCCGACGTGCGCGCCTATTACGATGCCAACCCGGCACGCTTCCCCAAGCCTGCCGCCAGTATATCCCTGGCCAAGCCCACGCCGGACAGCAATTTCGCCGCCGTTCGCCCGCAAGTCGAAGCCGCCCTCAAGCTCGAGCGCGCGCAAAACCTGGCCGCCCAAGCCGCCTCCGATGCCGCCCTGGCCCTCTACAACGAAAAAGTTGACGGCGTCACGCCCCAGCTCGATGCCTTCCTGGCCGAACATCACCTCGCGCTAAAATCGCTGGCTCCATTTTCTGTCGATGCGCCCCCCGCCGAACTCGGCGGCTCGCCTGAATCCGCCAATGAAGCCTTCCGGCTCGGCAAGGATCACTTCTTTTCCGACGCCATCGCGACACCCGCCGGCAGCGTGATCTTGCTTTGGAAGGAAACCATCCCCGCCTACACCCCGCTGCTGTCCGAAGTGCAATCCAAGGTCACCGCTGACTATAAAGAATACCTGCGGCACAAACTTTTCATCAGCGATCTCGGCTCGACCATTCACGACCAGCTGGTGGCCCGTCTCAAGGCCGGTGATACCTTTGAGAAAGCCGTCAATGTCGCCAACGTTGTCGCCTCGATCACCACCGCCGCAAATCCCACCGCGCCCGCCACCGGGGTAAAACTTGAGATCAAAACATTCCCGCCGTTCACCCAACGCCAGCCGCCCAAGGATCTCGCGACCAGCATCCGGGCCAACCTCGACCGCCTTGAGACGGGCAATGTTTCCGACCTGATCTTTTCCGATAACAGGGGCTGGTTTGTTTACGTCGTCGCCAAAAAACGCCCCGACCTGACCGAAGCCAACCCGCAGTTTGCCTCCGCCCGCGACAAACTCGCACCCATGGTGGCGAACGCCACGCTGATCACCTCGCTCACGGAAATGATCAACAAGGAGCTGAAAAAATCAGCGCCCGCCGACACACCCTGACCTTTGTCGCTTGGCCGGTCGGCCGCAACGGCTGCCGGCATGATTTTCTCTCGCGCTGACGCCGGGGCTTGCTAAAAACTACGCCCCATGCACCGCCGGTTCGCCAACCCATCCTCTTCCAGGCCGGTGCGATTCGCCGAAACTTTCCGCTGCGCCGTCCGTCACGCCAACCGTGCGCCATCCTCGTTACGCCAAAACCTTCCCGCCCGGGCAGTTTGGTAAAATTATAATTCCACGACACCCTGCGCGTCTTCATTTGTCTTCATCCCCCATGCTTCGCCTTACCGCCCGCGCCACCCTTGCCCTCTTTCTACTCGTTACCGGCGCCCTCGCGGCCCAAGACACACCCGCGCCTGCCACGCCCGCCGCGGAACCGGCGGGCACCACCGCACCAAACGAAGCACCTTTGACCTTGGATGCATGCGTGGCCCGGGCACTGGAAAAAAACTTCAACGTGCGCATCCAGAAGTTTTCCACGGAACAGGCCAAGGACTCTGTCATCATCGCCAAGGCCGAGTATGACCCCGACTTCACGGCCACCGCCAACCGTTCCTTCAACCAGGCTGCCGCCTCCGGCAACGCCCTCGACGGCTCAAACACCGGCCTGCGCACGGACACGACCGATGCCACCTTTGGCCTCTCGCAAAAAATTCCCACCGGGGCCACCGCCACCGTCGGCACCGACCTCAATAAAGCCGCCACCAACTCGACGTTCTCGACGATCAATCCCGCCTACACCGGGAATATTTCTCTTTTCGTCACCCAACCCCTCCTTCAAAACGCCGGCTTCGACGACAACCTTGCCGCCATCAGGCGCGCCAAGCTTGGCGTGCAGATCGCCGACCTGAATTTCAAGAGCACCGTGCTCACGGTCATTTTCAACGTGGAGACCGCCTACTACAACCTGATCTTCGCGCGCGAACAATACAAAGCCCAGGAGGACAGCCTGCGCCTCGCCCAGAAACTCTACGACGAAAATGTCGTCAAGCGACAGACCGGCGTCCTCACCGACCTCGACGTGCTGCAGGCCCAGGTCGGCGTGGCCACGGCCCGCAGCCAGCTCATCCTCGATGAGCAAACCGTCCACAACGACGAGGATGTCCTCCTGCAAAGCATGAGCCAGCGCGATTTCAGCGGCCCGGTCGGCCCGGTGGATTTCCCGGCCATGGCCAACAACCCCGAGGTCTCGTTCGACCTCTCCTACAAACTCGCGCGCGACAACGGCCCCGACCTCGCCATCATCCAGGCCACCATCGAGCAATTCAAACTCGACGCCCTCACGACCAAGCGCAACGCCCTGCCGGAGCTCGATATCGACGGCGGAGTCGGCTTGAACAGCCTTGGGCATTCCTACGACGCCGCCATCGACCAGGTCACCAATTACAACGGCCATTCATGGCAGGCCGGCGTCACCCTCACTTTCCCCCTGGGCTTGCGCGCCAACCGGGCGCTCTATCATCAGGCCCTGGCCAGCCAACACAGCGAGGAAACCGCTTTTGATCAGGAAGACGAGAACCTCACGGTCCAGGTTCGTTCCGCGGTCCGCGCCGTGCAGACCGGCATCGAAAGCGTGCGCGCCTCGACCGAGACCGCCACGCTCAGCGAACAACAATACGAATTGGAAAAGGCCAAGTTCGACGCCGGCCTGGTGACCAGCCTGGATGTGCTTACGGAACAAAATGCCCTGCTGGCTGCGCGCGTGCAGGAACTCCAGGCCAAGGTCAACCTGCGCACCGCCATCGCCAACCTGCACTTTCTCGAAGGCAGCTCCCTCCAGCTTTATCATGTCAATCTGGTGGAGTGAGGTGTGGCGCGACGCTGGTCGTAGTTGGTAGTTAGTATTTGGTAATTGGGCGCGAGACGCGCGCAAATCACAAACGCCAATACCCAAACGCCAAAAAACCGGGAAACCAGGATTTGGTAATTCGTAGTTGGTGTTTTGAGTTTTTTTTGGGGTTTGGAGTTTTGTGATTTGAGATTTCTTCAGGTCATCCATCCCTGTCACTTCAGCTCATTAGAGCATTTAAGTTTATTATGCACAGATAGCTTGGAAAAGGTGGAGCGCGGCGTCCCCGACGCGCTCAAATGGAAGACCTGAAATAAACGCGTCGGGACGCCGCGTTCCACCTTTTTGCTTATGTGCACAATATCTTGAATTGCTCTAGTCGAAAAGATCGCCGACCGGAACTTCATCGAGGCTCACCACCTTGTGCTCCGGCAGCTGCGTGCGAAACCAGGTCCGCTGCTTTTTCACCAGCGCGCGGGTGTTTTGCGCAATTTCATCCGACAGCTCCCCCTCGCCCAGCTTTCCTTCCAGCATCGCCAGCACTTCGCGATAGCCGATCGCCCGCGCCGCGCTCGGATTTTTCTCCAAACCCGCCGCGCGCAATCGCCGCACCTCATCCACCAACCCGCCGCGCAGCATGGCCACCACGCGCGCCTCAATGCGCCCCGCCAGGTCCAACGCCGGCCGATCGAGCCGCGTGAGCACGCTGCGCCAGCCGTCAAACGGCGCGCGCTGCCGGGCAAATTCCTCCGTCAGCTCGGGCAGCGTTTTTCCGGAAGCCAGGCACCGCTCCAGCGCGCGCGCCACCCGGCGCGGATTCGCCGCGTCCAGCTTTTCCAATCCCTGCGGGTTCAGCCGCCGCAGTTCCGCCACCGCTTCCGCGAGCGGGAGTTTTTCCACGCGTGCCCGCACCTCGGCCGGCACCTCGACCCCGTCCGCCACCGGCGCGAAGAACGTCCTCAAATATAATCCGCTGCCGCCGACCACCAGCACGGCGCGGCCCCGCGCCGCGATGGCCTCGACCGCCGCCCGCGCGAGCAGGACAAACCGGGCCACGTCCATCCGCTCCGCCACGTCGAGGATGTCCACCAGGTGATGCGGCACGCGCGCCTGCTCCGCCTTCGTGGGCTTCGCCGTGCCGATGTCCATGCCGCGGTAGAACAGCAGCGAGTCGCACGACACGATTTCCGCGCCATGTTTCTCCGCCCAGCGCAGCGCCAGCTCGGTTTTGCCGACTGCCGTCGGGCCGGTCAGGATGTGGATCGTGCCGTGTGCCATCATGAATTGTTACGACCATGTGATATTACCCTGGCGGCGTCACTTTACTTTTGCGTAAAAGCGGAAAACTTTTCATTTGAAAGGTACCGCCGCATCCACTCCCTGCGTTGAAACTCGCGCTCGTTACCGAAACCTTCCCGCCCGAAATCAACGGGGTCGCCATGACCCTGCAGCGCCTCGTCGAGGGCCTCGCCCGGCGCGGCAATGATGTCATGGTCCTGCGCCCGCGGCAAAACTCCGCCGATGCGCCCGGTGCGCTCCGTGGCTATCGCGAACAGCTTTTCCCCAGCCTGCCGATTCCCGGCTATGGCTTTCTCCGCCTCGGCCTGCCCGCCCGCGGCCGGTTGCTGGAAATCTGGGCCGGCGACCGGCCGGATCTCGTGCACGTCGCGACCGAAGGCCCGCTCGGCTATTCCGCGCTGCGCGCCGCGCACACCCTTGGCCTGCCCGTCAGCTCCAGCTTTCACACCAACTTCCACGCCTACAGCGGCCACTACGGCTTTGGTTTCCTCAACACCCCGGCCCTCGCCTATCTGCGCCACTTCCATAACCGCACCCGCGCCACTTTTGCCCCGACCGATGGGCTCAATGCCGAGCTCGCCACCGCCGGCTTCGCGCGCCTCCGCCTGCTGGCGCGAGGGGTGGATACAAAGCTTTTTTCGCCGGCGCATCGCCGCGAGTCCCTGCGCGCGGCATGGGGCCTCGCGCCCGACGACCTGGCCGTGGTCCATGTCAGCCGCGTCGCCCCGGAAAAAAACTATCCGCTGCTGATCGAGGCCTGCGCCTCCCTTCGCGCCGCGCACCCGCGGGCAAAATTTATTTTTGCGAGCGACGGCCCGCTCCGGAAAAAACTCCAACGGGCGCACCCGTGGATTCATTTCACCGGGTTTCTCGACCCCGAGACACTCGCCGCCCATTACGCCTCGGCCGACCTTTTCCTCTACGCCAGCCTCACCGAGACCTTCGGCAACGTCGTCCTCGAGGCCATGGCCAGCGGCCTGCCGGTCGTCGCCTTCAACTACGCCGCGGCCGCGCGCTTCATCCGGCACGGCGAAAACGGCTGGCTCGTGCCCTGCACCGACCGGGTTGCCTTTCTCGATGCGGCGCGTATCCTTGCTGCCGATACCCCGCTCCGCCGCCGCCTCGGCCCGGCGGCGCGGGCCACCGCTGAAATGATCCCCTGGGACGACATCGTCGCCGGCTTCGAACGCGACCTGCTTGAGCTCGCGCAAGCGGCCCCGCGCCCGACCTCCCTGCAACTCGCGTCATGCTGAAGACCCGGTTCATTTTCAATCCCTGTTCCGGTCGCAACCAGCACGATTCCTCGCTGCTCGAGCGCTGCCATGCCTTTATCGCCGAGCACAAGCTCGATGCGGATCTCGTCGTCACCGAGCGCCCGCTCCATGCCACCGAACTCGCCCGCCGCGCCCTCGATGACGGCTGCGGCCTCGTCGTGGCCGTCGGCGGCGACGGCACGATGAATGAAGTGGCGCAGGCCCTCGTGCACCACGATGCCGCGCTCGGCCTTATCCCGTGCGGCTCCGGCAACGGCCTCGGCCGCCATCTCGGCATCCCCGGGCCGGGCCGGGGCGCGTTCCGCACCCTCCTGCACGGCCAGGTGCGCGAAATCGACACCGGCCTCGCCAATGGCCGGCCCTTCTTCAATGCCATGGGCATCGGTTTCGACGCTGAAATCAGTTTTCGCTTCAACCAGCTGACCCGGCGCGGCCTGTCCGCCTACGTGCGCACGGCCTTGGGCACCTATTTTTCCTTCAAGCCACAGGCCTTCATCATCCACAACGGCAAGACGGTCGCCACCCGCGCCTTTCTCATCACCGTCGCCAACTCCGACCAATATGGCAACGACGCCATGATCGCGCCCGGCGCCTGCGTGGACGATGGCTCGCTCGACCTCGTCGCCATCAAGTCCGTCGGATTTTTCAATGCCGTGCCGCTCGCGGTGCGCCTCTTCACCAACACCCTCGATGGCAGCCCGAGCGTGCAGCGCCTGCGCGGCGGCCATTTCATCATCGAACGCACCGCGCCCGGCCGCCTTCACACCGACGGCGAAACCCACGACACCACCGCCAGCGTCGAGGTCACGGTGCTGCCGCGCAGCCTCAAAATCATGGGGCCGGCCAAACCAGTTGCAATAAAACCAAACGAATCGGCACTGGCAGGTGAAGATTGCGTGACGTTTTCGCCGCGCCCCTAGCCTGGCGGCCACAATTTTGTTAGTCTCGAATGCAGCATGCCGAACGATCTGAAGTCACTCCGGGTCAAGACGGTGATCATCTCCGATGTCCACCTGGGCACCTTCGACTGCAAAATTGACGAGGTTAATCATTTCCTCAAGCACACCCGCTGCGAGAAACTCATCCTCAACGGCGACATCATCGACAGCTGGGTGCTCAAGAAAGGCGGCCACTGGCCCAAGTCGCACACGCGCTTCGTCCGCCTCGTCCTGAAGAAGCTCGAGAAACGCGACACCGAGGTCATCTACCTCCGCGGCAACCACGACGACGTGCTCGCAAAAATTCTGCCGCTCGATTTTGAAAACCTGCGCATCGTCGAGGATTACATCCACGAGACCGTGCGCGGCCGCTATCTCGTGCTGCACGGCGATGTGTTCGACACCATCACCAAGAATTTCGTCTTTCTCGCCTACATCGGCGACTGGGGCTATCGCACGCTCATGCGCCTGAACCGCCTGTACAACCACTGGCGCGCGTGGCGCGGCAAGGAATACTATTCCCTGAGCAAGGCCGTGAAGGCGCGCGTGAAATCCGCCGTCAGCCACGTCTCGAAATTCGAGGATCACATCGTCGCCCTCGCCCGGCGCCGAGGCTGCATCGGCGTCATGTGCGGCCACATCCACACCGCGGCGGACAAGATGCTCGGCGAGATCCACTACTTGAATTCCGGCGACTGGGTCGAATCGCTCACCGCCATCGTCGAGCACTTCGACGGACGGTTTGAGCTCATCGATTTCGCCGCCTTCACCAAGCTCTATCCGCTTGAAAGCGAAGCCGCCGAAACCACGGAGACGCTCGAGCCCGTGCCCAACCCGGTGAACGCGACGTAAGCCGCGTTCACGGGTCGGGCAAAATCTGAAATTTGAGATCTGAGATTTGAAATCTAAGAGGCCGCCACCGCGCAGTTGCGCCCGCGCGCCTTCGCCGCGTAGAGCGCCTTGTCCGCCGCGGCCACGAGCGCCTCGACTGAATCCGCGTCCTGCGGCATCACCGCCACGCCAAAACTCATCGTCACCCGTACACTGGCCCCGCCGTTGGCCTTGATCGGGGCGTGCTCCAGCGCGGCCCCGGCCCGTTGCGCCGCCTCAAGCGCCGCGGGGCGGTTGGTTTCCATCAAGATCATCGCCAGCTCCTCGCCGCCAAACCGCGCCAGCCGGTCCACCGAGCGCAGGCCGGTCGTCAACCGCCGGGAAACCTCCTGCAACACCGCATCGCCCGCCTGGTGCCCGTGGCCGTCATTGATCTCCTTGAAGTGGTCGATGTCGCCCAGCACGAGCGCAAAGGGATGACCGAAACGCCGCGAACGCTCGACTTCCTCGGCCAGCTGGCGGTCGAACTCGCGCCGGTTGAGCAGGCCCGTGAGCGGGTCGTGCGTGGCCAGCTCGCGCAACGCGCCGAGCGTTTCGTCGAGTTTCAACGCATAACGCAGGGAACGCTCCAGCATGCGCGGCGTGATCTCGCCCTTTACGAGATAATCGAGCGCGCCCAAATTCATCGCCTGGATGTCGACGTTCTCCGAGGATTCCGACGTGAGGAAGATGATCGGCGTGCGGCAGCCTTTCGCGACCGCTTCACGGATGAGTTCCAGCCCGTCGTGCGCGCCGAGCTGGTAGTCGAGCAGGCAGGCGCTGTAGTCGCCGCTGAGCAGCCGGGTGAGCCCGTCCTCGTAGGTCTCGGCCCAATCGAGATCGTAGCGATCGGCCCGAAAATTCTTAAACTGCGCCTGCGTGTAGCGAAATTGCAGGCGGTCGTCGTCGATCAACAGGATGCGTCGGGACATGGGAAACAGGCGTTAAATATCAACGACGGTTCGTGCCCGCGGCGAGTTCGGTCGCATGGGCCAGGAGTTGCGCGAGGAGTTGGGTGCGGTCGGCCAGGTTGGCCTTGATGATATTGACGAGCGCGCTGCCGACGACCACCCCGTCGGCCTGGGCGGCGACCTCGGCCACCTGCGCGCGGGTCGAGATGCCGAAGCCCACGGCGACCGGCAGCTTTGTGTGTTGCTTGATTTGCGCGACCGCCGCGTGAATGCCCGTGGCGAGCTGGTCGCGCACGCCGGTGACGCCTTCGCGCGAGACGTAATAAATGAAACTGGTGGCCGCGGCGCAGATTTTGGCGATGCGCGCGGCGGGCGTCGTCGGCGCGACAATGAAAACCGTGCCCATGTCGTGCGCCTGGCACACGGTCAGGAGGTCGCCCGCCTCCTCCGGTGGCAAATCGAGCACGAGCAGCGCGTCGATGCCCGCCGCCTTGGCGGTGCGCACATAGGTCTCGAGGCCAGGCGCAAAGACGAGGTTGTAATACGTGTAGAGAACGAGCGGCACCGCGGTCGAGACGCGGATGCGCTTGGCGAGATCGAAAACGCGCGCGGTCGTCATGCCCGCATCCAGGGCGCGCTGGGCGGCCAGCTGGTTGGCGATGCCATCGGCCAGCGGGTCGGAAAACGGCGCGCCGAGTTCGAGCACATCCACCCGGGCCGAGATCAGCGTGCGGCAGGCGGCGAGTGAGGTCTCAAAATCCGGATCGCCCGCACAAAGGTAGGCGACAAAGGCGGCACGATTTTCATTCTTGGCGCGGGCAAAGGCGTCGGCGAGGCGGGACATGGGGTGTTAATGACCGCAAAAAGTTGCGCCGGGCGCAAAACGAATCTGCAGGGAACGTGTTTTTTAACCACGGATTACGCGGATGGACACGGATCAGGCAGATTACCCCAGAATCTCGCCGTGAAAACCACCTTTGGCGGCCATCCGTGCTTATCCGTGTCATCCGTGGTCGACTGAGTTGCCGAGCGAAAACTCGACCAGCACGGGACAATGGTCGGAAAGCAGCGTGCGAATGACTTTGCAGCGCGGCTCGACGCAGCGCGGCGGAAGAAAAACAAAATCGAGGGTGCGGCTCGGCCAGAGCGACGGGAACGTGCGCACGCCGGCCCGCGGAAGCAACGTGTACTGGCCATGGCTCGAGAAGTAAGTCAGCAGCGAGGCCGTGGCGTCGGGGACATGCGACGGGTTGTTGAGGTCGCCGCAGAGGATGGGCGGCATGTGCCAGTGGGCGTGGCGATGCCGCTGCTTGTCGTTCAGATAATCGGTCAGTTGCCGGAGCTGGAGAAAACGCCGCTCGCGCGCACCGAAGTGGAGATGGAGGTTCACGACCGGCACACGGCGGCCATGAATGTCGATCTCGGCGAAAAGAAACCCTTTCTCGCCGATGCGACGCTGGCCGAACGTAACGGTTTCCCACCCGAGGATCGGATGGCGCGACAACAGGGCATTGCCGTAATTGAGGTGAAGGCGTCCGTTATGGCGGTTGTTGACGCCAAAGATCGCATGGGGAAACCCGGCGTGTTCGCGCAGGAATTCGAGATGATCAAAGCTGCCGGCCCAGCGGGAGTTTTCGTCGATTTCCTGCAGCGCAACGATGTCGGGCTCCAGGCGCTTGATCAGGTGCGCGATTTTTTGCAGGCGCGCCTCGAGCCGGCGACGCGAAGTCAGGCCCGAGACGGGCATGAGGCCACGGCCATGGGCGATGTTGAAGGTAACAATGCGAAGGCGCGACATACGCTGGAAGACATCGACTGACGGCTAATAATGAATCGCCCAGGCGCCCAGTGACAAGCACGACAATTCTTTGCGCCAACGGTGCAAAGAATTTGGGGCGGCCAACGGGACTCGAACCCGCGACCCCTAGATTCACAATCTAGTGCTCTAACCAACTGAGCTATGACCGCCGTGTAGAGCCGGGTAAAATCACGTTCAGCCCAAGGCGTGTCAATCTTTCAAAGGTCTTGGTAGTGTATCAGTTTGGTTTTAGAATTGCCGGCGTAGATCCGATGATCGTGCTCACAGCGAACCCATCCCCAGCTTGACGATCTTGTCGGACTGGATCAGTGTTCTTTCATGCCAAACAAGCAAACATCGCCGGATAAGCCCGAGCGACCGACTAAAGGCGCTCAAATCGGCGCCCGTTTGCGGGCACGTGCAAACACACTTTCCGCTAAGGCGCGCGAAACCGCCCGCCTGCGCGGCATGCAGTTGATTTACGGCAATATTGCTTAACGCCTTACTTGCCGGAAATCACCGCGCAAACCCGCTCTCGAATTTGGTTGAGCTTGGGGGCCGGCAGCGTTCCGACAGCACGCTTCACGCATACTTCATTGGCCGTGACGATCCGATGAGGCAGGACAAAGCTGTCATGCTTCAATCCTCCCGATGCAAAATCGCTGACCGCAAGCGCGATGGCTTCCGGATGGCCGGCGGATTGGCTCGTAATTTGGCAAAGGATCACGTCGCCACGAGTCAAAGAAGCCAATACCAAAGCCGGACGGACCTTGGAACTCGAAAGGTCCGTGAACGGAAAAGGGACTACGACGACTTCACCGCTTACAAATCGCGCCATGCCTCATCCTCCTCCGGCTTGTCCCAGTCCTTCGCCCATGCGGACTGAGCGAGCGGCAGAAGGTCTTCCCTGACATCATCGCGTTTACTCTTGAGGAAAAGCAAAAAGTCCCAAACTTCCCGCTGAACCGGCTCGGTGGCGGACTTAACCTCTTCGATAATCGACTCTGTAAGGGCGGTCATGGCTCGTTCGAATGCTACTCCTGAAAATGTCTCCAAAATATCGCTCCGTCAAGAGGCAAGGCTTTGTGCTTGGTGCCCAGCCGATTGAATGAAACCTTCACCGAATTGCCAGCCGAGCCTTGCGCAACACCGTCGCGGCTGGCACGCTTGGATCGCCATCGCCATCCATTTGAAGCGCCCTGACCGCGCTCACCGTCGCAAGTTCGATGTCTTCCAATCGGCGTTGGATGTCAGCACGCGTCAGACCACGGCCATGAGGCTTTTTAACGGGGCGGGTGGCAACGGTTCTGGGCATAAGGCTACTCTGGAAAATGTCTCCCAAAATAAGGCAGAGGATGCGATCTTTGTTTCGCGGAATGCAGCGCGGGTGTGGTGCTCTTACCTTACCGATGGTTCGTTCGAGGTGAAAGAAGTGCCCGACAACACGCCGAAACCAGCCTCGCCAAGCCGAGCCGATTTATCGTAACGTTGAGCAAGCAAATGAGACCGAACGAATGCTACGCTTACTTTGCTTTACGAGGCTTTGCCATGAGCCCTGAAGAAATTTCTGCTGCGCTTGACTTGAGGGCGTCGAAGTCTTGGCGTGCCGGAGATCCACATGAAGCGCACCGTGTTCCGGGAAAGAAAAGAGATGCGAGCTTCTGGTGTATCGAGAGTCGGATTGCTCGCGACGCCGAAGTTTCACTCGAGGATCACGTGAAAGATGTGTTGGATCAGCTAGCGCCGCGTTTTGAGGTCGCAGCGTCATTAAGCAAGAAGCATCGCGGCTTGATGGAGTTGATTGGCTATTTTCATCTGGGTTACCCAGGTATTGGGTTTGAATCATCGACCATCCAGCGTTTGGCCGCGCTCGCGGTGGAGATCGATTGTGACTTCTACCATCTCACGCCTGAAGAAGAGCCCAACCAGCCGCCAGAGCCAACGGCCACGGGCGGCCATGGCTCAGCTTGAATGTTCGGTAAAGAAAATGAGGCCGGACGGATCACCGCGCTTACGCTATTTGCGGCTTTTTTCGGCCTTTTTTTCGTCGGTGCAATCCGATTTCGAAGCGTGGCATTACTTTTCTACTCAGTGATGTTTATCCATTTCGCCATCGACTACCGAAAAATAAAGGATCCTTTTTTAGGGACGGGTCAAAAAATCTAAAATTTGACAGTCGTCGGCGAGGAATCAGGCGCGCCGACTAGCATTGCGATGGTTCGGTCAGCTTTAAAGAAGAGGATCAGCCCGGCGACAATGAAGAGGGCCAGACGGGCAAGAAACAGATAGTAGTTCTCAGCCGTCGCCGCAGCGCGGGCCGGATCGCCGTAGAGTGTATGGTAGGCTCGAAAATATTCGGGAAAATAACTGAAATCGAGAACTCCTGAAAGCAGCAGCCAGACCGACGTCAGTCGGACGTACACCACGCCGAGATTCAGGTCCCGCTGGCGACCGCCGGCAAGATACTGGATCGTCCGATCCGTCTTTCCAAAGAACAGCAGAGCGCATAGAAGGTTCAGGGAAACGCGAAAACAAACTCCGGCCCGGTGTTGGGAATTCACATGCGACCCGTCAACGAACGCATAAATAACCATTATCACGGCACTAAGCCGGATCATTAGCCTGGCGACGGCAGTGGAATTCATTTGGATGGTCTGCATCTGCTGGTAAGCGTTTAGGTCACGGAGGCGGATTCTTGTAGGTTCGGGATACAGTTGCAAGCGCATGGTCTGGACGTGATGTCCGGGCGCCAGCGGTTCCGCCGAATTCGCCTTTGCAACAAAAGGTACTTGTGGGGCAGATCGAAAAAATTCGCGATCCATTCTTCACTCTTTGGCCCACCGGCCCTCAGAACTTCACCGGACGCACTTCGATTTCAGTGATGACGACCTCGCTGTCGTCCAGCACCGGGCGGTAGGTGGCTGTATCGCGCAGTTCGATTTTGAAAATGCATACCCGGCGCTTGCTGAGGGTCGCGGGCGGGACGTAGTCCGCCGGCAGCTCCCACACCTTGATGAGATTGCGCGAGTTGATGTTGTCCCACAATTCGACGAGATTTAAACCGTGCAGCACGACCTCGCACTCGCCGAAGACAAGCACCAAGTCACCGTTTTCAAAGATGAAGACTAGCTGAGTCCGCGACGTCTATCAGCCAAATTTCGCTCCTCTTTTTGGTCAAACCGGGCTTTGACACGGACGGCTCGTTATCCTACTTTCCTGCCATGCTGACAGCCGAACCCATTGCCCACATCTATCGCGATGCCGCTGGTGTCGCATGGATTGACCGCACCCGCGTCAAAGTGATGGAAGTGGCCTTGGATCATATGGCCAATAGCTGGAGCGCCGAGGAAATCCATCGGCAGCATCCAGACTTGTCGTTGGCGCAAATCCACGCTGCTCTAGGCTACTACTACGATCATCAGGCCGCGTTCGACCAGCAGATCGCCCAAGATTTGGCCGAAGCCGACCGTTTGGCCGGTTCAACTGCTGACTCGCCGTTGCGCCGTCGTTTGCGCCTGCTTCAACGGCCCGCGTGAGCCTGCGCCTCTACATGGACGTTCATGTGCCGCGAGGCATTACGGATGCCCTGCGCGTCCGCAATGTGGCCGTCACCACTGCACAGGAGGACAATCATGCCGAGGCCGATGATACCGCTTTGCTGGCCCGGGCGACAGCCCTCGGCTGCGTGCTCTTCACTCGCGATCAGGATTTCTTGCAGATTTCAGCCGCTTGGCAGCGGGAAGCAAAACCGTTCACGGGTGTGATTTTTGCGCACCAACTCCGCGTAACGATTGGCCGGTGCGTCAGCGATCTGTCGCTCATCGCGGAGGCCGGGCAGCCCGAGGACTTGGCCAATCGAGTGGAGCACCTGCCGCTTTGATCGGCTCGCGTTCAGGCAAGGGGTTGATATCCCGTTGGCCGCCCCATTTTTCTCCTCTGAGAGGAAAAAAGCCGAAGCCAGGTTGACGTGGCAATATCCCCGTGCCGCCCGCCGCATGTGAATGGAAACGCCGGCCGTAGATTTATTCAACGATATGAATTAAGAAACCATTTATTTTCTCCGCAAATCTTTTTCAACTGCTCCCGTTTACCGCCTACCCCCAAGCGGCGCCCGTCTCGTATCCGTTAGCGTTAGCTTACCCAAAATGAACATGCCTACCCCGTCCGCTTTGTCCCTGCGGCTGCCTTTGCGCCGCCTTGTTTCCTCAAAATTCCTTGCTGTATTTGCCTTGGTTTGCGGCTTATCCCTGTCGACCCAAGCCCAAGCCTGCGTCACCGCCACCGCCGGCGGCAGTTGGCAGAACAGCACCATGACCTCGCAGACGGGCACCTTTACGGCGACTTTCGACGCCACGCCCTCGGCGTCTCCCACGAACGACGTCATCGGCTTCTCCAACGGCGCGCAGACCGCCTATGCGAACTTTGCCTGCCTGGTGCGTTTCAATACCTCGGGTGACATCGACGCGCGCAACGGCGGCGCCTATGCCGCAGCCTCCACCATCCCGTTTTCGGCCAACGTGTCGTATCACTTCCGCCTGGTGGTCAACATCGCCGCCCAAACTTACTCAATCTACGTGACGCCGGCGGGTGGTTCCGAACTGACGGTTGGCAGCAACTATGCCTTCCGTATTTCCGACACCACCTTGAATTACTGGGGCGCCTTCGTCGATACCCCCGGCA
>Ga0210398_10000242_pt1 | contig 67297 bp, 62 predicted proteins | sample IncBWC4OmetaG_FD_161047 | JGI IMG/M metagenome (GOLD analysis project Ga0210398, IMG submission 161047) | Forest soil microbial communities from Barre Woods Harvard Forest LTER site, Petersham, Massachusetts, United States - Inc-BW-C-4-O | ecosystem: Environmental > Terrestrial > Soil >... | reverse complement strand
TCAGTTTTCCTCGGCAGACACCTCTGTGTCGGCAAGGAAACTCAACAAGAGCGGAAGAAAAAGCAGCAGCGAGCCCAGCGAACCAAGGCTGGAAGAGCAGCATAACGAGATCAGCCGGGATGGAATCGACCGGCGGGGATTCCTGCAATGTATGGCGTGGGCCGGCACGGGGCTGATCTGGACCCTGGCCGGGGGCGTACCGGTGTCTCGCGTTTTTGGAGAGAAGACGCACGCGGGGAAGCCGGGCGATTTCAGCTTCGTGCAGATCAGCGACAGCCACATCGGCTTTAACAAGGCAGCGAACGCCGACGTGACGGCCACGCTGCAGGCGGCGCTGGGCCGGATCGACAGCATGGCCGGGATGCCGGACTTTCTGATTCATACCGGCGACCTGACGCACGCAGCGAAGGCTGCGGAATTCGACACGCTGAGCCAGGTGCTGGGAGCGCGGCGGCAGATTTTCTATGTTCCGGGAGAACACGACACCGCAGTCGATGACGGAAAGCTGTATCTGGAGCGCTATGGGAAGGGCACGGCGGGGAGCGGTTGGTACAGCTTCGATCACAAGGGCGTGCACTTTATCGGGCTGGTCAATGTAGTGCAGTTGGAAGGAATGGGACGGCTGGGACAGGCACAGCTCGATTGGCTGCAACAGGATGTGCAGGGCCTGAAGAGCAGCACGCCGATCGTGCTGTTCGCGCATATCCCGCTGTGGGCGGTGTATCCGGCGTGGGGCTGGGGCACTTCGGACAGCGAGCAGGCTTTTGCCCTGCTGCGGCGATTCGGATCGGTGACGGTGCTCAACGGGCATATCCATCAGGTGCTGCAGAAGGTCGAGGGCAACGTCACGTTTCACACGGCGATGTCGACGGCGTTTCCTCAACCCGCACCCGGGACGGCGCCCTCGCCGGGGCCGATGAAGGTGCCGGCAGAGAAGCTGCGGGACGTGCTGGGGCTGACGGAGGTGCATTTTGTCGCGCAGCGGCGGGCGCTGGCGGTGGTGGACGCGACGCTGTCAGGCGAGCCCGTGGAGGCGCCGGAGGCTGCGACGCGATGAGGGCGGCGGTATCGGTGCAGAAACTGTGCGGACTGTGCGCGTTGGTGCTGGCACTCGGCTGCTCGGCGGCGTTTCCGGCCATGAGCGAGTCCGCGGGGCGTGTTGCGGGTGCGGGCGACGCAGCTACCGACGCGGGCAAACTGCTGTTCGAGAAGCGTTGCTCCGGGTGCCATGAACTCGACCGGCCCAAAGAAGGGCCTCCGCTGCGCGGCGTTTACGGACGGAAAGCGGGCAGCGCTGCCGGCTTCGAGTATTCCGACGCGCTGAAGAAATCCGGTATCGTGTGGGACGACGCGAAGCTGAACCAGTGGCTGACGAATACGGAGTCTCTGGTCCGTGACAACGATATGGATTTCGCTGTGCCCAGACCCGAGGAGAGAGCGCAGATCATACAGTTTCTGAAAGAATCCTCCGGGAAGTAACGGACAGGAGAAGGATGGACCCTGCATCGTTTGAAGAGCTGGCGATGCCGTTGTTCGATCAGCTTTACAACTTCGCACATTGGCTCACCGGCGATCGCACGGATGCCGAGGATCTGGTGCAAGAGACGTATGCAAAGGCGCTGCGAGGATTCCGCTCGTTCGAAGAGGGAACGAATTTTCGTGCGTGGATGTATCGCATCCTGAGGAATACATTCCTGACCTCGCGCAGCGGGCTGGCTGCACAGAATACGACGGCCATCGACGACGACGATATCGGAGCCGTCGAGGTATGGACCGCGCACGCCGTGACGCCCGAGCGGCTGTTGCTGCGGCAGGAGAGCCGTCAGCTGGCGCTGGATGCGCTTGAATCGCTCTCGGCGGGGGACCGGGAGATTATTTTGCTGTGCGAGGTGGAGGAACTGTCCTACAGGGAGATTGCACAGGTGCTGGGAGTGCCGTTGGGGACCGTGATGTCGCGTTTGTCGCGCGCCAGAACGAGGCTGCGCCAGGCACTGGCGGCAACGGCGCCGGGGAAGGTGGGATGACGATGGCTTGTGAACAGCGGCCCGCGCAACTGGCTGCCTACATCGACGGCGAGCTGGAGCCCGAGGAGGCGAGCGCGGTGGACGAACATGTACGCGGCTGCCCCGCATGCGCCGCAGAAATTGCGGCGCTGGTGCGGATGCGCCGCGGCCTGCTGGCGGCGCGAGGGCGCTATGTACCGGATCCCGCGCTGCGGGCCCGCGTGCGGCGATCCATCGGTGCTGTGGAGCGACGCAGGCGGAGTTCCTTCTGGCTGATTCCGGCAGTCGTGGGGTTCGCCGCCGTCGTAATTCTGATGGCGATGGTGTGGCCCGAGCGATCGCTTCGTTCGGAGGGATTCGGTGAAGTTGCGGATCTGCACGTGAGCGATCTGGCCAGCGCCAATCCGGTGGATGTGGTTTCGACGGATCGGCACACGGTGAAACCATGGTTCGCAGGACGCATTCCGTTCACGTTCAATCTGCCGGAATTCGCCGGCACGGATTACTCGCTGATCGGCGGTCGCGTGGCTTATCTGGAGCAACAGCCGGGAGCGCAGCTGCTGGTTGGCCTGCGGCAACACAGGATCTCGGTGCTGATCTTCCGGGAGTCGGCGGAACTGGCGCACGCATTTCCGCGGGCGAGTGAGGTTCGCCAGCGGGATTCGTTCAACGTTGCCACCTGGCAGGCGGGCGATCTGCGCTTTGTCGTCATTGGCGACGCGGACCCGGGTGCGATCGGGAAGCTGGTGCAGATGATGAAGCAGGCGAATCCGTAGTAGGTCAGGACACTTGCGCGCCGCGTTCGGCGAGGAGCTTGCGCAGAATGGAGCGGTGGCAGAGGTTCTCGTCTTCGCAGTAGCAGCCCATCGAAAAATTGGTCTGGTGAGAGAGCGCGGCGAGCAGGTCGAGCAGATGCGCGGAGTCCGGGTGCTTCATCTCAGTGCGAAATTTGCGTTCGAAGGCCTTCCAGTCTCGCGTGGCGCTTTCGGGGTCCTCCCGATGCGTTGCCAGAGCTTCCTTGACGAGCGGCTCGCTGGGCGAGAGATTCGGCAGCCAGACATCGTAGAAGTTGCGTTTGGCGAAGTCGGCTTTGGGTACGCCGCGCGGCGGACGGCGTACCGTGCCGAGGCGGAGGCCTTCGTTCGGCTTCCGCGGCGTTCCCAGGCGGACGATGGCGATCATGACAGGGACAGGGTACAGCGCTCCGGGTAAAGCGTGCAGGGCTCAGCGCCTCTTCGGCGCGTGCCGGAGCGCATTGAGGACGGCGTAGAACGACGGCTTGGGCTGGAAGTTCGCGTCGAAGAGCAGCGGGCGCTGGGGCAGATGGTCGGCGCGCGTGTATTCGGGGAACCATTGCGTGTGGTTGTGCCAGCTATACGCGTCGCAGATGCCCCAGGTGACGAGTGCCGCGAGGGCCGGTTCGTCGAGAGCGACGGCGAGGAAGCGAGCATACACGCCGGCGACGGCCTGGTCGCGCGCCGCGATGTCGGAGGGAAGGCCGATGTCATCGACGTCGAGTTCGGTGATGACGATTTTGAGGCCGCGCGCGGCGAGTGCGTGGAGAAACCCGCGGTATTGCTGCTCGTGGAAGTCAGAGAACTGCCGGTACTTGAGGTGCGACTGCAGGCCGACTCCGTCGATGGGCGCGTTCGCCTTCTGCAGGCGGTCGAGAAGGCGGAAGAGCGCGTCGCGTCGAGCCTGCTGCCATGGCACGTCGAGGTCGAGGTCGTATTCGTTGTAGAGAAGCAGGGCGCCGGGGTCGGCGGCGCGCGCCTGGCGGAACGCCGTCGCAAAGAAATCCGTGCCCAGAGCGCGCACCAGCGGGCTGTTCATGCGCAGGCCGTCGGGCCCTTTTTGCGGAGGCTCGATGGCCTCGTTGATGACATTCCAGGAGAAAACGCGTCCACGATAGAACCCGGCGATCCGGGCGATGTGGGTGGCGACGGCCTGCTCCGCCTGGTCGCGCGGCAGCTTCTCGAGCCACGGCGGCGTCCGCAGATACCAAAGCAGATGAGCCCCGGTGATTTTGAGTCCCGCATCGAGAGCGACGGCGGTGTTGGGATCGTACTGGTCGTTCTCCCCGTCGGGTGTGGGCGCGACATCCTCCCACGAGAGGATGGGGGCGTAGAGCGCGCACTGGCGCACGAAGAGCTGCTGGTAGCCGGGCGGCTCGTTGCGGAACCAGTTGTCACTGGCCGATCCATAGGAGATTCCGACGGCGGCGGCAGCCTTGCGGAGGCTCGGAAGGTGGGCCGGTGCCTGATTTTGTCCGCGCAGACAACGGGGCGCAGCGAGGGCAAGGGCAGCGGCGGCGAGCTGGCGAAGGTGATCGCGGCGGGTGGACTTCACGCGGAGCCAGTATAAGGCTGCGCTTTTGACGCAACGCTCGCCAGGGCACAGCGGCTTCGCCAGGTACGGAACGAAAGAAGACCGCGCTACCACAAGGATCAGAGAAAGAGAAATCGCCGTGACGCACGTCACCGTTGGCTGTGACGTTGCTTTGTTAGAATTTGCGGTGGAACTCTGCAATGGAACGAGTGCGGAAGGTCTCGGATGACCTTTCTTGAAACGATCGGCGCGACCACCGGGGAAGCGATTCGTGTGGATCGCCGGCCACGGCTGAACGAACGCATCCAACACCACATTACGAGGAGCAAAATGACGGAAATTGCTGCGATTCACGCGCGGGAAGTATTGGATTCACGCGGAAACCCGACGGTGGAAGCCGATGTGGTTCTGGAGAGCGGAGCGCTGGGGCGGGCGATCGTGCCCAGCGGCGCGTCGACTGGCGAGCACGAGGCGGTGGAGCTGCGGGACGGCGACAAAAGTCACTACCTGGGCAAGGGCGTGCTGAAAGCAGTCGAGAATATCGAAAGCATCCTGGCGCCGGAGCTGACGGGGATGGACGCGACCAACCAGCGGCTGCTCGACGCGACGATGATTTCGCTCGACGGCACCGACAACAAAGGCCGACTGGGGGCCAACGCGATCCTCGCCATCTCGATGGCGGCAGCGCGCGTCTCGGCGAATGAGCTGAAGATCCCGTTGTATCGCTATTTGGGTGGCGTGAACGCATCGATCCTGCCCACGCCCATGATGAACATCCTCAACGGTGGCGCGCACGCGGACAACAACGTCGACTTCCAGGAGTTCATGGTGATGCCGGTGGGTGCGGAGCGCTTCGCGGACGCACTGCGCTGGGGCGTCGAGGTCTTCCACACGCTGAAGGGCGTGCTGAAGAAGAAGGGCTACAACACCGCGGTGGGCGATGAGGGCGGATTCGCTCCGTCGCTGAAGTCGAACACCGAAGCGATCGAGGTGATCCTCGAAGCAATCCAGCTGGCGGGCTACAAGCCCGGCGACGAAGTCGCGATCGCGCTCGATCCGGCGTCGAGCGAGTTCTTCGATGCGGACAAGGGCAAGTACGTTTTCAAGAAGTCGGATAAGAGCGAGAAGAGCAGCGAAGAGATGGTCGCCTTCTACGCGGATTGGGTCCGGCAGTATCCGATTGTCTCGCTCGAAGACGGTCTGGCGGAGAACGACTGGCCGGGGTGGAAGGTGCTCACGCGGGAACTGGGCAACAAGATCCAGCTGGTGGGCGACGATATCTTCGTCACCAACACGGAGCTGTTCCAGAAGGGCATCGAAGAGGGCGTCGGCAATTCGATCCTGATCAAGCTGAACCAGATTGGGACCGTCAGCGAAACGCTGGAGTGCATCGAGCTGGGGCGGCGGTACGGCTACACGTCGGTGATTTCGCACCGCAGCGGCGAGACGGAAGACACCTTCATCGCCGATCTGGCGGTGGCGACGGGTGTGGGGCAGATCAAGACCGGCTCGGCGTCGCGCACCGACCGCATCGCGAAATACAACCAGCTGCTGCGGATCGAAGAAGAGCTGGGACAGGCGGCGGAGTTCCTCGGGCTCGAAGCCGTGAATTACGGGGATTAGAGAGATTTAATGAGCAGATTGCCGGTGAGGCACTCCAATTGCCGGAGTGTCCAGGGCATGTCCTTACAACGCGTGTCTCCACGTCGAGACACTTGATCCGATCCCGCCCCGTGCGCGAGGTCGAACAGGTGATCCACGGGAGGCTCCAATGCGGAAGATAGCGTGGCTGGTTCTGCTGGGAACGATGCCGCTTCTGGCGGCGACTACAACGGCAAAGCCGGGAAGCGGCGCGAATATTGCGCCGGCAGCAGCGAACGAGAACCCGCCACCGGAACATCCGGTGACGGCGGCGCAGGTGTACGAAATTCTTGCGCTGACCGGAACCAACACCATGAAGCGCGAAATGCTCGAGGGCCTTTTGCCGCACATGAAGGAGATGATGCCCTACATGCCGGCCGACGTGGTGGAGGATCTGCAGCGGACGCTGGGCACGGCGGATTTCGAAGGAGCGATGGTGCGCTCGTTCCAGAAGCATCTCTCGACCGAGGAGGCCGCACAGATTATCGCGTTCTACCAGTCACCGGCCGGCCGGCACATGATCGCGGTGATGCCGCAGGTGCTGAATGAAGGGCAGGATGCCAGCGCGCAACTGGGCCAGCAAGTGATGCTGGAGGTGATCCGGCGCCACAAAGATGAAATCAGCGCGGCGGCGAAGCTTTATCGCGAGGAGCATGCGGGGACCGCGCCGAAGCAGAAATGAGGACGCGGTAAAGTACGGGGAGGAATGCTCAAGCTCGCATCTCGCACTCCGAGACGCGGGCGATCAATGCATCTCCCGGAGGCGTGATGCGGAAACTGGGGTGGCTGGTGTGCGCTGCAATCATGATGGGTCTGCCGGCTCTGGCGCAGCAGACGGAGTGGAATCCGGAGCGCGCTGCTCAGGATGCCGCGCCGCCCGAGCACCCTGTTACCGTGGACCAGGTGCGCGAGATGATCCAGCTGAGTGGCGCGATGAGCCTGGCGCGGCAAGCCATGCAGTCGCTCATACCGGCGATCCGGCAGATGATGCCGCCCTATGTCCCTGCCGATGTGCTCGACGACATCAACAGGAGGCTGTTCGCCGCCGACCTGGAAACGACCGTCATCCATGCGTATCAGGCGCACCTTTCCACAGAGGATGGCGCAGCGATCATCGCCTTCTACAAAACCCCGGCCGGACAGCGGCTGCTCGGCGCGATGCCGCAGATTATGAAGGAAAGCCAGCAGGCGGGAGCCAGGATGGGGCAGCAGATTGTCAGCGAGGTGATCGAGAAACACCATGCCGAGATCGAAGCGGCCCGGGCGAAATACGTGCAGGAACATAGCGGAAGCGCGCCGCACAAGTAGAGTCGGCAAGAAATCCAGTCAGGAGACGTTGTGCCCATTTCGAGTAAGCCTGTTGTTCTGACGATTTTGGATGGATGGGGCTATCGCCCGCAGACGGAAAATAACGCAATCGCCCTGGCGCGCAAGCCGGTGTACGACAAGCTGATCGAGGAGTATCCCAACACGCTGCTGCATGCGTCGGATCATTTCGTGGGCCTGCCCGACGGGCAGATGGGCAACAGTGAAGTCGGGCATCTGAACATCGGCGCGGGCCGCATCGTCCGAATGGACATCACCCGCATCGACGCGCTGATCGCGAGCGGGGAGTTTTTCACCCATCCCGTGATTGTGGAGGCTATGCAGAAGGCGCGGAAGACGCAGCTGCATCTGTTCGGACTGGTTTCCGACGGCGGCGTGCACTCGCACCAGGAGCACTTGTACGCACTGCTGAAGACCGCGAAGCAGCAGGGTGTCGACAAAGTCTTCGTCCACGCTTTTATGGATGGCCGCGACACGCTCCCTACCAGCGGAGCCGGCTATCTGGCGGCGCTCGAGCAAAAAATGCGCGAATTCGGAGGCAAACTGGCCAGCGTTTCCGGCCGCTATTACGCGATGGATCGCGACCGGCGCTGGGAGCGCGAGAAAAAAGCTTTCGATGCGATGGTGAAGGGCCAGGCCGAGGGCGGCGCGTACAAGGACGCGATTGCGCGCGTGAAGGAGTCGTACAACAACGGCATCACGGACGAATTCATTGTGCCGTTCGTCGTTACCGATGATCACGGAAAGCCCAACGGCCTGATCCGCGACGAGGACGTGTGCATCATGTTCAACTTCCGCGCCGACCGGGCGCGGCAAATCACACGCGTGCTGGCGCGGAACAGCGGGCTGAGCAAAGAAGCCGGCCGCGAGTTGCCATCGTGGGAAGAACTGGACGCCACCATTCCGCGCACGGAGATTCCGAGTCGGCTGCACTACGTCTGCATGAGCCAGTACGACAAGAATTTCACGCTGCCCATGATCATTCTTCCGGAGTCGATGGAGAACCTGCTGGCCAATCTGATGGCGCAGGCGAACCTGCGCAACCTGCGTGTGGCGGAAACGGAAAAATACGCGCACGTGACCTACTTTTTCAACGGTGGCATCGAGAAGCCGTTCCCCGGCGAGGATCGTGTCCTGATTCCTTCGCAGAAGGTAGCGACCTACGACCTCGCTCCGGAAATGTCGGCGGCTGGCATTGCGGAAACGGTGATCAAGGCGATCAACGACACGGCCTTCGACGTGGTGGTGGTGAATTTCGCGAATGCCGATATGGTGGGACATTCGGGCCAACTGGAGCCGACCATCAAAGCGGTCGAGACGGTCGATGCATGCCTGGGCCGCATTTATCAGGCGATGAAGCAGCACGGCGGCGGGGCGTGGCTCATCACGGCCGACCACGGCAATGCGGAGTTGATGGTCGATCCCGTCAGCGGCGGTCCGCATACCGCGCACACCACGAATCCGGTTCCGTTTATCTTCGTCAGCGAAGACGCCAGGCAATTCTCGGCGAAGCCGGGAGGGTCGCTGCGCGATATTTCCCCGACCATCCTGGGCTTGCTGGGTCTGGAGCAGCCACAGCAAATGACCGGCGGCGATTTGCGCGTGCGAAAATCGTAACAGCGACTCCAGCAAATAAGAAGGCCCGGATCCAAATGGACCCGGGCCTTTCTTCTGAGACTCGGGCGGATCAGAAGCGCGGCACGTCCGCCAGACGATTGATGTTCTGGAACGGCACCATCCAGCCGGGATATTCCGGCGGCAGAGCGCTCACCTCATCGAGCTGCGTCATTTCCTCCACGCTGAGCTTGAGATCGACAGCGGCGAGATTCTGCTGCAGCTGATCGACGCGTTTCGCGCCAATGATGACAGAGGTGACGAAGGGTTTCGCGAGAATCCAGGCAAGCGCAACCGTGGCAACGCTGGTCTGGTGCGCTTTGGCAACGGGCCGCAGAACATCGAGGATCCGCCACGCGCGCTCTTTGTCGACGATGGGAAAATCGAATGCGGAGCGGCGCGAATTTTCGGGCTTCTGATTCTCCCGCGAATATTTGCCCGAGAGCAGACCGCCGGCCAGCGGGCTCCAGACCAGCAGACCCGTACGCTGATCCTCGAGCAGCGGCACGATCTCGCGCTCGAGGTCGCGGCCCGCGATGGAGTAGTAGGCCTGCAGCGTGTCGAGCTTGGCGAGGTTTTTCGCCTCGGAGATGCCGAGTGCCTTCATGATCTGCCACGCGTGCCAGTTGGAGACGCCGATGTAGCGAACCTTACCCTGCTCGACCATGGTGTTGAGCGCGCGCAGCGTCTCTTCGACAGGCGTGATCGAATCGAACGCGTGGATCTGGTAGAGGTCGATATAGTCAGTGCGCAGGCGCTGGAGCGAGGCGTCGACGGCCTGCATGAGATGGCCGCGTGACGCGCCGATGTCGTTGCGTCCGGGCCCGGTACGGCCGTAGCCCTTGGTGGCGATCACGAGATCCCTACGCGCAATGCCGAGATTGGCAATCGACTGAGCGAGCACCTTCTCCGATTCGCCGTTGGTGTAAACATCCGCCGTGTCGATGAAGTTGATCCCGGCATCGACGGAGAGCTTCAGCAACTCATCGGCCAGGTTCTGCTCGACGCCGCTGATGTGCTTCCACATCCCTTCGGCGGTGGAAAAAGTCATGGTGCCGAGACCAAGCTCGGACACAAGAAGGCCGGTGTGGCCCAGAGTGTTGTATTGCATGTGCACCTCTGCGGGGTTTGGGAGATTCCCTTCACTTTGGATGTATCGACCGTCCAGACGATTCGCGGTCGCGGCATTGCCGCAAGGATCAGGAGCGAGCGTGCAGATGCGGCGGCTAGCCGGGGGCATCGGCTGCATTCCGGCGCCATCCCGCCCACAGGAATCCGTCCGCGAGCAGAAAGAGGAAGAATCCGATAAACGCCGGCAGCAAATGGAAGAAGTCCATGTAGCCCACGACAAAATGGACGCTGATCGCGCCGCCGAACCCGGCGCATCCCATGACAGCGACAATTTCCACCAGGCTGCGGTTGAGTTCCGCGCAGCGGGCCACAAAGAGCAGCAGCGAACCGATGGAGCATAATCCGCCGCCGAATGCCGGCGCGATCGTGGGAGATGACGGGAATGAGCGAGGGCGAGATGCGAGCCAGCGCGCGGACATCGAGTCCGATAAATCGCAGGTCCGAGGGCACGAAGACCGTGGTCATGCCGAAAATGGCGATGGTGAGGCCGGCGAGAACCAGCCCCGCTGCGCATACGCCCAAAAGGATTCTTCCCCAGCGAGCGGATGATCCGCGATCTCGATGAGCGGCCATCCAGACGGAGCGAAGAGAGAAACGATCCGGACGAGCGCGCCACAGGCCAACAACAAACACGGGCAGCAGAAACAGGGTCGCGACTCCATGCCACGTGTCGAGATACCCCTGGCCGAGGTAAGTGAGGAAGGCGAGAAAGCCGATGCCGCCGGAGAAGGCGAGTGCCCACCAGGCCCACGGCGCGCGATCCCGCATGGGAAACGCCGCCAGCCACAGGTAACCCGCGCCGATGGCGAGCAGCGAGCCCCCATAGGCAACGCGGTCGTGGAACATGAAACCGAGCAGGTGAGGATTCCCGGCGCGCATCAGCGCCGCCGAATCCAGGCCGATGGCGTGACTATCCTGCGGAAGCAGCTGGCCGGAGACCGATTGCAGAATCGCGAATCCGCCCGCCAGTGCCAGGGAAATGCCGGTGAGCGCGATCAGGAATCGCCCGTCGCCCAGCACGACTTCCAGCAGGCCACGGTCCTCTCTCATCTGCGCGGGGGGGTGGAGCGATGGCTCGCGATCAGCTGGCGATAGAGCTCAATCGTTTGCTCCGCGATCGCCGACCAGGAAAACTTCTCTTCGACTCGTTTCCGTCCCGCCTCACCGAAGGCCCGCGCTTTTCCGTGATCGGCGAGCAGAAGCGAAATTTTCGCGGCGAGGTCACGCGAAAACTTCTCCGGGTGGAGCGGGAAGCTGGTCACCGGGTCCTGCTCGAACGGAACCAGATAGCCGGTGACATTATCGATGACCACTTCGAGGATGCCTCCCGTGGCGCTGGCGACGACCGGCGCGCGGCAGGCCATGGCTTCGAGATTGATGATGCCGAAAGGCTCGTAGACCGACGGGCAGCAAAAGACGCTGCAGTTGCTGTAGAGCTGGATCGCCTCGGGCTTGCTGAGCATCTTTTCGATCCAGATCACGCGAGGATTGATCCCGCGGACGCGCTCGATCTTCGCACGCATTTCGGCGGCGATTTCCGGAGTGTCGGGCGCGCCGGCGCACAGAACCACCTGCGTATGCGGCGGCAGGTGGGGGATGGCATCCACCAGATGCGTTACGCCCTTTTGCCGGGTGATGCGGCCGACGAACAGAACATAGGGCTCGGACGGATCGACGCCGTATTCGAGGAGAGCTGAGGTGGCGCTGGTCTTCTGATACTCGCACAGATCGATGCCGTTGTAGATCACGTGAATGCGTGCGCTGTCGATTTCCGGATAGGCACGCAGAATATCGGCCCTGGTTCCCTGCGAAACAGCGATTACCGCGTCCGCGTCGAGCATCGCGGTACGCTCCATCCAGGAACTCATGGCGTAGCCGCTGCCCAGTTGCTCGGCCTTCCACGCTCGCAGCGGTTCCAGACTATGCGTGGTCAGCACGAACGGAATTCTGAAGAGCTTCTTCGCAAGAAAGCCCGCCATCGACACATACCAGGTGTGGGTATGCACGATGTCGATGGCGGCGATCGACGTCATCTGGAGAAGATTGAGGCTGAAGGTCTCGAGGGCTGTCTTGAATTTTTCCTGTGTGCCGTTGGTGATGGCAGGCCACGGCTGCGCGCCGCGTACGTGCAGGTTGCCGTGATCGGAGAACTGATCGCCCCAGCAGTGAACTTCCACTTCGATGTGTTTCGCCAGCTCGCGGCTCAGATACTCGACGTGCACGCCGGCGCCGCCGTAGACGTTCGGCGGATACTCTCGGGTCATCAGACCAACACGCAAGCACGGCCTCCAGGGACGGGTTCCATCTTAACGTGCCCTGCAGGAAGGAAATATAAGCCGCGAGCGCCGTACCGAGGCAAATGGTACGACGCCCCCAGCGAAGAGAAGCTAAGGCAGGACTGGAGTCCTCGGTTGAACCGCAATGTACTGCGGCTGACTGATCGCGTGTGGCGATCCGGCCGCTTCGCTATAAGCGGTCGGCGTAACCGTGTATACGTGCAGTGTGCTCGCCGTTTGGCTGATAGCGTAGAGGTGATTGTCGTTATCCCAGAACATCTGGGTGATCGTGTCGGTGGTGAGCAGCGGGGTGTACGCGGTGGGTGGATTCGCTCCGTTGAAATGGAAAACCTGCAAGCCGCCCTGCCCCGCAACCGCGAGAAGCCTGCCGTTGGGAGATATCTTGAGATCCTGCACGGACGTGACCAGTGTGTTGGGCATGTTCGCGCTGGTATTCGTAGTGGTCAGATTTCCGCTGCTATCGGCCGTGAAGGATGCAACCTGCTGGCTGTTGGTCCCACACCCTGGCGGATTCGCAGCCCAGAGTGTCATCGCCACATGGGTCGTCGGATCCGCGGCGGCAAAGGTTGGAATGTAAATACGGTAGCCATCAGGAGGCGCGGGCAGCGTCGTGGTCATGTTGCCATCAGTGAGCAAACCGTTGCCGCCGCGTACGAATCCCTGAACGCCATAGTAAAAGCAGCCGTTGTTCGTGGCCTCGTAGGCGAAGCGGTTATTGCCCAGAATGGTCGCGGGAAGATAGACCCCATCGAACGAACCGGCGCCGCCGTTGGCAAAACCGAGATAGTGCAGTTCGCCTGATCCCTCCCTGATGCCGTACGACTGATAGCCATTGTTGGCGCAGTCGCCGTCGAATTCCATGTCGTAGAGGTCCCGCCCGGTGCGATCGGTGAACAACCAGGCCGCAGCGCCGCAGTCGTTGGGGTTGTTTTGCGCCCAGTCGGTTGAGGTTACGTAGCGAAGTGCACCATCGGCATCGATTGCCAGGGAGTCGATATCGGTGGTGGTCCTGCTGAGGCCGAAGAGATACTTGCCGTTCACTGCAAGGGCTGACTCGTTTTGCTCAAAGGGCGAGCCGTCGATCGAGGTGAGCGTGCCATTGGACGACGCGGCATAACCGTCAATTTCGGTAGCGCTGGAATTGGCGGGCAGGCTGGAGACGTAAATGTAAGCGACGGACGGGGCGGTAACCGCGTCCTGAGCCAGGGCCGATGCAGTACTCAGCGCTGCGCTCAGGCAAATGACGAGCATGAGCTTGCGTGACATTTTTAGGTGACTCCTTTGGAATTGAGGGCCCTCAGTGTTGTGAACGGCAAAAGCGGAGGGGCGTCTCCCGCGGGTGCATTGCCGGTTTTCGTACGCAGAGTTAGATGCGGAATGATGATTAACTGAGTAATACAGAATTACTCATTAGTAACCATCGAAACGGCATCTTTCGCGGCGCGACGCGATGTTCGCTGGTGGACATGCATGTTCAATTTCGGACGAAGGAGTCCGCACGCATCGCAACGTGAAGCGCGTAGCCTCATGAAAATGGGCTACGCTTGCCTTTGCCGCACTGGCATTGAAAGTGCGAGTTAGACCGCAACCCGCGTGCAGGCTGGAGGCAGGATGAGCACTTTGTGGCAGGATTTGCATTTTGCGTTGCGGCAGTTGCGCAAGTCGCCAGGTTTTACGCTGGTCGCCTTGGGCACCCTGGCCCTCGGCATCGGCGCGAACACGGCGATCTACAGCATTATTCATGGCGTGCTGCGGCTGCCCTACACGAACTCCGGCCGCATCGTAGCCATCGAAAATGTCTATCCCCAGGGCTCTTACTTTGCCAACTCATGGCCCGATTTCCTTCAGTGGCGCAACCAGGCAAAGAGCTTCACGCAACTGGCATCGACCTTCACCGTTCGTTCCACCTGGACGGGCGCGTCTGAACCCGAGCTGCTGAACGTGGGCCTGGCGAGCGAGGGATATTTCAACGTTTTCGGCGTGCAGCCGCTGCTGGGCAGAAGCCTCGCGCCGGGCGATCATCTGAAGAGCGCTGCGCCCGTTTGCCTGCTCGCCGCGGATTTCTGGCGGACGCAGTTCGGCAGCGCCAGCTCGGTGCTGGGCCGGCCCCTCAACCTGAACGGACAGACCTGCACCATCGTTGGTGTGATGCCGAAGATGGTGCCGGACGGTTTTCGTCCGGTGCAGGTGTGGGCGCCGATCGAGCCGCATCCTCCCTATCTGGCGCACGGAACGAATTATTTATTTACGGTGGGATTGCTGCGTCCGGGAGTGCTTCCGTCGCAGGCGCTGGCTGAGTTGCGCGGCATCCAGGAGCAGATCGACAAGCAGTTTCCCGACAATCAACACGGGCTCGACGTTCAGCTTCTCTCGCAGCAGGTTTTTGGCAACCTGCATTCGATCATGAATATCCTGCTCGCGGCAGTGGGGTTCATCCTGCTGATTGCCTGCGTGAACCTTGCGAACATGCTGCTGGCTCGAGCTTCAGACCGGGAGCGCGAGTTTGCGGTGCGGCGCGCGCTGGGCGCATCCCCCGGGCGCATGGTGAGGCAGGCGCTGACGGAAAGCCTGCTGCTCTCTCTCGGCGGCGCGGCCGCGGGTCTGGGCCTGGGCGTCGCGCTGCTGCACATTCCCGTCGCCGCCTGGCCCAAAGGACTGCAGCCGCCTTCCAGTGTGCATTTGGATGGCTCCATGCTGGCATTCACGCTGGCGCTTGGCATCGCGACCGGCCTGCTGTTCGGCATGGTTCCGGCGCTGCGCATTTTGCGCCAGCGGGAGACCGCTGCCATGCAGCAGGGCCGCTCGGTCACGGAGTCGCGCGAGCACAAATTCACCCGCTCCGGCCTTGTGGTTGCGGAGATCGCGCTATCGATGCTGCTGGTGGCCGGTTCGCTCAACATGGCCTTCTATTTTCTGCGACTGGTGCGCGTCGATCCCGGCGTCAATCCGCAGAACGTGCTTTCCCTGGGCATCACGCTCTCGCCCGTGCGCTATACAGATCCCGCGCAGATGGGCCGCTTCTACGATGCGCTGCTGCAGAAGCTAAGGAGTTTGCCCGGCGTGGTGAACGCGGCCGGATCGGTGGATACCCCCTTCACCGGGGCGAATGCGAATGGCGATTTCAGTTACGAAGGACAGCCTGGTGGGACGGCGGACCGCAATCCATTCGCGGATCAGCATGCGGTCACACCAGGATTTTTCGCCACGCTGCAAACGCCCATCCTCGAAGGCCGTGACTTCACTCCGCAGGACACGGCCACCTCCATGAAGGTCGCCATCATCAATCGGGATATGGCGCGTAAGTTGTGGCCGGGACAAAGCGCCATCGGCAAGCACCTGACCTGCTGCACACAGAACGGGAATTTCACCATTGTCGGCGTCACGGGGGATGTGCGCTACGCGGGACCGGCAGCGCCTGCGGGCTTTGCGATTTACACCACGGTGCAGCAGCTTCCTTCACCGGCGCTGTTCTTTTTGCTGCGCACTTCCGGCGACCCGCTGGCCATGGCAGAGAGCGCGCGGCGCGCGGTTGCTTCGCTGGATCCCGGCCAGGCCGTCTCGAATATCACCTCGCTCGATGCGCTGGCGCAGGCGTCGATCGCGGGCCAGCGAACGTCGACCATGGTGACCGGGATTCTGGGCGCGCTGGCGCTGCTGTTGGCCAGCGTCGGAGTCTATGGCGTCATCGCGTACTCGGTCAGCCGGCGCGAGAAGGAATTTGGCATCCGCATGGCGCTGGGCGCGGATCGCGGCAGAATCGTCCGGCTGCTGTTCTCCGGCGCTCTGCGGCTGATGCTGATGGGTGTGCTGCTCGGCGCGGGTCTGGTGTTTGCCATGCGCGCCTGGGTCGATTCGCTGATCGGCGCTACCGGAACCAGTCCTGTGGCACTGGCCGCTGCCGGAGCGCTGCTCTGCGCCGTCGCCTCACTCGCAACCCTGATTCCGGCGCGGAGGGCGACGCGCATCCAGCCTATGCAGGCGCTGCGAGCCGAATAGGCCAAACTGCAATGCGCCGGAGCTTCAGGCCGCGCGCGGCAGGTCGATTCCGGGCGGCAGGAAGGTCAGCGTCCAGCAGCCGTCAAATTTCCGGGTGGTAATGGTGTGGCCGGCGAAGGACAACTCATAGGGGCCCTCGGGAAGATCAGCCGGCTCGTTGACAATTTTGCACCGCGTATAGACCCGGCCTGCCGTAGATGACTCTTTCCACGTAATCAGTTCACAATCTCCATCGCGCTCTAATCCTCGCAACACTCCAGGCACTCGCACAACAAGCTCCACAACATTTAATCCTTTATGGCGGAATTCCGTACGGGTATACCAGCGTAGATGAAGAAACCGCAGGAAAGGTTTACCAGGAAGTTAACCTGATCGACGAAAAAGTCAAAAATCCATGTGACCGCGAACCGCTCCGACCCAAACCGGGCCACGGTCACGGTTATAGCCGGGATCGTCGATGTGCTGGACATCGAGCGCGAAGAACAGCCCTCTCCAGGCATGCCAGGTGTAATAGCTCTCGACGATGTTCTCGCGGCCGTAGTTCAGATGACCATCCCCGAGCAGGAAGCCAAGGCCGCCATACTTCAGGTAATTCTGGTGATCTTTCTTGATAGCGTTGCTGGCGAAGGCAGTGCCAATTTTGTCGGCGGGGCGATGCCAGCGCGCGCCACTGTAATCGCCGGCAAGGACGACCGACTGCGCAACCTCGGTGTATGCGTAGGATTCCTCGTGGTCGTCGTTCCACCCAAAACGCGTGCCGATGCGGAAATTCTCAGTAATGTCCTGTTCGTTGTTCCAACTGAAGCCGTACTTCACCGTTCCGAAGCGCTCGACCGAAATGATGTCGGGCCGGGGCGTGAGGCCGCTGAAGTAGTGCTGCACCGCTTCGCGGTAGTTGCCCATGTGTGCTGTGTTGGCAAAGGCGAGGATGCGGGTTGTGCCTTTACGGCGGGGTAGGAAGGAGTGGCGCAGCTCATATTCCCAGTTCTGGCCGTGCGAGCGCGAGAAGGCCCAGTCCAGATCGATGCCATTGGCCACCACCGGCATGGCAAAGATGCCGTAGCGGGCGCTCCAGTTGCGGTCGTCGTATTCGAGCAGGCCGCCCACAGTGTAGCCGCGGGTATCGGCGGCGTAGTCCCAGGCGCCGTTGTCGTCGATGGTCCAGTTGAGGAACTGGAGATGGCTGTCGGTCGCGACGTCGTTGACGTCCATAAAATCGTTGGCGCCCATCTTGCCGATGCGCGCTTCGAAGCGGCGCACCGGAACCTGGGTGGCGAGCGAGAACTGGTCGCGGTCGGCTTCTGTCAGTTCGCTGGTGAGGCCGAAGGTCTGGTGGATGACACCGCGGGCGAGGTAGGGCGCGGTGCCAAGATTGGGATTGCGCACCACGTCGAGGTTGGTGAATCCCGCGAGTCCCAGAGCCTCACCGATGCCGCGGCCGGCCGCGCTTTCAAAGTCCACCAGAAAATCGGTATTGTAGCGGAGGTTGTGGTGCGGTTGGTAGCCGAGAAAGAGCGTTTCCACCAGCGAGGTCTTGTACTCCTCCGCGTTGTCCAGGCTGTTGGGGCCCTGGTAGGGTGAATGGAAGGCGGGCTTGCCCTGGAAAATGGTGTTGGTCTGGCCGGAGATCCAGTAACGCGCGGTGTTGCTGTGCGGAAACATGGTAAGGGGAGGGTCATTGGCGATCGCTGGCTGAGGGGCCTGCATTTGCGCGGACTTCGGCTCGGGCCCGGATTGCTGGATCCAGGGCTCCGCCAGGGAAGCCGACGTCGAGAGCGCTGAATTCGTCGTGTGCGTGGGCGACGGGGCATCCGGCAACAGGGAAGACTGCAACGACTGGGCGCGCATGACCCAGCAGCCCAGCACCAAACAGATCGTTGCAGAAATGATTCGCATCGCTCTCCGAGATTGGATTGCAGTCCCTTTCACGTTCGTTGGGATATTCGATCAGCCTAGTTGTCTTTTATTTCAGTTTGTGAAAAATGCCAGCCCGATCGAGCGCCGCATGGTTGCGATGGCCGGCTGTGCATTCGGGCACAAAGCCGGTACGGTTGCGGTTCTTCTTCCACTTCCTCCAGAGCGACAGGCAGTTCGTCGTCGATCCAGATGCGAGCGAGGGGCTGCCTCGGATTTCCGGTTTCAATCCACACGCACGACAGTTGGCCGCGGCGGATCCCGCTTTTCTGAACGGAGCCGGATACACGTTCAAGCGACACCGCGGCAGGGGCAAAATTGGTCCAGATCATGACATCCTCCTCAGGCCCACGCGTCTGGTTGCGGGCAGCGGACGAAGGACCAGGTCCGCGCCGGGGCGCATTTTCGCCTAACGTCGGTTGCGGGAGGGGTGGGTAGAACCGCCAAAATGGGAACTGCTCACTCACTCTGGTTTCCTGTGGTGCACCATGAAGAGTGAGCCGAGCAATCAGCGGTCGCTAATCGCCGAACGCATCTTCAGGGCGCAGAGAATATCCGCATCGCGGAGGCTCGTTGGCAGTTTCGGTTCGCATTGCGTTGCATGGCGGACCCAGGCGTGCAGGGCTTTCGTTGAATCGGTTATACCATACCCCGGTGGGATATAGTCAAGTAAAGAATGCATAAGGAAGGGGATACGGGATGGCAGCAGAGCAAAGGGAGCAACAAAAGCTGATCGCCCGCATACGGCGGATTCGCGGCCAGGTGGACGCCATTGAGCGCTCCCTCAGCAGTCAGGAGAACTGCGCGGACGTGCTCATGTTGCTGGCGAATGTGCGCGGCGGAGTCAACAGCCTGATGGCCGAGGTGCTCGAGGATCACATTCGCCTGCACATGATGACGCCGGAAAAGGCCGCTCTGGACTCGACGGAGCTGGCCGAGGATTTAATCGAGCTGGTGCGGGCGTATCTGAAATAGCTCTACGGCCGGAGCTGTGCGAAGCGATGCACCAGCGACGCGCTGAGCGAGGCCTGGGCAGGCTCGTCCAGCTTTTTTCCGCCCGAGGTGAGATAGAAAACGTCGATCGCGGCTTCGCCCTCGGTGTCGATCAGCGCGACTTCGATGTTGCAGCGGCAGGAAGCGAAGCTGAGGGCAATCTCGCGCAGCAGGCCGGGGGTATCCTGGGTGACGATCTGCAGCAGCGTGCTGTGCGAGGACGCCTCGTTGTCGAATTCAAGGCGCGTGTCGACCGTGACTTTGGGCCGCGCGGGTTTGACCTTGCGCGATCGCAGCAGCTCATCAATGGAAACTCGGTGCAAAAGTGCGTCGCGGATGCTGGCGAGGAAGCGGTCGATTTCGGAGTGGTTGAGCTCGAGGGTGCGATAGGTGTCGGTGAACTGAAAGGTGTCGACGATGACTCCGGCGGCGTTGGAAAACGCGTCGGCCTTGACGATGTTCATGCCCCACGCGGAGAGCACGCCGGCCATGTCCGCAAAAACTCCGGGGCGATCGAGGGTGACGAGCGTAATTTCGTTCACCTGGCGGACGCTGCGCCAGGAAAGCTGCACCGGATCATCGCGGAGATCCATGGCCATGCGGAAATGCGCGGCGATCTGCTCGGGCGTGCGGATGCTGAGGTAGCGCTGCGGAAGCCCCTCGAGAAAGCTGCGCAGTTCCTCAACAGGAACGGCGGCTTGCGATGAAGCGCGGCCGGGGGTGACCGCGGGAATGAGGGCCACGATGCGGCTGAAGAAGGCCGGATCGGCAGAGGCGTGGTAGCGGATTTCGTCGACGCTGCGATCGAGGAAGTTGGACGCGCTCATGTACAGCTGCCACAGGCTCTCGGCCTTCCACGGGGTCAGCGCTTCCGGTGAGACAGCGCGGATGTCGGCGTAGGTCATCAGCGTGAGCATCTTCAGTTGTGGCTGGGTGGCGACCTTCTCTCCAAATGCCCGGATGGTCTCTGCGTCGAAGATGTCGCGGCGCATGGCAGCCGACATTTCCAGATGATTGTGGATGACACGGCGCACCGTTTCGCGCTCCTCGGCGTCGAGCTCCAGGCGCGAGAAGAGGCTCTCGCTCAGCTCCACGCTGTTGCTGGCATGATTGCCGGTGCGGCGCGCCTTGCCGGTGTCGTGCATGAGCAGCGCGAGGAAGAAAAGGTCGAGGCGGTCGATCTCCGGCAGGAGCCCGGCCAGGCGCTTCTCCCATTCATTCTGTGGCTGGCGCAGGCGTTGGACGTTGTCGATGACGTGGAAGGTGTGCTCATCGACAGTGTAGCGATGCCAGGTATCGCGGATAACGAGCGATTCGATGCCGTGAAACTCGGGAATGATGAGCTCGAGGATGCCGAGTGCATGCATGGTGCGCAGCGCGTGCGCCGCCCATGGACCGAGCAGCACTTCGCGCAGGCAGTTCCACAGAAAAGGGCCTTCGGGCATCTGCACCGCGAGGATGGGGAGCGCGTCGGAGATGCGGTCTTCCGCGGCGAAGCTGAGACGGTAGCCGTGCTTGGCCATCTGACCGAAGATCTGCAGCACGCTGTCCGCATCGTTGACGGTCGCACCTTCGACGAGGTCAAGGCGCCCGTCTTCGAGGACAAAGTCGGTGCCGGGAACCGGCGTCCGCTTGCGGCGGAATTGCTTGTAGAAGGAGCGGCGGGGCGGAGGAACGGCGTCGATGAGAAGCGAGGCGCGGCGGTAGACGGTGCGGGCCTGGCGATACCAGGTGCGCATCCAGTAGGCGGGATCGGAGGTCCCGCGGGTTTCAAGACCGATGGAGCGCGCGGCAGCCTCGTCCTGGGCGTGCCAGTCCAGCGTGTTGTCGTCCCGTCCGGAGCGGTAATGCAGGAAGCATCGCACTGCGGAAAGAAAGTCGTAGGCGGATTCGGGCTCATCGTGCGTGCCGTAGAAGTCGTCGGCCGCGGAGCGCGGCCAGGCTTTATTGGCCTGGATCGAATTCAGCAGGGTCAGCCACTGGGCCAGGTGATAATCGCGCAGGCCGCCCGGGCACTCCTTGACGTTGGGCTCGACGTGAAAGATGGTGTCGCCGTATTTGGCGTGGCGGGCGCGCGCCATCTCGGCCAGGTTTTGCACCACCGTGTCCCACTCGCGCAGGATGACGGCGGGCAGGACTTCAGTCTCGAATTTCGCGTACAGCTCGCGGCTGCCGGTGAGGTAACGGCGATCGAGCAGGGAGACAGTGAACTCGAGGTTATCGGGATGCACGCGCTCGGTTTCTTTCAGCGTGCGGGTGACGGGGCTGGCACGGAGACCCACATCCCACATGGCCTGGGTGCAGGCGCGAATCTGTTCTTTGTAGGCCGGCTCGACCTTGTCGTTCGCGCAGAGAAAAAGCACGTCGACGTCGGAACAAGGGAAAAGCTCGCGGCGTCCGAAGCCGCCGGTGGCGACCAGGACGATGTCGTTTTGCGTCTCGGGCGCGACATGCTCCCAGAGGTGGCGCAGCAAAGTGCCGACGATCTGCGAGCGCCGCCGGATCACGGCCGAACCATCGCCGTTGCGCTCGAAGCTTTGCCGCAGCTGCGCGGAGTCGTCCTGGTAGCGACTGCGGAGGCGCGTAAGCGTGAGCGGCTCAGTGATCATGGCGAAGCGTTCAGCGTACAGCGTTCAGCGTGTAGAGTCCGGCGCATGCGGCGGCGCCACACGATCGGGCGTTCGGGACGACGTGGCACGTTCAAAGACAGCAGAGGTTGCTGAACCTGCGGCATTCGGGCCAGCGGAGCAAGGAGCACGCGCCGTCCTGCGTTACAGCGCGGAAGGACCGCGCTCATCGTTGCGAATGCGAATGGCGTCGTCGATTTTCGAGACGAAGATTTTGCCGTCGCCGATTTTTCCGGTGCGTGCCGAGGAGAGGATGGCCTGGATGGCCTTGTCGGCCATCTCATCGCGCACCACCATCTCGATTTTGATCTTGGGCAGGAGGTCGACGGTGTATTCGCGGCCGCGATAGAACTCGGTATGCCCTTTCTGGCGTCCGTGGCCGCGGGCCTCGAGGATGGTCATGCCTTCGATGCCCGCTTCGAGCAGGGCGTCCTTCACTGCGTCCAGCTTGGAGGGTTGAATGACAGCTTCGATCTTTTGCATTGCGTGCTCGAGTCCTGGCTTGAGGTGAGTATACGTGGATGATCAAGAACCGAAATCGTAGCCTTCTTCGCCGTGCTGTGTCACGTCCAAACCCTCAATCTCGTCCTCGCGGGTCACGCGCAGACCGACGATCATGTCGACCAGCTTGAGCAGGATGAGGGTGCCGACGATGGAGAGCACCCAGGCGATGGCGACGCCGGCCATCTGGTTGAGCACCTGACGACCGTTGCCCTCGATCCAGCCGGTGGGTTTGCCAGCGCCGAAAACAGGATTGATGGCGCTGGAGGCGAAGACGCCGGTGAGAATTGCGCCGATGGTGCCGCCTGCCCCGTGCACGCCGAAAGCGTCGAGGGAGTCGTCATAGCCGAAAAGGCTTTTGACGACGGTGACCATGAGGAAGCAGACGACGCCGGCGACCAGTCCGATGATCAACGCCGACATGGGCTGCACGAATCCCGAAGCGGGCGTGATGGCGACGAGTCCGGCGACGGCGCCGGAAATGGCTCCCAAAGCGCTGGGCTTACCATTGCGGATCCACTCCGCGGCAGCCCAGCCCATGGCTGCGGCGGCGGTGGCGAAATGGGTGTTGACGAAGGCGCTGGTGGCGAGAGCGTTTGCGGCGACGGCGCTGCCGGCGTTAAATCCGAACCATCCCACCCACAGCAGGCACGCCCCGATAAAGCTGAGCACCACAGAGTGCGGCGGGGAGGGTTCTTTCGGGTAGCCGACGCGCTTGCCGAGATAGAGCGCGCAGACCAGCGCCGACACCCCCGACGTCACATGAACCACGGTGCCGCCGGCAAAGTCGAGGCAGGGAATCTTGCCGCCGAGCGAAGCGTTGAGCAGGCCGCCCTTGCCCCAGACCATGTGCGCCATCGGCGAGTAGACAACGATGGCCCACAGTGTAAGGAACAGGCACATCGCGCTGAATTTCATGCGTTCGGCAAAGGCTCCGGTGATGAGGGCCGGCGTGATAATCGCGAACATGAGCTGGTAGATCATGTACGTCTGCGCCGGAACCGTCGCTCCGTAGTCCGGGTCGGGGGTTAGACCCACGTTGTGCATGAACGCGTAGTGGAAGCCGCCGATGAAGCTGTTGCCAGGTCCGAAGGCGAGGCTGTAGCTGACCAGGGCCCAGAGCACGGTGATGATGCACATCATCGCGAAGCTCTGCATCATGGTGGAAAGCACATTCTTGCGGCGAACCAGGCCGCCATAGAAAAGCGCCAGTCCAGGCCCGGTCATCATCAGCACCAGCGCGGCGCTGGTGAGCATCCAGGCGTTATCGCCGGAAGAGACCGTGGGCGCTGCGGGCGTTTGAGCCAGAGCAGCCGAAGCGCAACCCAGAGGGAGAACGCAGAGCAACCGAATCAGACGACGAAGGTGCATATAACTCCGCTGGCATTCGAACGGAAATATGTCACGACGGGGTGACCGGTGAGGCGCGGGCGATATTCCCCATGCCTGATGATGGACGGATGACGCAGGAAATACCTGAAACCCACTTTTACATATTTTTCGTAAATCGAAAACAGGGAAATGCGCTGGAGCCGGAAGGGCAGCCCGCAGACGACGGAGTACCAGAGTTTCTCCAACATGTGCGACACCGTGCGGTCGCCGCGAACATCCAACCAACGTCCATGGTGCGAACTTTGCGTTTTCCCTATGGCTTGAGGACTCGGAACAGGACACTGCTGTCACTTTGGAAACTGGGTTCCAGTCGTGCATAGAAATCGTGCCCGACGTTGGCGAGCCCTGAAAGGAAGGGTATTCGCAGGTTATAGTTAAAGGATGAGCGAGGCGTTGAGAGATCGGCGGCTTTTCGGGGCGCTGGAGAGCAGCGCCAAGAACCGGGAAAAAGTGCTCGAGGCGAGTTATGGATACGAGCAGCCGGAGGGCGTTTTTCTCACCACCGTCGATGCGGCGATTAACTGGATCAGGAAAAACTCGATCTGGCCCATGACCTTTGGCCTGGCGTGCTGCGCGATCGAGATGATGTCGATGGGAGCGTCGCGGTTCGACGTCGCGCGTTTCGGCGCAGAGGTGTTTCGTCCCTCGCCGCGCCAGTCGGACCTGATGGTGGTTGCTGGGCGCGTTTCATGGAAGATGGCGCCGGTGATCCGCCGGCTGTATGACCAGATGCCGGAACCCAAATGGGTGATCTCGATGGGAGCCTGTGCGACGTCGGGCGGCGTATTCAACAATTACGCGCTGGTGCAGGGTGTGAACCAGGTGATCCCGGTCGATGTCTACGTGCCGGGATGTCCCCCGCGCCCTGAACAACTCCTCTATGCAATCACGCTGCTTCAGGAAAAAATTCAGCACGAACATGGAAGCCTGAAGCGGGTTCTGAACTTGCAATAAAGCACTCGGGTTAAGTACCTTGGTATTAACATTGATCGCTCCGCGGCCGGTGGCTGCGAGTTTCCCGAGAAGATCAACGCTCGTTACCCCTTAGTGCTGGAGCAGCAGTAAAGGTTAATCGATTCGATACATATCATTTTTTGTGGTTTTTTCTTAGCATCTTATTGAAATAATTACCGCATAGGCGGGATGATCCTGTGGTAACGTCATTCTCGCGGTACGGTTTTGTCAGGTTCGTTTCCCGACCAGCCATCGTGGATCGCAAAAGGTGGCACGGGTTCACGCAGTCGATCATCAAAATTATTCAGTGGAATGCGGAGGATAGACGCATGCATTTTCGTCCGTTCACCTTTTCAGGCAGAGTTCTGCTAGCTGGGTGCGCGATGCTACTTGGAGCGGGGGCGCTACTGGGCCAGAGTTCGTCCTCAACGCCGTCAGCTCCGGCTCCCAGGACAGATGACAACGCGTCCCGCATGGACGTGTTCATGGGGTATTCCTATGTTGCTCCTCACGGCACGGTGTCAACGCCCGAGCCCAACGGAGTTAACACCAATCTTGATTACTCCGCAATTAACGAAGGTGCTATCGGCAGCTTCGCCTACTACTTCAATCGCTACGTGGGCGGGCAAATCGAATATGCCAACCATCCCAACGGAGCGAACGACGGAGCCCAAACGGCTTCGGCGGGCATCATCTTCCGCTACCCGACTGAAGGCATGTCGGTTTTCGTGCATGCTCTGGGGGGTGGTGTTCGGCTGGGCGGACCCAATGTCTCGGGTCCGGGCAATCAGCCTAAGCATGGTTACACGTGGGGTCCGGCTCTGACGGCGGGCGGCGGTCTGGATTATGACCTGCCGTTTGGCGGACATCGGATCGCGTGGCGGATTTTCCAGGCCGATTACGAATATTGGCACGCGGACTTTGGCCCGCAACCGATGATCGGCGGCCGCGCCAATGTCAATGCGGTCCGGCTGAGTACCGGCGTGCTGATTCACTTCGGCTCCATCGTGCCTCCGCCTCCGGTACAGTACGCCTGCGTGGTGAATCCAGCGTCGGTCTTCCCAGGGGAGCAGGTCACGGTGACCGGCACCGCCACCAATCTCAATCCCAAGAAGACGCCCGCCTATACCTGGAGCGGCCAGGGGCTGACGGTGGGTGGAACCAATCCAACGTCCACCATCGATACCGGCAACCTGCAGCCTGGCAGCTACACCATCACAGGTCACGTGACGGAGGGCCAGAAGCCCGGCCAGTCCGCCGACTGCACGGCGCAGTTCACCGTGAAGCAGTTTGAGCCGCCGACCATCAGCTGCTCGGCCAATCCGACCACGGTGAAGCCGGGCGAGAGTTCGGCCATCACCTGCAACGGGGTAAGCCCGCAGAGCCGCCCGCTGACCTACAGCTACTCGGCTTCCGCAGGCTCGATCAACGGAAGCGGTAACACCGCAACTCTGTCGACCAACGGTGCGCCCTCCGGCACCATCACGGTGACCGGCACGGTGCAGGACGATAAGGGACAAACGGCTTCAGCGACGACCACGGTGAATGTGGAAGCGCCGCCGCCGCCGCCAACTCCCAAGACGCAGACGCTCTGCTCGATCCAGTTCGATAAGGACAAGCGGCGTCCGGGTCGTGTCGATAACGAAGCCAAGGCCTGCCTGGACGATGTGGCCCTCAACGCTCAGCAGAAGGCGGATGCCTCTTTGGTGGTCGTCGGCAACTCCGCCCCGGTGCCAACGCCGAGGTCGAAGGCGGCACGCCGTCACGCTGTAACCGCTGAGGAACTGGCAGCGCAGCGCGCAGTCAACACCAAGGCCTACCTGGTCACGGAGAAGGGCATCGATGCCAGCCGTATCCAGGTGAGGACGGGAACCAACGGCCAGGACGAGGTGGAGAACTACCTGGTTCCGGCAGGCGCGACCTTCGACAACGACGTGCCCGGCACGACCGCTGTCGATGAAAACGCCGTGAAGGCCCAGCCTCGTACCGCCCCACCGGTGCACCACCACCACAAGGCGGCTGCGAAGCCGGCCCAGTAAGCGAGCAACTCGAACGGGACAGGGCTGACCGGCAATCCGGCCAGCCCTGTTTTTTTGCCCCATGGATCGGTTCGACCTTCGCAACGCTTTCTGTTGCCGTTCAGGAGGCTGACGAAGCGGGAGGGGGCCGAACGGCGTAAAAAACCGATAGCATGACAGCAGGAGCCCCGGTGTGGAACGATCCCGCCGAGCATCCGCAAAAATGGGAATGATGCAATCGATGCGCTGTCGACTCTTTTGGGCGGCTCTGGCCGCTCTTCTGCCTGCCCTGTGCGGTTCTCCGGTGTTGGCGGCCACTACGACTCCCTGGGTTCCCACCGGCCCCGATGGGGGCGATGCCCGCCGCTTTGCTTTCAGCCCGCGCGATCCAACCCGGATCTATCTGGGGACAACCGACAGCTGGATCTATGTCTCCGCCGACGCAGGCTCGTCGTGGACCCGGCTGGCCCGGCTCGGAACCGCGGACGATCTGGTGGTGGACAGCCTGGTGGTCGATCGCTCCGACTCTCGCACACTCTACGCGGGAGGTTGGGTGGTGGACCATGCCGACGGAGGCATCTACATCAGTCACGACGAGGGCCGCACATGGACGGAGGCTCAGGACATGCATGGTCAGTCGGTGCGCGCACTGGCCCAGGCGCCGTCCAACCCGCAGGTTCTGGTCGCCGGCACGTTGAGCGGCGTTTATCGCAGCGTGGACAAAGGACTTCACTGGCAGGAGATCAGCCCGCATGGCGGCACGGAGATCCACGAGGTGGAGTCGGTCGCCATCGATCCCTACGATCCGGAGATCATCTATGCGGGAACCTGGCATCTTCCCTGGAAGACCAGCGATGGCGGAGCCAACTGGAGCAATATTCATCAGGGGGTGATCGATGATTCCGATGTGTTCTCGATGATTGTCGACCCATCCCGGCCCAGCGTCATGTATCTGAGCGCCTGCTCGGGTATCTACAAAAGTGACAACTTCGGTTACGAATTCCGCAAGGTGCAGGGAATCCCGTCGACCGCGCGCCGCACCCGCACGCTGCGCATGGATCCGGCGGATCGCGACACGGTGTATGCCGGCACAACCGAGGGGCTGTACAAGACACAGGATGGGGGCGAGAACTGGACCCGGACGACCGATCCCGATGTGATCGTGAACGACGTATATGTCGATCCGCGCAATCCGAAGCACGTCCTGCTGGCCACCGATCGCAGCGGCGTTCTGGCCAGCGAGGACGGCGGTACCGCCTTTCAGGATTCCAACACAGGATTTTCGCAGCGCCAGGTGACGGCTCTGCTGGTGGATGAAAAATCGGCTGGAACCCTCTACGCCGGCGTCATCAATGACAAGAGTTATGGCGGTGTCTTCGTCAGCAACGATCTGGGAAGGACGTGGAAGCAACAAAGCGAAGGCCTGCGCGGCCGCGATGTCTTCGTGCTTGCCCAGAGCGGCGACGGCACGCTGCTGGCCGGCAGCAGCCAGGGGGTTTTCCGTTGGGACGGCAGCGCCTGGAGCGCTGCCGATGCGCTGGCAGGAATGCCAGCTGGCGAGCCACCGGCAGCGACTCCGGTGAAAACTCGTGCGCACGGAAAGAGGGCCACGCCCGTGCACGCGCAGTCCGCTGTCAGGCCGAAGGATCCTGAGGCTCTGACGGGCCGCGTGACCGCCCTCACCGCGGCGGGCGACACCTGGCTCGCGGCAACAGCCCAGGGGATTTTCCGGAGCGCGGATCGGGGAACATCCTGGACGCTGCTCCTCTCTGCGAATGGAACCGGCGGTCTCGTGGGAACCGGCGAGTATCGGACCATTGCCGCCGATGGAAAGCGGATTTTTGCCGGTCGACGCGAGAATATCGCTGTCTCCCAGGATGGCGGCGCAAGCTGGAAATCCGTGAAGCTTCCTTCCGGGCTGACCTCTCTGGCAACTCTCTGTCTCACTCCCGACGGCACGCTGTGGGTGGGGGGGCGCGAAGGCATCTTCTACTCCCAGGATAGCGGTGACACGTGGACGCTGCTGAAGCGCCTGCCCGTGGTGGCGGTGAACGGCCTGACCTGGGACGCGGCGTCGAATCGGCTGATTGTCACCTGCGATGTGGGCACCGTGATCTATGCCCTCGACCTGCGCGATCAGTCGTGGACGTGGTGGAACACCGGATGGACGGTGCACTCGGTGGCCCCTGTGAACGGCAGGCTCGCGGCTGCTTCGCTGTACAGCGGCGTCGTGCTGCAGCCAACCGCGGAAGCGACCACGAAGCCAGGAGACGCGGTGCAGGACGCGCGCAGATAGCTGTGGCCTTTTCGCTGCGGCGCGCCGTTCAGGAGGATTTTCCCATACTGCATGCGCTCGATCAGGCCTGCTTCGCACCGGGCATTGCGTGGTCGAAGGCGGAGCTGCAGTACTTCCTCAAATATCCCGGCAACATTGGCGTAGTTGCAGAAGACGAAGCCGGCCACGTTGCTGGATTCACCATTGCAGGTAAGCAGCTGCGCAAGGGAACTATGTTCGGCCGCCTGATTACCATCGACGTCAATCCGGCGGTGCGCCGCCGCGGGGTGGGTCACATGCTGCTGGAAGAGACCGAGCGGCTGCTGCGCGAGGCAGGCGCAAAGGCGGTGCTGCTGGAAGTGGCCGTCGACAATGCCACGGCGCAAAGCTTCTACGAACGGCACGGATTCGTGCGCAGCGGACGCATTCCCGGCTATTACATGGGCAGGATCGATGCGCTGGTGATGGAGAAGCAGCTGTAGCGTCGAGGCGTCACGGCTGGTCCGAAGTGGCGCGACTACAATGAAGGCAATGTCTCGCATCAGGGTGAACGTCGCGCGCCGGATCGCGGTTGTCCTGGCTCTGATTCCGATCGGCGCCATCACGCCGGCTTTCTCTCAGGCCGTGAAAGATCTGCCGAAGCCGACGAATTATGTCAACGACGATGCGCACGTGATGTCGGCGGCCGCGCAGGAACAGCTGAATCAGCTATGCCTCGAGGTGGATCAGCAGGCCCACGCGAAAATCATCGTCCTGACCATCGACACCACCAATGGCGAACCGATCCAGCAATATTCGGTCGAGCTCGAAGACAACTGGAAAATCGGAACGAAGGGCAGCGATCGCTGGGTTCTTGATCTGTTCGCGGTCAAGGACCGGCACCGGTTTATCTATCCAGGTTACGGGCTGGAAGGGATTCTGCCGGACGGCAAGGTGGGCGAGATCGGGCGCCAGATGACCCCGATGCTGCGCAATAACGACTTCGATGGCGCAGTGACGCTGTCGGTCGATGAGATGTCGCAGATCATTGCGCAGGACGCGGGTGTGAAGCTGCAGCCGCTCACGCGCTGGGGTGCGCAACAGCAGCAACCGCATGCGACGCCAGGCCAAATCATCGGCGGCATCGTGTTCCTGATCCTGGTCGTGATCTTCCTCATCTGGGCGGGAGGATCGGGGCTGCTCGGCTTCCTGCTGGGCATGTTCTTCGGGGGCGGCCGCTGGGGAGGAGGAGGATTTGGCGGCGGCGGCTTTGGCGGTGATGGTGGTGGCGGAGGAGGCGGCTTCGACATCGGTGGCAGCGGAGGCGGCGGCGGCGCTGGAGCCGGGGGCAGCTGGTAACATCGAATCGAAATTGCAAGGGAGAGAAACGCAATGATGCGTCGTGGTCTGTGGATCGCGGTAGCTGTGGTGGCGGTAATTGTGTTCGCCGGCCTGCTGGTGTTTGGCAGCTTTGTCAGTGCGCAGAAGCAGATGGTGGCAAAACAGGAGGTGGTGCGGGCGCAGTGGGCGGACGTGCAGACCCAGCTGCAGCGCCGCGCCGATCTGATTCCGAACCTGGTATCGACGGTGAAGGGCTACGCGCAGCACGAAGAGGCGGTCTTCGACGACGTCGACAAAGCGCGCGAGGCGCTGCTCTCCGCGCACGATCCGAAGAGCCAGATGGCGGCCAACGGGCAGCTCGATGGGGCGCTGGGCCGCCTGCTCGCGGTTGCGGAGAACTATCCGAACCTCAAGGCGAACGAGAATTTTCTGCAGCTGCAGGATCAGCTGGAAGGAACGGAGAATCGCATCTCCGTCTCGCGGCAGCGCTATAACGACGCCCTGCGCGATTACAACACCTTCATTGGTCAGATCCCCAATAACATCTGGGCGCACATCGCTGGATTCCAGCCGAACACTGCGTACTTTGAAGCAAGTCCAGCTTCGCAGAACGCGCCCCAGGTGCATTTCTAAGGCGTCCTGGTCAGCCAGCGATCAAAATTCGCAGATCGCGCAGGTTATTCCCGGTAGGTCCGGTGACGATCGTATCGCCCAGCGCCGTAAAGAGCGTGCAGGCGTCGAAGCGCGCCAGTGTCGTTGCCGGATCGAAGTTGTAACTGCGCGCCCGCGCAATCGTCGTGGTGTCGGCGATGGCGCCGGCTGCGGGACTGTTTCCATCGATCCCATCCGATCCGGCACTCAGTACAGCCAGCGGCTCATCTTCGAAACGAGCCAGATCGAGCGCACATTGCAGAGCGAATTGCTGGTTGCGGCCTCCACAGCCCGGACTCCTGCTCAGGTTCACCGTCACTTCGCCGCTCGAGAGAAGACACACGCGCGCATACTCGCCGCGCAATTCATGGAAGCGCGCGAGCAGGTATTTCGCGGCCTCCGCGTAATCCCAGTCGTCGCACGTGTTGTCGATGACCACCTTGTATCCCAGCCGTTGCGCGTGGTCACGTGCCGCGTTGACGAAGTCGTGATTCGACAGCAGCGTGTCAAACTGCGCGTGTTGAAAGGCAGCGGCATCGTCTTTGTGCTCGTCCTGCGATCGCGCCGCCGCGCCCGCATCGGCCATCAGCTTCTCGAAATACTCCCGCACTGCAGGCGGAAACTTCTCCAGCAGATGAAAGCGCTCCAGGATCTCTGCGCATTCGGCAATGGTCGAATAGTCCGGCAGGGTGGGCGACGAGGCAACCGCAGCCAGATCCTTCAGTGGCACGTCTGCCAGCAGCAGGGACAACTTTTCAGCGGCAGGCGCGGCCAGCGCGAGGCGGCCGCCCTTGACTGCGGAGAAATACTTGCGAACGGTGTTGATCTCCGTAATGGTCGCTCCGCTCGAAACCAGCGTCTCGTGAAACGCAATGGTGTCATCGAGTGAAATTTTGCGGTCGAGGGGCAGCTCCAGCATGGCCGAGCCGCCGCCGCTGATCAGAAAAAAGATGTAGGTGGTTTTCTTCGCATGCTTCAGCAGAGCCAGCGCCGCGCGGGCCCCGGCCAGAGAGTCTTCGTTCGGAAGCGGATGGCCACCGGCAAAATAACGGATGTGCCGGTTGCGTTTCTTCGGCACGTCCGGCGCGGAGCACACGCCATGCAGGTGAATCTTCGGCGGCAGGCGTTCCAGCAGAGCATTCAGCATGGTCAGCGCCGCTTTCCCGAAGGCGATCACGTAAATCTCTTTGAAGCCCTCGAGGGGTTGCGCGATCGCGGGAAGGCGTGGAGACGGCTGGCGCACCAGAGTCCTGCCTTCGAAGTGCAGGTGCCGATCGAAGGCCTGTGGAATATCGCAGGCCTGTAATGCCTGAGTAAAGATATCCCTGGAAACCGCGTGGAGTTCTTCGAGCGGGGTCATTGGCTGAGGAGGAGGGGGAAGTGGCGCTGCGCCCATGCGCGGATGGCTTGCCTCACCTCTTCCAGCTTACTCGCAAAAAAGTGATCCGCCTCGGAAATCCACACCAGTTCCTTCGGCTCGCGCGCCATCGCCACAACTGACTCGACTGCAGAAACCGGTCCATACCGATCACGCGTGCCGCTGACAAACAACTTGGGTTGCGGGCACTCGCGAAGGAAATCGTAGTTGTAATTGCGGCCCTCGGCGCGCGCCGGAATGCCGAGGGCGACCAGGCCCACGACGCGCCGGTCACCGCAGCAGGCGCGGAGGCCGACCCAGGATCCAAATGAAAATCCCGCAAACAGAATTGGCAATCCGAACTCCCGATCGAGCCAGTCGAGTGCGGCGCGAACGTCGTCCTGCTCGCCTTCGCCGTCATCGTGTTGGCCCTCACTGAGTTCGGTTCCGCGAAAATTGAAGCGCAGCACCGGCAGACCGAAACTCTGGAAGGCCTTCATCGCGTGGTACACAACCTTGTTGTGCATGGTGCCTCCGCCGAGCGGATGCGGATGGCAAACCAGCGCCACATACGGCGCATCGGGAGCACCGGTGTTGAGCAATGCTTCCAGCCGCCCTGCCGGTCCGCGAAGATCGTCGACAGTGCGCAAAATTTTCGAGCCAACGTGAGACTGTGTCATCTCACGTTCATTGTACGAAGCGCAGCTCGCGTATTCTGGTGCTTCGCCCATGAGCATCGATCCGGTTCAACTCACGCGCCGTCTGGTGGACATCGAATCCATTACCTATAACGAGGGGGCCGTGGGCGCGTTTCTTGCAGAGTTTCTTGCCAACCGCAATTTCAGCGTCGAGAAGATGCCCGTCGAGCAGCACAAGGAGAGCCGATCCACGGGCGAGCGCTCCAACGTTTATGCGTGCGTTCCGGGGCAGATTCCCGACGTCGTCTTTTCCACCCACATGGATACGGTGCCGCCGTTTATGCCCTCGAGCGAGGACGAGGAATTCATCTATGGTCGCGGCTCGTGCGATGCCAAGGGCATTATCGCTGCGCAAATCGCCGCTGCAGAAAGACTGCGCGAGCAGGGAATTCGTATTGGCCTGCTCTTTGTCGCCGGAGAGGAGCGAGACTCCGCGGGAGCAAAAATCGCGAATGAGCATCCGCGCGGCAGCCGCTTCCTGATTAATGGCGAGCCCACCGACAATCGTGTCGCCCTCGCATCGAAAGGCTCACTGCGAGCGGTGATTCGCGCGAGTGGAAAAATGGCTCACTCGGCGTATCCCGCGCTCGGCGAGAGCGCGACGCGCAAGCTGGTCCAGGCTCTCCATCGCATCCTGGCGATTCCGCTTCCGGTTCTTGACGACGTCGGTCCCAGCACGCTGAACATCGGCACCATCAGTGGCGGCCATGCTCCCAACGTGATTGCCGACCATGCCGAGGCTCAGGTGATGGTTCGCCTGGTGGGCGATTCAACCGAGACGCGCCGCGCCATCGAGCAGGCGGTCGAAGGTTTCGCCACTGTCGACTTCACTCTGGAGATTCCCTTCAAGCGGCTGCGAGCCATCGAGGGTCTGCCGACGATGGTGGCCGCGTTCACCACCGATGTCCCGTGGCTGGACAACTGGGGTGAGCCTCTTCTTCTGGGTCCGGGATCGATCCACGTCGCACACACCCCACATGAAAAGCTGGCAAAAAAGGAGTTGTTTGAGGCGATCGACTTGTATGTGGAAGTCGCCCGTCAGCTCGTGACCACGCCGCGCTGAACGCGTAGGCTTGAGGTATGGCCGAGCTTCAGACCAGCCCCTCCCTCGCGGCGCGCGCCCCGGAACTGCGCAACACCCTCGACAAAGCCGCCTCTTCTTATCTGCGTTCCGCCATGCACCAGCCGGTGTACTGGCAGGAGTGGGGCGAAGCGGCCTTCGCGCTGGCGGCGCAGACCGAGAAGCCGATCCTGCTGGATGTGGGCGCGGTGTGGTGTCACTGGTGCCATGTGATGGATCGCGAATCGTACGAGGATGCGGCCCTCGCCCAAACCATCAATGAGCACTTTGTGGCCATCAAGGTCGACCGCGACGAGCGGCCGGACGTGGACGCGCGCTATCAGGCCGCCGTCCAGGCCATTGCAGGGCAGGGCGGTTGGCCGCTCACTGCGATCCTGACGCCGGATGGGCGCCCATTTTTTGCCGGAACCTATTTCCCGCGCGAGGATCGCTACGGCCGCCCGGGATTCGAGCGCGTACTGCTCACGCTGGCCCATGCATGGCAGACACGGCGTGCCGAAGTGCTCGAATCGGCGGCCAGCGTGATCGCCGCCATCGAGCATGGTGAAACCTTCTCCGCGCGCGGTGACGGGCTTTCGCTCGCCATCGTCGACACGCTGGTCCAGAGCGCCGTGGGCCAGTTCGATCCGCGCAACGGCGGGTTCGGTTCACAGCCCAAGTTTCCCCACCCCTCCATCCTCGATCTGCTCATCGATGTCGCGGCACGAACCGGCAACCAGGCCGCGAAAGAGACGGCCACCGTCACGCTCAGAAAAATGGCGCGCGGCGGCGTCTACGATCAACTGGCCGGCGGCTTCCATCGCTACTCGGTCGACGAACGCTGGGTCGTGCCCCATTTCGAAAAGATGCTCTACGATAACGCCGGCCTGCTGGCGAACTACGTCCACGCCTTCCAGACCTTCGTCGAGCCCGAATTCGCCTCTGTCGCCCAGGACGTCATGCGCTGGATGAACGAATGGCTGAGCGACCCGGAGCGCGGCGGCTTCTACGCATCGCAGGACGCAGACATTTCGCTCGAAGACGACGGCGACTACTTCACCTGGACGCGCGAGGAAGCCGCGGCCGTACTCACTCCCGAAGAACTCAGCGTCGCCGAGCTGTATTACGACGTCGGCCCGCTCGGGGACATGCACCACAACCCGAAGAAGAACGTCCTGCACCGAAACTTCACGCTGGAGGAAGTTGCTCAGCGTCTGAAGCTGGATCTCGCGCAGGCAGAACGCATGCTGGCATCCGCGAAGCAGAAGCTCTGCGCCGCGCGCCTCCAGCGCCCCACGCCGTTCATCGACAAAACCATCTATACCGGATGGAACGCGATGGCCATCTCGGCGTATCTCGACGCCGCCCGCGGGTTGGATTCCGACCGGCCCCGGACCTTCGCACTGCGAACGCTGGATCGCATCCTCCGCGAAGGCTGGGATCCAAAGACCGGCCTGGCGCACGTCATCGCCTACCCCGTCCAGGAAACGACGCCCCGCCGCATCCCGGCCGTTCTCGACGACTACGCCCTCCTCATCAACGCCTGCGTCGACGCATGGGAAACAACCGGAGAAATCCGCTATTACGATGCCGCCATGCAGCTGGCTGAAATCATGGTCGAGCGCTTTCATGATTCCCAGCATGGCGGCTTCTTCGACACTGAGAAAGACGCCGGCGACAAACTCGGCGCGCTGACGGCGCGGCGCAAGCCGATGCAGGATTCCCCCACCCCCGCCGGCAATTCGACGGCCGCGGCGGCCCTGCTGCGTCTTGAAGCTCTCAGCGGGCGGGAGGATTTTCGCGCCAAAGCCGAAGACACCCTGGCCGCCTTTGCCGGAGTCATCGAGCACTACGGCCTCTATGCGGGCAGCTATGGCCTGGCGCTGGAGCGGCTCCTGTTGCCGCCGATGCAGGTCGTGATTCTCGGGGCCGGTCCGGCAGCGCGGCCGCTCATGGCCATCGCCAACGCGCGCTATGCGGTCAACAAGGCGGTCATCTCGCTCAGCGTCGAACAGGTCAGGTCTGGCCAGCTCCCGCCGGTGCTCGAGGAAACGCTGCCGCATCTGCCCGCGCAGGCCAACCTCGGTTCCGGCGCTGCAGCGCTCGTCTGCCGCGGAACCTCGTGCATGCCCCCTGCAGGCACCACCGAGGAACTGATCCTGCAGATCAACGAAGCGCTATAGGGCCCCCCAGCCGCGAAACCCGGGTTCCGGGCGTAACGTGACACCGGCTTTCGCAGCGCGGCACACCTGCTGTCAACTGTTATCCTTCATCCATAGAATCGATCCGAGGAAACCCGTTATGGCGAAGAGCGTCAACAAAGTTATCCTGGTCGGAAACGTGGGGAAGGACCCCGAAATCAAGGTGGCGGGCAACGGCAATGCCATCGCCACCTTCTCGCTGGCGACAACGGATCGCACCAAGGATCCAGCCGGCAACTGGAGCGACCGCACCGAATGGCACAGCCTGGTCGCCTTCCAGCGCACCGCCGAAATCATCCGTGACTACGTGAAAAAGGGTTCCAAGCTCTACATCGAGGGACGCATCCAGACCCGCTCCTGGGATGACAAAGACGGCCAGAAAAAGTACCGGACGGAAATTATCGTGAATGATCTGGTTCTGCTTTCGGGCCGCGGCGAAGGCGAATCGGGCAGCTACTCGAAATCCGGCTCTGCGTACGATCAGCGCCCGCCGGCGCACGCCGATGAGCTGGTCCAGTCCACTGAGATCACCGACGACGACATTCCCTTCTAGCGGGCCAGTTCCGGGAAAACCGTTGGCAGCCAACGCGCCTCCTACTGAACAGGAGAGTTCCGATGGTTGCCATTACCGGTGTTGTTCTCATTGCTCTGCTTGCAGGTGTGTTCTTCCTCTTCCGCGCCATGGGAAGCATGGGCCAGCAGCCGAGCCCCCAGGAGCGCATGCGTCACACGGGAAGCGAAGGGCATTCGCGCGGGCCGCGCGCCAATGGCCTGAATTGATCTATTTGCGGTTCGTAGCCGCCGGAACCAGCCGCGCCTGGGTCTGCTGATCGGCCCCACTGAGCATGTCCCGGGCCTCGGCGAGCGTGGTTCCACCCGGTACCGGCCGGAAATCGGACCGCGCCTCGCGCTGATCCTTGCTCACCGTCTTCAGCATCAGGATCTTACCCTCAACATGAACGTCCACCAGGTCGGTCTTCCAGTGATCGGGGTCGACCTGGCGCCGGTGAATCGCGAAAGCCCCGCCCTTTTCAACATGTCCCAGCAGGCCATAGCCAAAGTCGACACGCTCGGCCAGAACGCCGTGCATCTCAATCATCCGCTTCTGCTGCAGATCGACGATGACGCTGCCCACCAGCGCGTGAACAATGCGCGCCTCGTAACCGGACGGAGTGAAGGCGGGATCGGGGCGGAAGGCGATGCGCACCCGGTCGCCGGCAGGGGAGCCCTCGTAATCGAACAGAAATGCCTGAGGCAGCAGGCCCATCACCGCGGCCAGGCGGTCTTCGTCTTCCTGATGTTCGCGCTCTACGCGTGCGATCTGTCCGGGATTGTGAATGTACGCGGCGAGCCTCTGGTCTTCGCGCTCGCGCTGGACAGGATCAAGGGGGTTGCCATTCCTGGCAAGGAGACGAAACACGGGTCCCTGATCGGTTTCCACCTGCTCGCGAACCAGATTCTCCGCCGAAGAAACGCATTCGCTGCGGTATTCCCAGTGGCTGTCGCGCTCGCGATCGCGCAGCTCGTTATAGATGACGTCGCGCACCAGGTCGTGCGCGGATTCGGCGTTGCCTGCATTCACAGGTGGGGGAGCCTGAGCACCGAGGGGCGCGGCTGCCGTGGCGATCAGCAGAACGGTAGCGAAGCGTCCAAAGGCGGCCATTCACCCTCCGTACTTCGTGAGATGCTCGTCGGTTCCAGAGTGTGGCAGTTGGCTCACAATTTCCGTGAATCGGCCCTGAAGATTTGGTGACACCCAGAGGAAGGAATCTGACTTGTTACACTGCCGCCATAGCAGACCGGCTGCGCCACCGCTCGCCTGCATGCGTTCATGCCACTCACCCTCTCGGTCGCCATCATCACGAAGAACGAGGAAGCGAATCTGGCGCGCACCCTCGCGAGCATCCGATGGGCCGGTGAAATCGTGATTGTCGACGGCGGGTCGACGGACCGCACGCCGGAGATCGCGCGAGAATTTGGCGCGAAATTCTTTGTCGAGGACTGGAAAGGCTTCGGCGCACAGAAGAATTCTGCCATTGCGAAGTGCAGCGGCGATTGGGTGCTCTCTCTCGACGCCGACGAGGAAGTCAGCACCGAACTGGCAGAGGAGATCCGCCGCATGCTCCAGGGCCAGCCGGAGCACCAGGCCTGGTTCCTGTCCCGCAGAAATTTCTTCCTCGGCCGCTGGATCCGCCATGGCGGCTATTATCCCGATCCCAAGCTGCGCCTGTTTCGCCGCGGCAGTGCACAGTTCGAAGAGCGCGCCGTCCATGAGACCATCCGCCTGACCGTCCCGGCGGGCCAGCTGCGCGGCGACCTGATCCACCACGCCTATCCCACGCTCGACGCCTACATCGAGCACATGAACCGCTACAGCGCGCTCGGAGCGACGCAGGCCGTCGCGCGCGGCAAGACCAGCCGATCGATCTTCGCGTTCCTCTGGAACGTCGTCGTGGTGCCGATCGCAACCTTCAAATACAACTATTTCCTCCGTCTCGGGTTTCTCGACGGACGAGAAGGTCTGCTGCTGCACCTCTATCACTCTGCCTACGTGAGCTGGAAATATGCCAAGGCCTGGGAGCAGGCGGCCCGTTGATGTATATACAGGATCAGAGTAATGTATATATGAGGTCCGATATGGCCACGACGATGACTTCCATCCGGCTGGATACAAAACTCGCCGACGAGGCGGTGAAGCTTCTGGGTGCAAAGTCGCGAACCGAAGCCGTCCACATCGCTCTCAGAGAGATTGTGGCTCTCAACAAGTTCAAGCGAACGATGAGCAAATATCGCGGGAAGCTCAAGTTCGACGGCGTCGATGAGTAGTTTTGTTGTCTTCGACACATCCGTGCTGGTCGAAGATTTCCGTTCCCCATTTCACGAGAAGCGGATGGCTGCGTTATATGGAGTGATCCGGATTTCATCGGTCGTTTTGGCCGAGTTGTGGCGTGGAGCGTCAACCTCTGGTGAACGCGAGGCGCTGCAGGATCTGGAAAAGAATCATCCGATCCTCGTTCCTACGGCGAAGAACTGGTTTGATTCGGGCCGAATCCTGAACAGGATCCGCCGCGACAGAGGCTTCGAGCCGCACAAGCTGCGCGATCTCCATTTCGATCTTCTAATTGCCCTCACCGCGCGATCCTGGGGTGCGCGACTCATCACATCGAATCGCGCCGACTTCGAATTAATCCGGAAATACAAGCCCTTCGAACTCGAGATTTGGCCGAGCGCCTAACACTATTTTCCTTGTCTCACCCGCCCCCGCTCTCCTATCCTGAAGCGTTCCCACCGTGCCCGATAAAGTTGCCAAGACCCGCGATTCGCATCGCACCGAGTTCATGTCGGAACGGCATCCTTCGCTTGAAGAAATTCGCTGGGCCGAGCACACGCTGGAACCGCTGCTCAGGAAGAATCCCGAACACGCCATTGGCGCTTCTACCGGCATCAATCGCGACGAGGCCGGCCATGCCCGCTTCACGACCATCTCCGGCGCTCCCGTTCGGCGTCTCTATACCCAGGCCGACCTGCCCGAGGACTGGGAACAAAATCACGACGAGTATCTCGGCCTGCCCGGCCAGCCGCCGTACACGCGCGGCATTCACCCCACCGGCTATCGCGGCCGCCTCTGGACCATGCGCCAGTTTTCCGGATTCGCCTCGCCGGAAGAGACCAATCGCCGTTACAAATACCTGCTCGAGGGCGGAGCCAGCGGTCTTTCCGTCGCCTTCGATCTGCCCACGCTGATGGGCTGCGATTCCGACGATCCGAAGAGTGAAGGCGAGGTCGGCAAATGTGGCGTTGCCATCGATTCGCTCGAAGACATGGAGACGCTCTTCGCCGGAATCCCCCTCGCTTCGACCACCGTGTCCATGACCATCAACTCGCCCGCCAGCGTGCTGTGGGCCATGTACCTGGTCGTCGCCGAGCGCCAGGGCGCCGACTGGAAACAGCTTTCCGGCACGCTCCAGAACGACATCCTCAAGGAGTACATCGCGCAGAAGGAGTACCTGTATCCGCCCGCTCCTTCCATGCGCCTCGTGGTCGATACGCTCGAATTCGGTGCGCGCTTCACCCCACGCTTCAATCCCATCTCCATCTCCGGCTACCACATTCGCGAAGCCGGATCGACGGCGTTGCAGGAGCTGGCCTTCACCCTTTACGACGGCATCGAGTATGTCGAGTGGGCGCTGCGGCGCGGTCTTGCGATCGACGATTTCGCGCCGCGCCTGAGCTTCTTCTTCAATGCCCATAACGATTTCTTCGAGGAGATCGCGAAGTATCGTGCCGCCCGCAAAATCTGGTATCGCGTCATGACCGAGCGCTTCGCCGCAAAAAATCCGCGTTCCACCTGGATGCGCTTCCATACGCAGACTGCGGGCGTCTCGCTCACGGCTCAACAGCCGAAGAACAATATCGCCCGCGTTGCCCTGCAGGCGCTGGCCGCCGTGCTTGGTGGCACACAATCGCTGCACACCGATGGCTTCGACGAAGCCCTGGCACTGCCCACCGAGGATGCCGCGCGCATCGCTCTCCGCACGCAGCAGATTCTCGCCCACGAATCCGGCGTCGCCGATGTCATCGATCCCCTCGGCGGATCGTACTTCCTCGAACAGCTGACCTTCGACATGGAGCAGGGCGCCTTCCGCATCTTTGAAAAGCTCGATGCGATGGGCGGTATGGTCAAAGCCATCGAAGCCGGCTATCCGCAGAAAGAGATCGCCGAAGCCAGCTATGCGTATCAGCGCGCGGTCGAGGCCGGTGAAAAGATCATCGTCGGCGTCAATCAGCACGCCATGGACGAACCACCGCCGCGGATTCTCTACATCGATGAAAGTATCCGCGATGCGCAATCTGCGAAATTGAAGAAGCTGCGCGCGGAGCGATCGGCGGAGACCGTCCAGCGCACGCTCGATGCGCTGCGTCGCGCGGCTGAAAAAGAGCCGCAACCCACAGCGGACCGCCTCTCCGCCGCCAACACCATGCCCTTCATCCTCGACTGCGTCCGTGCTCGTGCAACGCTGGGCGAGATTTGCAACGCTCTGGGCCAGGTTTTTGGCGGATGGGAAGAAGCCTGAGGGCAGCGCGGCCCTGACCGTCGCAAATCTGAGCATCGATTGCGATCCTCGGCAAACCAGATAGAATGCATCTGGCGTGAACATCGTCAAAGCGATCTACCCCGGCAGCTTCGATCCGTTGACCAACGGCCACCTCGACCTCATCGCCCGCGCCGCGAAGATCTTCGATCACCTGGTGGTCGCGATCCTGCGCAATTCGTCGAAGAATCCGCTGTTCACCGTCGAAGAGCGTGTCGCCATGCTCTCCGAAGGCACGGCGGAATTCGGCAACGACGTCTCCGTTTCCACCTTCGACGGGCTGCTCGTCGACTACGCCCGCGAGCAGCGTGCCCACGCCGTCGTCCGCGGCATCCGCGCCATCAGCGATTATGAGTACGAATTCCAGATGGCGCTGATGAATCGCCGCCTCTCGCCCGACGTCGAAACCATCTTCCTGATGCCCGACGCGAAATACTCCTTCGTCAGCTCGCGCCTCGTGAAAGAGGTTTTCCGTCTCGGCGGCTCGGTCGACGGACTGGTTCCGAAGTTTGTCATCGAGCGCATGAAGGACAAGAACCGCGCCATGATCGAATCGCAACGCTAACTCGCCCCGCTATTGTCTGCGTCCGGACTTCTTCATCGTCTCGAACGCCTGCAGCGCCGTGGCGCGCGCTTCTGCATGATCGACTATGGGCTGCGGATAGGTCTTGCCCAAAACGACGCCAGCAGCCGCCAGCACCAGCGGCGGCGCTGCCCACGGCTGATGAATCCACTCCGAGGGCAAATCCCGCAGCTCAGGAACCCAACTGCGCACATACTCGCCGCCAGGATCGAACTTCTCCCCCTGGAGCACCGGATTGAAGACGCGGAAATACGGTGCGGCATCGACACCACACCCGGCAACCCACTGCCAACCCATGGTGTTGTTGGCCAGGTCCGCATCTACCAGTGTGTCCAGGAACCACGCGGCGCCGTCCTGCCACCGGACGAGCAGATGCTTCACCAGAAAGGAGGCAACGATCATGCGCGCGCGGTTGTGCAACCATCCGGTTGCCCATAGTTGCCGCATGCCCGCATCGACCATCGGGTACCCGGTCTGTCCCTGCTGCCACGCCTTGAGCCGGCGGGCATTGGAGCGCCAGGGAAAATGGCGGAACTGAGGATTGAACGGCTTGCCCAGCGTCTCAGGAAACGCACAGAGAAGGTGGTACGAAAACTCCCGCCATGCAAGCTGCCGCAGATAGCTCTCCCCTCTAGGCGCATCAACGACGGCATGCCAGATTTGCAAAGGGCTCATCTCGCCGAAGTGAAGATGGGGAGACATGCGCGATGTTCCGTCGCGATCGGTGCGGTCGCGCTCTGAGCCGTAATGGTTCACAGCGTTCCTGGCAAACGATCGCAGCCGAGTCTGCGCCGCTTCCTCGCCAGGCTTCCACGCCGCCCGGATCCCCGCGGCCCAGTCGATCTTCGGCAACAGATCCAGATCTGCCACGGTGAGCGACCGCGGCCACGCCGCCGGTGCGGAAAGACGAGCCGGTGCGGGAACCGGCTTCCGCAACCCTCCGCGCGCGTTCCGCAGCGCACGCCAAAACGGCGTAAAGACCTGGAACGGTCCCCCGGTCGTGGTCCGGATCGAACCCGGCTCGAACAGCAGGCTTCCGTTGAATCTCTCGACAGAGATTCCGCGCTCCCGCAACCTCGCATCCAGCGGTTTTTCCCCAGCCAGCGCTGCCGGTTCGTAGACGCGATTCGAAAAGATGCGGCGGGCATTCGTCTCCGCAGCGAGCGCTGCCAGCGTTTCTGCCACCGGCCCGCGCCACACCACCAGCCGCGAGCCCTTCGCTCGCAGCGATTCGTCCAGCCGCAACAGCGACTGATGCAGCCACCAGCGCGACGCAGCGCCCGGCCGCACTTCGCCATCCTCTTCCGGCGCCCAAATGAATACGGGGACGACGGGCAGCCCGGTGCGCGCCGCCGCATCCAGCGCGGGATGGTCGGCCAGACGGAGGTCGAGCCGAAACCAAACCAAAACACTTTTTCTGTTGGATCCGATCATCTCAGGGCGGCGTCGCGAAACGATTATCCTCTCACACGCGATCGCGCCTCAGTCCAGCTTCACCTGACCGTACTCGAGCAGCGTGACCAGCACCACGCCGCCCACAATGTTGCCCGAGGTGGCTGATAGCAGCCACCAGAAGTAAGCCCCCGGGGACACGCTGTGGCTGAGGACAGCGGCAAGAATTTCTCCGCTGGTGGCGACGCAATGGGCGAAGTGGCCCGCGCCGACGATGAAGGCCAGCGCCCAGATCACCGCGACCGAACCCGTGATGGAGTGGCTGCCGCTCACCAGCCACGCGACCATGGCGATGATCCAGCCGCCCACCACGCCACTCCAGAAGATGTGGCGCATGCCGGGATTCGCCGCCTGCGTGCCCAGCTCGACCAGAGCGTGCAGCGTGGCGGGCTGCAGCGCTTTAGTGCGCGCAGCCAGCAGTGCGAAGAGAAATGCGCCCGCCACATTCGACGGGAACACGATGGCCCACAAGCGCGCCGTGGACAGGAAATGCCGGCGCTCCGCAAGTATGAGCGCCACCGGGTACAGCGTGTTCTCGGTGAAGAGCTGCCCGCGGCCCAGAATGACGGCCATGAATCCCATGGGATAGAAAAGCAGCGCAACCAACTGCGCAAGCGGCGAGTTGCCCAGCAGTGCGGTGATGACCGAAACACTGAGCCCGGTCAGACCCATGGTGAGTCCGCCCACGATTCCGGAAATGGCGAGCGCCCTCGCCGGGCGTTGCAGCTCGCGCCGTGCATTGCGCGAGACCTGCTCGTAAATGTCTACCGCTGTGGGGCGGTCAAGGTCGCGCTGCTTGGACTGCGATGCGTCCTTGTCCGGATCCTGGTCGATTTTGACGTTGCGCAGAGGCATTCGTGCGTTGGAGGGCGCCCCGACCCACGCGGTTGGATGTGGTCCCGCATTATTTACCGAAATTTGGATCGGAAGCTCCAAGGGCAGCGCCGAAACCGGATGTCCCCCTGGCTCGTGATAGCCTTGCCCTTCGCCCGAACGAGGACCAGGATGAATCACCAGCTTCACTTCGACCTGAGCGCTGCGGCGCGCCGCTCTATGATCGCGCACGGTTTTGAGCCGGAATACCCGCCGCCGGTAGCGGTGCAACTGGCTGAGCTGCGCGCGCATCCGCCGCAACCGCCCGCCACCGCGCGCGATCTGCGCAGCCTGCTCTGGTCCTCCATCGACAACGACACCTCGAAAGATCTGGACCAGATCGAATACGTCGAGCCCGTCGCTGGCGGTCATCGTGTCCTGATTGGCGTCGCCGACGTCGATGCGTTCGTACCCAAGGGCTCACCCATCGACCAGCACGCTCTGCGCGAGACCACCACGGTCTATACCGGCATCGACATTTTCTCCATGCTGCCCGAAGAGCTCTCGACCGGTCTCACCTCGCTGCTGCAGGATCAGGAGCGCATGGCCGGCGTCTGCGAGTTCACCGTCGATGCCCAGGCGCAAATCGTAGCCAGCGATATTTACCTGGCGCGCGTCGTTAACAAAGCGCAGCTTGCCTATCCGTCGGTGGGTGCGTGGCTCGCCGGGCAGGCGCCAGCGCCGCCCAGGGTGGCCGCATCGCCGGAGCTGCAGCAGCAGCTGCGCCTCCAGGACGACATCGCCCAGCGTCTGCGCGGCGAGCGTAATCGTCACGGCGCTCTCAACCTTGAAACCATCGAGACAGTTCCGATCCGCCTCAGGGACGGCGCCATCGACATCGAAGCGGAAGTGAAGAATCGCGCCACGCAGCTTATTGAAGATTTCATGATCGCCGCCAACGGCGTAGCGGCCCGCACCCTCGAAGCGAAGCATCTCTCGTCGATCCGACGCGTGGTCAAGACGCCCAAACGCTGGGAGCGCATCGTGCAGCTGGCGGCGGAAAAAGGAACCCAGCTTCCCGCCGATCCCGATCCCAAGCCGCTCCACGATTTCCTCTGCCAGCAGCAGAAAAAAGATCCCGACCACTTTGCCGATCTCTCGCTGGCCGTCATCAAGCTGCTCGGCCCCGGCGAATACGTGCTGGAAAAGCCCGGTGAGCCGGCGCAAGGGCACTTCGGCCTCGCCGTGCAGGACTACACGCACTCCACCGCGCCTAACCGCCGCTATGCCGATCTGGTCACGCAGCGCCTGCTGAAGGCGATGATGGCCGGCAAGCCGTCGCCCTATTCCGACGACGAGCTGGCCTCGGTTGCCGCGCAGTGTACCCGCATGGAAGACGCGGAGCGCAAAGTCTCCCGCGAGATGCAGAAGCGAATCGCCGCCGTGGCCATGAGCGGAAGCATCGGCCACGCCTACGACGCCATCGTAACCGGCGTGACCGATCGTGGCTCGTTTGTGCGGACCATCAAGCCCCCGGTCGATGGCATGCTGGTCCGCGGTCAGCAGGGCGTCGACGTCGGCGACCGCCTGCGCGTCACCCTGGTGCGAACGGACCCGGTCCAGGGGTACATCGATTTCGCGCGCGCGTAAGCTGGTTTGAGAATCTAAGCGGATCGACAGCTGGATGCGCTCGAACCTGGCCACATTTCTCGACGACTACCGCCGTTACGGCAACGCGACGGCGGTCGTCGTCCATCGCGGCAATCGCCGGCTGGTTTCCACCTGGAATCAGATCGCGGACCTCGCCGATCGCTTTGCCGCGGAGCTGATGCGGCGCGAAATCGCCCTGGGCGAGCGGGTCGTCATCTGGGGTGCAAACGGTCCCGAATGGATAGCGGCGTTCTTCGGCTGCGTGCAGCGCGGCGTCATCGCCGTTCCGCTCGATCCCGGGGGAGCTCTGGATTTCGCGCAGCGTGTCATCGAAAACACACGGCCCCGGCTTGTCATCGGCGACGCAGCCTTGCTGCGCGACCTCGCCCAGGAAATCGCCCCGGCCAGCGCGAGGCTCAGTTTCGAAGATTTTCAGAATGCACTGCCCGCACCTCCACATGCGAACCTGCGCGATCCCAATGTCACGCTCGACACCCCATTCCAGATCCTCTTCACCTCGGGCACCACCGCTGAGCCAAAGGGCATCGTCCACACCCACCGCAATGTGCTCTCCAGCCTCGATCCCGTCGAGCAGGAGATGAAAAAGTACCTCAAGTACGAGCGCATCTTCCATCCGCTGCACTTTCTGCACACACTGCCGCTCAGCCATGTCTTTGGGCAATTCATGGGGCTCTGGATTCCCCCCCTCCTCGGCGCAGTCGTCCACTTCGAAACGCGCCTCCAGGCGCAGCGCCTCATCGAGACCATCCACCGCGAGCAGGTCGCCGTCGTTTGCTCGGTGCCGCGCGTACTGGATTTGTTGCGCTCGTATCTGCTGGCCGTCGATCCAGAGCTCGCCGACGAAATTCAGCGCGCAGCCGGAACAAAGCTGTGGCGCCGCTGGTGGCGGTTCCGCAAAATTCACAGCACCTTCGGTTACAGATTCTGGGCGTTCGTTTGCGGTGGCGCCGCCCTGTCTTCCGAACTCGAGGGATTCTGGGCCGCCATGGCATTCCTGATCGTGCAGGGCTATGGGATGACGGAAACCTCTGCGCTCATCACCCTGAACCATCCCTTTAAGGCTGCCCAGGGAACCATCGGTAAGGTGCTCCCGGGCCGCGACGTCCGCATCACCGACGACGGCGAGATTCTGGTGCGCGGCGACGTGGTCTCGCGTGCCACCTGGGAACACGGCGCGCTGAAGCAGAATGAGTCCGAATGGCTGAGCACCGGCGACCTAGCCCAGCGCGATGAGCAGGGGCAGCTGCATTTTGCCGGACGCAAGAGCCAGGTCATCGTCACACCTTCAGGTCTCAACGTTCATCCGGAAGACGTGGAGGCGGCGCTGAACGCGCAGCCCGGCGTTCAGGCCTCAGCGGTCGTCCCGCTGTTGACCGCGGCCGGCACAGAGCCGGTCGCGGTCCTTTTGTTTCGCGGATCGGACGAGCAGGCGCATGAAGCCATCGTCGCGGCCAATCGCCATCTCGCGGAGTATCAGCAGATTCATCAGTGGCGTCTCTGGCCGGAGCTTGACCTGCCGCGCACCTCGACCGGCAAAGTGCGCCGCCCGAAAGTGACGGAGTGGGTCAACGCGCAGCATCCTCAAACCAGCGACGGCGCGGCCTCCGATCCGCTGCTGGCGCTCATCCTTTCCATCAGCCACGCCAATCCCGGCAACCAGGGCGACGGTGCGCGGCTCTCGGAGGATCTCGGCCTCGACAGCCTCGGCCGCGTACAGCTGCAGTCGGAGCTGGAGCAGCGGCTCGGGCTCACCCTCGACGACGAAGCCCTCGAGCGGGCGATCACGCTCGGCGACCTGCGCCGTGAACTGGGCCTGCACAGCGCCGCGTCCAGCCCCGCTGAGCCTGCCGAACGTGCCCCCGAATCCTCCGCGATTCCCTCCGCAGTGGCTGCATCCACCGTCCTCCCCCGCGCGCAGGACCAACCACGGAAAAAAGGAGAGGACGACCTCTATCCGCGCTGGCCGTGGTGGTGGCCCGTGCGCCTGCTGCGCGACCTCTATCTGGAGTTAGTCTCGCGGTTCTTCGTCTGGCTGCTGGGCAATCCGCGTGTGGAGCGGCCACCGAACCTGCACCCTGAGCGTCCTGTGCTCCTCGTCGCCAACCACGTCACGGCCTACGACGCAGCGCTCGTGCTCTACGGCCTGCCCGGCCCGATGCGGCGCCGCGTCGTCGTCGCCATGGCCGGCGACATGCTCCGCGATTTTCGCCACATGCGCAATGTCGGTCCCCAGGGGCGTGCCGTGACGCCGTTCCTCGATGTGCTCGGCCCGCCCGCCTGGCTGCTCATCACCGCCCTCTACAACGTCTTCCCCCTGCCGCGCAGCGCGGGCTTCCGCCGTTCCTTCCAGCATGCCGGCGAGGCTCTGGATCACGGCTACAACGTCCTCGTTTTTCCCGAAGGCTTTCGCACCGAAGCCGGCCTGCAACCCTTCCGGCCCGGCATCGGCCTGCTGGTCCACGAATCGGATGCGCCGGTCATTCCCGTCGCGCTGGCGGGACTGAGCGAGCTGAAGCAACAACGCAAGGGCTGGTTCCGCTCGGGAAAGCTCACCGTCCGAGTGGGCGAGCCCATCCGGTTCACGCAGGACGACACGCCGGAGCAGATCACATCGAGGCTCTACGACGCGGTGAAGGCGATGCTCGACCAGAAGTGACGGTCGGACTTCGACCGTCAGAATCCAACGGCCCAGAGAAATACGATCACGCTGCCGAGGCGCACACAAGCCCGCTGCCGGTCCGCATGGACCGCATCCGCTCTCCGAAGATTCTGCGAGTTCGCTTAGTAGCGCCCGCGGCCGCCGCTGCGGCTCGCGCCGCCGCCCTTTTGCGCCTGGTAGCAATCGCGGCAGTAGACCGGTCGATCGCCGCGCGGCTCGAACGGCACCGTCGTCTGCTGCCCGCATCCGGAGCAGATGACCGCCGTTCCTCTTGACTCCGACCGCTGATATCCGCCACCGCCGCCTCCGCCCTGTTCGTTCTTCTTCGCCTGCCGACAGGGTTTGCAGCGCTTGGGCGCGGAATACCCGCGTTCCTGGAAGAACGCCTGGTCTTCGCTCGTAAAGGTGAATTCCTGACCACAGTCGCTACAGGTGAGTTGCAGATCGCCAGCCATTGTGAGTCCTCGTTTCCACTCTATGACATCATCCACTAATCCCGGGGTTTCCGTAAACCGCCAGCAAAATCTTTCTATCGACGGCTCCAACAACTTTTCGACGCAGCCGTCCAGACTATCTTTCGGTTTCCTGTCCCCGCCGCCAAACCGGTATGATTTCCATTCCGGAGCGACCGCAATTATGGCTTTCCCTTTCAGGGGCGTAGACTTCATCGGATTCGACGCGCTGCTCAGCGACGAGGAGCGCCTGGCCCGCGACACCGCGCGCCAGTTCATCGAGGACAATCTCATCCCCATCATCGAAGAATGCAATCGCGAGGGCCGTTTCCCCCGTGAATTAGTTCCGCAGATGGGCCAGCTTGGTTTCTTCGGCGCCAACCTGCATGGCTACGGCTGCGCCGGCATGTCGAACGTCGAATACGGCCTCGTCATGCAGGAGTTCGAGCGCGGCGATTCCGGCGTGCGCAGCTTCGTCAGCGTGCAGTCCGCCCTCGTCATGTATCCCATCTTCAGCTTCGGCTCGGAAGAGCAAAAGGACTCCTGGCTCCCCAAAATGGCCACCGGCGAAAAGCTGGGCTGCTTCGGGCTCACCGAACCTGACTACGGATCCAATCCCGGCGGCATGCGTACCCGCGCCGAGCGCAGCGGCGACGAGTACATCCTCAACGGCGAAAAAATGTGGATCACCTCCGGGAGCATTGCCGACGTCGCCGTAATCTGGGCCAAAACCTACGGCGATCCCGGCCAGGAAGACGGCAAAGTCCGCGGCTTCCTCGTCGAAACCGATCGCCCCGGCTTCAAGGCATGGGACGTCCACGGCAAGTGGTCGCTGCGCGCGTCGGTCACCTCCGGCCTCTCTCTGCAGGATGTCCGTATCCCTGGCGCCAACCTGCTTCCGAAGTCCGGCGGCCTCAAGTCGCCGCTCATGTGCCTCAACCAGGCCCGCTACGGCATCGCCTGGGGTGGCGTGGGTGCGGCCATGTCCTGCTACGACACCGCGCGCCAGTATTCCCTTATCCGCAAACAGTTTCGCGATGAGCCTATCGCCAGCCACCAGCTGGTCCAGGAGAAACTCGCCTGGATGATCTCCGAGATCACCAAAGCCCAGCTGCTCGTCCTCCAGGTCGGCCGCCTCAAAGATGCCGGCAACGTGAGCCACGAGCATATTTCCATGGCCAAGCGCAACAATGTTTGGATGGCGCTCGAATGCGCACGCCTGGCACGCGACGTTCTTGGCGCCAGCGGGATCACCGACGACTACCCCGTGATGCGCCATATGATGAACCTCGAATCGGTGAAGACCTACGAAGGCACCCACGACATCCACACGCTGATCATTGGCCAAAGCGTCACAGGCATTCCGGCCTACTGACTCCGGATCCGCGCGCCGGCGGGTAAATCGTTACCGGAATTACCTTTTATTGACCGGATCGCCCGCAACCCGGTCCTCCCGTCCGCGTCTAAATGTCTATGCCTCCTGCAATCCCGAGGGGCACGACTCAGCATGCACTTTCCCAAGCTTCAGCGGCTTCCCGAGCTCGATGCCCTGCGTGGGCTGTTCCTCGTCTGGATGACCCTGACGCACCTTCCCACGCGCTTCAGCGACTTCGTGAACCAGCCCTTCGGCTATATCTCCTCGGCTGAAGGCTTCGTCTTCCTCTCCGCCCTCCTCATCGGCCGCCTCTACATCCGCGAGCTCATCGAAAATCCCGTCGGCGTCCGCATGCGCCTGTGGAAGCGCTCTCTGAAGCTTTACGCGTACCACATCATCCTGCTCGCGTTCGCTTTCACCATCGCCGCCAGCTGGGCCGTCCACCACCACCGCGCCGCCATCACCAACCTGCTCACCTTCTATCTGAATCATCCTGGCGTCGCGATCGCCGGATCCATCTTCCTCATTTACTGCCCGCCGCTGCTCGACATCCTGCCCATGTACGTGATGTTCCTCTTCCTCACCCCGCTGTTTCTCTCCGCGGCCGTGCGTTTCGGGTGGAGAATCGTCCTCGCCGCCACCGCGCTCATCTGGCTGGGAGCGCAGTTCGGCCTGCGCGACGTCGTCCACAACTGGGTCGTCCACATCACGCATCTCCAAATCCCGCTGCAGGAAACTGGCGCCTTCAACCTGTTCGCGTGGCAAATGGTCTGGATCGTCGGCCTCTGGCTTGGCGCGCGTTCGGCACAGCATGACGTGCCGCTGAAACTCGTTCCCCGGTGGGGAGTCGCTCTCAGCGCGGCGGTTTGCCTCTTCTTCGTCGCCGTGCGCCACGCCTGGATCGGTCCCCACCTCACCGAGCAATCTCTGGGCCTCCTGCTCGACAAATGGCAGATCGGTCCGCTCCGTGTTCTCAATATCGCCGCCTTCCTGATCGTCTTTTACTGGCTGCGCAAGTATGTCCGCGTGGTGGTCGCGCGCGAGCCCTTCCTCACCCTGGGCAAGGCCTCGCTCCAGGTCTTCTGCGCGCATCTGCTCTTCGTCTTCGGCGGTCTCGCCCTGCTGGTCGGCGAAATGGAGCAGCTCACCGGGATCACCGCGATCCTCCTGCTCGCCGTCACGTTCGTCTCGCTCTTCCTGGTCGCCGCCAACGAAGCCAACAAAAAGCGTCGCGCCAAACGGGACGCCGCCAAAAAACCTCCCGCGCCGGACATTCCCGCTCAGCCGCCTCTGGCTCCCTCCGCCAATACACATTGCCTTGCCGTCGGCTCCGCCGCATTCGAAGAACGCCCACTCTGATTTGTGTGGATTCCTGCTGGAATCCCGGCCAATCTCCGGGGAAAGCAAACGCTCTGAGCGAAGCATCCGAATTGCAGCGTGCATGTAGTCGCGCGCTGAATCAGTTCAGAGGCGAGTCGCATGGACCTTCATTTTCTCCGCCAATATCCCGCTCAATCTCACTCAAAAGCAAAACGCCCCGCACTCGCCTCACCGATACTGTTCTCTGAACCTCATTTGCGGAGAACAACCATGAACCTCCGATTCCTCGCCGTCCTCGTGTTTTTGCTTCTCATCCCCCCGCACCTCCCCGCGCAAGCCCAGCAGGCCCAGCCCAACATCGCCGGCCAGGTCAACGGAGTCTTTCCCGAACCCGCGCCTCTCAACTTCGCAAACCACAGCGGCTACGTCTCCCTCTTCGACGGCCGCACCCTCGCAGGCTGGGACGGCCAACCCGGCGTCTGGAGCGTCGAAGATGGCGCCATCGTCGGCACATCGACGCCCGAGCACCGCGCCGGCAACACATTCCTCGTCAACCGCAAGGTCATCGCGAAGGACTTCGATCTCAAACTGGAGATCAAAGTAGAAAACGGCGGAGGCAGCGGCATCCAGTACCGATCGAGCACCGGCATCCCGCCCGGCCTCACCGCCGGCAAAGGCGAGCCGCCCCTCGATCCACGCTGGGTCATGATCGGTCCCCAGGCCGCTCGACTGATCACGAAGCCCGCTGCAAGCGACTTAGAGATCTTCCTTGCGCAAAACTGAACGCGAGGGATCCCGGGGATCCACGCGGACCATCACCGTGCAGCCTTTGTAAGGTGCCACCCAAGCCTGAGCGTCTGTTTCAACGTCAAACATGCGGCTGTACTCTCCCATTTGCAGATCTGGATTGCGATAGAAGTATGTGAGCGCCGCAGCGTAGCCAATAACACGCTCACCGTAGCGGGTTTCCTCTATTTGCGAGACGACGCTGACGATGTCGACGTTGGCGGAGATGGTCGGCCAATCGCGACCGCGAATGCCGTTCAGCCACTGGATAAAGAACCTCCGGCGCGGCACCGCTAGCGAAACCAGCGCGATGACCAGAACGACAGGAAAAAAGTACCAGTCGTTGAAGATACCAATCGCGGCGATGGTAGCAATCGGATGATGCACGTTCTGGCTCGTTCCGAGGAGCGGCCAATTATCGCACGTGGTTAATCGTTAATGGGAAGCTTCCTCACAAGCTGGAATGACAGGATTTGTACCAAAGCACGACTTCAGTCTTGCCGAACCTCCAGAGCTGCCCAGGCTTTAAGCCTATGCGCTTTGAAGAGGCAAGGCTTCAGCCCGTGCCATACAGTCGCAAAAAGAAACAAGACTTTAGCGTTTGAGGCAGGTTCTACACCGCGACCGTAAAACTCTCTTCCGTCCGAGTAACAGCCCGGTACAGCGTATCCCGCTCCACAGGAACCCGCCCCGCCGCCGTGATCAGCCGCATCAGCTCCGCACGCCGCATCCCCTGCGGAGTCGTCGCGCCGGCATCATGATAAATCTTCTCCTCGATCACCGTGCCGTCGATGTCATCGGCCCCAAAACGCAGCGCGATCTGCGCAATCTTCGCCGTCATCATCTGCCAGTACGCCTTGATGTGCGGAAAATTATCCAGCAGCAGACGCCCCACAGCAATCTGCCGAATATCTGTCATCCCCGTCGTCTTCGGGAGATGGTCCAGCGCCGTGTTCTCCGGATGAAACGCCAGCGGAATAAAAGTCTGGAACCCGCCCGTCTCATCCTGCAGCGCGCGCAGCTTCAGCAAGTGATCGACGCGGTCCTCGTCATTCTCAATGTGCCCATACAGCATCGTCGCGTTCGACTTCAGCCCCAGCTGGTGCGCTGCCCGCGCCGTCTCCAGCCACTCATCGCCATCGATCTTGTGATCGCAGATGATGTGCCGCACCCGATCCGCAAAAATCTCCGCACCGCCGCCGGGCAGGGAATCGACCCCCGCCTCTTTCAGCTTCATCAGCGTCTCGGGAATGGTCAACTTCGCGCGCTTCGCCAGATACGCGACTTCGACCATGGTGAACGCCTTGATGTGGACCTGCGGAAACCGCTCCTTCAGCCCGCGCACCAGATCCAGGAAGTATTCGAACGGCAGATCCGGATGCAGCCCGCCGACGATGTGAAACTCCGTCACCGCCTCGCTGTAACCCGACGCTGCCGTCTCCCACGCCTGCTCCAGCGCCATCGTGTACGAGCCGGCGGCGTTCTTGTGCCGCCCGAACGCACACAGCCGGCATGCCGCCACACACACATTCGTCGGATTGATGTGCCGATTGACGTTGAAGTACGTGACATCGCCGTGCATCCGCTCGCGCACCGAGTTTGCCAGCCAGCCCACCGCCAGCACGTCGCCCGAGCCATAGAGCGCGAGACCATCGTCGAAGCTCAGCCGCTCGCCGGCCGCCACTTTGTCGGCAATCGGAACCAGGCGCGGATCGTCGGTCTGAAACGGATGCGGAGTCATTCCCTTTCCATGATAATGCACATGGTTCGGGCTCTGCTCAGGGCGAAAATGGCCGCGATGAGCGGGTGATACTATGCCTCCAGGTCCTTCCTGGCTTTGGCACAAACGCGTTTCCGGACCCCCTTTGATTGCGCCGACGAATCCCATCGCTGACTTTTCTGCTCGTGTGCTGTTCGCTGCTCTCCTCCGCGGGGGCGCAGCAACCCAAACAGGCCGTATTTCCGTCTCTCACCTCCTATAGCCTCGACAAGCAGAAGGTCGCGCTGCCCGATGGACTGGAAGGCCAGATGAACCTGCTGCTGCTCTCTTTCAAGGAGGAGCAGGCAAACGACATCGACTCCTGGCTCGCTGCCGCGCAGGCGCTCCAGCATTCAAATTTTCAGTTTCACTACTACCAGGTTCCGGTCGCGGAGCGCGAGAACTTCATCTTCCGCTGGTGGGAAAGCTCCTCCATGCGCAGCGATCAGACCGACCCCGAAACCTGGCACTGGATCATCCCGCTGTGGGTCGATCGCAGGAAGTTTATGTCGGATCTGACCATTCCCAACGAGAAGCAGGTGGTCGTCCTGCTCATCGATCGCCAGGGACACATCCTCTGGCGAGCCTCCGGTCCCATGACCCAGGACAAGCGCGCCGCCCTGATGAACATCGCCGGTCCGCATTAAAGCGCCGCAGAGCCGCGCGACGGTAAAAGCCACAGCCTTCAGGCCGTGGAAATGACGAGTCCGGAGCAAAGGGGCTTCAGCCCCGGCGAGACGCCGCCCTCTTTTTTCCCGCCGCGATCAGCTTCTTCTTTTCCCCCGCCGGCATCGCCAGAGCAGCCTTCGTCTTCGCCGGAAGCTTTTCGTAGATCAGTCCGCGAGCCGCGCGCAGCAAATCCTTTAGCTCAGCCGCCGCCAGCGTGTTCCACCGCTCGACAGCCACCCAGTGCGCGCGCGCCAGATACGGAGCAGGGAAGAGCCCTTCGCGCTCAACCAGCTCGGCAAACCGCTCCGGCCCCGCCGCAAACGACAACACTGCGCCGTGACCCGGCTCGAGGCTGGCCAGCGCAAACATCTTTCCGCCAATGGCCTTGTCGCCAACCCAGTAAACGAGGTTGTCGCCCCACTGCATCGTCTCGGCAACATCCGGCAGCGACAGCAGAAAAGCCCGCAAGCCTTCAGCGTCCATGCAGGCACTCTGATCTGCACCCGGAGCCCTGAGGCGGGTGCCCGGAGCCCGGTGCTCGGTGCCCGGACACTACGCCGCCTCGGCCAGATAAACCCCGAACCACCGCTTCGGATCCGTCCAGTCCTGCCGCACCGCAAAGCCCGCCCGGCTCAACAGCGCCGCCACGCTCTCCGGCGTGAATTTGTAACTGTTCTCGGTATGAATGCTCTCGCCGCGCCGGAAGCCTACCGTCAGATCGAGCGCCGGAATCGTAATCTCCTGCGTGACCAGACTCTCCAGATGCATCTCGATCCGCGCCTCGCGATCGTTCCAGCACGCGTGATGCCGGAACAGGCCCGGGCGAAAATTCGCGCCCAGCTCCCGCCGGATACGCGTCAGCATGTTGCGATTGAACTCCGCCGTCACGCCGGCCGCATCGTTATAAGCCCGCAGCAGCGTCGAGCGATCTTTGATGTGATCGACGCCCAGCAGCAACAGATCCCCAGGCGCAAGATGTCCGCGCAGGCGGCGCAACAGCGCCGCCGCATCGCGCGGCTCAAAGTTCCCGATGCTCGACCCGATGTAGAGCACCAGCTTGCGGCCCAGGGTGGCCGGCATCTCCGACATGTTGGTGGTGTAGTCCCACACGATCGGCATTACCGAGACCTGCGGCTGCTCCTCGCCGATCCGGCGCTGCGCTTCTTCCAGCGCCGAAGTTGAAATATCGATGGGGTAATAGCTCACGCGTCCGTGGCGGCGCACCGCGGCTGCCAGCAGCAGTCCCGTCTTCGTCGCAGTGCCCGCCCCCAACTCGATCATCGACAGGTTTCTCGCGTCCGCAGCCGCCAGAATCGCATCGCCGTGCTCCGTGAAGATCGCGCGCTCGGTCCGCGTCAGATAATACTCGGGCAGCTCCGTGATCGCTTCAAACAGTTCCGACCCGCGCTGATCGTAGAAAAGCCAGGCAGACAGGTTCTTTGGAAATGCGGTCAGCCCGCGATAGACTTCCGCGCCGAGCGGCGTCGATACCGCCTCCGGCAGACAGGGAATGGACGATAGAGCGTGCATCGGGAATTCCGCCTCCGCGTTTAGTAGTCGGCCAGACGAACCCCGGAAAACTGCCAGCGGGTCGACGGCGGGAAGAAGTTGCGATAACTGGCGCGGATGTGGGAGGCGGGAGTGGCGACCGATCCGCCGCGCAGCACCATCTGGTTGCACATGAACTTGCCGTTGTACTCGCCGAGGGCGCCGGGGAGCGGTTGGAAGCCCGGATAAGGAAGATAAGCGCTGACGGTCCACTCCCAGACGTCGCCATAGAGTTGATGAACGTCCTGCTCAACGGCGGATTGCTTCAATTGTGATGCTCGCTCGGGCGCCTGGGGATGGAACTTTTCTGCTTCCAGCAAATTGCCCGTCACGAAATTTGTCACCGCCGCGGTTTCCCATTCGGCTTCGGTCGGCAGGCATTTGCCGGCCCAGCGCGCAAAGGCATCCGCCTCGAAATAGCTGATGTGGCAAACCGGCGTTGCCAGCAAATCCTCCAGCGCCATCAGCCCGCGCAGCGTGAATACCTCCCGGCCTCCGCTCTCGCCGCGCCGCCAGTACAGCGGAGCATCCCAGCGCTCCGCCTGTACCGTAATCCAACCCTCCGAGAGCCACAACTCCGAACGCGAGTAGCCACCGTCTTCCATGAATTCCAGATACTCGCCACAGCTCACAGCCCGCGATGCCAGACGGAACGGCTCCAGATACACCTTGTGTCGCGGCGTCTCGTTGTCGAAACAAAAGTCGCTGCCAGCGTGACCGATCTCCGCCACGCCACCGTCAAAATCTACCCAGCGTACCGGCGCAGCCTCCCGTGCCGCCGAACGAATCGACTCCGCGCACTCCGCATACACCGGATGCAGCGGGTCGCTCCAGAACGCGTGCTTGATGTCCGTGATCAGCAATTCCTGATGCTGCTGCTCATGATTCAGCCCGAGGATAATCCGCGTCCGCGCATCCTCCGGCAAATCGCCCGCCGCCAGGTCTTCCATCGCCGCGTCTACAGCGGCCCGGTACGCCAGGATTTCCTGCGCCGTCGGCCGGGAAAACGACGCGCGCAGCTTCTTTTCCGGTTGCGCGGAAACGGCGTTGTAATAGCTGTTGAACAGCCAGACGAAATCCGGATGGAAGGGCCGGTACCCCGCCACAAACTCCCGCAGCACAAACGTCTCGAAGAACCAGGTGGTATGCGCAAGGTGCCACTTCGCCGGGCTGGCGTCCGGACACGACTGCACCATCATGTCTTCAGGAGTCAGCGGGGCACAGAGCGCAAGGCTCCTGCTGCGCACCCGACAGAATTCTTCGGCTAGTTCGGTTCGAGCGAGTACGCTCATGGGCCCATCCTTTGTTGATCTTCCTGGGAGGAGAGAATTGGCAGCAGGCCCCGGGGTTGTCAGGGTACCATTCTCCGCGCCTGGTCAGAGAGAAGGATGCTGAAAGTTTCGCGGCGGCTTCATTTTCGGCGTTTTTTGACGGTCTTCGGGCGAAATCGAAGCGGCGGTCACGACTTTCCCGGCCCCGCTACCGCCCCTGCCGCCCTGCAAGCCGGGGCGCGTCTTTCCGGCAAAGGAAGCGTCTATTCGGGCATAATCAGAGCGGCCACAGGACGTCTCTGAAGGGTACGAGTTATGAGAATCTTACGGTCCCTCCCTGCAGGTTTTGCGCTCTGCGCTTCTCTTACGACTGCGCTTTGCGCCTCTCTCGCCGTCTTGTCTGCATCGCCCAGGCTCCTGGCTCAGGATCAGCAGCCCCAGCAACGAGGCGGCCGCGGCGGTGGCATGGGGGGTGGCGGCGGAATGTTCATGATGGGCGGCAACAATGCCCACGGTAAAGTGACCGCCATTTCCGGAACCGAAATCACCATGAAGGATGAGCAGGGCCAGGTCTTCAAAGTTGAAACCGGTCCCAACACCCGCATCCGCAAGGATCGCGAAGAGGCGAAGATTGCCGACATTCACGTCGGCGACACGATCGTGGCCGGTGGCAATCTCGACGACCAGGCCAAAACCGTCGGCGCGATGTTCGTGATGGTCCTGACCCCGGAACAGGCTGCACAGATGGAGAAGATGCGCGCGGACTTCGGCAAGACGTGGACGGCCGGTAAAATCACCGCGATCAAAGATCTCACCGTCACCGTCGAACGCCCTGACAAAGTCACCCAGACCATCACTGTCGACGAAAACACCACGTTCCACAAGGGCGCTCGTGGCAACGCCACCGACATCACCTTCCCCGATATCAAGGTGGGCGATATGCTGCGCGCCGATGGCTCGGTGAAGGACGGCAATTTCGCCGCCACCAACCTCGTCGTCATGGAACCCCGCCAGCCCGGCCAGGGCCGCGGGAATCGCCAGGGCGGTCCCGGAGCTCCGGGTTCACAGGTCCAGCAGCAACCGCAACCGGAAGGAACACCCCCCGGATCTACGCCCCCGCAGCAGCCCAACAGCCCGCAGAACTGAATCCGATGACGCCACCGATGCGCCTGCCCGCTCTTGTTGTCTCCCTGGTTTTAGCGGGCTCGCTTTCCTTCGCCCAAACCGCGCCTTCCGCGCCCCAGACTACGCCCTCAACGCCGGCGCCCATATCCCCCGCTCCTCCGCAGGCCACGCCCGCGCCGGAAGCCGAACAGCCGGCCGCAGCCCCCGCCCCCACCGGCGGCACCATCCACGGCACCGTCAAAGACGGCAACATCCCCCTCCCCGGCGTCAGCGTGACCGCGAGCAATTCTCTCACCGGCAAAAAATATTCCACCACGACCGACATCACCGGCAGCTACACGCTCGTGATTCCGCAGAACGGTCGCTACGTCTTAAAAACAGAGCTATCGGCGTTCGCGCCGGTCACGAAAGAAGCGCTGCTTAACGCCACCACCCACGACCTGACTGTCGACTTTCCCATCATGCTCGCCTCGCGCGCCGAGCAACAGGAGCAGCAGACCAATCTCGCCGGTGCCGCGCGCCAGCTCCTCGGCAATGGCGGCGCGCAGAGCCTGAACCTTCTCGGTGCCGCTTCCGATCTGATCCAGGCTGGCGGGGGTAGCGAAGACGCCGGTGCTGCGCTCCCCTCGCTGGCCGGCAGTTCGGATTTTTCCTCCGGTGAATCGGTCGCCGTCACCGGGCAAATGGGCACTACCAATCCCCTTGCCGGCGTCGACTTCAGCCAGATGCGCGACAACGCCGAGCTCAACCAGTCGCTGAATGGCGGCGGCCAGGGCGGACAAGGTGGACCTGGCGGAGGCGGTCCTGGTGGCGGACCCGGCGGTGGTGGTGCAGGCGGCGGAGGATTTGGCGGTGGTGGAGGAGGCTTCGGCGGCGGTGGCGGCGGCTTCGGTGGCCGAGGGGGCGGCGGAGGCGGCATGCGCGGCAACTTCCGCAACTTCAAACCCAATCAGCCGCACGGCGCCATTTTCTGGAACGGCGGCAACGGCGCGCTGAACGCCGAAGATTTTGCCCTGCGCGGCCAGGCCATCCAGCAGCCGTCGTACTCGTCCAATCGCTTCGGTGTGACGTTTCTTTCCGCGCCATACATTCCGAAAATCCTCACCAGCGATAAAAACGACTTCCTCTTCTTCACCCTCTCGGGCACACGCTCCTCATCGCCCTTCGACGAGTATGGAACCGTTCCCTCCCTTGCCGAGCGCGGCGGCGACTTCGCCAGCCTGACCACCCCCAGCGGAACTCCGATCACCATCTACGATCCCGCCAACTCAGGCTGCACCGCCAACGGCAATACCCCCGGAACGCCGTTTATCGGCAATGTCGTCCCCTCACAATGCATCGTCACCCAGGCGCCTGCGCTGCTCAACTACGTTCCGCTCGCGAACCTCTCCGGCGCAACCGAGAACTACCAGCGTCTCACCTCCGCGACCACCAACCAGACCCAGCTCGGCGTTCGCTTCATGCACAACTTCGGCAAAAACTCGTCCGGGACAAGCGGCCTCATGCGCATGGCGCGCCAGGTCCTCGGCCAGGGCAACCCGGGCATCACGCAAAGCATGAATGTGAACTTCAACTACAGCCACTCGGCTTCCGACGGCCTCAACCTCTTTCCCTCGCTCGGCGGCAAGACTCAGTCGCATCAGTATTCCTTACAGGCCGGCTACTCCATCGGCAAAGGCCGGCTCACCAACAACCTCACGGCCACCTGGAATCGGACCAACGCCCAGACCAGCAATTACTTCAGCAACCTCACCGACATCGCCAGCCAGATCGGACTCGATGGACTGCCCGACTCGCCGCAGCTCTGGGGCCTGCCCAACGTCACGCTAAACCAGTTCACCAGCCTCAGTGAGCAGCAGCCCAGCTTTCAGGTCAGTCAAACCGTGGGCCTCACCGACCAGATCGCGTGGGTTCACAAAAAACACAACATCCGCTTCGGCGGAGACTTCCGCCGTGTCTATAACGACATGATCGGCGACACCAACTCGACCGGCTCCTATGTCTTCACCGGCTTCGCCACCGAAGCACCGGGCTCGAGCGGCGCCAGCGGCGTGGGTTCGACCGGCCTCAATGGATTTTCAACCACCGGATCGTCACTCGCCGACATGCTCCTCGGTTTGCCCCAGGAGACCACGCTGCAGGCGGCCTATCAGGAGACGCACCTCCGCGAAAACGAGATCGACGGTTATGCGCAGGACGACTGGCGCGCCATGAAGAACGTTACCTTCCTCTTCGGCCTGCGTTATGACTACTACTCTCCCTACTCGGAAGAGAACGATCGCCTCGCCACCCTCGACCCCGGCACCAACTTCACGCAGGTCGCTATTGTCACGCCGAATGGCGTCGGCCCCTTCAGTGGAAAATATCCGCGCGACCTCATCTATCCCGAGAAGAACAACTTCTCGCCCCGCATCGGCGTGGCCGCCCATCCGTTCAAGGACACGGTCATTCGCGGCGGCTACGGCATCAACTACACCGTCGGGCAGTACGTGAAATTCGTCCAGGACTTCGCCTTCGAGCCGCCTTTTGCCAACGTGCAAACCAACATCGCCACCAGCGGGGCGCCCATCACGCTCCAGAACGGCTTTCCCGTCCCCGAAAGCGACCAGATCGGCAATTACTCCGTCAACAAAAACTATCGTCTTCCTTATGTCCAGGTGTGGAACCTGAATCTCCAGCGCACTCTTCCCTGGAACATCCTGCTCAATGTCGGCTACAACGGATCGAAGGGCACGCGCCTTGACATCATCGATGCCCCCGGCCGCTTTGTCGAAACCGTGAACGGCGTCCAGACCACCACACTGCCGACCGCGGTCAACGATCCCGCGCTCACCGTTCCCTACGACTGGGAAGACTCCATCGCCTTCTCGAATTTCAACGCCCTCACCTTCAGCGCACGCAAACGCATGAGCGGCTTCCTCTCTCTCGGCGCCACCTATACGTACTCCCACTCCATCGACGACGCGACCACGGTCGGCGGCAACGGCGGCACCACTTCCGGCGGCATCGTCCAGAACTGGCAGGACATTCTCGCCGAAGAATCCAACTCCAGCTTCGACGTCCGCCACAAGGTCAGCGGTAATTTCGTCTACGAACTCCCCTTCGGACCCGACAGGCACATGCTCACCACCGGCTGGTTCGGTCACGCCCTCTCCGAAACCAGTCTCTCTGGCACCTTCGGTTTCGCGACCGGTAGCCCGTTGACCCCGCACTACGAGGCCACGGTAGAAGATGTCGCCCGCGGCACCACGAATTCTCTGCGCCCCGATCGCGTGCCCGGCGCGTCGCTGACCGCCGGTGGCGGCAGGCTCGAGAACTGGTTCAACAAAGATGCCTTTACCCCGCCCACCGGCGTCTATGGAACCGCGTCGCGCTTCAGCATTCCCGGCCCCTCCGCATGGACTTTCAATGGGTCCATCTCGAAGAGCCTTCGCTTCGGCGACACCAAAACTTTCGAAATGCGCGCGACCGCCGACAACGTCTTCAACACCGTGCAGTACTCGGGCGTCGATTCGACTCTCGGCTCTGCCACCTACGGCCAGGTCACCTCCACCAGCGCGATGCGCAGCTTCACCTTCATCGGCCGTTACAGGTTCTAGAGGATCGCATATGCAACGACCTCTCTCCGGAATGATCGCCGCCACCGCCGCTCTCGCGCTGATGGCCCCCGCGCGGCCACAGGATCAGCAACCCCAACAACAACCCGCAGACCAAAGCTCCACCTTCACCCTCAAGGTCAACAGCGACCTCGTCCTCACCAACGTGGTCGTCCGCGACAAAAAAACCGGCCAGGTCGTCAAGGGGCTCACGGAAAAAGATTTCACCATCACCGAAGACGGCAAACCCCAGCACATCGCCAGCTTCGACTTTGAAAATGTCGACGAAGCCGCCGCCCTCAACGAAGCCACCATCAACGCCGCCGCCCCCAACGGTGTCTTCGGCGCGAAAACCGGCACCGCCACCACCGAAGAACTCCGCAACCACCGCCTCATCGTGATGTTCTTCGACCTCACCTCCATGCAGCCCGACGATCTGGATCGCGCCCAGGATGCGGCGCGCGATTACATCAACAAGCAGATGCATCCCGCCGACCTGGTCGCCCTGGTTTCGCTCGATGCCACCCTTTCCCTCGATCAGGACTTCACCGCCAACAAAACGCTCCTCCTGAAAGCCGTCAACGCTTATGGCGGCACGCAGGGCGGGGGCTACAGCCTCGGAGCCACCAGCACCAGCAATCAGGTCGAAGACGCCAGCTCCTTCACCCCTGACGAGTCGGAATACAACGACATCAACACCGATCGCGAGCTCTTCGCCATCGAAGACATCTCCAAATCCCTCGCCTACCTCAACGAGAAAAAATCGCTGCTCTACTTTTCCGGCGGCATCCAGCGCGACGGCATCGAGAACCAGGCCTCGCTGCACGCGGCCATCAACGCATCCGTCCGTGCCAACGTCTCCATCTACTCGGTCGACGCGCGCGGCCTCCAGGCCATCTCGCCCCTCGGCGATGCCACCACCGGCAACCTGCGCGGTGCCAATTCCTTCAACGGCGCCGCCCTGCAGAACAACCTCGACTCTAACTTCAACACCCAGGAAGTCATGGCCACGCTCTCCTCCGACACCGGAGGCAAGGCCTTCTTCGACTCCAACGATTTTTCGCCCGCCTTCGATCGGATCCAGAAGGACACCTCGGCCTACTACGTCATCGGCTACCACTCCACCGATCTGCGCCGCGACGGCCGCTATCGCCGCCTCTCCATCAAAATCAATCGCAGCGATGTCAAGATCGAATACCGCCCCGGCTACTACGCGCCCGCCGACTACCAGCACGCGACCAAAGATGAGCGCGAGCGTCAGCTCGAAGAAGAGCTGGCCAGCGATCTGCCCGCCACCGACATGGCGGTCTACATGCAGGCCCTTTATTTCCGCACCGGCGAGAACCGCTTCTATGTGCCGATCTCGCTCGTCGTGCCGGGCTCACAGATTCCCTTCGTCAAAGGCGGCGATCGAGACAAGGCGACCCTCGACATCATCGGCCAGGTCCGCGACACCAACGGCCATGACATCGGCGACATCCGCGACACGGTCAAGCTCGCCGTCAATCAGGCGCAGCAGGTGCAGCAGAAGAATGTGCAGTACACCACCGGCTTCAGCCTGCCCGTCGGTAAATATCATGTGAAGTTTGTCGTCCGCGAAAACGAAACCGGCCGCATGGGTTCCTTCGAGACCGACCTCACCGTCCCCGACCTGAAAAAGGTCCCACTCAAGATGAGTTCCGTCGTCCTCGCCAGCCAGCGCATGCCTGCCAACAAAAAGCAGGACTCGCCGCTCGTCCGCGATGGCCAGCAGCTCGTGCCCAACCTGCCCCACGTCTTCCGCCAGGATCAGCACATGTATCTGCTGTATGAGGTGTACGATCCCGCGCATGCCACCACGGCTCAGGCCGGCGGGGCAGCAGCATCTTCCGGCGCCGCCCCTGCGCCGAAACCGGAAAAGAACGCACCCCAGCCCGTGCGCGTCATGACCAGTATCGAATTTCTCCAGGGCTCAGCGAAAGCCTTTGAGACGCCGCTCGTTCAGGCCACGCAACTCAATGTGCCTGATCGCAGCGCCGTCGCGTTCCAGTTCGACGTGCCTCTCGACAGCCTCAAACCCGGTACCTACATCTGCCAGATCAACGTCATCGATGACGCCGGCGGCACCTTCACCTTCCCCCGCACCGCGGTCCTCATCCGCCCCGCGCCCGCTGCAACACCACCTGCAACGCCTGCTGCCTCCGGCGCCGGCGGGCAAGGAAACTGACTTGCCGAATTCTCCCCGTTCAGCCCACCTTCGCCTCGGCAATCACCTCGGCAATCACGCTGTCGCTCACGCCGCGCTTGCGCAGGCTTTCTGCCAGGGCCTGTGCTCGCGAGCGATCCAGCGCCTCCAGATCCTTCCGCAGTCCGCGCCCGATATACGCGCGGATGAGCGGCTGATAGCCTGAGTAACCCAGCGCCGGAGCCACATCCTTCAGATCGTCGATCACGTCTGCCGGAATGCGCATGCTGATGGTAGTCATGGGCCGGTCTTGCCGCAGCCGCTTCCACACTCGCTGCCCCTCCGTTTGCACCGCCCGCACCTTCTTCCCGCCCTTAGTCTTCATATTCTCGCCTCTCGTGTGAGGAGACCGGGCGTGCCGAGACAATCCGGATCACCTCATCGTTTCGAATCATGTGAACCACGAACAGCAAACGTTCGGCCAGCATTTCACCGATCACGACCTGCATGGCTCGATCCGTGTCGCCTGCGTCTTTCAGGAGCAGCAGCGGGTCCAGGAACACTTCGCAGGCGCTCTCGAAGGCAACGCCGTGTTTCCGCAGATTCATCCTGGCTTTTTCCTGGTCCCATTCGAAAATCAAGCCGGAGTGAATACCGGAGGTCCACGTATCTAAGCGTATATACGTTGTATATGCGCGTCAAGAACCGCTGCAGCCACATCACCGGAAGTGCTGGACGATGAGTGTCATCGTGCTACCCTCGAACCCAAACCCGTGACCACAGCCGCCAAACCGAAACCCAAGCCCGGCCCCCGCTGTTTTCACGCGCACGAATCTCGCCGCCTGCATGAGCTCGAGGGCGCGCCCCTCGCCACTTTCCCGCAGCGCTTCCTTGGCTACGCCATCGACGTCTTCATCGCTGTCATTCTCTGGGCTCCCGCGGAGATTCTCTGGCGTGTCAAAGTGCTCCACGAACAAAACGTTCACCTCGTATGGGACTTCCACGAGGCCGGCAATCTCATCTTCCTCTTCCTCTATTTCGGTCTCGCCAACTTCATCGGCAACGGTCGCACGCCGGGTAAGTGGATCGCGCGCACGCGCGCCGTTTCGCTCACGCATCCTCGCCTCGGCTTCTGGCAATCGATCGAAAGAGCGCTCGGTTATGGCGCGGCGGTGCTCGAAGGCGGCCTCGGCTTCCTGCAGTTCTTCTGGAGCGACAACCGCATGTGCGCGCAGGATCGCCTCGCTGAAACCATCGTCATCGACGAGCGCCATCGCAGCGTTTCCTCCACCCCACCATCTCTGTGAACTCCGCATCCGCTGTGGCGAAGCGCTGTCCTCATTAAGCCGTGATGAACCCGCGAAGGCACGTACCAGATTCGTACCTCCTTATCCACTGCTTTTTTGTTGCGCGGCCTTGCTCCTGCAAAGTGAGCCAAAGATAATCGTGGAGTAGTGAGGAGCAGTGCACCGCCCCAAGTGAATCGATACAGCCGCCAGGATGTACTTCGCATACTGCGCATCTCTTCCCGGCAACTCAGCGCATGGGAGAGGGCTGGACTCGTCGCCGTCGCTTCCGACTACGGTTTCCAGGACCTGGTGCAGCTCCGCAAACTCAGCGACCTCCGCGCCCAGCGCATCTCCGCCTCGAACATCAAAGCCAGCGTCCGCGCCATGAAGGCGGTCTCTGGAATTCCCAATCCGCTGCTCGAAGCCAGCATCGCGCTGCGTGGCCCGCGCCTGGTCTTCCGCCACTCCGGCGCCACCATGGACCCCATCGCCGGCCAGTTCGAGTTCGATTTCGAAGGAGGCGGCTCGCGACTCGAAATCGTCGATGACGGCGCCATCAGCGAAGCCCAGCGCCAGAGCAAAATCAACGCCCTCTTCTTTGAGGGCGTTCGTTGCGAAGAGCAGGGAAAAGTCGACGAAGCCGCCAAGCTCTACGAAGAAACGCTCTCCCTGGGCGAGCACGCGCCCGCCGCCATCAACCTGGGCACCATTCTCTATAACCGGCGTCAGTTCGAGCGCGCCGAACAACTTTATCGCCGCGCTACCCTCGCCAATTCCGACTATGCGCTTGCCTTTTTCGATTTAGGCAACGCGCTCGACGAACTGCAGCGGCTGCCCGAAGCAATCGAAGCCTACAAATCCGCGATCCGGCTCTCCCCCGGTTACGCCGACTCGCATTACAATCTCGCCCTCGCCCACGAGCGCAGCAATGAGCGCCGCCGCGCCCTGCGCCACTGGATCGCCTACGTCAAGCTCGACCCCATCGGCCCCTGGTCCAATCACGCGCGCCTGCAGATCCGTAAAATCCTCGACCGCGAAGAACTCGCCATCGTCTGGCGCCGCTCCAAAACCGCGCTCGCAGCTAAAAGCTAGAAGCCGGCTTTCGCTCCTGTCTTCTTCTCGCCTCTCGCTCGTTTCCCGCTTTCTCCCCGCTCACTTGGCGTGAAAACTCTTCACCGCGATCGCATTTGGCTGCTTGCCCGCCGGCATCACCGTGAACAGCGAGCCCGTGATCGGCTCTCCGTGCGGCGTATAGCTGATCGTTCTTACCATCGACACATCGCCCGCCTGCCGATCCACCGCAAGCAGTAAAAATCCGTTCCCCGACAAAGCCAGCGGCCCGGGCCCATCACCCACCTGCAACGTGTTCACCCGT
>Ga0210398_10000240_pt1 | contig 67389 bp, 55 predicted proteins | sample IncBWC4OmetaG_FD_161047 | JGI IMG/M metagenome (GOLD analysis project Ga0210398, IMG submission 161047) | Forest soil microbial communities from Barre Woods Harvard Forest LTER site, Petersham, Massachusetts, United States - Inc-BW-C-4-O | ecosystem: Environmental > Terrestrial > Soil >... | reverse complement strand
TAATTGCCAAGCGGGCGATTCGCGTTGGTGACAAAGTGGATGCCGCGGTCAATGCCGACATTCGCAAGTCCACCATGCGCAACCACACGGCTACGCATTTGCTTCATGCTGGGCTGCGTGAGGTGTTGGGCAAGCACGTAAAGCAGGCGGGATCGCTGGTCGCGCCCGATCATCTGCGCTTCGACTTCTCGCACTTCACCGCGGTCGAGGACGAAGAGTTGCAGGATATCGAGGACATCATCAATAAAGAGGTGCTGCGCAACCAGATTGTCGAGACCATTACCGACGTCCCCATTGAAGAAGCGATCAATCAGTATCATGCGATGGCGCTGTTCGGCGAAAAGTACGGAGACAAAGTGCGCGTAGTGCGCATCGGCGATTTTTCGACTGAGCTCTGCGGCGGCACGCACACGGGCGCAACCGGCGAGATCGGGTTGATCAAGATTTTGAAAGAAGGAAGTGTTTCGTCGGGCGTGCGCCGCGTGGAGGCTGTTACCGGCTTGGGATCGCTGGCACACTTCAGGAAAGACCACGAGTTGGAAGCGGTAGTATCGACGTTCGCCTCTCCCACTTTTGCGCACAAAACGCGCAAAGATGGGGCACCCTCTTCCGAGGAGATTTCCGCCCCCGCCGAGATGGTTTCTCCCGCCGCTGCGCTTAAATTTGAACTAGAAAAGAGAGACGCCGAGATCAAGCGACTGGCGCGCGAACTGGATCAGGCGCGGATGAAGTCGGCTTCCTCTTCTACTGCGAACATCAGCGACAGAGTCAAAGACGTTAAGGGCGTAAAAGTGCTAACACACCGCGTCGACAATCTCGAGCGCTCACAGATGCGAACTTTGATCGACCAACTGCGCGACAAGATCGGCTCAGGTGTGGTGGTGTTGGGTTCGGCCTCGAATGGAAATGTTTCTCTGATCGTCGGCGTCACCAAGGATTTGACCGGCAAAGTGCAGGCTGGCAAAGTCATCGGCCCGGTTGCGCAGAAAGTTGGCGGTAAAGGCGGAGGCCGTCCGGATCTCGCCGAGGCCGGAGGAAAAGATTCGGCGTCGCTGGATTCTGCTCTCGACAGCGCCTATTCCGTAGTGGAGTCGATGTTGGCATGAGCGATACCGGCGGCTCCACCAACGAGCGCTTGCGATTTATCAAGCACAAAGGCCACGCCGTCTACGCCGTCGATTTCAGCCACTGCACGGCGAAGGAAGTGTTGCTGCTGCTCGATCAGATTCGTGCAGATGTATCCAGGCACGCTCCCAATTCCGTGCTGATTTTCGCCGACTTCACCGGCGCGGAAATCGATCGCAATGTAGCCACCAGAATGAAGGAAGTCCTCGTGCTCGACCGGCCATTCGTGAAGCGGTCGGCATGGATCGGAACCGATACCTTGCCGCATGTGTTTTACGAACACTTCAAAACTTTTTCCCAGCGCGATTTTCCCATCTTCAAAAGCCGTGAACAGGCGCTCGACTGGCTCGTGGAAGGCTGATCACTGAACGGTACTTCCTGCACAACCGTGCATGCCGCGCTAACTCCTCCATTTCAATGTAACCGGTCCGGCCATGGGATGTTTCATTTCTACCCCACTGCGTGTTGCTTCCAGATGCGCGGCCTTGAGCTGGAAATACCACTTCGCCGGCCGGTCGGCATCGTCGATCAGCATGAGATGCGGATTTTCTTTCAGCCCCTCCGCCTGCAACTCCATCGTCCGCCGATCTTGTTCAACGAATTTTGCGAAGACGAATTTCAAAAGCTCGGCACTGAAGGGCACCCAGCGAAAGAGGTTCCACGCCGCGACCACATCGATGCGGGATTGATTGCGTGTAATGGGGGTGACAGTCGTTAAGGATGAGAACCAGTATTTCCCCGCGCGAATAACCTCCCGGCGCAGGTTTGGCAGCACGAAATCGATCGTCGTCGTGATGGCATCGGCGTCGGCATACATGCGCAGGAGCTTGTAGGGCGCGGAGTTCGAACTGGGCGTGTGCGCACTCATGCGGAAGCCGTTTGGAATTGGCTCAAAATCCTTCGTCTTCTCGTGAATGCTGTGGCGGCTGCGCCACCACCAGGCCTGATGTACGAACGGCCCGTGTGCGGGATCCATAAGCCCGATAATGCCATGATCGATACTCACCGGCATATCGGCTGTGAGATAGGCCGTCCTGTACTTATCAGAAAACTTCTCGACCTGCGGGGCATCCTCAGGTGCTTCCGCAGGCTTGCTGAATCCTGCGCCTTGAGGACCGGGGCCGGAAATAAAAACCCAGACGAAGCCATCCTGCTCTTCGCAAGGATAGCTGCCGGCATAAATGCGATCGACCTTGAGATTCTGGTCGCTGGTCAGCGACGGGATGAGCTGGCATTGCCCGTTATGCGCATCGAACTGCCAGCCGTGGTAGGAGCACTCGACATTTTCTCCATCAAATTTTCCGCAGTGCAGCGGCATCCCGCGATGCGGGCAGGCGTCGCGCAGTGCAAAGACGTGGCCAGCGCGGTCGCGTCCGATGACCAGCGGAACCTCAAGCAGCATGGCCTTGTGCAGTTGGTTGCGATGGACGCAGTCGGCAGGTAGAGCGCGATACCAGAAGCCGGTAAGCATCAGCGAATTGGTCGCCTGGCGCCGAGGTGAGTCGAGTTCGAGCATGGATGAATGAACGCTGCTTGCCGATTGTTGGTGGCGAATCGAACCCAATATGCTAGCATTCGCACGACTTTCCAGGGCACATCGAACTTCTGGGAGGAACGGCCGTGGAATTTATCGGACATTTTCGCCGGCTCACACCGGTGCAGCGCAATACCTTCATCGCATGTTTTCTTGGCTGGTCGTTGGATGCTTTCGATTTCTTTATCCTCACTTTTTGCGTCAGCGCCATCGCCACGCAATTCCAGGCAAAAGTTTCTGCCGTGGCAGAGGCAATTTTCCTCACGCTCGCCATGCGTCCAGTCGGCGCATTCTTATTCGGGGTGATGGCCGACAAATATGGCCGGCGCATCACCTTGATGGTCGACATCATTGCGTATTCAGTGTTCGAGCTGGCTTCGGCTTTTGCCCCTTCGCTGAAGGTTCTGCTGATAACCCGCGCGTTGTTCGGCATCGCCATGGGCGGAGAATGGGGGGTGGGAGCGGCGTTGGCATTTGAAACTCTCCCTGCCGAGGGTCGCGGATTTTTTTCCGGACTTTTGCAGGAAGGTTACGCAGCCGGCTATCTTTTCGCCGCTCTGATCTACCGGACTGTGTTCCCGCTAGTCGGATGGCGCGGGATGTTTATCGTGGGCGCGCTGCCGGCATTTCTGGTGATCTACATCCGCACCAAGGTCGATGAATCTCCGGCCTGGTTACAGGGGCGCGGCGCGAAAGATTCACAGAGCCACTTGAGTAAGGACATTCTCACCTATGTAGGAACCTTCGTCTTTTTAGTTATTCTGATGTTCGCCTTCAACTCCTTCAGCCACGGCACGCAGGATCTCTATCCCACGTTTTTGCAGAAAGACCATCACTTTACTCCGCAAACTGTCGGATTGATCGCGATCATCGCCAACATTGGCGCACTGCTCGGCGGAGTTTTTTTTGGAACGTGGTCGGAAAAAATCGGTCGTCGCCGCGCCATCGTCATCGCTGCGCTGCTGGCCATTCCTGTAACCCGCCTGTGGGCTTACTCTCATACCGTTCCGATGCTGGCGCTCGGCGGTTTCGTGATGCAATTCATGGTGCAGGGAGCATGGGGAGTGATTCCAGCTCATCTGAACGAACTTTCACCCGCCAAGGTGCGCGGCACTTTCCCTGGGTTCGCATATCAAATTGGGAATCTGCTGTCTTCGAGAAATGCAGTGATTCAGGCCAAACTGGCCGAGCAGCGCTATGGCGGAGTTTTCGCACCCGTAATGGCATGGACCGTGGTGATCGTCGCCGCACTGGTCGCGGTGGTCACATGGATCGGGCAGGAGCGCCGGGGCGTGGACTTATCCAAGACATAGAAAAACGTTTTAGTGAGCACTTTTTGGCCCTCCGCATAGCACGACAGTATCATTGTCAGCACTTCGATCCTGTGGTACGGTAGTGGAAATTTCACGCCTTTGTACTTACTTTCAGGGCCCTCTAATAGCGTAAGCCAGAATGCGTGTGCAGGAGCAGCGCCACTATGAAAGAAGCAATAGATATGACTCCGGTTCAGACATCGGTTGAAGACGAGAACTTCGCCAACCGTAAGCTGATCCGCCCAGCGCTGCCGCGCACCGATCATAACCATGGCAATCACAATTCGAACCACCTGAACGCCAGCCATCTGCCGAACGGCGACCGCCGCGAACGCCATGGCAACGACCGGCACGACCGTCCGGAGCGATCCTTCGATAGAGGTGACAGAAACGATCGCGGCGACCGCGGCCCCGGCGGAGGGCGCAAGCCAGCGCCTCCGGAACAAACTAATGCCGAGAATTTTTATTATCAAAAGCAGATGCAGTCGCGCACGCCCATGGTTATCGTGCTGCAAGACGGCGAAGAAGTGCACGGCATCATCGAGTGGTACGACAAAAACTGCATCAAAGTCCTGCGTAACGACAGCCGCCCGAACCTGATGATCTATAAGCCGGCGATCAAGTACATGTACAAGGAAGACGAGGGGCGGTAGAACTCGAGTTTCTGTGTCCCATTCGGCCAGAAATACCACGCTAAGGCTTTTGGCTTACAGTTTCGGCAGCACAATCCCCTGCTGCGATTGATATTTCCCTTTGCGATCGGCATAGCTCGTCTCGCACACCTCATCCGATTGGAAGAAAATAATCTGGCACAATCCCTCGTTGGCGTAGATGCGCGCCGGAAGCGGGGTGGTGTTGGAGATTTCAAGCGTCACGAAGCCTTGCCACTCCGGCTCAAAGGGAGTGACGTTGACGATGATGCCGCATCGAGCATAGGTGCTCTTGCCCACGCAGATAGTCAGAATGTCGCGTGGAATCTTGAAGTACTCGACCGAGCGCGCCAGCGCGAACGAATTCGGCGGCACGATGCAGATATTGGTTTGAATAGTGACGAAGGACTTCTCATCGAAGTGCTTGGGGTCGACGATGGTGCTGTTCACATTCGTGAAAATTTTGAACTCGTCGGCCACGCGCAAGTCGTATCCGTAAGAAGACAGGCCGTAAGAAATCACGCCATCGCGCACCTGCTTCTCGGAAAAAGGATTGATCATGTCATGTTCGCGGGCCATCTTGCGTATCCACCGGTCACTCTTCAGCATGAAGCTCCCTTAAAAAGAATTTAGTAATTGTGTAATTTGGTAATCGAACAATAGAGAATGCGGGAATGTGTTGTGGATTTGTAGGCCTTCCAATTTCTCAATTACCAAATTCCCCAATTTACTCAAATTTTTCTTGGGCCAGTTTACGGGAGAGATGCTCATATTGACAATCTCCGTTATCTCCCCTAGCATCAATCACTTGAAGATTTATCCTCACACCGCGTCCGGGAGCCGCTCGTGATCAAGCTCGATATCATCAACGAAGTGGTGGCCAGAACCGGCATCACCAAGACCAAGGCCGAACTGGCGGTGGAAACCGTCTTTGAAAGCATGAAGAAGGCGCTTGCCGGCGGCAACCGCATTGAGCTGCGCGGTTTTGGCGTCTTCAACGTGCGCCCGCGCAAAACCGGCATCGGCCGCAACCCGCGCACCGGAGCCGAGGTTTCGATTCCGCCAGGCAAGGCCGTTCGCTTCAAGCCGGGAAAAGAATTGCAATCGATTGATTAGCGTCGCGGTTTCTCGTTCTGTCGGATCTGGATTTGATCGCCCCGGCCGCGACAGATCTCATGCGCTTCTTACGTATCCTGACCGCGACTCCTGACCACAATAGCTCTCGCCCCACTCGTGTAGCATCTTAGGAGAAGAGGCTCCGTCTCAAAATACAGAGCCAGGAATCGCGATCGCATGTCGGAACCTACACCCCCCCTAGCTTCTCCGGCAGTTGAATATTTTCGACCCGCTCCGGAGCGGCTTACCCATCCTCCGCGGCCGCGCTATTGGCTGCATATTCTCTTGTTGCTCGCGACCTGTTTCACAACGCTCGTCATGGGCGCGCGCATGCAATACAACTTCGATAATGGCCTGCCTGCGCTCACATTCAGCGACCTTCCGGTAGGCGGCGAAGTAATTCCTTTCTTCCCTGCGGTGTGGTTTCGCACCCATCCCGAGCGATTGATCGGGGGCTTGCCTTTCATGTTTTCTCTCATGCTTTTTTTCCTCGCGCATGAGATGGGCCACTACTTGTACTGCCGCCGCTATGGGGTTTACGCGACGTTGCCTTTCTTCATACCGGCACCTACACCGATCGGCACCATGGGCGCGGTCATCATCATCCGTTCGCGAATTCGTTCGCGCACGGCCCTGTTCGATATCGGAATCGCCGGCCCGATCGCAGGTTTCGTCGTCGCCCTGGCCATCCTCGTTGTTTCTCTCGCGTGGTCGAAGCCAGTGCATCCAGGGTTGATCGGCGATGACTATCAATTCGGCTTCCCCTTAATATTCGACCTCGTGCATCGATTGCTCATTTCGACAGGTGCGTTGAGGGGGCCAGCCGCTTTGCCGTTGAATCGAGTGGTGTTGCATCCCACCGCAGTCGCAGCGTGGGTCGGAATGTTGGCTACCTCGCTTAACCTATTGCCCGGCGGCCAACTCGACGGTGGCCACATCGTATTTTCAATTGTCCCGGGAGTTCACAAGATCATCTCCCGGCTGACGATCCTGGTTCTTCTGGTGATGTCCTACTATCTCTGGACAGGATGGTTTATCTGGGCAATTCTGCTGCAGATCAGCAGCCTCCGGCACCCGCACGTCGCAGACTGGCCAACCATTTCAGGCAAGCGGGTCTGGCTGGCCGCGCTGGCTGTCATTATGCTCGCTCTTACGCTAATGCCTGCCCCATTTCTTCATTCCTCTCTGCCGGAAGTCATCCGCGACTTTAGAGGACAGTAGGAGTTTCCCGCGATTCTGCCGTATACTCCCCTATTCAATCGTTTTAATTGAAGCGAGGTGGTAGCCTTGAAACATCCCTTCGCCACTCTCTTGTGCTCAATCAGCGTGATGGCCCTGTTACGTTCCGCCGCTGGGCAGACAATCTCGATCGATATTTCCCATCCCACGAATCATTTCATTCCCAGCCAAACTCTCGGCGCGGGCGTCGATCGAATTGCGGTCGAGGCCATCGACAAAGATTTGCAGCAGCCGACATTGGAAAAGACGCTAGCGTCCGGTTGGCAGCCGGTCACCTATCGCCAGAACACAGAGCTTGCAGTTGAGGCATGGCACTGGAATCCGCAGGGCATCTGGAGTGATGCGGGCGGCAAAGGATACTTCACGGGATCGTCAACTCCTACGGAAATGATCCGATACTCCTACGGCTACAGTCTGCCCCGCCGCGGATTCACCCGCAATGACGGCACAGACAACGTTGGCTTTTCGCGGCTCGACGATGGCGATCTGAATACTTTCTGGAAGAGCAATCCTTATCTCACGCAACATTTCACTGGCGAAAGCGACGCCTTGCATCCGCAGTGGGTCGTAATGGACCTGGCGCAGGTTCAGCAAGTCGATGGCATCCGCATCGCATGGGCCGAGCCTTATGCCCGGCAATTCGTCGTGCAGTATTGGACTGGCGATGATCCGATCAAGGCGCCGACAAAGGGCGTGTGGCAGACGTTTCCGCAGGGCACAGTCACCGGGGGGAAAGGCAAAACCGAGATGATTCGCCTGAGCGGCACACCGATGCCAGTCAAGTTCGTGCGCATCTGGATGACCGAATCCTCGAACGCATGCCCAGCCGACGCCTCGTCCGAAACGAAGGCCGATCCAAGAACTTGCTCGGGCTACGCGATTCGTGAACTTTATCTCGGAACGATCACCGGCGACGGCGAGTTCCACGACATCGTTCGCCACACTCCGGATCAAGAGCAGACCACGACATACTGTTCGTCAGTCGATCCCTGGCATCAGGCATCCGACTTGGGATCGACCAAACAGGCGCAAATGGGATTTGATCTGTTCTTCACCAGCGGGGTGACTCGCGGCCTCCCCGCGATGGTTCCGGTCGCCATGTTGTACGACACCCCCGACAATGCTGCTGCCGAGATTTCATACCTGAAAAATCGTGGCTATCCAGTCTCCTATGTCGAGATGGGCGAGGAAGCCGATGGACAGTACATGCTGCCGGAAGATTATGCGGCGCTATATTTACAGTGGGCAACCGCGATTCATCGCGTCGATCCTGCACTGAGGTTGGGTGGGCCGTCGTTTCAGGGCGTGAATAGAGACATCGAGGTCTGGCCGGATATAAACGGAAAAGTCTCATGGACCGCCCGTTTCGTCGACTACCTGAAGCAGCACGGAGGCATGAACGATCTCGCGTTCTTCTCCTTCGAACATTATCCCTTCGATCCCTGCAAAACACCGTGGGGCATGCTCTACGACGAGCCCGAACTCGTGAGCCACATTATGCAGGTCTGGCATGAAGATGGAATTCCAGCCGACATACCGATGTTCATCACCGAAGGAAATCTTTCTTCCGGCGCCAGCGAAACTTACCAGGACATTTTTTCTGGGATCTGGCTCGCCGATTATATCGGCTCGTTCCTGAACTCCGGCGGGAAAGGAGTTTACTTCTTTCACTATTTGCCGCTGCAGATGGAGCCGGGTTGCAACAACTCTCCGGGAACATTTGGAATGTTTGCAGTCGACGCAAACTATCAGATTCAGCAGCCGCTGGCGCAGTTTTTCGTAGCACAGTTGATCAATCAGGAGTGGGTGCAGCCCGGCAGCGCTGAGCATCAGGTGTTTGAAGCACGCAGCGATATCAGCGACGGCGCCGATCATGAATTGGTGACGGCCTATGCTGTGAAGCGACCAGACGGAAAATGGTCAGTAATGGCGGTGAATCGGGATCAGCAGAACGCGCACAAAGTGCGGATCGCATTCGAAGGGCAAGCAAAGAAAGAATCAAACCTCGCCGGCCCAGTAGAGATTTCAACGCTTGGGAGCGCGCAATACCAATGGCATCCAGCACAAACGCGCTTCATGGCTCACGCCGAGGAAAGCAGCAAGCCCACGATCGCCACCACCTCAAAAGGCTGGGCCGATCCCGACGGGCCAATTGTTCACTCGAAGATAACCGCGGAGAAGAACACCGAATTTGAGCTGCCCGCGGCATCCGTCACCGTGATTCGGGGAGCCGTCAAAGCAGAGTAACTCCCGGCGACGTTTCAGGGTGAGACCTACTTCTTACCGTTCGGTCGGCTAAGCTGCGCGATTGACCGTTGCGCGGCAGAGTCTTCGATTAGCTTCGCGAGCCGCCTTAGTTGCGTTTCCTCTTTTTTCGCGCTAATCACCCAGTAAGTGCTTGTCCGCCGAGGGACTGAAGTTTACATCAGCCACAACGCGTCCACATCGACAATCACTTGTGTGCGCGGTATCTTCTGCGCCACGGCATGCGCCAGCATTGCCCGCAGCACCGAATTCAGCTTCTCCCGGCTGGGCGACTTGAGCACGAAATGGTAACGATAATCGCGCTTCAGCCGCATAATTGGCGCGCTGGCCGGCCCCAAAACGCGAACACCTTCGTGGCGTGTACTCTCAAACCACTTGCCGAGGATCCGCGACCACTGTAAAGCTTCGTCGAGTTTGTCGCTGCGGATTAGGACGTTGGCCAGCGCAGAATATGGCGGATAGTGCATCCAGCTGCGAAAGCGCAATTCCTTTTCGTAGAATGCCATAAAGTCATGACGCCCGGCGTACTGCACCGCGTAATGATCCTGAAAATAAGTCTGCAAGATCACTTTGCCCGGAGACTGTCCCCGTCCTGCCCGTCCAGCAACCTGAGTAAGTAACTGAAAGGTGCGCTCTGCAGCGCGGAAGTCCGGCAAGCCAAGGGCGGAATCCGCGCCGATCACCCCGACCAAAGTCACGCCGTGAATATCGTGGCCCTTGGCGATCATCTGCGTGCCAACCAGCAGATCGAGTTCTCCCTCGCTCAGCGCGTTGAGAGTTCTCTCGAAATCTTCGTGGCCGCGAACCGTATCACGATCGAGCCGCGCGATGCGTGCTTGGGGGAAGATTCCGTGCAACAACTCTTCCAACTTTTCCGAACCAGTTCCGAGAAAATAAATGTACTCGCTTCCACAATGCACGCAAGCCTTTGGCACAGGCGCGGCATAGCCGCAGTAGTGGCAAATCATTTTATGCTCGCGCTTGTGATGCGTGAGAGCGATGGCGCAATTCCGGCATTCGAGAGTCTTGCCGCAGGTGCGGCACAGCGCGACTGGAGAATACCCTCGGCGGTTGAGCAGCACCATCACCTGCTCTTTGCGGTCGAATCGTTCCGTAATTTCAGCTATCAGCTTGCGCGAGATAACCTGCTCCTGGCCGGTTTCCTGAAATTCCTGTCGCATATCGATAATTTCGACTTCGGGCAGCGGCCGCTGCTCCACCCGATCGGGCAACTCAACCAACGCATACTTGTTTTTAGTCGCGTTGAAATACGATTCCAGCGAAGGCGTGGCCGAACCCAAGACAACGGTCGCATTTGCCATCTTTGCGCGCATTACCGCAACGTCGCGGGCGTGATAGCGGGGCGTCTCCTCTTGTTTGTACGAGGCATCGTGCTCTTCATCGACGATGATCAAGGCGAGATCTTTGACCGGAGCGAATACTGCCGAGCGGGTGCCCACAACCATTCGCGCTTCGCCGTTCCTGATGCGGTGCCATTGCTGCGCTCGCTCTTTGTTCGATAAAGCTGAGTGAAGGATGGCAACCTCGCTGCCAAAAATCTGGTGTAGATCGGCAGCAACCGCAGGCGTAAGACCAATTTCCGGAACCAGGAGAATCGCCGAATGGCCCGCTTCAAGCACCGAGCGCATGCCTGCAAGATAGACGGCCGTCTTGCCCGACCCGGTAACGCCATGCAGAAGCAGACCGGAAAACTTTCGCTCGTCGACTGCTTGTCGCAGCCGGTTCAGTGCAGATTGCTGCGCCGGGTTGAATTGGAAGGCAAACGGCGCAGCGCGCGGTTTACTTCGCGTGAGTGCAAGCTGGGCCGGAACTTCGACAATTTCGACGACGCCTCTCTTCACAAGCGTGCGAAGCGTCGTTCGTGGCACTTCAATCCCACGCAGCGTCTCTATCGGAACTCGTCCGCCGGATGCAGCGAGCGCTTCCACGATAGTCCGCTGATTTTGATTTAACTTTCCTACCGCTGACTGAAACACCGCGACCTTGATTGTGGGCGTCGCATCGCGAGCGGCAGAAACATCTTCCCGCGCAATCCATTTCTTTCGCACCATCCCGGAGAGAACTGCGTTGGAAATTTTGCTTGCGGAACGGAGCGCTTGCTCGTGCACTTGAGTAGTTTCGTTATCAGCAGAGTCTTGCGTGGCTAAGTAATCGAGCACTCGAACTTCGGCCGCCTGTTCCTCAGGAGCGCGTTGTGAACGCTTCGACGTGCCTGACATCCCTGCCAGATGAAGAGCCAGGCGACCCTCAGCCGTTATCCGATAAACAACCGCATGTTTAAACTCGGCGCCGAGAGGCAGCATGGTGCGAAAGACCTCTCCGATTGGGGCAAGATAGTAATCGGCGACCCAACGGCCCAGGCGAAGAAGTTGTTCATCAAGAACGCGAGTCGCGTCGAGAATGCCGAAGATCGATTTCGTTTTGACCGAGGGTTCGCGATCATGCACCTCGACCACGATGCCGCTCATGCGCTGCTGGCGAAAAGGCACAAGCACGCGCCCGCCCACCACTGGAGTCACTTCGGCAGGGACACGGTAGGTGAACACCATATCCAGGGGCACGGGCAGCGCTACGTCGCAAAAGGCGGGCATTGGTTCTTGAAAGGTGAAGAATAAAGTGAAGAATCAAGAATAGCAGCGCTCAAGAGAAAAACAGCCAGACAGGAGGCCGGATATCTATTCGGCGGATTTCTTGGGCGGTTCGATGCCGAGATACTTCATCACCATCTGCAAGTCTTTCCAGGCCTCGCCCTTCTGCCGCGGATCACGCAAAAGAAACGCAGGATGATAGGTCACCGCAAGCCGAGCGCCCGGCCACGAAGGATCGCTGCCCGAGGGCTTGAAGTCATACCAGCGCCCGCGAAGCTCGGACATAGGCGCATTGATCGCAAGCAGATTCTTCGCGGCCACAGCACCGAGTGCCACAATTGCTTTGGGTTGGATTACTGAAATCTGCCGCATAAGAAACGGCGAGCAGGTTTCGCACTCGTCACGCTCGGGAGTGCGGTTACCGGGAGGACGGCATTTGACAATGTTCGCGATGTAAACATCTTCGCGCCGGAGTCCCATCGCTTTAATCATGTTGTTGAGTAAGTGTCCGGCACGGCCAACGAACGGCTCACCCTGCGCATCTTCGTCAGCGCCCGGGCCTTCACCCACAAACATCAATTCCGCGCGCGGATTTCCCACGCCAAAAACAATCTGCTTCCGGCCTTGCTGGTGCAGTTTGCAGCGGGTGCAGTCGCCCAGGTCTTCGCGAATCAGTTTGAGCGCTGAAAGAGGATTGGCCACGCCTTGTTCGGATCTGGGCTCCACAATTTCCAAAATAGGTTCGCCGGCGATGACAGGCACAACAGCGGATTTTCTTGAAGCCATTTCCTCTCGCAATTCGGCTTGCAGTGTCTGAGATGGTTGTGTGGGCAATGGCAAGACGCCGGCATCGGTGTTCCGCGCCGCTAATGGCGAAATGCGACGGTAGAAATCGTAGATTCCGAGTTCGTTGAAGAAACTGATACGATCGGTGAGGGCGCGCCTCATCTCAGGAGCCAGCACCGCAGCCAATTATTTCTCCACGTCGAAATAAATCTTGGTAGTGGCGCGATACCGGACGACTTTTGCGCCGTCCAGCTCCATGTCCAGTGAGTCGACATGCGCCCATTTGATTCCGCGCACGGTTTTCGCCGCTTCGGTTACGGCCGCCTGAGCAGCCTTGGCGAAACTATCTTTCGACGTTCCTACGACTTCGATTACTTTTTGCGTCATTGCTTGCTCCTGAATTTTCCGGCGAAATTGTACGCCAGTGCTGGGGCAACCGGCCGGAAATTTTACATTTCGTTCGGTGAACGCCCGGGCTAAGTTGTCACCCGCGTTCTCCGCCGATCGCGCAATCGCACGACCTGGTCGAGCACACGCTGCGCGACCTCCCACTTGGTATTTTCGGGAACTTCGACGACTTCGTCGTGAGTAATGATGGTTACTTGATTGCGATCAGCGTCAAAACCAACACCTTCGCGCGAAACATCATTGACTACGATGGCATCGACTTGCTTCGACGAGAGCTTCTGCCGGGCATTTTCGAGAACGTTTTCCGTCTCCGCGGCAAACCCGACAACGATCTGCGACTGCTTGCGCAAAGAAATCTCTTTCAGAATGTCAGCCGTGGGCTCCAGCTCCAGATTTATCGGCCCGCGGCGTTTAATTTTCTGATCAGACACCGACCTTACCCGGTAGTCGGCAACGGCGGCAGTTTTGATAACGACTGTCGACTTGGGCAAAAGATCGAGCACTGCGTGGCGCATCTCCTCAGCCGACTCCACGCGCATGACTTCGGCTGCTTCCGGCGGCGTCAGCGAGGTTGGCCCGCTCACCAGAAGCACACGAGCCCCGCGGTGAAGCGCCGCTTCCGCAATGGCGTATCCCATACGCCCGCTTGACCGGTTGGTGAAATAGCGCACCGGATCGACCTTCTCGCGCGTCGGCCCCGCGGTCACTAAAATGGTTTCTCCGGCGAGATCCTGCGAAACGCCAAGAGCTTCCAAAACGGCGGCAACAATAGTGTCGTTCTCCGCAAGCCGCCCAGCGCCAATCATGCCGCAAGCGAGATATCCCGATTCGGGCTCTACGAACTTCACGCCGCGCGCTCGAAGAATGTCCAGGTTCGCTTGTGTCGCGGCGTGATTCCACATATTCACGTTCATGGCGGGTGCGACGATAACCGGAGCGGTGGTTGCGAGATAGAGAGTCGTAAGAAAATCGCTGGCGATTCCCTGGGCAAAATGCGCGAGAACATCGGCGGTCGCAGGCGCGACAACCAAAGCATCAATCGATTGTGCGACCGCAATGTGTTCAATTGCCGAATCGATGTTAGGCGCCTGCTCTTCGCCCGCCGAGAACATTCCGGTAATCACTTTTTCGCCTGAGAGAGCGGCAAAGGTAAGAGGGCGGACAAACTCTTGAGCCGCGCGCGTCATGATCACCTGCACGCGGATACCGCGATCCTGCAGCAATCGTACAATTTCCGCGGCTTTATAAGCCGCAATGCCGCCCGTTACTCCGAGAGCAACTTTCATGGTCAGAGATATCGATGCTGCGGCGCCGCGAAACGATTTAGGCTTCGTGACCGAAGGCCTGTTCAAGCACTTCCGCGGCCTGTTCAGCGGCGCTCCGGGTTTCTGGAATTTCCCACTTCACTTTGCCCGCCCGGATTTCATCCTGCGCGATGCGGCAAGGCTTGCGCGAATTGGTTTGCACTACCGGCGGAGCGCCGGATTGCAGTTGGCGTGCGCGCCGGGCGGCGACCAGAATGTAACGGTAGTTGCTATCGAAGCCTTCGATCAATTTCATAATTCTCTCCCCCCGTTAAGGGATCCAGATTTAATTGCCGAAAGTTACTGCGCTTCGTTCTTCGCCGGGGAAGCCAAGAACTGCCCCACTATTGTCCCACGAAACCCAAAGTTGCGGGGCTGTCAATGCCATATTTTGATTACGAAGGTCTGCCGGCGATTGCCGAGGAGCGGAAAGAATCTAGAATTGGTTTCACGCGTTCACGAACATTCGCCAGGCGGCACGAATCGGCCATCTTCACTATCTTCGCCTGATCCTCGGAGAGCGCATCCCCCTGGCGCATTATGCGTTCTCCGCGCACGATCGCGCGCAGGTTCTTAATCGACTCTTCCAACTGGTCGTTCACCAGGATGTAGTTGTAGCGCTCATAGTTCTCAATCTCGCGAGTCGCGGTCTCCAGGCGGCGCTGAATCACCTCTTCGCGATCTTCGCTGCGTTTGCGCAGTCGGGCTTCCAGCGTCTTGCGATCCGGCGGCAGGATAAAGATGCTGGTGGCATCCGGCAATTTGCCTTGGATCTGTTCGGCCCCCTGCACATCGATGTCGAGCAGAAGGTCCCGATTCTTCTGTTCCGCTTCCTGCAGGTAACATCGAGCCGTCCCGTAGTAATTGCCGAAGACTTCTGCATGTTCGAGAAATTTATCTTCACGAATCATGCGCTCAAATTCCGGGCGCGAGACGAAGTAGTACTGCCTGCCATTGACTTCGCTGCCGCGGGGAGGCCGCGTCGTGTAGGAGATGGAGAATTCTAGATCGGTAACCGACTTCAGTATTTCGTTCACTAGCGTCGACTTGCCCGAACCGGAAGGGGCAGAAATAATATAGACAACAGGTTTGTGGGCCGGAGAACTCATTCCAGGTTCTGCACCTGCTCGCGTGATTTTTCGATCTCCGCTTTCATCACCAGTCCGGCCTCGGTGATTTTCAACGCTTCGCCCGCCAACCCGGATGTCTTAGAAAGCAGTGTGTTGGCTTCCCGGTTCATTTCCTGCAAGAGGAAGTCGAGCTTCTTGCCGACCTCTCCATCCTGATCGAGCAGATCCAGAAAATGCTGCACGTGATTTTCGAGGCGAACGACCTCTTCCTGAATATCGCTGCGATCGACGAGCAGCGCGGCCTCCTGCATCGCCCGTTCCCGATCGGCGTTGGCGCCGAGCAATTCCTGAAGCCGAGTCTGCAATCGTTCGACGTAACTGTGCAATACCGTGCGGCGATGAACTTGCACGGTTTTCACGGCTTCCCCCAGGTGAGCCATGCGCTGGCGAAGTTCACGTTCGATGCTGCGCCCCTCTTGCTCGCGCATCTGATTCAGCCGCTCGAGCACTTCACCGACTCTGGCCATCACGGCCGCTTCGAGCGCTCCATCTTCGATTTCCCGAGCAGAATCCAACGCGCCTGGAATGCGTAAGATCGCGTTAAGATCGGGCTCCGCCGCTAAAGCAAACTCTCCGGCAGCAGCGCGAAAAGCCGCAATGTATGCTCCCACCAGCCGGCGATTCAGAGCCAGCGAATCCCCGTTACCCCGCTCGACATTGAGAGTAACCTCGACGTGGCCGCGCGCAATCTTTTCTTTAAGTAACCGGCGAAGTTCCATTTCCAGCGAGTCACAGCCGGAAGGCAACCGAAAGTGCAGATCGAGAAAGCGATGATTCACCGATTTCAATGAGAGTGCAAAGCCCAGACGATCCCCCGCCTGAGACGACGAGAAAGCAAGTTCCGGTGCAGGGCTGGTGCCATTCGGTCCCGCGAGTTCGCCCTTGACCTGCGCAAAACCCGTCATGGAGCGAATCGGCATGATTGATTCCTGGCGGCAGGTTAATTCGGTTGCGCCGGCTCCATTTTCTGCTCGAAATCGGCGAACTGCAACTCATAGAGCCTGCGATAGGTGCCCAGCTTGGTCATTAACTCCTCATGGGCACCGATATCGGCAATCGTGCCATTTTCAATTACCACGATGCGATCGGCGCGGCGTACCGTCGAAAGCCGGTGCGCAATCACAAAGACCGTTCGGCCGCTCATCAGGTTGTGCAGCGCCGACTGCACCAGTGCCTCTGACTCGCTATCGAGCGCCGAGGTCGCCTCATCCAGAATCAGAATCGGGGCATTCTTCAAAATCGCACGCGCAATCGCGATTCGCTGCCGCTCCCCACCGGAGAGGCGAATGCCACGTTCTCCGATCACTTCACCGTAGCCGGCCGGCAGCGCCTTGATGAAATCGTGTGCCAGCGCGGCGCGAGCCGCAGACTCAACCTCCTTGACCGACTTGTGCGGTTGGCCGTACGCAATATTATTCCGAACCGTATCGTTAAACAGCACGGTCTCCTGCGTAACGATTCCGATTTGGTCTCGCAAGGAACTCAATGTCACATCGCGCACATCGGTGCCGTCAATCAGCAAACGCCCCTGGCTCACATCAAAAAAACGCGGGATTAGATGAACCAGCGTGCTCTTGCCTGATCCGCTCGAGCCCACGATGGCGACCACTTCTCCACAGCGGACTTCGAGATTTATATCGTGCAAGACTCCAGCGTCTCCGTCTGCATTTCCATAGCTGAAACTGACGTGCTCGAATTGCACGTTCCCGGCAAAGGGTGGCAAACGCTTTGCCCGTGGCTTCTCGCGGACGTCATCTTCTTCATCCATGAACTTGAAGATTTCGCTCGAAGCCCCCAGCGCCTGCTGAAAATTATTATTGAAAAGGGCAAACTTGCGGACGGGATTATAAAGACTGAATACAGCCGTGATGAATGCCACAAAAATACCCGGTGTCATCAGGTTATGCACGATGCGGCTGCGTCCCAGGAGCAGCAACAAAGCAATTCCAACCGATCCAAAAATATCCATGAGAGGAGAACTGATGGCCGTCGCTGCTACCGATCGCAGGTTCGCGCGGAACAAGCGCCGTGCAGCCCCTCGAAATCGCGAAATCTCCCACTTCTCAGTATTAAACGCCTTGACGATGCGGTTGCCGGTTATGGTTTCGTAAAGAATGTTCTGAATCTCGGCAAGCTTATCCTGCCCTTGCCGAGTCGTGCTTCGCACCCGGGAACCGATCTTGCGCGACGAATAAACGATCGCCGGAACGAAGAGCAGGAGCACCCAGGAAAGCTCCCTGCCCAACACCACAACCACACCGGCGACAAAAAGAAATGTAAAAAACTGCTGCAGAAACTCTGCCAGGACGGTCGACATGGCATATTGCACACGCTCAATGTCATTGATGATCGTCGAAAGCAAAGTTCCGGTTGTGTGCTTGGAGAAGAACGCCGCCGAACGGCGCATGATCGCGTTATAAAGATCGTCGCGCAGATCAGTGATCATGCCAAAGCCAGCATGATTCACCAGATAGGTTCCCGTGTAATCGAAAATCCCCTTCAAAACCGTCGATGCGACCAAAGCGAACGCTACGATGGTCCACGCGTTGGTAAACCGTGAAGGGACAACTTGCTGGAGATTAACAGCATGGTGCGTCCCCGGAATAATAAAGAGCTGGATATCTTTCGATCCTGTTGCGGGATTCAACACACGATCGAATACAGGCCGGACCAACAGATACTTGAATGCATCCAGCGCTCCGACCGCGGCCATCAACAAAACTGAAGTTAGAATCTGCCACCAGTACGGCAGCGCGTAACGGACCAGTCGCGTCAGTTGCCGCATACGGCTCCGTAAACGCCGAAACGGCCTATCGACGGTGAAATGGGAGTGGGGTACAAGTGCTCTATTTTACTGCGCTGCGCCGATTTTTGTCCTTGGCTTCCATCGGCGCGCACTCACCTCGGCATGTCGCGATGCACAACCTTTACGCGATACCCGGCCTTGCGCAGGTGTTTGCCGACCTCTTCCGCGATCAGAACCGAACGATGTTGCCCACCGGTACAGCCGAAGCCAACCGTGAGGTAGCTCTTTCCCTCATGAATGTAGTGCGGCAGCAGGTAGACCAGCAGATCCGAGATCCGCGAAATAAACTCCTTCGTTTGCGGAAATGACCTTATATATTTCGCCACGCGCGGATGTCGGCCGGTAAGCGGCCGAAACTCCGCCACAAAGTGTGGATTAGGCAGAAAGCGCACGTCGAACACAAGGTCGGCTTCCTCGGGCACGCCGTGGCGAAAACCAAAGCTCACGCTCGAAACCAGAATGCTCTTCTCGGTCGGCTGTTCGCGAAATCGCTCGGTAACGTGCGCGCGAAGTTCGTGCACGTTGAACTTCGAGGTGTCGATAACAATGTCAGCCAAGGCGCGTATCTTGGAAAGGCGCCTGCGTTCCGCCTTGATAGAAGTGTTAACAGGGTCGTTCGTGCCCAGTGGATGCGGACGCCGCGTCTCGCTGAATCGCCGCAAGAGCACTCCATCGGAAGCTTCCAGGAATGCAACCGTCGTGGGAATAATTCGTCGCACCGCCTTTAAAATGCCCGGCAACTGGTCGAGCTTCGATCCCTCCCGCACGTCGACCACCAATGCGGTGCGCCGGGTGTCATCGGACTGCGACGACATCTCCGCAAAACGCGGAATCAGTTCGATCGGAAGATTGTCGACGCAGTAAAACCCCAAGTCCTCGAATGCCTTAAGCACCGAAGCCTTGCCCGAGCCGCTCATGCCGGTAATGATGACTAACTCCGGGGCGTGTGCGGTAACGTGCAGCGCCTTCTTCTTCGCTGCTGCCGAGTCGTGGCGCTTCGACGATGCGGGCCGCTTCCTGAGCGTCATGCAGAGGATAGTAGCACCGCAGGTATGGAACATGGGAGAGCGGATGCAGATCCAACATCGCGATAGTTTCCATGTTCGACAAGTTCAGATTCTGAAATTCGTTTTCGATTTGTGTTTGCGGCGCTTGGGCAGGTAATCTATTTCGCCATGAAGAAATTCGACGAACTCACGGAGCGCGAGGTGCTGGCTCTCGCCATCTCGCTCGAAGAAGAAGATGAGCGAGTCTATTCCGATTTCGCCGAAGGCTTGCGCCCGGACTATCCTGCGTCGGCGGCAATGTTCGACGGCATGCGCGAGGAGGAGTCGGCGCACCGCAGAAAATTAATCGAAATGTTCCGCCAAAAATTCGGCGAGCACATTCCTCTCATTCGCCGCCAAGATGTGCGCGGTTTTGTCGAACGGCCGGCCTTGTGGCTGATTCGCCCGCTCCGAATTGAAGCTGTACGCAAGGAAGCGAGCACAATGGAAGTCGAGACTCGCCGGTTTTACGAAAAAGCCGCAGCGCGCACGCAGGATGCCAGCGTTCGCCAACTGCTCGACGATCTCATCAATGAAGAGCGCGAGCACGAAGAGCGAGCGCAGGAACTGGACGCAGAGAAACTTCCCGCCAGTGTCAAGGCCGACGAAGAACGCGCCCAGCGCCGTTTGTTCGTGTTGCAGATCGTACAACCCGGACTGGCTGGATTGATGGATGGTTCGGTCTCCACCCTCGCTCCGGTGTTCGCAGCCGCATTCGCAACGCGCAACAGCTGGGACGCATTTCTTGTCGGGCTCGCCGCATCGGCCGGCGCCGGCATCAGCATGGGATTCGCCGAAGCGCTTTCCGACGATGGCAGCCTCACCGGACGGGGACATCCGTGGGTTCGCGGCGTGATCTGCGGAGCCATGACCGCCCTCGGCGGCATCGGCCATACCCTCCCATTTCTGCTCAAGGATTTTAACGCCGCGCTTTGGGCCGCAGGCGCTGTCGTCATGGTGGAACTCGGGGTCATTACATGGATTCGAAAGCGCTATATGGATACGCCTTGGGTCTCAGCAGCACTGCAGGTCGGGCTGGGCGGGGTGCTGGTGTTCATCACTGGCGTGCTGATTGGGAGATCGTAATTCCCCTTCACGGCTGCGTTTCAAGCGGGTGCCTGCTCTTTTCGTAGAATTCGCTTTGCAGCTTCAAACTCTGTCCATCGGCTTTCACCGAACGAATCACGTTCGCGATCGCATCGATCCACCAATCCATCTGAAACTTGCCGAGTTCTTCGGTCGCGGCTGAACCGACTCCTGAATAGTGGTTCGGGAAGCGCGCATACCACCAGATCCCGGTATAAACATCTTCCGGCAGATTCTGACGATGTTGATCAATGCCGGATTCCTGGTTGGCTCGATCGATATGCACCGTATCGGGACGCGCGATCAGCATCTTCGACGTCTCGCTTTCGCCTGCGTGCCAGTCCGGCGAGGTCTTCGGCATCAGCACTCCTTGCTGAGGTTCACGCTTATCAAAAACGTATACGACGTAATCGTGCGGCTTGTCTAATTGCGTTTGCGCGAAGTATGGGAGGAGGTCCTCGTTGCCACCGTGGCCGTTGATGATGACAATCTTCTTACATCCGTTGCGCGCCATTTCGTCGGTAGTCTCCTGCAGCAGCGCGAGTTGCAGCTCACGGCTATAGGCGATCGTTCCTGGCTCGTGTCGGGCTTCGGCAATCTGCCCAAAATAATATTCGGGGAAAACAACCGAATATTCCTTTTCGGCCGCGTGCAGTGTGGCGTAGCGAACATCGAGCAAGTCGGTGCCGAGCGGAAGATGTGGTCCGTGCTTTTCAAGGATTCCGAACGGAAGCAGGCATGTTCCTTGCGAAAGATGAATGCCATCGCGGAAATCCGATGCGGTTAGTTCTTCCCAGTGGACTGAAAGGTTAGAGCGGGTCTGCTGCGCGGAAGCAAGCTGCGAGTCCATTAAGCTCCCAACCAGCAACGAGACAAACAAATAAAAGCGAAGACGATTCATCATTTCGGGTTATTCTCCCCCGGATTCTAACATCGAAATTACGGCATTCAATCGTTTCACTACCGGGCTCTGAAAAAGGCAGGCGAACGCGCCCGCCCCACACATGCCGGTCCTCATTTCAGAAAAATCTCCTGCAGCAGATCTGAGCTGATGATCTCGCGAATTTCGGCGCGCTTCTCCGCGAGTTCCTGCGCCGGCGCTTTCCCGCCCAGAATCTTATCGCGGGCAGCTTCGCCTTTGGCGGTAAGCCCATCCATGGCGGCGTGGTTCTTGTATTCAATCGCGACGCAGATGTCCCAATCTTCCGGGCTGTTCTTGGTCTCTTTGAGGAAGACTTTGTAGTCCATGATCGTGCCTTCCTTTTTTTGTTCCTCGATCAGTGGCTTGGTAGATTTCCGCAGGCTGGTGAGGTAATCATCCATATGGGTGGGCTTCACGCGGATCAGTTGAACGCGCCAGACTGGACCTTCGGTGTAATGTTCCTGCCCGAACAATGCGGGCGCAAGCAAGAACACGAAAACGACTAGACCGCAAAGCTTCTTCATGGTTTTCTCCTGAATTGAGGTGTGAACGGCGGGAGGATCATACGCTTCGGACACGAGAAAGCGGAGAAAATCCTTGGTCCCGATTCTGGAAATCGTGCCGGTTTTGTGAGAAACCTCAGAATTCGTGTTAAGCCACCACCGAAATTTTGGTGAGCGGGCCACTTCTGATCGCAGGTCGCTCGCCTCGACAGGCATTATTCATGGGCAGCCTCGCCCCTCTAGGGAATGAGCAGTTCCATGTAGACATCGGCGCGCTGGTATTGGGATGGGACTATGCGGCTTGGATCGATATGCTTAAATCCCTGCGATTCGTACAAGTGGATCGCGGGCGTCAGGATGTGGTTGGTTTCGAGATAGACTCTTCGCGCGCCCGCGCTTCGCGCCTCTTCGATGGCTGCCTGCAACAGCCTGCGGCCGACCCCTGCTCCTTGATGGGAGGTCTCGACCGCCATCTTGGCCAGTTCAAATTCTTTTTCTCCCAGGCTAATCAGCGCGCAGCATCCGACGCAGCGATCACCGACGACCGCGAAAAAGATCCTGCCATCGTGATCCAGGATCGTTCCCTTTGGATCGGCCAGAATCAGTTCCTCGTTTGGTTCGACGCGGAAGAAGCGGGTGATCCATTCTTCATTAAGCCTGCGAAATGAAGGTGCATCCCCCGCCTGAAACTGGCGGATGCGAATCTCGGTGGCAGGCCGCGTGCGCTCTTTGCCTGAAATTACGTGCATAATCCCTCTTGAATGATTTGAGGATAGAATCTGGAGAGTAATATGTCCAATATCTAAATGCTATTGATCTAGACAACTTGAATATGAAACAGGAAATTGAATTACGGCATTTACGTTACTTTCTGGCCGTTGCTGAGACGCTCCATTTCAGCAAGGCGGCGGCGCGGCTGGGAATCGCGCAACCTCCCCTTAGCCAGCAGATCAGGAGCCTCGAGCGGATGCTGGGCTATCCACTTTTCGAGCGCACAACGCGAGGCGTCCGCCTGACCAAGGTCGGTCAATACTTCAGGGAACGCGCGCGGAACACCATCGCGAAGATGCAGGATGACGTAGAGATGGCACGGCGACTGGGCAGCGGGCAGGAAGGCGCTCTGACCGTGGGATTCAGCGGCTCCGTGATGCTGACCACGCTGCCCAAAGCCATCGAACGTTATCGCCGCCTGTATCCCAAGGTTGAGTTGCGGCTGCGAGAGCTGGTCACCGCTGAACAGGTGCCTTCTTTGCTGGACGGAACTTTGGATCTGGGGTTTCTCCGCGACGGCGAGCCGACGGACGGGCTGTCGATGAGCTCGATCTTGCGAGAGCGATTCATCGCCGTGCTGCCGGCGCGGCATAGACTTGCAGGTAACTCCACAATTCGCCCCAGAGACCTGAGGGGCGATCCTTTTGTATTTTTCGCGCGGCGGATGGGACCACTGGCTTTCGATCGAACGGTCGCATGCTGTGAAGCGGAAGGTTTTCGTCCGCACATCGCACAGGAGGCCCCGCAATGGCCGACGGTGGTGCGGCTGGTCGCTGCCGGTTCGGGAGTTTCTCTAGCGCCGGTCTGTGTTTCGAACTTCGCGATGCCAGGAGTTGTCTACAAGAAAGTGCGCTCCTTCCACTGGACGTCGATTGACATCGCCTTGAAGAACTGCCTCGATAATCCCGCAGCAAGAGCTTTTCTGGAAATTGTGCGCCGGCAATTCGCGAAGGTTGGAAGTCCAGAGGCGTAACATTATCAAGGCATCAGGTACGTAGCGCCGCCTTTATTCTTCCATCACAGATGCCCTTCCCGCATTCGACTTCGCCGCGTCCTCGCCGTTACACTGTTCGTCAAACATTTCCCGCCACCGTCGAGGAATTCATGCCCCTGATCGAGGCACTGCTTCTGCTGCTGGTCTTATCCCGGGTACTGGGAGAGATCGCTGCGCGCTTCGGACAACCGGCCATGATTGGCGAGATTGTCGCCGGCGTGGTTCTCGGGCCTTCGGCTCTTGGCTATGTTCGCTTCAACCCTGAGATTCGCGCCCTTGCCCAACTCGGCGTGCTGCTGCTGGCTTTCATGTCTGGCGTGGAGATGGATCTGGACGCGCTGTGGGCCTCCTTTCGCGGGCGCGGAGCATGGGTCAGCGCCATGGGCTTCTTCATTCCTCTTGGCCTGGGCATTCTTCTCGGAAAGGTCTTCGGTCTGGATGCGACTCGCACGTTGTTCATCGGACTATGCGTTGCGATTACTGCGTTGCCCGTCAGCATTCGCATTCTGATGGACCTGGGCAAGCTGCGCACCGAGATCGGGCAGAAAATCATTTCGGCTGCCGTAGCCAACGACGTCATATCGTTGCTCGCGCTCGGTATCATTCTCGACGTCAAGGGTGGCGCGCAGGCAAATTTCTTCGTCTCGATGGTGTGGGCCTTGTGCAAAGCGCTCCTGTTCATGGGCGTCATCGTGATCGCAGCCCGGCTCGCCAAACGCTACACCGTAGGGCGGTTCCGGAGATCGCGCGGCGCTATCGACCGTGTGCTGGTCAAAGTTAAAGGCAAGGAATCCATCTTCGCAGTCGTTCTTGTCTTTGTTATCGCCTTCGCGAGTTTTTCGGAAGTGCTGGGTCTCGACTTCGTGGTCGGCGCTTTCTTCGGGGCGATGCTGCTCAGCCATCAGATTCTCGGACGAGCCAACTTCGAGGAGATACAGAAGACTGCCTCGAACGTCACCATGGGATTTCTGGGTCCGATCTTCTTCGCCGCCATCGGACTGCAATTCGATGCGTCGGGCCTGCGTAATTGGAAGTTGGTGATCGCTATCCTCGTAGTGTCGTTTGCCGGAAAGATTTTTGGAGGCTATATCGGCGGTAGACTCGCCGGCATGCGGAGCGACGAAAGCTGGGCGGTCGGCATTGGCCTGAATGGCCGCGGCGTCATGGAGCTTGTCATCGCCAATGTAGCGCTCTCAAACGGCTTCATCAGCCAGGACCTTTTCACGATTCTCGTTCTTATGGCGGTCGTGACCACGTTCGCTACCCCATTCCTCCTGAAGCGAGCGTATAGCCGGATGACCCTGGAGGCGGCGATTCCCGATGCTGTCGTTTCTTGATCGCCGAGGAGCTAAGAATTGCGGCGACCTGAGATTTCAAGTCACTACGTAACGACTGTGAACGGTCTTCTGTGGATCGGCGATGCACGAGTCGGCCATTCACTTAAGAAATAATGACTCGAGAACAACGTTCGCTCTGAGGGATTACTTTGCGGTGTTTTCGAGATCGGGCCTTTTGGAGTACTGTTCTGCGAATCGATGTAGCAGAGACCGTCGAACTAAGATAAGAACTATTCAAGATCAAACGTGACTGAGCCGGATTAGGTATGTGTGGAAGACTCTCTGGCAAAATCGCCCTCATTACGGGGGCCGCTGGCGGTATTGGCCGCGCAACGGCACTGCTGTTTGCCCGCGAGGGTGCGGCCGTGTGCATTGTTGATTTGAACCAGGAAGCCGGACAAAAGGTCGAGCACGAGATTTTGACCGCCGGTGGCCGTGCGATCTTTGAGTGCGCCGATGTGACCTGCCCCGCCGACTGCCGGCGGGTGGTCGGGAGAATCGTCCACGAGTTCGGCGGCATTCACATACTTTTCAACAATGCCGGCATCATTCGCCGTGCCTCGACAATCGAGATCAGGGAGGAAGATTGGGACGCGGTGATGGCAGTAAATGTAAAATCCATTTTCCTTGTGTGCCGCGAAGTAATCCCGATCATGGCAAAAGCGTCAGGTGGTTCGATCATTAACACTGCTTCTGGATGGGGATTGGCGGGTGGTCCCCGGGCGGTTGCCTATTGCGCCTCGAAGGGCGCGGTCGTATTGATGACCAAGGCCATGGCGATCGACCACGGCCAGCAGAAGGTTCGAGTAAACTGCGTCTGCCCCGGCGACACAGACACCGCCATGCTGCGAAGCGAAGCGCGGCAATTGGGGGAGCCAGAAGATCGATTTCTCGCCGCCTCGGCACTGCGTCCTCTGTGCCGCGTCGGAAAGCCGGAAGAAATCGCGCAAGCTGTGCTGTATCTCGCGAGCGACGCTGCATCGTTTGTCACCGGGGCTGCCATAGTAGTCGATGGCGGGGGCCTCGCGGGGTCCGGTTAAAACATGCGCTTGCAAAATAAAGTCGCGGTGATCACTGGCGGCACATCCGGCATCGGCGAAGCCACGGCTGTGCTCTTCGCCAAAGAAGGCGCCAAGGTGATGATCACGGGTCGCGACGAACAACGTGGCCATGCCGTCGCCGAGAAAATCGTACACGATGGCGGCAATGCTGTCTTCATTCGCTCCGATGTGCGCAAGGCAGCGGACTGTGTTCGTTCCGTGAATGAGGCGCTGCGCGTTTTCGACCGTCTCGACATCCTCTTCAACAATGCTGGCGTTTTCTTCCCGCACACCATCCTCGATTGCTCAGAAGAAGAGTGGGACTTGCAAATGGATATCAATCTGAAGGGGACCTTTCTGATGTCGAAGGCAGTTTTGCCTCACATGATCGAGCAGCGTCGCGGAACGATCATCAACAACAGTTCGGGATGGGGGATTGCGGGCGGCGATGCTGCGGTCGCTTATTGCGCCTCAAAAGGCGGGGTCGTGCTGTTGACCAAGGCGATGGCCATCGACCACGGGCGCCAGGGCATCCGCGTGAACTGCATCTGCCCCGGCGATGTCGACACGCCCATGCTCCCGGAAGACGCGCGACTGCGTGGTTTGAAATGGGAGGATTATCTGTCCGGATGCGCCAACCGTCCCTTGGGGCGGATCGGCACACCGGACGAGATCGCGAAGGCGGCATTGTTTCTCGCCTCGGACGACTCTTCTTTCATGACGGGTGCCGCGCTGGTAGTGGATGGCGGCGGGTTGGCGGACTGAACCGCAGAGCGAATCTAAATTTCTGATATGAATTCCAAGCGAACAGTACCGACCGACCGGACGCGAAACCGCACCCGTTCCCGGCAATGGTTTGAACGCGCTCAGCAATCGCTGGTCGAAGGCGTGAACTCGCCCTCGCGCGGCGCGACCGTATATACGGCTGGCCCAATCATGCTGGAACGTGGTCAGGGATCTCACGTATGGGATGCGGATGGCAATCAGTACGTTGACTTCATGATGTCATTCGGCGCGCTGATTCAGGGGCACGCTCATCCAGCTTTGGTCAAAACCGTCTCCGAGGCGATGGCGGAAGGCTCTCACTTCGCCGCCGCGACTTCAGCGGAAGTGGAGGCCGCGGAGCGCGTTCGCCGCATGGTGCCATCGGCCCAAGCGGTCCGCTTCACTAATACTGGCAGCGAGGCGACCATGCTGGCCTTGCGCCTGGCGCGGGCCCATACCGGCCGCAATAAGTTCCTGAAGTTCGAGGGCCACTATCACGGATGGTACGATCCCTACCTCCTGAACGCGCACAGCCATCCGCCCGAGCAACTGGGGCTGGTCGAGAACCCGGCACGCATTCCGGACTCCGACGGCATTCCGCTTTCGACGTTCGATGATGTGGTCCTGGCCCCGTGGAACGATGTGGCCGCGCTCGAAGGCGTGCTGAAGCGGCACGGGCACGAACTGGCCGCGGTGATCACCGAACCCATCATGGCCAACATGGGTTGCATCCTCCCGCGAGATGGATATCTTCAGCGCCTGCGCGCACTCACGCAAGACTGTGGCGCGCTGCTAATTCTCGACGAAGTGGTCACCGGCTTTCGGTACGCCCCTGGCGGATGCCAGGAATATTATGGCGTGCAAGCGGACCTCAGCACCTTCGGCAAGGCTCTGGGTGGGGGTTTTCCCGTGGGAGCTGTAGCCGGACCGCGTTCGATCCTGGAGCGTATGCGCTGGAGCAAAAACATGGTGCTGCACTACGGCACGTTTAACGGACACCGGCTGACCATGAAAGTGGTGGCGGCCAACCTCGATCTGCTTGGCACAGATGTGCCCACTACCAGAAACAGTTATAGCAAGCTTCACGCGGTTGGCGATGCCGTGATCGCCGGACTGCGCGAAGTATTTCGCCGTCGGCAGATGAAAGCCATTGTGCAAGGCTTCGGGCCGATGTTCCAGATCTATTTCACCGAGCGCGATGCCATCCACGACTACCGCGATTACTGCAAGTACGTCGATACGAGGCTCTATTCGCGCTTTGTGCACCGACTGCTCGACCGTGGCATCTACATGACACCCTCCAACGGCCTGCACTGGATTATCTCGACTGCCCACACAAATGCCGATGTGCAAGCACTCGTCGACGCGGCGGACCAGGCCTGCGTGGGGCTCTCGTGAAAGCTACCGTCTTTCTTGGCGGCGGCCGTATTACTGGCGCGTTGGTAGCTGGGTTGCGGCTGGCGGGGTACGACCGGCCAATCGTGGTGCACGACTGGCACGCCGAAAAGCTGAAGAAACTCAAGCGGCAGTACGGCGTAGCCGTCGAAGCGGATCTGCATCGGGCTGTGGAATCGGCTCACATACTGATGATCGCGGTGCGGCCAGACTCGGTGCGTGGATTGCTGAGAGAAATCAGAACCAACAAGATTTCTCGGCCGCTCACGGCGGTGAGCCTGGCGGCCGGCATTCCACTTTCCCAACTGCGCGCTGGACTGCGGCCGCCAGTGCAGTGGGCGCGAGCCATGCCGAGCCCTGTCTGCCGCACTGGCCAAGGGCTGACGGCGCTGGCTTTTGGCAGCGGCACATCCAGTGCGGCGCGGACGGAGGTTAAGGATTTGTTGGCCGAGGTCGGTGGAGTGCTCGAAATACCTGAAAAACAGTTTGACGCCTTCACCGTTACCTTCTCCAGCAGTCATGGGTATCACGCGCTGGGAACGCTGGTCGACGCGGCTGTAGCCGTTGGACTCGATCGCAAGAGCGCGCGTGTGGCTGCAGCTCACGCCCTTGCGGACGGAATCGCGGCCTGGCGCACAACTACTCCGCCCCTGGAAGACTTGCTGCAGGAAGCGTGCACGCCCGGCGGCATTGCGGCCGCCGTGATCGCGTCAATGAACGGCGCTGGACATGCAAGGATCGTGCACCAGGGGCTGCGTGCCGGAATCCGGCAAGCAAAGAAGAACGCTAGAGGATGATCGGCACGCAGGAACTGGATAATCGAGAATTAACGGCCGCGTCACGTGTATGCGGACCCTTAACACAAGTTAACGTTGGCGGCCCCGAGTCCACGGGATGCACTCAGAGTTTGGAGCGTGATTTCTTTTGAAGAACGATTGAAGAAATCCAGAACAAAATCAAGCTTGCCGCCAGGATCACAAAAAACAGCGCCAATTTCAGAGTCGCCGCAAAAGCGATAAGCGCCACAGCAAGTCCCCAGTACCAGGATTCCGCCTTGAATCCTTCCGCCCATCTAGCCTGCCGTCCGGCGGATGCAACACGCGGCCGTAAGGAGGGCCAAAAGCGAGGCACCGCTTTGCAGTAGTCGAGGTAGGGTTGGCCCTGGCTTGCCTGAAGTTCGTCCTCCTCACGGAGGATCAGCCGATAACAGAACACCACCATCGCGATCACGGCCACTAAAAACCCCAACCGGCTCATCATCGCGCCCATGGCGATGATCATTAACACATTGGCGAAATACAGCGGATTGCGCACTCGCCGGTAGGGCCCGTCGGCAACTAATGATTCACTTTTTACCTCGGTTGCGTATACCACCGACGCCTGAAGGTAGGAGGATGCCCAAGTTCGAATGAGAGCGGCCATAACCAGCAAAAAGGCAGCGACGGCAAATAAAAGACGAGCGGCATGGTCTGTATTCACCTGCAATCTTGCCCCGAGCCAGTTGGCCAGCGCAACGGCTGAATTCTGGTGATCGAAAGCATAGAGGGGAAACGTCAAGCCGAAAATCAGACCGAAGACGGTCGCCCGGTTCGCGAACTCCCAGTTGCTGGCTTTCATGGTGCTCAGAGTGCTTCGTCTGTCGCCAATCGCAGTGCGACTCCGGCTAGACCTCGAATTTGCACAGATAGTTTACTGCGGATTCGCGGCGGCTGGCGAAAGACCCGCGCATGCGCGCACTCTCAATGCTGGAATTACCTTCGAAACTCAAGTAAAACATCAATCGGGGGTTTGCCATGAGAAATCCTGTTTCTCGGCCAGGGTGGATGATCGTTCTATCGAGCGTATTCGTCGCCGGAATGTTTGTTGCGAGCGGCAAGACGCCTGCGCTCTTCGCGGAGCCGCCCGTCGTTCTTGCAGGCCAGGCTTTATCTGGCGCGGGTGTCCCCGCGCTCCACGCTATTGTGGATTCAGGTCATAATGCCGACCTTCGCTGGCCCGACTTTACCGCGTACAGAACAGAGGCCGCCAAACTTTACGGTGCGAGCGGCTATTCTTTGCTTTGGATTCAGAATGGCCGCGTACGTTCCCAGGGGTTGGCCGTGATCGGGCTCTTGCAGAATGCGGACGCGAAAGGACTCGACCCCGAGGATTACGACAGCTCGCGATGGCAGGGCCGCATCCTCGAGCTGGGGCAAAAACCGTCTGAACAAGACTTGGTCTCGTTCGATACCGCGCTCACGGTCTCGACGATGCGCTACATCAGGGCTGTCCACTGTGGCCGGGTAAGTCCCAAGGAATTCAAGTTTCAGCTTGATATGGGAGGAGAGCAACTTGCTTTGGCGGACTTTATTCAGACGCAGGTCGTGAATGCAGGTGACCCAGCCGCCGAAATTCAGAAGTTGGAGCCGCCTTTCCTGGGCTATCGGAAGATGCTCGAGCTATTGCCGACATACGAAGGATACGCAAAACAACAAGGCGACGGCCCTAAACTGCCTACCGTCACCAAGACCGTGCGCCCGGGCCAACCCTACGCCGGTTTGGCGAATCTTGGCCGGTTTCTACAGGGCATCGGCGATATTCCTGCCGGCACCCAACTGAATCCGAATGCAACCATCTATGAGGGCGCGCTCGTCGATGGCGTAAAGCATTACCAGGACAGACATGGAGAAAATCCCACCGGAAACCTTGATCCGCGCACGATCAATGAACTCAATACGCCTCCGTGGGTCCGCATTCGGCAGATCAAATTGACACTCGAACGCTGGCGCTGGCTCCCGCATTCCTTCCCGCAACCTCCGGTCGTGGTCAACCTTCCCGAATATCGCGTACGCGCGATGAACCCGGATGGCACCGTCGCCTTCTACAAGAACGTCATCATCGGAAAAGCCTACGGCCACAAGTCTCCGATCTTTGAGAAAGAGATTCAATATGTAGTCTTCCGACCCTACTGGAACGTGACTCCGAGCATTCAGCGGAATGAAATCGTGCCCCACATCCAGAAGGACCCGAACTACATCTCCAAACATAATTTTGAAGTGGTCACGCCCCAAGGCGAGGTCGTAACCGACAATCAGGTGAGCCCGGAGGTTTTAGAGGGTATAAAGTCGCTTCACCTGATGGTGCGGCAAAAGCCAGGCGACACGAATTCTCTGGGTCTGGTGAAGATCATCTTCCCCAATCCAGACAACGTGTACCTGCATGGCACAGATGCTCCGGAACTATTCTCGCCCGACGTTCGCGATTTCAGCCACGGATGCATTCGGGTCCAGAAGCCTGAGGATCTCGTCGCCTGGGTGTTGCGAAACAATCCCGGCTGGGACTTGGAGCGGGTGAAGGCCACGATGAACGGCGAGAAGAACAATCTTCAAGTAAACCTCGCCACGCGAATTCCGGTTCTCATTGTCTACGGTTCGGCGACAGTGAACGAGGAAAATCAGATTCGGTTTTTCGACGACATCTACGGTTATGACGCGGATCTCGACAGAGCGTTGGCCGCAGAACATCCTTAGACGACACTCTTGCATATTACGTTGGCACAGAGGCCGGGCGCGGGAAATCGAAAGCGGCGGGGTTGGCTATTTGGATAATCCGCTCGCATTTTGATCCGATTAGCCCATCAAAAATGCGCTACTGAGCTTGCTCCTGCTTCCCCGCTATGAAAAACTGGAAGCTCACGAATTGGTTGTGCTGGTTCTCCTTATTAAGTTATGGCAGCGAAGCGAACACTATTCGAGAAGATTTGGGATGCGCATCTGGTGGCGTCGCCTGCCGGGCGCTCTCCGATCCTTTATATCGATTTGCATCTGGTTCATGAAGTCACTTCGCCGCAGGCATTCGATGGGTTGCGGGCTTCGGGAAGAAAGCTGCGGCAGCCGGCACGGACGGTGGCTACGGTCGATCACAATATTCCTACCGAACCGCGCGGCACTCCGATCACCGATTTGATTGCAGCGAAGCAGATTGCGGCTCTGCAGGCCAACTGTAGTGAGTTTGGCGTGCGGCTTTTTGATATGGATTCGCCGGAGCAAGGGATTGTGCATGTGATCGGCCCCGAGCTGGGGTTGACGCAGCCGGGGATGACGATTGTTTGCGGCGACAGCCACACCAGCACGCACGGCGCTTTTGGGGCGCTCGCGGTTGGGATTGGAACATCGGAAGTGGAGCACGTTTTGGCGACGCAGTGCCTGGCGCAGCAGCAGCCGAAGACGATGAAGATCGACGTGCGCGAGCGGTTACCGGAGGGCGTGACCGCGAAAGATGTAGCCTTGGGAATGATTGGGCAGATTGGGGCTGACGGCGCAACCGGGCATGTGATCGAGTATGCGGGCGAGGCGGTGCGCGGGCTTTCGATGGAAGGGCGCATGACGCTTTGCAACATGAGCATTGAGGCGGGTGCGCGGGCGGGAATGGTCGCTCCGGATGAGACTACATTTGCCTATGTGCGCGGCAGGCGTTTTGCGCCGCGAGATGGCGAGTGGGAGCAGGCTATCGAGTCATGGCGCGGGTTGGCTTCCGATGACGGCGCTGCTTTCGATCGCGTGATTGAGATTGATGCGGCAAGGCTTTCTCCTTTTGTGACTTGGGGGACCAATCCGGGCATGGTGGCTCCGGTAACCGGGCACGTTCCCAAAGCGAATGGACTCAAAGAGCCCGATCGCCGGGCGTTTGAGCTGGCTTTGCAGTATATGGGGCTGGTGCCGGGGAAGCGCATTGAGGAGATCGGAATCGACCGCGTGTTTATCGGGTCCTGCACAAACTCGCGGATTGAAGATTTGCGGGCGGCGGCGCGGGTGGCTCGGGGACATCGAGTGAGTTCGAAAGTGCGCGCTATGGTTGTGCCCGGATCACAGACGGTGAAACGGGCCGCCGAGTCCGAAGGGCTACACCAGATTTTTTTGGACGCCGGGTTTGAATGGCGAGAGTCCGGTTGCTCGATGTGTCTGGGAATGAATCCGGATATTTTGCAGCCGGGCGAGCGATGCGCTTCGACCAGCAACCGGAATTTTGAGGGTCGGCAGGGGCGTGGCGGGCGGACGCATCTTGTGAGTCCGATGATGGCCGCGGCGGCGGCGATCGCGGGGCATTTTACGGATGTGCGGGAGTGGAAGTTCCGATGACGGTGGTTGGATTCAGGATCGGCCAGAGTTAAGCAGATGAAACCATTTACATTGCATCGCGGGCGCGTGGCGCCGCTGGATCGCGTGAACGTCGATACCGACCAGATTATCCCCAAGCAATTTCTAAAACGGATTGAGAAGACCGGCTTCGGCCAGTTTCTCTTCCACGACTGGCGCTTCGGAGCGGACGGGAGCCAGAACGGCGCGTTTGTACTCGATGATTCGCGATATTCCGGGGCAAGCATCCTGGTGGCGGGAAAGAACTTCGGATGCGGCTCCTCACGCGAGCACGCCGTGTGGGCGCTCGCAGATTTCGGATTCCGCGCCGTGATCTCATCTTCGTTCGCCGATATCTTCGCCAACAACAGCACGAAGAACGGCTTCCTGACGGTTCGCCTCGCCGACGCCGAGGTTGGCGAGTTGATGCGGCGTGCACGAGATACGAACCTTTACGAACTCACCGTCGATCTCGAGCAAAGCGAAGTGCGCGACGATCATGGCTTTCGCGCGAATTTTCCCATCGACCACTTCGTCCGGCACTGTCTGCTCAACGGTCTCGATGATGTTGGCCTGACGCTTCAACACGAAGCCGATATCGCCGCTTACGAGGCAGGGCATCCCGTGCCGAGCGCGTTCCGGGCTGCGCTACGGTAAGTGGAGAGTCAAGGGGAGTAAAGATTTGTAAAACATTCTTCCGTAAGCTTGACCTCTGCGCCGCTGCCGTTGATGCTTAAATGTACGGGCTTGTACTGCATCTGAATGGGGCGTTCTGCCTGATATTTCCAGCGGAAAAGCCGGGTTTCGGAGTTGTGCCTCCCCCCGGCAGAAGACGCCGTGACGGAGTCAAATCGAGCACGTCTAATAGGTGACAGCTAGTGTTGTATGGGTCCGTAATGAATTTATGGGCTGTTTCAGAAGGCCGATCTAAAACGCAGATGACTATCGATTCAAATTCCTCGCAATCATCGAAGAATGCGCCGAGCGCTTCAGTCAGAGCGCTTCTTCTCTTATTCATTCTCACAAGTCTGATTTCTTTCACGGCATGCACCAACGGCGATGCGAAGCAGCAGAATGCGCATGCGGCAGAGGCGCATCCGGTTTCGGTGGCGATTGCGCCGGTGAAGAAATCGGATGTGCCGGTTTATCTAGTGGGCCTGGGGTCGGCGACGGCGTTTTACACGGCAAACATCAAGAGCCGGGTTGATGGGCAGATCATGCGGGTGAATTTCAACGAGGGGCAGGTCGTGAAGGAAGGCGATTTGCTGATTGTGATCGACCCGCGACCTTACCAGGTGCAAATGGAGCAGATGGAGGCTCAGCTATTCAAGGACAAGGCCTCGCTACGCGATGCGAAATTAAATCTGGATCGCTACACGACTTTGATTCCTTCGGGCAGCATTGCCCAGCAGCAAGTGGATACGCAACAGTCGACAGTCGACCAGCTCGAGGGGCAGGTGCGCACCGATCAGGCGCAGATCGACAACGCCAAGCTGCAGATCGTTTATTGCAACATTACCGCGCCGTTTACCGGACGCGTGGGATTGCGGCAGGTCGATCCGGGGAATATTGTGCATGCGGCCGATACGAATCCGATGTTGATTCTCACGCAATTGCAGCCAATTGCGGTGATCTTCACTCTGCCGGAGGATCAACTGCCCACCGTCGCGCAGCATATGAAGAACGCGACGCTTCAGGTGGACGCATACAGCCGCGACAACCAGACGAAACTGGCAAGCGGAAAACTGATGACGATCGACAATCAGATCGATCAGACCACAGGCACCGCGAAGCTGAAAGCGGTTTTCGACAATAAAGATAACTCACTTTGGCCGAACCAGTTTGTAAACGCCGATCTGCTGCTGGAGACACGCAAGAACGCTACGGTTGTGCCGACTGCGGCGATTCTGCATGGGCCGGATGGGGCATTTGTATACCTGGCAAAGCAGGATGACACGGTTGAAGCGCGCGGAGTATCGGTTTCTGTGACACAGGGAAACACTACCGTGGTGACCAGCGGGTTGAATCCAGGCGACGTTGTCGTGGCCGATGGTCAGGACAAATTGCAAACCGGGAGCCGGATTGAGCCGCGAAATCCGAACGGCGGGGCTACTAAATCGAGTTCGGCAGAGAATTCCTCGAGCAGTTCATCTGGAAACTCCGCTCCATGAGTCCTTCACGTTTATTTATTCTCCGGCCGGTAGCTACGACGCTGTTAATGATCGGCGTGCTGCTGGTGGGATGGGTTGCGTTCATGCAACTCCCGGTCTCGGCGTTGCCAGAGGTCGATTATCCAACAATTCAGGTTGTGACGTTTTATCCGGGCGCCGATCCGGATGTGATGGCTTCGTCGGTGACTTCCCCACTGGAGCGGCAGTTCGGGCAGGTGCCGGGGCTAAGCCAGATGACTTCGACGAGTTCATTCGGCAGCTCGGTAATCACCCTGCAGTTTGGGCTCGATCAGAATATCGATGTCGAAGAACAGCAGGTGCAGGCGGCGGTGAATGCGGCGGCAACTTACCTGCCCGCCGATCTGCCCAACCCCCCGATTTATAACAAGGTGAATCCGGCGGACGCGCCGATTTTGACTTTGGCGATGAGTTCGGGTTCTTTACCGCTGTCGAAAGTGGAGGATCTCGCCGACACCGCGCTGGCCCAGAAAATTTCGCAGCTTCCGGGCGTGGGACTGGTTTCGATCAGCGGCGGGCAGAAACCGGCGGTTCGGGTGCAGGTCAATCCGACGGCCCTGGCGTCTTATGGTTTGAGCCTGGAAGACGTGCGCAACGCGCTGGCCGCGGCGAATGTCGATCAGGCGAAGGGCGTTATCGATGGCCAGCGCCAGTCTTACACTCTCGGAGCAAACGATCAGCTTTTCACAGCAGGTGAATACAAACCGATTGTGGTCGCCTACCGGAACGGCGCGCCGGTTCGGTTGAGCGATATTGCGAACGTGATCGACGGAACTGAGAACGATTTGCTTGCCGCTTGGATGAATACGACTCCAGCGGTGATTGTAAATATCCAGCGGCAGCCGGGCGCAAACATCATTAGCGTGGTCGACCGCATCAAGAAGCTCTTGCCGCAGTTGCAGGCCTCATTGCCTTCGGCGGTGAGAATGCAGATTCTTACCGACCGGACGTCGACCATCCGCGCATCGGTGAAGGATGTTGAGTTCGAACTGGCGCTGACCATTGTCCTGGTAGTCATCGTCATTTTTTTCTTCTTGCGGAACCTGCGCGCTACTTTTATTCCAAGCGTGGCGGTGCCGTTGTCGATTGTTGGCACATTCGGCGTCATGTATCTCCTGGGCTACAGCCTGAACAATCTCACTTTGATGGCGCTGACGATTTCGACTGGCTTTGTGGTCGACGACGCCATCGTGATGATCGAGAACATCGACCGATTTCTCGAGGCCGGGGATTCGCCTCTGGAAGCGGCTTTGAAAGGATCGGGCCAGATTGGGTTCACGATCGTTTCGCTGACGGTCTCGCTGATTGCCGTGCTCATTCCGCTGCTGTTCATGGGAGATATAGTCGGCCGTCTCTTCCGCGAGTTTGCCGTTACCTTGTCGGTTACGATTCTGGTCTCAGCCGGAGTGTCGCTGAGCTTGACGCCGATGATGTGCGCCAAACTGCTCAAGCATCGCAAAGAGGGGGAGAAGGGACGCTTCTACGAGGTCACGGAAGATTTTTACAACCGCGTGATTGCGTTTTACGGGCGCACGGTAAGGTGGGTGCTGAAGCACCAGACGGCAACTCTATTGGTGACGGTCGGAACGCTCGTTCTCACGCTCGTCCTTTATGTTGTCGTGCCCAAAGGATTTTTCCCGGTGCAGGATACGGGCGTAATTCTTGGCATTTCCCAGGCGCCGGACGACGTGTCGTTCGATTCCATGTCGCGTCGCCAGCAGCAACTGGCAAAGATGATTCTGCAGGATAAGGATGTGGAGAGCCTGTCGTCGTTCATCGGCGTCGATGGCACCAATACCACGCCCAACAGCGGGCGGATCCAGATTAACTTGAAGCCGCGCGAAGAGCGCAGAGACGACGCCTCCGCGATCATTCGCAGATTGCAGCCGGAGCTTGCCAAAGTCGACGGCATCACGCTCTACATGCAGCCGGTGCAGGACTTGACCGTAGAAGACCGCGTAAGCCGCACCCAGTTCCAGTATTCGATTGAAGATGCGGATGCGCAGGAACTGGCGCAGTGGACGCCTAAGCTGCTGGAGAAGCTGCGGGCTTCGCCGGTTTTGCGCGATGTAGCGACCGACCAGTTGAACGGCGGATTGAAAACCAACATTACCATCGACCGCGACACGGCATCGCGACTGGGTATATTGCCATCGGCAATCGACAACACGCTCTACGACGCTTTTGGACAACGCCTGGTTTCGATCATCTTTACCCAGTTGAATCAGTATCACGTCGTGCTCGAAGTGCTGCCGAGCTTCGCGAAGAACCCGCAAGCCATGGACGACATTTATGTGCGTCCTGCAAGCGCTACGCCGAGTACCGGCGCGCCGACTGCGAATGCGCCTACGGCGACGACTGGCGGAAATCCGGTGCCGCTTTCGACCTTCACGCATATGCAGCAGACGAGTACGCCGTTGGCGGTGAATCATCAGGGGCAGTTCCCGGTCGTAACTTTGTCGTTCAACCTTGCGCCGGGAGCTTCTCTCGGCGAGGCGACCACGGCGATTCAGGCGGCGGAAAAGGAGATTCAGCTTCCGCCCAGCATTCATGCGTCTTTTCAGGGAACGGCGGCGGCTTTTCAGAATTCGCTTTCGAGCGAGCCGTTCCTGATTCTGGCGGCTATTGTTACTGTGTATATCGTCCTCGGCGTTTTGTACGAAAGCTACATTCATCCCATCACGATTTTGTCGACGTTGCCCTCCGCCGGCGTGGGAGCGATTCTCGCATTGATGATTACGGGGAACGATCTCACCGTTGTGGCTCTTATTGGAATTATTCTGCTGATCGGCATTGTGAAGAAGAACGCGATCATGATGATCGACTTCGCTCTCGAAGCCGAGCGCGATGAGCACAAGCCTCCTGAGGAGGCGATCTTCCAGGCGTGCCTGCTCAGGTTTCGCCCGATCATGATGACTACCATGGCAGCTTTGTTAGGCGGGCTTCCGCTGGCCCTGGGATCGGGCACGGGCGCGGAGTTGCGGCGACCGCTAGGCATCACCATTGTCGGCGGATTGCTCCTCAGCCAGTTGTTAACGCTCTACACTACGCCCGTAGTTTATTTGTGGTTTGACCGGCTGGCGAGCCGGTTTGCCAAGTACAACATCGGCAACCCGATTCCCCATGAGATGCCGGCGGATTGAAGCATGAGCATTTCGGCTCCATTTATACGGCGACCGATCGGAACGTCACTGCTGGCGGCGGCACTGCTGCTCTCCGGCATTCTCGCCTTCAATTATTTGCCGGTGGCTTCGCTTCCTCGTGTGGATTTTCCCGTGATTCAAGTTAGCGCGCAGCTGCCGGGAGCAGATCCGCAAACTATGGCTTCCGCCGTAGCTACGCCGCTGGAACGCCAGTTCGGACGCATCTCCGCCATAAACCAAATGACTTCGACGAGCCAGTTGGGATCGACGAGTGTCGTACTGCAGTTCGATTTGAACCGAAACATCGACGCCGCCAGCCGCGACGTACAAGCCGCGATCAACGCCGCGCGCAGCCAGCTTCCGGCCAATCTTCCCAATAATCCGGAATATTGGAAAGCCAATCCCTCAGATTCACCGATTTTAATTCTGGCGTTGACTTCGGATACGCAAATTGTGCCGCAGATGTACGACGCGGCCGATTCGATTGTGTCGCAGAGGCTCTCGCAGGTGCCTGGAGTCGGTCAGGTGTACGTCGGCGGCGCCGCGCAGCCGGCGGTGCGGGCCGAGGTCAACCCGATGCTGCTCAATAAGCTCGGCGTCGGACTCGATACGGTACGCAACGCGCTGAACCTGGCCAATGCGAACCAGGCCAAGGGCCAGATATCCCGGGGCAATACAACCTGGGTGCTCGACAATAACGATCAACTGTTTACCGCCGATCAATACCGGCCGCTGATCGTTGCCTACCGCAACGGCGGGCCGGTGCGGCTTTCCGACGTTGCCGATGTCGAAGATTCGGTTGCGGACGTTCGCAATATCGGCCTGGCCGAAGGCAAACCCAGCGTGCTCATCATCGTTTACCGGCAGCCGGGAGCCAACATCATCGAGACCGCAGACCGGGTGATTGCCTTGCTGCCCTATCTGCAGTCCTCGATTTCTCCGGCAATTCATGTCTCTGTCGCGCTGGACCGCACCGTTACGGTTCGCGCCTCGGTGAAAGACATTGAATTCACCCTGATTCTGTCTGTCTTTCTTGTCATCCTGGTGGTGTTCGCTTTTCTGCGAACGGTACGGGCCACGATCATTCCCAGCATCGCCGTGCCACTTTCACTGGTCGGCACATTTGGAGCGATGTACGTGCTGGGCTACAGCCTCGACAATCTGTCGCTGATGGCGCTGGCAATTTCGACCGGCTTCGTGGTCGACGATGCCATTGTCGTCCTCGAAAACATTACGCGATACATCGAACAAGGCATGGATGCGGTGCAGGCGGCGTTTAAAGGGGCGTCTGAAATTGGATTCACCGTGGTCTCGATGAGTGTGTCGCTGGTGGCCGTGTTCATTCCGTTGCTGCTGATGGGAGGAATCGTCGGGCGGCTGTTTCGCGAGTTCGCGATCACGCTCAGCACCGCCATCGGAATATCGCTGCTGGTTTCGCTGACCACGACGCCGACCATGTGCGCCAAGTTTTTGCGTTCGGCGGCCGACGATTCGCACAATCGCTTTTATCGTGCCAGCGAAGCTGTCTTTGACTGGATGCTACGCAACTATCGACGAGCTTTGGGTCTGGCGTTGAAGCATAGTTTCGTGATGCTGTGCGTCACTATTCTTGTGGCCTGTTTCAGCGTGTATCTGTACATCAAGGTTCCCAAGGGATTTTTCCCGCAACAAGACACGGGGCGAATCGGGGGCTCGGTTGAAGCCGCGCAGGATATTTCATTCCAGGCGATGCGCCGCAAAATGGCGCAATATGTATCGATCGTGATGACCGACCCGGCTGTAAATTCGGTAGTCGGGTTTGCGGGTGGGAATACGGTTTCAAATCAGGGGCGTTTTTTCATCATGCTGAAACCGCTGGCGCAACGCAGCGTGTGTCCGGGCCGTCACTTCTGGCAATCCTGCCCGAACGTCAGCGCCGACGATGTGATCAACCGCCTGCGCGACAAGCTGGCCGTGGTGCCGGGGGCAACCCTGTACCTGCAGTCATACCAGGATCTGACGATCGGCGGACGCCGCAGCAACGCTCAGTATCAGTACACACTACAGGGGCAGGATCTGAACGAACTGAACGCATGGGGACCGCGGTTGCTGGAAAAGGTTCGAGCACTGCCGGAGCTGCGCGATGTGAATACCGACCAGCAGGATCAGGGCCTGGAAGCGAAACTGGTGGTCGACCGCGACACGGCGAGCCGGCTGGGAGTCGCGGCGCAGGATATCGATAATGCGCTTTATGACGCGTTCGGGCAACGGCAGGTTTCGACAATGTACCGCCCGCTGAACCAGTATCACGTAGTGATGGAAGTTGCGCCGCAATTCCAGCAGACGCCAGAGGCTTTGGAAAATATTTACCTGCGCGCGGCGACTGGCGCGCCGATTCCGCTGGCGGCATTCACGCATTACGAAGCCTCGAATATACCTCTGGCTGTGAATCACCAGAGCCAGTTTCCATCGGTGACGATCTCGTTTAACCTTGCGCCAGGAGTTGCTCTCGGGCAGGCGACTCTGGCGATCGATAAAGCGCAGCGCTCGATTAACTTTCCTTCGACGATCTCCGCGAGCTTCCAAGGAACGGCCGCGGCTTTCAAGGATTCGTTATCGAGCGAGCCGATGTTGATTCTTACCGCTCTGATTGCCGTCTATATTGTGCTGGGAATGCTTTATGAGAGTTACATCCATCCCATAACAATTTTGTCGACGCTGCCTTCAGCCGGTGTAGGAGCGCTGCTGGCGCTGCTGTTAACGCATAACGAGCTGAACGTGATTGGCACGATTGGAATTATTCTTCTGATCGGCTTGGTGAAGAAAAACGCCATCATGATGATCGACGTGGCGCTGGAAGTGGAGCGCACTCAGGGGAAGAAGCCGGTCGAGGCAATCTACGATGCGTGCCTGTTGCGCTTCCGTCCGATCATGATGACGACGATGGCAGCGCTGCTCGGCGGCCTGCCGCTGGCTTTAGGCACCGGCACCGGCTCAGAACTGCACCGGCCTCTGGGCATCACCATCGTTGGCGGATTGATTGTCAGTCAGGCGCTTACGCTTTTCACTACGCCGGTGGTTTACGTTTATCTTGACCGGCTGCGGATGTTTCTCCGTGGTGAGGATCCGCTTCTCATGGAAGAATCCGCAGGTACACCCACTCCCAGCCCGGCTCACTGACGGTGCGGCTGACCTGACGGCGGAATCCTGCTAAGATTGAAAATTCCGCGATTAAGGCGATTCACGCTGGGAGTTCTGTGCAACCTGCTCTCACCGGCATTGCATCGCAGAAGTGAGCAAAGCCGGGCGAAATTGTGCTTGCATGTGTCCACTTTTGCCCGCTATCGCTTTATTATTGTCGGTTGTTTTGGGAGCGGTTTCTAGAGCGGGCTTGCGGGTACGGTTCCAGTCGATTTAGCGGCGCCGCGGCAGACTGCACTTTTTTAACATAGCATTTCTTCAAATTCGATTTTGCTAAATTGGCCCAGGAGTTACGAATGCTTCAGAAGGCGTTGGCGCTGGTGTTCGCTTTGGCGAGCATAGCCGGTTGCGTCGGTTGCAGTACGACAAGTCACTTTCTGTATGCCACGCTGCCGGCGGCGAACCAGCTGGCTGTGTATCGCGAAGATCCAAGGGCCGGAGTGCTGACACAGATCGATGGCAGCCCGTACAGCGTGGGAGACGGAGCCCACTCGGTGATAATTCATCCCTCGGGAAAGTTCCTCTACGTGGCCAATCCGGGGCAAAACGAAAACGACATTTCGTTGTTCTCCATCGAAAGCAATGGAGTGTTGGACGAAGTGTTTCCGCGAACCACAGTGACGCCGCTCGGTTCGGAACCGGAACTCTTGCTCATGAATTCCGCCGGCACTTATCTGTATGCGGAGAATGCGGCCTCGAATAACATTTCGGTTTTTTCGATCAACACGGCCGGCACGGATTGCCCTCAGGGCACGAAGGCGCCCGGTTGTCTGACGCAAGTTTCCGGTTCGCCATTTCCGATCGGGCTGGCGCCGCTGAACATGGTGCTCGCGCCCTCGGGGAACTTTCTCTACGTAACGGCTGCGAGCCAGCCGCTGGGATTGGTTGCTGCATTCAGCATCACTGCGGGAAAACTGCAGTTGTTAAGCCTGACATCCACCGGCGGGGTAAACCCGTTCGGCTTGGCAATCGATCCGTCGGGTAAACATTTGTATGTAGCGAACACTTCGTCAAATTCGATTTCGATTTTTGATATTGGGTCGGCAGGAGCGCTAACACAAGTGTCGGGGTCTCCACTGGCCGATACTTATAACGACCCGGTGGCGATGATTCTCGATCCCAAAGGACAATTTCTTTACGTGGCGAACCAGGCCTCGAACAATGTCTCGGTCTATTCGATCTCTTCCACGACCGGGCTGCCGACTGGACTGACTACCTCGACCTCATTTTTCGCTTTCGCGACGGCGACAGGGCCAACGGTTCTGTCTTTCGATCCGGACGGGAATCACTTGTTTGTAGGCGCTCAGGGCTCGCCGGGAATTCAGTCGTTTCAGGTCACGCAGGGAAATTTGAATCCTATTTTTACCTATAAAGTAGGAAATTCCCCGACCTCGATCGCGGTTACGCCTTAGAGCCAGAGTTTTTCTGGCGGGAGCGGCTTACGGCGATTTGACGCGTTCGTGACATGCAAAGCGCCAATTCTGCGACAATACTCAGGTTGGCGCGGAGACCTCCTTTACTGCAACCATAAAGGAAGGCTTGCCATCGAACGGGCGAAGTCTTCGTTCGGTGAATCGTAGTGAATTCCGCGCCGAGACTGACTTCAGGATGCGAAATCCATGAAGATCGCAAGCGCGGCCAGCGCCTTCCCGAAGCATTACTATTCCCAAAATTTTCTGCTTGAGCGCCTTCAGGACTATTGGGGAGACGAGCTTAGAAATCCTCAACTGCTTGCGCGGTTGCACCGCAACGTGACGGTCGACGGGCGGTACCTCGCGATTCCCGCCGAACAATATCTGGATATTAAGACCTGGGGCGAGGCCAACGATATTTGGATCCGCGTGGCCCAGGAGTTAGGTGAGCGCTCGCTTTGCCTGGCTTTGCACAGTGCTGGGATAAAGCCGGCCGATCTCGGCGCTTTGATGTTTACCACGGTGACTGGGGTTGCAAGCCCTTCGATTGATGCGATGCTGGTGAACCGCATGGGATTGGCGGCGAATATCAGGCGCACTCCGATTTTTGGTTTAGGATGCGTGGCGGGAGCGGCTGGGATTGCGCGCTGCGCCGATTATGTGCGGGCTTACCCGACGCAGGCGGCGGCGCTTGTTTCGGTGGAGTTGTGCTCGCTCACGCTGCAGCGAGAAGACTTGTCGGTGGCGAATCTGATTTCCTCCGGGCTGTTTGCCGATGGAGCCGCTGCGGTGATCGTTACCGGAGAAGATTTCGATTCGGGTGAGCAGGAAATTCGGGGTCCTCGAATTCTGGCGACGCGGTCGATTTTTTATCCGCAGACTGAAGACATGATGGGATGGAAGATTTCGGAGAAAGGCTTCCGCATTTTACTTTCGACGGAAGTTCCGAATCTGATTCGAGAAAATTTGGGCCGCGATGTGGATGCCTTTCTTGGCGATCACGGACATCAGCGCAGCGATGTGAAAAGCTTTGTGCTGCATACCGGCGGGCCGAAGGTGCTGCAGGCTTCGGCGTCGGCCCTGGGACTTAATAACGGCGAATTGGACGCTTCCTGGGATTGCCTCCGCAAGGTCGGAAATCTCTCTTCCGCGTCGGTCTTGGTGGTGCTGGAGGATGTGATGAAGAACCGGCGTCCGGAGCCCGGCACGCTGGGATTGCTCGCGGCCATGGGGCCGGGGTTTTGTTCGGAGCTTGTGCTGCTCGAATGGTAAGGGCAAATTTTGAACCAGGGCTAATCGCAGTGAGGCACCGGGGTTCGTTTGTGCTTGCCGCGATTCTTTTGTTTTGCGTTTGCGGCAGAGTTGCGGCACAAAATGTTTCGTTGACCCTGGATCCGCAGAAGACCACCGTTAATTTCACCCTTGGCGATGTGCTGCACACGGTGCGCGGGACCTTCCAGTTGAAACAAGGATCGTTGATTCTCGATTCATCTGCGGGAAAGCTAAGCGGCGAAATTCTAGTGGATGCCAGGAGCGGCGAGAGCGGCAATGGGATGCGCGACCGCAAGATGCATCGCGAGGTGCTGGAGAGTGATCGGTTTCCCGAAATTATTTTTCGGCCAGATCGGGTGGAGGGTGCGATAGCGGCGGCCGGAAAATCTGACGTGCGCGTGCACGGAATCTTCTCGATTCATGGCGCGGAGCATGAAGTAATGGTTCCGGCACAGGTGGAGATGTTTCCAGATCGTTGGACGGCGACCCTTCATTTCACCATTCCATATGCGAAATGGGGGATGAAGAATCCGAGCACGTTGTTTTTGCGGGTTAGCGAGTCGGTGGAGATCGATGTGGCCGCCGGCGGACCACTGACACGGCAATAAATTGGAGTCGCCCAGCGTTTTTTCGCTCAGAATCCGTTCTGCGGCGTGATTCCTCTACCTTCGATGCATTCGTAGCATCTCCCGGCTGACAGGTCTTTGAATTCTTCGGTTCTTCCGCTGGGCCAGTAAATTACGGCGCTTTCTATGCGATCACGTTTCTCCAGTCCAAACGTAAGTGGCAGTTCGGATTGTGACAGATAACTGGAGCCGCTCTTCACCATGCGCGACTGGCGCAGGCCCGCGGAGACGATTTGCACTGTGGCGCCAATCGCATCCCGGTTCGATTTGGTTCCAACCAGCCGAAAACGAATGCTGCGATTTCCGGCAAGCTGGTCGTTGCGGTAGAGATACGCAGGGCCGTTATTGGTGGTGAGCAGCAGGTCGAGGTCGCCGTCGCGATCGAAATCGGCGTAGGCAAGCCCACGCCCTACCTTGGGTTGATCGAAGCTTCCGCCGACGCCCAGAGCAACGTCCTGGAAAGTTCCTGTGCCGTTGTTTAGAAATAATTGGGGAGCCTGCGCGTAGCCCACGTTGCCGCGAATGTTGCGGACGGTTTCGTCGATGTGTCCATTGGCTACTGCGAGATCGAGCCAGCCGTCTAGATTGGCGTCGAGGAAAGCGCAGCCAAAACCTAGAGTGTTGCGCGAGGCCAGGCCAACTCCGGCTCGCGCTGCGATGTCTTCGTAATTCTTGCCGTCGAACTGGTACAGGCCGGTCATCTCGTTATCGAAATTCGTGATCGCCACGCCTTCGTGGCCGGAGTTGGTGAAATCGGCGGCGTCAACGCCCATACCGGCGCGGGCGCGGCCATCGGAACTGAAAGCCAAGCCGGCTTCTACAGCGGCGTCCTTGAAGGTTCCATTGCGCTGGTTGCGGTATAGCTTGTTGGGTTGGGTGTCATTAGCAACTAACAGATCGATCCATCCGTCGTGGTCGTCGTCGAGCATGGCGACGCCCAGAGATTTCGAGCTGCTGTCGAAAATTCGGCTAGAGGCCGTCACATCTTCGAATATGCCGTTGCCGCGGTTATGAAAGAGCCAGCAGGTTTCGCCGCGGTAGGCCTCGGGCGTACAGTACGATTTGAGTTTGCCGTCGAGACTGCAAAAGACATCGTGCTCGGCCGACCACTTCACATAGTTGCAGACGAAGAGATCGAGCAAGCCATCGCGATCGTAGTCGAACCATAGCGCGGAAGTACTGAACGCTGCGCGTTTGCCTAAGCCGCTGGAGTTCGTTATATCGGTGAAAGTTCCGTTGCCATTGTTGTGGAAGAGACGATTCTGTCCGACGCAGGTGACGAGAATGTCGGGGAAGCCGTCGTTGTCGTAATCGCCGACGGCTACTCCCATGCCGTACATTTCAACGTCGAGGCCGGCTCGTGCGGTCACATCGGTGAACGTGCCGTTGCGATTATTTCGATAGAGATGCGGCGTTGAGCGCCGATGCGCGTGGCCAGGCCAGTCCTTACCGTTGATCAGGAGAATGTCTTGCCAGCCGTCGCGGTCGTAATCGATAAAGGCACAGCCGGAGCCTAGCGTTTCGGGCAGGAATTTCCCTCCGAATGCTCCGCTATTGTGCTGAAAAGCGATGCCGGCGGTGGAGGTTACATCGACGAACTTAAACCCTGGGGACGAGGTTGTCGGCGCTGCGAAGGCTGACAGTCGCGACAACGACGCAACTCCGGCCATGCCTTGCAGAAATGATCTGCGATTCACCGAACGTTCACCAGCCCGGAGCGAATCGCGTAAACGACCAGTTCGGCGGTCTTGTGAATGCCGAGCGCGTTCATAATGTTGGCGCGATGAACGGCCACGGTGTTGGCGCTGAGGTTGAGATCGGCAGCGATTTCTTTGTTCGATTTGCCCTCGACGATCATCGTCAGGACCTCGATCTCTCGCGGAGTGAGCGCGTCGCTCCTCTCGCCTTTGAGTGTCGATGGTTGCTCGATTTGCGGATCGAAGATAGTTTCTCCGGCGGCCACTCGCCTTACGGCGGAGCCTAAATCCAGATTTATGGCGTTCTTGAGGATGTACCCTTTCGCACCGGCATCGATGGCTTGGTGGACCCATGTGCTTTCCGAATGCATGCTCAACATGAGCACGGCGGTTTCCGGCAGTTCCTCGATGATTTGGAGAGTCGCGTCGAGGCCGTTCAGTTTCGGTAGAGCGCAGTCCATGACCACGACTTTCGGTTTCAGTTCGCGCGCGAGCTTCACGGCTTCTTCGCCGTCCCCCGCTTCGCCAGCGACGGTCATATCTGCTTCGTCCTCGAGCATGCGGCGAAAGCCACGCCGGACCAGGGCGTGGTCGTCAACCAACAGGACTGTGATTTTTCCCGGCATTGCCTTAGTTCGCGGCCTCGACATTTTCGCGAGGCACGCATAGTTTTACCAACGTACCGCCCGCGGTGGGAGTTGAAAAATCAATTCGGCCCTTCAACAATTCGGCGCGCTCGCGCATAGCTACCAGGCCAATTCCTTGCCTTGCAGACGGATGGCTGAATCCCGCGCCGTGATCTTCCACTTCCAAATTTATCTCGGCCGGAAGAAAACGCAATCGCACCCGGGCTTGCTTCGCGCCGGAATGCCGCACGATATTGTTCAACGCCTCCTGCAACACGCGGTAGATTTGAACTGCCGCGGTTGGGCTTACCTCGTATGGCTCACCCTGCTTCTCATAGAGTACGTGAATGCCGGTCTGCCTTTCCACGGAGGGCAAGTACCAGTCGATGGTGGCTTCGAGTCCGGCTTCGTCGAGCATTACGGGATGGAGGGCCTGCGAAAGGCTGCGCACCGTATCGAGCGCCTCCTGCGCGATCTGGCGGACTTCCTGCAGGTCGTTTCTCAGGGTCGAGCCTTCGGGGGCGTGGCTTCCGGCTCGGCCCAGCATCGATCCCATTGCGGTTAGAATCTGGCCGAACTCGTCATGCAGCTCGCGGGAGATGTAGCGCAGCGTGGACTCTTGGGTGGAGATCAGTTTTTGCGCCAGCTCGCTCCGGCGGTTGGAGAGTTCGGTGATTTGCGCGAAGAGGCGGCGGTTCCAGCGGATCATGGAAAATCCGGTCAGCAGGATTGCCGCCAGAGTAGCGGCAAGGAATACGAAGACTTCGCGTTGCACGCGGTCATAAATTTCTACGATGCGCTCCGCGGCCTGCTTCTGGCTGGCGCTGTTTTGCACCAGCAGGCGCGAGATCGCCGTGCTCAGCGCGGCCTGGCGTGCTTGCAGCGAGAGTTCGATCTGGGCGCGCGCGTCTTTCTCATTGCCTTGATTGGCGAGGGCGAAGACGCGGTCAGAGGCATCCCAGAATTGGCCCAGCGAGCCGGCCAGCGACGCGGTTTGGTCTGGCGTGCGGTTTGATGGGGCGGAGGTTGATTCGAGGCGCATCGCGTCGTCGAGGTCAGTGTGAATGCGCTGAAACTGCGACACCCAGGCCGTGAGCGGATAGGGTTCGTCGTTCTCGACCATGTCGCGCATGGCGACGGCCAGCAGGTTCAGATCGTTCTGGATGCGGAGCAGTTGGAGAGAATCCTTGCGGTTGCGGTCGATAAGATCGGACTGAAGTTCTCGCAATCCGGCGACTTGCCAGGTGATATAAGCAGAGTAAGCGATCACAGCGGCCAGCGTGATGATCAGGCCCAGCAGCAAGCCCAGAGTTGGAGAGCGCTTCGGCGGGGGAGAACCAAGCACGCACCGAGGATACAACGGGCGGCTGAAATGTCACAATTCGCGGTGAATAAAGAGCAATAAGCAATGACCAGTAAGGTTGCTGCTATTAAGATGCAGTCGCCGGAATGCGGCGCCAAAACAGTAATAAATGAAGCGGATTGACGTCCGCGGGAGTCCAATTACAGATTGAGTCCCGATCTCAAGCAACCAGCGAAGCCCAAAGTCACACGATTAAAGGCGGTTCTGCCTGAAGTGTGGAAGCTGATGCGTCCTCGGCGGGGCGTGCTGCTGCTGGGCTTTATGTTGATGGTGATCAACCGCCTGGCAGCTTTTGTTTTACCTTATTCCTCGAAATTTCTGATTGATGATGTGGTCGCGAAGCACCACACCGGCTTGCTTCGTCCGCTGGTGACGGCGGTTTTGGCTGCGACGCTGGTTCAGGGCGTTACTTCTTTTTCTCTGACCCAACTGCTGTCGAAGGCTGCGCAGCGCTTGATCGCGGAACTGCGGGAAGAAGTGCAGCAGCACATCAGCCGTTTGCCGGTTGCATTTTACGACGCCAACAAAACCGGAGCGCTGGTTTCGCGCATCATGAGCGACGTCGAGGGCGTGCGTAATCTGCTGGGGACTGGGCTGGTCGATTTTGCGGGAGGTCTGGTCGCGGCGGTGATCGCACTGATTCTCCTGCTGAGGATTAGCACTCCGCTGACGCTCATCGCTGTGGGATCCCTGGCAGTCTTTGCGCTCACACTGAATAAGGCGTTTGCGACGATCCGGCCGATTTTCCGCGAGCGGGGAAAAATTAACGCCGAGGTTACCGGGAGATTGACCGAATCCCTCGGCGGTGTGCGCGTGATCAAGGGATATCACGCCGAAGAGCGCGAAGAGAACGTCTTCGCCGCGGGAGTGCGGCGGCTTTTGGATAACGTAATGCGGACGCTGACCGCAACCTCGCTGATGAGTCTTTCGGCGAGCGTGCTGCTGGGAATCGTAGGCGCGGCGACGATGTACGTGGGCGGCCGCCAGATGACGGCGCACACCCTGACGCCCGGCAGTTATTTCTCTTTTAACTTTTTGCTGGTGTTTCTGGTGGCGCCGATCATGCAGATCGTGCAGATCGGAACCCAACTGACCGAAGCCCTGGCGGGACTTGAGCGGACGCAGGAGATCATGCGCGAGCGGCCGGAGGATCAGGATCCGAACCGGTCGGTGGCGCTGCCCGACATTATCGGGCTCATTGAATTTGACCATGTGACTTTCAGCTACGACGGCATTCACGATGTTTTGCGCGACGTTTCGTTCCGCAGCGAACCGGGGACGGTGACCGCTCTGGTGGGATCGTCGGGGTCGGGCAAGTCCACGACGATTGGGCTGATCTCGGCCTTTTACGTGCCGAGCAAGGGGCGCGTGCTGGTGGACGGGACAGATTTGAGCACGGTGCGTCTCGATACTTACCGCACCCGGCTCGGCGTAGTCTTGCAGGAATCGTTTCTATTCGATGGGACGATCCGCCAGAACGTGGCATTCTCGCGGCCCGATGCGACCGAGAAAGACATTCTGCGAGCTTGCCAGATCGCGCGCGTCGATGAGTTTGCCGAATCTTTTGCCGACAAGTACGACACGCTTGTTGGTGAGCGTGGCGTGAAGCTTTCCGGCGGGCAGCGGCAGAGGATTTCGATCGCGCGCGCGATTCTGGCGGAGCCGCGCATCCTGATTCTCGACGAGGCAACTTCGAGTCTGGATTCGGAATCGGAGCAGATGATCCAGCAGGGACTTTCCTATCTGATGCAAGGCCGCACTACTTTTGTGATTGCGCACCGGTTGTCGACCATCCGGCGCGCCGACCAGATTCTGGTCATGGAGCACGGGCGAATCGTGGAGCGTGGAACGCATACGCAGCTCTACGCTGCGCACGGCCGCTATTACGACCTTTACACGCGGCAGCATGGAGTAGAAGAGAATCTGTTTCTTGCCCCCGGAGAGGGGGATTCGATTGAGGCGAGCGGCAACGGTGGCTCCGGCTCGCCCCGCGGCAGCGAGGTGAAGGCCGGTGCGTTGGGCGTGCTGAAGGGTGAGGTCCGCTAGGGGATGAATGGGGCTGAGAAATTGAAGATCGAGACCGGCGCGGCTGTGGCTGGCCCGGCGATTGTCGCCGAAAATCTTTGCCGGCATTACCGCATGGGCGAAGCATTGATTCGCGCCGTCGATGGCGTGAGCCTGCAGATAAACTCCGGTGAGTTTGTAGCGCTGCTGGGCAGTTCGGGTTCGGGAAAATCTTCGGTGTTGAATCTGATCGCCGGGCTCGACCGGCCGACATCGGGTAGCGTGATCGTGCAGAGTCGAAATCTCGCGGAACTTTCTCGCGAGGAACTGGCGCGCTACCGGCTGCATACAGTGGGGATGGTTTTCCAATCGTTCAATCTGATCCCAAGCATGACGGTGGCTGAGAATGTCGAACTGCCGATGAGGTTCGCCGAGGTCGATCGCGCGAAACGCGGTGGGCTCGCAAGCGAAGCTCTGGCCCGTGTGGGATTGCGGGCTCGCATGAATCACCGGCCCACTGAGCTTTCCGGCGGCGAGCAGCAGCGGGCCGCACTGGCGCGAGCGTTAATCAATCGACCCCGGCTGCTGCTTGCCGATGAGCCCACCGGAAATCTCGATAGCCGAACCGGGACGGAAATCATGAATATGGTTCGCGAGTTCAACCAGAACCTGGGCATGACGGTGGTGATGGTCACGCATGAGCGCGGGCTCGCCGAGCGCTATGCCGAGCGGCTGATTTTTCTGGCTGATGGCAAGGTGGTGGGTGAGGAATCGAGTTCAAGTGTCGCTGCGCCGAATCCGGCGGGGGTGCGGGAGTTGCGCCCATGAAGCTGCCTGACTTGAGCGAATTGGCGCTGCGTAATTTGCGCGAGTCGTTGCTGCGGAATTCGCTGACCACAATCGGCATCTCGGTAGGCGTAGCATCGCTGGTGGCGATGCTCTCGTTGGGAATCGGGCTCCAGCAGCTGGCTTCGCGCCGGCTGGTGAAATCGGGGTTGTTTGACACCATCGTGGTAAGTTCGCGGCGTGAGTTGCGCAGTTTCGGCCATGACGAGGAACGCAACGGCCCTGCGCCAGGCGACAGCCGCATTCTCGATGAGCCTACACGTGTCGAGATCGAACACATGCCCAACGTCGTGGAGGCGAATCCCGATATTCGTTTTGCCACCGAATTACGTTTTGACGACAAGCCTCATCTGACGACGGTTGCGGCGCTGCCCGAGTCGGCGAAGTCCAACGATGCGTTTGAGAGTATCCAGGGACACTTCTTTTCTTCCGACACTGCGCCGGAGGCGATTCTCCAGAAAAGTTTTGCGGAGGAATTGTTGGGGAAAGCTCCGAAGCTGGGAACGGATGAAACCAATGTTGCGGAGTTGGCCGCGCCGCTGCTCGGAAAAGACTTGACGATGCGCTACGCCCAACGGGAAGAGGTGCAGAATTCGGGGGCGACGGCTGCCAAGAACGAGACCGCACCCGGCAACAGTGTGGGTGGTGGAGCGGCTGAGGGTCTTTCTGGAGCTTCTTACTCCGTGGTTTCCCGGGAGCAAAGGTTAAAGATTGTTGGGGTGGTTGATCTCGATCCGGAGAGCATGCGCGGGCCTACTCGCGGGCGCGTTTTCGTTCCACTTAAGCTGGCGGAGAGCCTGCACGTCATGCAGCCGACCGATCTGCGCGAGATTTCCAGCAACGTCGGTCAGGCGATGTATTCGTCGGTGAGCGTGCGGGTGAAGAACCCGGCACAGATTCGGGCAACCGAAGATGCCATCAAGAAGTTGGGATTCAATACATTTTCGATTCTGGACGCGACACGGAGCCTGCAACAGTTTTTTGCGGTGCTCGATCTATTCTTGGGGATCTTCGGTAGCCTGGCTTTGGCGGTCGCTTCCATCGGGATTGTGAACACGTTGGTGATGGCGATTCTGGAGCGGCGGCGCGAGATTGGCATCATGAAAGCGATTGGTGCGAGCGATGTTGACGTCAAAAAACTTTTCTTTGCCGAAGCCGGAGCGATGGGAATTCTCGGAGGCTTCGTTGGAGTCGCGCTGGGGTGGACGATCGGGCATGTCATCAATTTCGGAACCAATATTTATCTTAAACGGCAGTCGCTGCCGCCGGAATCTTTCTGGTCGGTGCCGTGGTGGCTGGTGGGAACAGCGATTGGATTTGCTTTCGTGGTGAGCCTCGCCGCCGGCCTCTATCCGGCAAGTCGCGCGGCGCGGCTCGATCCGGTGCAGGCGCTGCGCTACGAGTAAACTGAAACGATGCGACCGGGTTTGCGCCTTCCCCTTATTTTTCTCATTTTCTTCTTTCCGCTTGTAGTTTTTCCTCTTTCCCTTTGCGCCCAGAGCCGCATTGAGTGCGATGTAATCCACAGCCGCATTTTGAAGTCCGAGGTACATTATTGCGTTTATCTGCCCGCAAGCTACGACGCCGGCGCGGGCAAGAATTCTGCGCAGACCTATCCTGTTCTCTATTTTCTTCATGGTCTCGGCGATAACGAGCGCACTTTGTTTAACAGCGGCGGATGGACGACGCTCGATGACCTGCGCAAGCAGCATGACATTGGCGAGTTTCTGATCGCCGCTCCCGAGGGCGGCCGCAGCTTCTACATTAATTCGGCCGCGGGCAAAGTGCGCTACAGCGATTTTTTCATGGAGGAGTTTATCCCGCTGATCGAATCGAAATACAGGATCGCGAAAGGGCGGGCGCACCGCGCGATCAGTGGAATTTCCATGGGCGGTTATGGAGCGCTGCGGTTTGCGTTTGCATATCCTGAGATGTTTTCGGCGGTCAGTGCTCAAAGTGCGGCTTTGATGACGGAGTCTCAGCAGGAGTTGAACCTGGCGATGGGAGCGGGCACCCCGCTGGGAAGGTTACTAGCCGGGGTATTCGGAGATCCGATCGACGCGCAGCATTGGAAGAATAACGATCCGTTCGAATTGGCCGAGAAGAACCGCGCCGGCCTGCATCGCATGTCCATCTATTTCAATTGTGGGCAGAACGATAACTACGGATTTGAAAAGGGGGCGGCAGCGTTGGACGCGCAACTTCAAAAAGAAAAAATCATGCACGAGTATCATCCGTATCCGGGCGATCACAGTTTCTCTTATTTCTTGTCGCACTTTGAAGAAGTAATGGAATTTCATTCGCGCGCGTTCGGACTGAAATGATGGCGTTACGAACGCGTTTTCGCCGAAGCTGGGTTTCTGCCGCCCTGTTGTAAACTATGCGAGATGACCGTAACCTGCGGAGGGATGTGTGAGTGGTTGAAACAGTCGGTCTTGAAAACCGATGTACGGGAAACCGTACCGGGGGTTCGAATCCCTCTCCCTCCGCCACGCAGTCTGGACTGCAGAGAATTCCTACTCGCTCCAGCGCCGAACGCGAAACATGTCCGTATTTCGCGATAATTTCTCGATAAACGGGACCCAGAGAACGGACTGCTCACCTGCGAAGGTGGTCCATGTCCTGGCTTTTCTCTGGAAGGCACATGCACGGTCCGGGTTTCAACGAGGGCACTAGGCGAATGCAAAGCGATCAAAAGCCAGAGATCCGGCCATCGTGACTTGACTTTTGTCAGTTCCCTGGAAACTGAGTGCGGCGCTTCCTATAAGCCCGTTTCTGGACACCTTCCGAGTAGCCGATCAACCGGAAATACTCCATTCGTGGATATAAGAGCGTTTCTCGGTACTGACACGAGGCCGGACCTCCATCGCGAGTCTAAGGTCTTCCCATCTAGACTTCACCGGCGAAGACTGTTAATCTCAAAAACGCACATCAAGGGTGCGCCCCGTCCGCGGAAAGGGATCATCCCACCTTTATTTTACGTTTTACCACAACCACTCTCTTCTCGCCCGACGAAGCGGATCGCGGGCTCTAAAGAAGGAGTGAGTTATGTCAGTACGTGAACTTCCGGCGCACCCCAACCTCGAACATCTGAAGAATCAAGCCCGCACGCTGCTGCGGCAGGGTATTGCATTGGATGCATCCGCCACCGCGCGTTTTGCAGCCTTCGGTGTGACATCGGCCAAGCCAAAGCTTGCTGACGCACTGCACGTTATCGCTCGTGAATACGGCTTTGATACCTGGCCAGCGCTCAAGCTGCACATCGACGTCGGCTCCAAGGACCCAGTCGAAGCTCTTGCCGCAGCCATCAATGCCAACAATGCATCGCTCGTCCGCAAGGTGCTGGATCGTCACCCGTCTCTAAAATCTCGCATCGACGATCCGTTGCCAGGCGTTAGCTTCGATGCACCTGCGCTGATCGCCGCCGTTCAAAGAGACAACCGCGAGATGATCGACGCACTCCTTGATGCCGGCGCTAACATCAACGAACGCACGCGTTGGTGGGCCGGTAGTTTCGGTGTTCTCGATTCCGCCAAGCCCGAGCTTGCGGATTACCTCATATCACGTGGCGCAACTATCGATATTCACGCGGCGGCTCGGCTCGGCATGATCGACCGTGTCCGCGAACTTCTAGTCCTCAACCCGCAAGTCGTCCATGCACGAGGTGGCGACGGCCAGTTCCCGCTCCATTTCGCGGCCAGCGTTGAGATCGCCGCTCTCCTGCTCGATCACGGCGCCGACATCAACGCTCGCGACATTGATCACGAATCAACTGCCGCGCAATATTTAGTTTCTTCCAGGCAACACATGGAATGGAAAGTGCCCTCGCGCCATGACGTAGTGCGCTTCCTGATCTCGCGTGGCGCGCAGACAGATATCCTGATGGCATCCGCGCTCGGCGACCTCGCGCTGGTCGAGCGCATTCTCAACGACGATCCGGAGACCATTCGGATCACGGTCAGCGAACGTAATTTTCCGAAGCGCGATCCAAAGTCCGGCGGCACCATCTACATTTATAGCTTCGGCTTCACCAAGTCGCCGCACATGATCGCTCATCAATTCGGCCACGTTGCCGTCTTCGCGCTCCTCATGCAGCGCAGCCCCAACTGGCTCCGCCTGATCAACGCCGCTGAAGTTGGAGAGGACGCCTACTTTCAGCGGGTCATTACGGACCATCCACAGCTGTTCCAGAAACTTTCCGCCAACGCTGCCCGCCGCATCATCGGAGTAGCCGTCCGCAACAACACCCGCGCCATACACCAGCTCCTCTCTGCAGGCTGGCCTGCCGGCCCCGCCATGGACACCGGCAACACCGCCCTTCACTTTGCCGCGTGGCATGGCAATCTCGAGATGGTTCGCGAGCTCATCGCCCACAATGCTCCCATCAACGTCTTCGAAACCGAGCACGGAGGCAGCCCGCTTGCCTGGGCGCTGCACGGTTCACTCCACGGTTGGGATCGCGACAAGGGTGACTACGTGGGCGTCACTCGGACGCTGCTCGCCGCTGGAGCTGTGATCCCAAGGCCGGAACGGCCGTTGGAAGCTACCGAAGAAGTCCTGGAAATCATCGAAGACACGCTTCTTCAATCTGGAACAGCGCACCCCAGGGAACAAGAGCGTCCGGTATGACTACCCGGCGCTCTTCGTCGTTCGATACGGGCACCAAACTGCTCGGAAACAGGTGACACCTGCATCTTCTTTCGACTAAGCGTGGCGCACGAATTAGTCCAGCAATGATCGATCACTGCTGGCGCGTTTGTCAGTACTACCTGCCACGGCACTCATGAGAAGAGCTAATATCGCAGGAGACTTTAGGCTCGTTTGCTTGGAGCGACGGGGAGTCCAGAGCGGAACGCTATATTGAGAGTGCTTATCATTCGCTTTATCGCCGGCTCCAGTCGAAGTCCCACTTTCGCAGCTGCCTCGACATGGGCGGGATGTACGTAAACCGTCACAGCGTCACGCACAACTGCCGCAGCAGCATCGATGTCATCGATCTTGTACTCCTTCTTTCGGACACCATCCGCGAGTATCTTCGCGACTAGCCTTGTCATTCTGGCGGCATAATCGTGAATAAGGCCGGGACGCTCGTCGATGACACGTCGATAGAGCTGATACACCTCGGGATCGTTCGCAAAGCGTTCGAGCTTGCGCTTGTGCAGTGCCAGCACAAAGCTTTCCAGCCGTTCAAACGCAGCCCCTTCTGAATCGACGAAGGTGCGTGCTAGCTCTTCTTCGTCTCTCATGGCTTCGCGGACGAGCGCGTCGAACACGTCCGCCTTGGAACGGAAATGGCGATAGATTGTGGTGTGAGAGGTTCCGAGTGCGCGAGCAATGTCGACCACGTTGGTCTTGGCTTCACCGAAACGTCGCACCTGATCGCGTGCAACATCAAGAATTTTCTCTGAAGTCAGCGTTTCGTCAACCACAGCTTTGTCGGTCTTCATCTCTTTGCCCTACACCCAATTCCTAATTATAGCGAACAACGTTCATTTTGTGAATCTTGAACGCCGTGACAACCATCTCATAGGGACATGGAGGAAATGGTCATGAATAAGCTTGGCAATGTGCAGCAGTTGGCGTTCGTTACAGGCGGGTCAGGATTTGTGGGAGGGCGACTTATTCAGGTGCTTGTTGCCCGAGGCTGGCAAGTTCATGCTCTCGTACGGGGTCAGAAGGCAGCGGCGAGCGTAGCCGCCCTGGGAGCAGTTCCAGCCGTTGGAGAGCTTACGGATCGGACTGCTCTCTCCAAAGCGATGGCTGGCAGCAAGGTGGTCTTCCATGTAGCCGCTCTTTTTAAAATGTGGGGTAAACAGGAAGAGTTCAATGCCGTCAACGTGGATGGCACGCGCGCGCTAGTGGAAGCCGCGGTCGACACGCCGTCGGTGCAGAAGGTGATCATGGTGAGCGCCGCCGGCGTAGTTCAGGGCGATCCTGAGCCGCAAGTGAATATCGACGAACGCCTCCCCGTTCAACAACGAAGCTTCGCGCCCTACAGCGCTTCGAAAGCTGCAGCCGAACAAATTCTCCTCGCCGCGAGCGGGCGGCGCGAAGGCTTCCAAACCGTCGCACTCCGTCCGACGATGATCTGGGGCACTGGCATGCCGATGCTCGATCAGATGGTGGAAGTAGTCAAAGCGGGTAATTGGCAGTGGCCGGATGGAGGAACCCACGCCATTTCAACCTGTCACATCAACAATCTGGTCGACGCGCTTTTGCTGGCAGTGGAACGCGGCCACGGCGCCTACTTCGTGGCCGATGCTGAAGAAGTAACGCTCAGGAGTATAGTCAGCGATCTGCTTGCAACACGTGGCGTCAAGGCGGGAGACAAGTCTGCCTCTTTCGGCATGGCCTGGATGCTTGCAGGGGTAATGGGATTCTTTTGGAATCTTTTCAACCTGAAAGGTGAGCCCCCCGTCACGCGACAGATGCTCCGCCTGATCGGAAAACCATTCACTGTCAATATCAGCAAGGCACGGCGCGAGCTTGGGTATTCTCCGCGTGTGAACTGGAAGCAAGGCCTCGCCGAGATGCAGTCTTCTGTATAAGGTTTAGGTGGCGAAGCGTTGTTTGAAGTGCTGACGTGCAACCCGATATTCCAGCATTTCGCAGGCGCAACCAATGACGAGATCGCGCAATCGTTACTATCGGGGTCCTGTAAGCGAACATTTCGATGGCACTCGCTTCTTCAATCCCGGCCAGCCCTCAACCGATCGAGGGCTAATCGACGTTCTGCGGTGGCGACTCGCGAGTGCTCCTGCTCGTTGGCCAAAGTCTGTTCCAGTGACACCAGCAAAGCCAGATGAGCGTGTTTCGGGCTTGCGTACAACGATGGTGGGACAAGCATCCACGTTGATTCAGGTAGCGGGGTGAATATCCTCACCGATCCTGTTTGGTCTGAGTGAGCAGGTCCCTTCTCCTTCGTGGGACCGAAACGGGTAACCAAGCCCGGCATCGACTTCGATGACCTGCCGCCGATCGATGCGGTGCTCCTCAGCCACTCTCATTACGATCATTTGGATGTTGCTATATTGCGGAGACTTCATGCTGTGCACAAACGTACTTCACGCTTTCACCGGTTCCCCGAATGACGGGGGAATGGGGCCCTCCACCTCCGGCGTGATCTTCGATCAGGGAGCGCTCTATGGGACTACTTATTACGGAGGCAATGGCCAGTGCGGCAACAGCACAGAAGTGGTCAGTTGCGGGACGGTCTACAAAGTGAGCCCGTAAACCTGGCTGAATGACGAAAGGCACGTTAGTCCTAGTTCGATTGAGTTGGATACTGGGAGGGCCGCCTGTGGAACGCTCCGGGCGGCTTTGGTTTTTGTCCCGCTGTAGTACGGTTCGATGTCGGACCAGGAAAGTATTACGCTGTATCGACAGTGACCTCAGAGCATTCTACGGTGAGTCGTGTGTACGTCGCCGGTTCAGGTCGCAGTCCCGTAGAACCTAAATCAGATATTTTCCTTCCAGACGTTCGAATGCCCGCGGAGACGGTAAACTTGGCTGTTTCTGTCATGTTGGTCCAGCCTCCGGCCGGCTCGACGAAGACATACGCGGCACCCGGACTCGATGCCAGTGCATTTAAATTGGATGCGTTGGCCGCTCCCACCACGATTATGCTGCCGTAAATCGCAACCGATGTCCCGAATCCCTCGCCGCTGTCGGAGGATGTCAGCTTCGCCACCTGAGTCATGTCATGCCATCCGTCGTCAGGTTCCACGTAAACGTAAGCAGCACCGTACGACTCGATATTAGAATCGAAATCTCCGACCACCAGCGTGCGGCCACTGATCGCGGTCGATATTCCAAACCAATCGGCCGTTGCCCTTGTGGATGGCGTCAGCTCGGCGAGCTGCGTTATGGTTTTCGGCGGAGCCGCTGCATGTAGTCCCCGAGCGTTCGTCAGAAGGAGCAACAAAAAACCGCAGATGCAAAACTGTTTTCGGCATATGGCACTCCTGGCACGGCCTCTTCGGGCTTGCAGCACGGGCTTCGCGACGGAGGAATTATAGCGTAGAAGAGACAACGCCCGGCACGGGACGGTCCACATGGTCGTTCTACTTCGCAATCTGAAAAACTACGCCATATCCGTTCTGACCTCCACCGAGCGTCGTGCCGTAGATCGCGTGGTTGGACTCGTTCAAAAGTACTGTTCCATAAGGCTCTGTGCCATCCGGCCCTTGGAAATTGTGGAATTCGTGTTTCCACGCTCCCCCGGATTTTGAAGGCGGGGTAAGCCAGAACACCGTACCGCATCCAGTACCAGTCGGTTCGCACGGGCCGTTTCCGCCATGAAGGGTGGTCCCAAAGAGCATCCCGTTGGAGCTGATCTTCAAAGCGGCATACGGATTGGCGCCGTTCTTGTTGTTGAATTCAAGAAGAACCGTCTCCGTCCACGCGCCGCCCTCCTGCGCGGGCGGCGACAGCTCAAAGACTACTCCGCATCCACTCGTGCAGATACCTCCTCCGCCAGTGTTGGTTGTGCCATACATGTTTCCGCTCTTGTCGAAAATCACACCCGCAGAGGGATAGCACCCGTCGGTCCCCGTGAAAGCATGGAGCACACGCTCTTTCCACGTGCCGCCGGATTGGGGCGATAACTCGAAGACCGTCCCGCATTCCGAAGTGCCGCCTCCGCTCGCCGTAGTGCCGTAGAGCTTACCTCGGTAAAGAACCACACCACCGGTCGGACCGTCTCCATCATTTCCGCCCTGGAATTCGTAAAGATTATTTGCCGTCCAAGTTCCACCCGATTGCGGACTCACTTCCACTACCGCTCCATCGTACGTCCCGTCGGCGCTGAATTCGACCGTGGTATAGAGGTTAGTATTTGCGTCGATGATCGGCGTGGCGACTGTGCCGAATTGACCCGAAGAGTAGATCGGGTTCAAGTTCCAAGAGCCGTCTACGTTAGTTAATTGATAAAGGGTCATATCAATACCGCCATTGCTTCCGGCTGACCCGTAAATATTTCCTTCTTTGTCGAACACCAGATTGCTCATGGGCGGATACGGATCTTGGTACTGGAACTGATAAAAAGCGCTTTCAGTCCAAGTCCCGCCACTTTGCGCGGGGGGCGTCAGGCTGAACACAACGCCGCAGGCTCCGCCCTCGTCGCAAGAATCATAGTTGCCGCCATAGATGCCGGTGCCGTAAAGCACTCCAGACTTGCCGAAAATAAGTCCGGCCATGGGGTCGGCCCCGTCAGCGAGGCCCTGAAAATTGTAGATGACGCTGTAAGTTTGAGCCCCCGCGGCGGTTGTCAATGCGAAAATCCAGGCGAGCACGAGCACCGTCAGGCGAGCAGAAAAAAAAGGTTGTATTGCTTTCATTGGGATTCTCCCGTTCCTTAAATTCAAATTGCGGGGGATCGATCAAGTAACAAACGCTTTATTGGCCCGGCCAAAATACGAATGCGGCGCCGTTAGTCGAGGAAGTTCCGTTCACTCCTACAACAATTGTGGAACCGCTGATCGAAACAGATTGGCCGAAGTTGTATCCGAAACCGTTGGCGGTCGAAAGCATGGCGGCGTAGTTCATGGTCGAGACCCAGCCGCTTTTGGGTTCGGTGAAAATATAAGATGCGCCCTGCTGGCCGTGCTCTATATCGGTAAAAGGAGCGCCGATCAAAACCGTGTTTCCGCTCATGGCGAGAAATTCACCAAAGTCTCCCTCTACTGTGAACGAGGGATAAAGTTCGGCAGTTTGCTGAGTCATGTTTGTCCAGCCGCCAGTCGGCTCGACGTAAACGTAAGCGGCGCCGACTTCGTAGTCCCAGATCTGCGGTGAGCCAACCACAACAGTGTTGCCTGCGACCGCCACGGCGTACCCAAAAGCATCGTTGGCGCCGACTCCTGGACTGGTGAGCACGGCGTTTGGGTGTGGCGTCGTTTTCCATCCACCCTTTGGCTCTACGAAAACAAAACCCGCGCCGGTAGTCGTTTCACCTTGATAACAGCAGCCATCCGCTCCGACCGCGATCGTGTTCCCATTGATGGCGATCGAATGGGCAAACCCGATTCCACCGATCAGGTAATAGAGCACCGCCGTTTCGGTTGTATCCTTCCAGCCGTTTTTCGGCTTTGCATAAACGAAGGCCTCGCCTTCACCAAGGGCGTGGTAATCGGGAAACACATTCGGCGCCCCCGCGACGATAGTGTCGCCGTCGATCGCGACAGTCGTTCCAATCCAGTCAAGGCCGATGCCGGAGACATGGTATCCGGTGAGTTTCGCGGTTTCTGTCATGGTGGTCCAGCCGCTCGACGGCTTCACATAAACGTAGACTGCGCCCTCCTCGGCGAAATTACCCACATTAGTCCTTGGCGCGCCCACTACGATGGTGTCCCCGCTAATTGCCACCGAGGCGCCGAATTGATCGGCATTGTCAGATGCGGTCAATGTCGCTGTCTGGGTCGTGTTCACCCAGCCGGTGGATGGTCTTACAAAAACGTAAGCCGCACCGGTCGGACTTCCGTTGACCTGAGCGCCAGTTGCACCGACCACGGCTGTATCGCCATCAATGGCCACGGCGATCCCAAACCCATCGCTGGGTTGTTGACCGGAGGAATTCAGTTGCGCGCTGAGAAATGTCAGGCTCTTCTCCGATGCCGCCGCAGAGAGGCAAAACAATCCGCATAACGCCACAGTAATTACCGGAAGGCTTCTCATGTATTTGTTCTTTTTCATCATGGCCGTCGCGAGACCAAATGAATGCGAATGAAATTCGCCAATCAGATAGCCCCATATATGTATAGCGTGAATACGGTGAGAAAAGGGCAGAGATTTCTCGGAATACCGCGCCCATAGCCATTTTTGGCGCGATGAGTATGCAAGAGCTTGCACAGACTTCGTGAGCGGAAGACAAACAACTGGACAGTCGGCTCGCGCTCCGGCAGAATCACGGCAACGACTTGCTGTTCAGGTCCCCACCATGGCCAACTCCCCGACGATGAACAACGAGATCACCTGCTGCTGCGTGCCTGGAGCAAGGGTGACCGAAATGCTCTCGATGCGCTGATACCGCTCTTATACAAGGAGTTGCATCAGGCCGCGCGCCGCCACTTGGCGCGCGAGAATCCGAATCACACTCGTCAGGCGACCGGACTCATCAATGAAACCTATCTGCGTCTGGCCGAAATGGAAGGCTTCGATTGGCAGAATCGCGGGCATTTCCATGCGGTCTGCGCGCGTTTGATGCGGCATATTCTTACCGATCATGCTCGCGCCCGTCCTCACTTGCGGGAGGGCCAGAAAGCACGGTTCGTCCCGCTGCAGGAGGCCGGATTCCTTGCCAGCGATCTGCCAATTGACTTTGTTGCCCTGGATGAGGCGCTAAACCGCCTTGCCGCAATCGACGAGCGGCAGTGTCAGGTGGTTCAACTGCGTTACTTCATGGGCCTAAGCGTGAAGGAAGCCGCAGAAGTTTTGGAGGTTTCAGAGAGAACCGTCAAGCAGGACTGGACTCTCGCGAAGCTGTGGCTGCTTCGGGAGTTGAGGAGGGACGATAGAAATGGAGAGTGAGCGCTGGGCGCGGGTGAAAGAATTGTGTCTCGCCGCCTTGGATCGTGAAGAGGATAAAAGACAGCGCTTTCTGGACGAGGCTTGCGGTTCAGACTCGGCTCTTCGTCAAGAGGTGGAATCTCTGCTTTTGCAGGAGAAGGACGCGGGTGAATTTCTCGAATCCCCACCTCTGGATCTGTGTATCCAGTTGCTTGGGGAATCTGAGCCCGAAAGATTCCGAGCCGCGGCCGATCCTGATCAATTGATCGGCAAAAATGTTTCGCACTACCGCATACTCGAAAAACTGGGCGCCGGCGGTATGGGAAATGTCTACAAAGCCGAGGACCTTGACCTGGGGCGCCTGGTCGCGCTGAAGTTCCTGTCGCCCGCAGTTTTCGGCTCCGATCAAAACAATTCCCTCAGCGACGCCGCTGTGGCCCGCATCGAGCGCGAGGCCCGAGCCGCATCAGCCCTCGACCATCCCAATATTTGTACTGTATATGAAGTGAACCGGTACGAAGAGCATCGCTTTATTGCGATGCAGTTCCTGCCCGGCAAGAATCTAAAGCAGAAAATCAATGGCGAGCCCCTGCCGTGGATGCGGGTTGTGGATCTTGGGATCCAGATCGCGGATGCACTCGACGCAGCCCATGCTGCAGGGATCACTCATCGCGACATTACCTCTTCTAATATTGTTCTCACGCAACGCGGGGAGGCCAAGATAGTCGACTTCGGGCTGGCGAAGCTCGCGACCCCGCAGACGTCTCCTACGGATGCACTAAGGAATCTCAATCCCGATGACGTGGGTACGTCTTCGCGCGCGCCCGCTTCAAACAATAAGTTGGAGCCCAGCGCGAGTTCAGGTTGGGGCACTGCAAGTTATATGTCGCCCGAGCAGGTCCTGGGCGAGCCACTCGATGCGCGCAGCGATCTTTTCTCCTTGGGGGTCGTGCTCTACGAGATGGCGACCGGCAGGTTACCTTTCGAAGGAAAGACTTCGAAGGAAGTCATCGACAACATCCTGCACCGTACACCGATTTCTCCATCCGTGCTGGTTCCCGGGCTGAATATCGGCTTGACGCAAATCATCTGCAAGGCGATTCAAGTCGACCGCAACCATCGATACCAGAAAGCTTCAGAAATACATCAAGCGCTACTAAAGATTCGAGATGAAGCCGCCTCGAATAAACTCCGTCGATCCGGCTGGAGAACGGCTTCACTGGCAGCGGTGATGACGGTCGCTCTTTTGCTTGCAGCCGGCTACTATTTTCGCCGGCGCAGCGATGGCATCGGTGCGAGAGACACTCTCGTTCTGGCCGATTTTAATAACACTACCGGCGATCCGGTTTTCGATGAAGCCCTCAAACAGGCTTTGCGTGTCCAATTGGAGCAGTCGCCGTTTCTCAATGTGCTCTCCGATCAAAAGGTTGGCCAGCAACTCCGTTACATGGGCCTCGCGGGCGATGCACGGGTCACGCCGGCATTGGCAAGAGACGTCTGTCTACGGACCGCAAGCAAGGTGATGCTGATCGGCTCGATTTCAACCCTGGGCAAGCATTACGTGCTGGGCCTGAGTGCCTTGAATTGCCAAAATGGCGACACTTTGCTCAGCCGGCAAATCGAAACCGACAGTCGCGAGACCGTGCTGCACAGCCTGGATAAGATCAGCACCGTGCTCCGGACTCAGCTGGGCGAGTCCCTTCCCACCATCCGTAAATATGACGTGCCCGTAGAACAAGCTACTACGTCTTCGCTGGATGCACTACGCGCCTATGGTCTGGGCATCAAGACGAGGCTCGCCAACGGAGATAAGGCGGCGATCCCGTTTTTCGAGCGCGCCTCAGAATTAGATCCGAATTTTGCCATGGCTTATGCGCGAGCCGCGACCGGATACTTCAATCTCGGCCAACCGGTGAAAGCCGGAACCGCGATGAGAAAGGCTTTTGCGCTGCACGATCGCGTCAGTGAACGCGAACGATTGTATATCGATTCGCATTATTACATGACAGTTACCGGCGAACTCGACAAGGCAATGGCGGCACTCGAATTGTGGCAGCAAGGGTACCCGAGAGAGCAGTCAACCTATATCGATCTCGGAGTTATGCACTTCGCCGCCGGGCAATACGAAGAGGGTCTGCAGCAGGACCTTCAGGCATTGAAGTTGGACCCAGGGAGTGCCACTGTATACGCTAGCCTGGCCGCGGCTTATCGCAAGTTAGGGCGCTTACAGGAATCGGAGGATACCCTCCACCGCGCTCAACAGCTTAAGCTCGGTGGCTCCATGCTATTGCCCTCTTTCTACGATTTGGCGTTTCTTCGTGGGGATACGGAAGAAATGCAACGTCAGGTGAAGGCGGCGGCGGGGCAGCCACGCTTCGAAGCTTTGCTCCTCGCTCTGCAGGCCGATAGCGAGGCCTATTATGGTTACTTGACCAATGCCAATGATTCGACTCAGCGTGCGATAGAATCTGCTCTCCGCCATGGTGAACCCGATGCGGCAAGCGGCTTCGCAGAGGTTCGAGCATGGCGCGACGCCGAGTTTGGCGAGCGCCATGCGAGGGAAGAACTGGACGCATCCCTCCACATTCGTCCAGCTCAAGAACAATCCGAATTGGATGCGTTTATCCTTGCTCGCACTGGCCACTCCGACCAGGCGATAACCATCGCCCGCCAGCTTCAAGAGAATCGCCCCGTCGACACGATTTTGAACAATTACTGGTTGCCGACGATCGGTGCGGCCGTCGAACTTAATCGCCGGCATTTCGACAAGGCGATCGAGTTGCTCGAGACCGCGGAACCTTACGAGATGGGATTACAACAGGTTCCGACTACGGGGGCTCTGTTCCCAATCTATTTACGCGGCCTCGCTTTCCTTGGCGCAGGTGATGGAAAGAATGCAGCCGTCGAATTTCAGAAGATACTCGATCACCGCAGCATCGTGGGCAGCTGTTCTCTCGGTGCATTAGCGCATTTGGACCTGGCCCGCGCTTTCGCTATCAACAGGGAAACGATCAAGGCGAGAGCGGCTTATCAAGACTTCTTCACGCTTTGGAAAAACGCTGATCCACAAATTCCGATTCTCAAGGAAGCCGAAGCAGAGTACGCAAGATTGCAATAGCGAAGACGCGGGAACCGCGATTTCGCGGCCCCGGAGAATGGCCGGGAGAGCATTTTCGCAGGCGGTTGAAGTCTCACCAGCGGTGGGTTTCTTCGACTCTCCACGGCGAACAGCGAACGATCGCAAATCGAATCATCGGCGAATGCTGACTTGATTTGTTGCCGGGTCCAACGAGTGATTACGCTGATTACAAAAAGCGCAAGAGTATTTACATAAGGGTTAATAATAAGATTTCTGCTGAATGCCATGTTGGCAACACTCTCAAGATGGTTGAGCGAACACGCGCTGAGTCGGTACAACAAACTGGTCGAAAGAGCTGTGTACCAGGATGCGGAATGTGACGCGGACTTTCACGGTTTGCAACCGCTGAGTGTGTGGGTACGCACTCTGAACGTGGAGAGTACGCAGACCAGCTACATCACATTTGATTTGTCGGCAATTCCGGCGGGGTATACCAGCGCCAACATCGCCAAGGCCAGCCTGAAGCTTTATGTCAACGGAGTGGGCACAGCGGGAAATTTCAACGTGGACTACGTGGATGGCGCGTGGACGGAGATGACGATCACAGCCAACCTGCCGCCCGCGCTGGGGAACACGATCGCCAGCAGCGTGTCGGTCGTCAAGTCCAATGTCCGCGACTACATCATCATCGATATCACCACGGCGGTGGATGCGTGGCTCAACGGCAGTCAAGCCAACGATGGCATCGCGCTGGTCGCCAATGGCACGTTGTCCGCCAGCTTCGACAGCAAAGAAAACACGACCTTCAGCCATCCGCCGGAACTCGATATTGTGTTTCTTGGAAACGGAGCTCAGGGACCTGCAGGGCCACAGGGTCCGGAAGGTTCTCAAGGTCCGCAGGGTGTTTCCGGCCCGATGGGTCCTGTGGGCCCGCAAGGTCCCGCTGGACCGGCGGGAGTCAACAACCGTGGGAGTTGGACTTCTACCACGGCCTATCAGATCAACGATTCCGTTAGCTACAACGGCTCTTCGTGGATCGCGCTGATCGTCAACACCGATTCGGCTCCCAGCAACAGCAACTCCAACTGGCAGTTGCTTGCGGCGAAGGGAATGAACAACCAGGGAAGCTGGGTTTCCTCAATCAATTATCAGGTGGATGACGCGGTAAGCGATGGCGGAGAGTTCTGGA